>Ga0307379_10011187_pt1 | contig 11802 bp, 17 predicted proteins | sample UN2MG_FD_202237 | JGI IMG/M metagenome (GOLD analysis project Ga0307379, IMG submission 202237) | Soil microbial communities from Risofladan, Vaasa, Finland - UN-2 | ecosystem: Environmental > Terrestrial > Soil > Coastal area > Acid sulfate soil | place: Finland: Risofladan, Vaasa | collected... | reverse complement strand
AACCTGCCTCGCGCACCATACAGCGAATAGGCGCATCAGTTTTTCTGAGACTAGCTCATTACGACACACAACCCATATCTTGTCTTCGGTCGTGATTTTCAAGTCTAAGATATCCAAAACTGTTCCGGTCCAGTCTTCTGGTAACTTAGATTTTCCATCAACTGGGTCGTAGCAAGGATTCCATGATCTGATCATTTCAACTGTGATTGTTTTTGGTTTCACCCATCATCTCCGTAGTATTCGCGCCGCTCCTTTATTTCCCGTAAGTATTCTTCATGATCGATGTCGGATCGGCTTTTAATTTCAATCCCGGCGTTGCATTTGAAGCGGCACCAAGCGCCACCGATCGGATTTGGATATGTCGAACAACTAATGAAACACGGAGGGGTTTCTTTAAAATATTCCCACTCCCCGCAAATCCTTCTGCACGCTTTACCATCCGCGTTGTTGGGCGGATAGTTCTCTGGGTACTCCCAAGAACAGCCGGTGGCGAATAAGATTAAAAATAGAAACTGCGCATTGAATTTCACCGCCCGCTTTGTGTCAGTCATTCACACCTCCATACACTTCCGCACACATCTTGATCCACTGACCGTACAGTTTGATTTCCAATTCAGAGTAGTTATTCTTTTTTCCACAAGTCTCGTAATTCTCAAGCCACCCTTTCAAGTTATTGTCCTCACACCCGATTGTGATTATATCCCCGGTGCATACGGCTTCGTGTTTGTTAAACTGGAATCTTAAGACGTTTGCCATACTCAAGTCTGCCCCACGCAAGTTTGCCCAACGCAAGTTTGCCCTACTCAAGTTTGCCCCACGCAAGTCTGCCCAACGCAAGTTTGCCCAACGCAAGTCTGCCCCACGCAAGTCTGCCCTTTCCCCTTTTGGATCATCCGACTGCCAAAGCTTATGAGCCTCAAGTATTTTATCTAGCTCGTCCTGTTTCACTCTCTCACCCCTCTCATGTTTATACTCGATGCCGTATAATTTGATTTAATACGCGGTGGCGTATGGTCAGTCATCTTCGACTCCTGTACACCTTTGTGTGAGAGTGCTTGAACTCACATTGCTTTTTATATGTGTCAACCTGGCAGGTCTTCACTTTGATTTCATTCGCCGGTTTCTGTTCAACATCATTGGACACAGCCACAGCGGCAAACATCACTATGAATATTCCTATAACTATTTCCATCATTTCTCCTGGGCTATGTTTTCTAAAACGTCGCGCTGTCTGTCACTTAGGTAGCAGTCAGCTCCGTACTTGTCGTACCGTACACGCATGTCGTCCACAAACTTTCGCTCCCAATCGTTCTTGGCGTTTCCGTCAGCCGAACTCAGCAGCGCATCGAAATCAGCAGTCTCGTCAAAAATCTCATTCACCTTACTCACATTACCTCCAGTGCCCGTAGGCCAGTTATAAATTTGTCCGCAGTGATAGACTGCAAACATTTGTAATCGTCGTACTCACATCCCGCGTACTTCTCTTTGTACGTTACAAAATTCATTTGGGTGTGACAGAACCTGCAGGGCAGGTCCTCGTCGGGTGTCACGGCATACCAGCGCCAGCCCCACGAAGCGTGTCTAGTGGGTACCCGGTACTTCCAATCGATGACGGTGTACCCCGCCACTATCTTTGTCTGGGTACATGCTGCCAAATGTAAAAGCCCATTGTCCACTCCGCACACAGCAGTAGCTCCCGCCAGTACACGAGCGGCTTGTAAAATATTTAAGTCGTCCAGTTGCTTAAATCTTCCGGGAGGGGGGAAGAGTCCGTTCACTTTATAGTACTCATCCTTTCCCACTTTGTACGTGGGGGCTCCTAGAAATATCGGAGTAATGTTGTGGGACTCAAGCTCCAAAGCTAAATTGTACTGAGCCTCTGCCGGAAACATTCTGTTTTTGTCCACGTACAGAGGGGCCAGGATTGCATACTTGCTTGGAAGCTCTAGGTGGTCCACCTTCACATCTTTAAATGTAGTGGGGAAATAGGAGCGTTCTTTGGAGTTCGTGGGAAGACAGTCGGCCATCCACATGAAGCTTTGGTCCATGAGGTGAGTGCGGATAGGATTGGGAGTGCCCGGCAAAACATCCACATGGTCCTTTGGCTTGCTCTCCATCTCTGACCAAGGACGTACTCCTATTCGTGGTGTGTCCTTTAGGATGTATTCTGCCAACATGGCGTAACAGTCGGGAATCCATACCAAAGCGTTTAGGTGCTCCCATCTTTGCGCAATGTGTCTAAGGGCGCTCAATCTACAGACGTTGTCACCTAGACCGCCAGGATTGAATATGTAATTTACGCGCACCTGATTGAAATTTGTGTTCTCTCTCATTAGACCTCCCAAGGTTTCGGAAACCATAGGTTGCACTCAGGGCATCTGTCAAGTAGGTTCGAATTTGCGTTGCCAGCCAACCTGGTGTCCCCGGTCTGCGAGCACTCCTAACTCCCAAGGTTAGAACTTGCAGGCTGGGGATTTCTGGTATACTGACAAAAGATAACTAACTTTGGGAGAATTCAATGCGATACCTTTTACTTTTATTTTTAATTCTTTTTGCCCACGTCTCTTACGGGGGACAATTCATCCACCAGAATCGGTCCACTGATGCTGGAGTGAACACCAGTCTCTACACCACTGGTGATCAGATGGGGGATCTTTTCCTACTCGACGGTGTGGGATCCAAGGGGGCCACGATCCATGTTGATACTGTAGGAGTCATGGACAACGCTGGCCAAGATGCCGCGTTCGATATTTTACTGTTTAATGATAAGCCGGTACTTACCAGCGTGGACAATGGTGCGCTGGCAATGTCAGAGGCGGAGTTCAGAAGTAAGTTTATAGGCAAGTACGCTATAGTGGCTAATGACTACTCTGACCTAGACACGGGCAGTGTAGCTTTCGCGGCATTTGCTCACCGCAGTATCAAATTGAAAAACGGCTCGACTGGGGTATGGGGAATTCTGCAGGCTAAAGACGGTCCCACCTACGGCGCCGCCACTGACCTAATGCTGAACTTCATTTTCGAAACAGAGTAATGAAAGACATACTTGCGGGGATTGGGCTGCTCTTAGTGGCCATGTTCTTCTACCCCTATGATGTCTCCCCTTCTTTTTGGATTTCTAAATGGGTGGCTGTGCTGTTTGTGGCGTGCCTCTCATTTGCCTGGGGAATCTCCCGCCAAGTCCACTGGAGTGTCTTCCCCGCCCTGGCCTACACATTACTCTCAGGTCTTTGGGTCTGGGGGTGGCGTGACAATTCCTACATAGCTTTCCCAGACATCATGCGCATGCAGATACGAGACAGTGCCGCGTTCTCCACGTTGTCGCTTATCTTACTATTTGGATCCGTTGCAATGCTTAGTGTCAAGAGGCTTAGGTGGCTGGAGAATGTCATAGGTATTTTTTGTGCCATCACGAGCGTGGTCACAATCACCCAGATGCTTAGAGGTATGGAGACCAAAAACCTGGGGGGCTTGATTTGGAATCCCTCCATGAATGCCTGCGGGATCGCTTTAATGTACCCGTTTTTCTATGGCCTCCGACATTCTTGGTTCAACCTCCGCCAGTCCCGGTGGAAAGACCTGGTCAGCCTGACCGTGCTGTCCCTACCGCTGTACGCTGTCTTTCTTTGTAAAAGCCACATGGGCACAGGAGTCATGGCCGCCAGTCTTTTGTTCATGATTCCTTGGCGTCCCAAGTATGTCCTGGCAATAACATTCATTGGAGTGTCCACGGTCGTGCTGGCCTATCTGTGGGGAGGGGAGCTTTTAGTCCCCACCTCAGGACGAGTCGCCATTTGGACGCTGGCTCTTAAGTGGGTCAACGCAGAAGTGGGTGCGTGGACTGGGGCCGGATTCGGCACCACTGCCATATTGATTCCATGGAGAGAAGGTGTGGAGGGGTACTACACTCCCACGTACCGTCACATTTTTTACTGGCTACATTCGGACGTCGTGCAGGTACTATTTGAGCTGGGCAGGATTGGGGCTATTTTATATCTGCTTCCACTTGCGTACTGGATTAAAAATGCTTTCCAAACCCCGCGCCTCGTCGCTCCAACCTTTGTGTGGATTCTTTGTGCTATGGGCAACTACCCATCGCGTGCCTCGCTCCATGCTGCGGTGGGTACAATTATCTTTGTTGCGTCATTTAAATATGCGAAAAATAACTTGCTTGTTAGGGAAGAGTTCAATACGTTTCAATGAACCTTGGGAGGTCTTATGGTAGGCGAACAGCTTGAATTTGATTTCATGAAGAAAAAATAAGATGAGTTCAGACACATATAAAATAAAGCCGTGGGCTCACCAGCTCGAGGCAATTGAGCGTGGTAAAGAATTAAAAAACTTTGCCATCTTCTTCGACGTTGGGTGTGGAAAGACTTCCACTGCGATTAATTTGTTTCGACACAAGTGTGTGAGTAAGGGGAGGCTACTGCGTACTCTGATCTTCGCCCCTCCCATTGTAGTACCCAACTGGATTAATGAGTTCGCCCTACATTCAAATCTGAATAGCAGGTATATCTGGCAGCTTAGAGGATCTGGAAAAAAGCGTCTTAAACTTTTCAGCAAAAATGCATTCGACAAGGACGAGAAGCTTCTGCCCGGTGTATGGGTTACCAATTATGAAAGCCTGCTCATGGGGCCGCTGTTTGATTTATTTAAAAGATGGGAGCCCGAGCACATTATTTATGATGAAGCCCATCTCACAAAAGACCATAGAGCCAAGCGCTCTAGGAAAGCCTACGAACTGGCCCAGCCCTGGGTGAAGAGATTGCGAGGCAAGGCCTACGATACAGAAGTCACCCTGCTCACAGGTACTCCAGTTTTAAATTCTCCCATGGATCTGTTCCAGCCCTTCAAGATAATGGACGACGGCGTCACGCTTGGGGAGGCGTTCTTCACATTTAGAAGCAGGTACTTTGCAGACCGCAATGCCTGGATGCGTAACTCCTCTCAGCGGTACTTCCCCAAGTGGGAGGTCAAGACCTTGGCCAAGGACAGGTTTGACGCAATGGCCGAGATATCAGAAAAGATTTCTCCTGTGTCGATTCGTAAGACTAAAGCAGAGGCGTTAGATTTGCCAGACCTTGTCAAAGAGACCTACCACGTCGGCATGACTCCCGATCAACGCAGGCTGTATAAAGAGATGAAGAACGACTTTATTACCTTCATGGACTCCAAAGCCGTGGTCGCACAAATAGCATTGACAAAGGCACTGAGGCTGATGCAAATTACTTCTGGTTTTATCACTACTGATGAAAATGAAACCATTTCACTGAATCCCACACCCAAACTTGATGCCCTGGGGGAACTCCTAAAGGAGCTTACTCCGGGGCATAAAGTGATTGTATGGGCCGTCTGGAAAAATAACTACAAACAAATTACTGACCTGTGCGATAAGTTGGGTATACCGTGTGTACAGGTTCATGGGGAGATCAGCAGTGCAGGAAAGCAAGAAGCAGTGGAGCGTTTCAACACCGACCCAAAAGTCAGAGTTTTTCTGGGGCATCCAGGTGCGGGCGGCATTGGCATTAATCTGGTGCCTGCCTCTTATTCTATTTTCTATTCCCGTACTTTTTCTCTGGAGCACTCGCTTCAGGCGGAAGGGCGCAACCATCGAGGCGGATCTGAAATCCATAAAAAAATAACTCGAATAGATTTAGTTTGCGAAAACACAATCGATGGGCTAGTACAAGAGAAACTAAACGGCAAGTTAGCCATTGGGGAAAAAATTCTCAAGGATCTAGCTGCTGAAATGAAAGAGAGTAAATAAAATGGCATTACAAAAGATGACGACCGCAGATGGTCGCAACACCTACGTTCCAAAGAACGCGATCAATAACCCAGAATACAAAATAACCGTGGAGGACTTAGACGAAATGGTTGACATGGTTTTTACTGTTCGCACAGAGTATGAAGAAGCTAAGGCAGAGTCGGCACGTATGTACAACGAGCTTGAGGCTTTGAAGTTTCAAGTGACAACGTATCTCAAAGCCCTGGATCGAGAGGATTACAAATCCGGCGCAGGTACTGTGAAAGCAGAGACTCGGATGAGAGTGAAAAATCCTCAGACTCCAGAGGATAAGGCCAAGCTAAATAATTTCCTTAAAGAGCGCGATCTGTTTGAACAGTACGTGTCTGTGAATAACCAAACCCTAAACGCATTTTTCAAAGCCGAGTACAACGAGGCTGTGAAGCGTGGTGAAGGTATGACTTACAAGATGCCTGGTGTGCCAGATCCTGTGTTCTCTGAGGAATTGAGAGTAACGAAAAACAGAAAATCGAAAGGTGAATAAAATGAAAAAGAAAAAAGTCGTAGTAAAGAAAAAGAAAAAACCCACGTTGCTTAACAGCAAGTGGATTACATGTCAGGCGCCAGAACTTAAGAAATCTGAAGCCACGGGCAACATCGGAGTGATCGTGTTTCTAAATACCCGAGACGAAAAGGTGGGCAGATTTAGAGCCAATAAAATAGTAAAGCTTTTGGCTAGAGAAGCCGGGGTACCATTTACTTCAAAAAGAAAGAGAGCCCAATAATGCAAAGCGAAATCGCGCCATCTGCTGGCACAAAATTATCTAGGCCTTTGCCTCCAGTTCAAAACGAACAGGTTTTGTCTGGGGACAGATTGGTACCAAGACTATTGCTCATGCAATCTACGAGCCCTATTTTCCAAGAGGGCAAAGTAAAAGACCTTGGCGCCATGGTACGGTCCACGACTTGTGAGGTTTTGGGGGACAGTAAAAATCCTGTCAGCATCATCCCACTTACATTTAAAAACACATGGACAGTCAGCGAAGACACTGGGGGGCGTAAAGAGTGGAGACGCTCTGAACCACGCACCCCGGCGAATGAGGCACTGCCTTGGGAGTTCCAGGAAGACAACAAGAAGATGGTCCGCGTTAAGACCATCGAGCTTTTTGCACTCCTGCCCCAAGACATCAAGGGCTGGCTTGCTGAGATTACCGAAGTGAAGAAAACTGGACGCGCTCCAAATTTGGACAGAGTGATCGCTCCGGTTTTGATTACCTTCCGCTCTACCAGTTTCAAAGCTGGGAGAATGGTGGCCAATCACTTTGACAAGGTGCAGACCGTTTCCAAGGCTTGCGGGATTCCAGCCACTCCATACGCTTACACGTTGGAGCTGTCTTGTTATTTCGACAAGAACGAAAAAGGTCAGTACTATGTCTTCGAGGTAAGAAGCGGGGAAGCGCTTAAAGACAAAGAGCTTCAGTTCGCAAAAGACATGTACGAATTGGTTACGACCAAATCATTGAAAGTTGATGAAGACCAGTCTGAGGCTGGCTCCAGCGACGTTGGGGGAGCAGCGCAGTTTTAATACATGCTGCTAACAACTTGTGGGGGAGGTAAGAGATGGGTCTCTCGCCTTCCCCATAAGCTTTCCTAGGGGGAAACGTATGAGATTACTGGGGCTTGATTTTGAGACGACTGGACTTGATCCAAAGAAAGATCGAATCATTGAACTGGGTGCGGTGCTGTGGGAAGTAGAGGGCAGCTTAATTGAAGCCAAGCACAGACCTTTACTTTGCCACGACATCTTTCTGTACGAAAGAAACTACCCAAAGCTTGAGCCCATTATCACAGACCTGACAGGCATTACCCAAGAAATGCTAGAGGAATTTGGCCGTGATCCGGGCGAAGTTCTTTCCCAATTAAATGAAATGGTAAAAGAATACAAAGTGGACTATATCGTGGCGCACAATGGTACCTCCTTTGACAGGCCATTTTTACAGGCAGAGCTGGCAAGGTCACCTCACGTATTTGCAGAAATACAGACCGTCCCCTGGATTGACACCCGCACCGATCTGCCGTTTGAGAAAGAGCCAGACTCCGTCAAGTTGAAATACCTGGCAGCCGACCATGGATTCATCAATCCCTTTGCACACAGGGCCATGTTCGATGTTTTAACTATGCTCGTGGTGATGTCCAAATATAATATGCAAGAAGTCGTCGCCCGCTCCAAGGTCCCTAACATTAAAGTCAAAGCTATGGTCAGCTTCTCTAAAAAGGATATTGCCAAACAGCGGAGCTACCACTGGGACGGGGTGCTTCGGGTGTGGCACCGAACCATTAAGGAAGACCAATGGGAAGACGAAGTAAAATATTTCGCCGACCACGGCGTTAGTCTTGAGAAAATGCAATGATCATAGACACAGAGGAGAAACGCAGAGATGCCTTCAAAATCATCACGCAAAGTAAATTTGTGGGATTCGATACGGAAACTTCTTCTCTTCATCCTTATCTTCGTGGCGAGCTTGTTGGAGTCAGTTTTTGTAGTGGCAATCATCTGTTTTATTATAATTTTCACGATTCGGGTGATTTTGTACCTTTAGAGAAATCCCTCCTGACAGAGGCTACGATTGTCGACTTAAGAATGTTTTTCGAAGACGAGTCCAAAGTATGGTTCGCCCACAATGCCAAGTTCGACATGCACTGGCTTTGGAAACAGTTCACCATAAACATAGCTGGGACAGTTCACTGCACCCAGGCAATAGCCCGACTGGAAAACAGTCAACACATGCAGTATAGTCTGGATGCCTGCGCCAAGCGCATTGGTGAAGACAAGAATAGCGAAGTAGAAGACTTCATCAAAGAGCACAAGCTCTGGGAGTGGGAGACTGTCCCAGGACGCAAGACTCGAAAGAAAAATAAATTTTACTATAAGGTCCCACTACCGATACTGAGCAAGTACGCAGAGCATGACGCATACTTGACGTATCGGTTGGGACGCCACCAAATACAGAAGATAGGGGAAATCGATGAAAAACTTCCAGCAAGCGTGCCTACTTTGCGAGTTCTCATGGAGAACGAAAGAGCCATCACTAAGATCGTCTCCAGAATGGAAAGAACTGGTATCGCTGTTGACCGACCTTACTGTCTGCAAGCTGCACGTTCCCACACTCTACGTGCTGAAAACGCATATCTCGAATATTTTCAGCTTACAGGCACAAAGCTTGTTGATTCACCAAAATCTCTCTCAGGAGTGTTTAGCGCTGAAGAAAGCGTGTTTTCCTATACTGCCAAAGGAAGTGTCAGCTTTGACGCCAAAGCACTCACCCGACTCAAGCACCCCGCCGCAAGAGCCGTGTTAGACTATAGGGATGCGAAAAAACGTTCTGATGTTTTTAATAGCCTACTGTACTTTGCCGATCGTAATTCCACTATTCATCCCAATTTTAATCCTAACAATACTCGTACCGGCAGGTTTAGCAGCTCAGATCCTAATTTCCAAAATCTTGCAAAAACAAAAGACATCGGCTCAGAGTTCCCGGTCCGTCGCGCCCTGATACCCCGGCCAAACCACGCTTTCCTCATGGTGGATTGTGACCAAATGGAATACCGGCTCATGCTGGACCAGGCCTGCAAATTCATGCGCCGTGAGAGTGACCTGGTCAAACGCATCAAAGAGGAGGGCCTGGACGTACACGACGCCACTGCTAAAGAGTGCGTGAGACAGGGCCTTGATATCACCCGAGACCAGGCCAAGACCGTTAACTTCGCCCTACTCTATGGCTCTGGCATTGGGGCTCTAAGCGCCGGACTGGGCTGTACACTAGAGCAGGCCAGAGATATCAAAAGAGCGGTCCTTACAGCGGCCCCAGAGATGGGCTATTACATCAATGCTGTAAAGCAAAGGGCCGAAGGGCGAGGATATGTCTTCAATTGGATGGGCCGACGCTATCATTTTCCAGACCCAAAATTTGCATACCGAGCGCCGAACTACCTGATCCAGGGGGGCTGTGCTGATATCATTAAGATTGGCATGGTTGCTATTGACCAATTCCTATCCCCAATGAAATCCAACCTACTCCTCCAGATCCACGACGAGCTGGTGTTTGAGTGCCCCAAGGAAGAATTGGCGGAAGTAGCCACTCGCGTTCCTTCACTTTTATCGTGCAGTTACAACCACGTTTACTTACCGATCACGGCTGGTGTAGAATATAGTGAAAAATCATTGGCCGACAAGGAGGCGTGGAATGCTTAGAATTTGGGTGCATCAGAGTAAAGACAAGAAGAATATTGTCGTGTCCCTAGTGGACCATGGGTGGAAGCAGCCCGACGGTACCTATTTTACCGAGTCGCTTAAGATCCTCAAATGGGCGCCATTCCTAGAAAAAAGAGTACAACGCGCCAAGGCAAAGCTCACCCGTAGGTGGAAACGGCTTGTGGCCATGAAGTGTAAAATATAACGTGCCATTCAAATCCAAAGCACAGCGCAGAAAATTCCAAGAGCTTCTGAGTGAAGGTAAAGTCACACAAAAAGTATTCGCCGAATTCCAGAAAGATACTCCAGCCAGGCTACCCGAGCGTCTGAAGCCAAAGAAAAAAAGTGTCACAAAAACCAGAAAACGTATTTAGAAATAACACCGTAGTCCCATTTATAAGAACCCTTGAGCACACCGTCTTTTTCTCCATACAGCAAGTTTCCCTACGTGGGCACCCTGATTTGTTTCTGTGCTGCCGTGGCCTATTCATTGTACTTGAGCTAAAAGACTTGGCTGGAAAAGCCAGCAAGCTTCAGAAATATTGGATGCGTAAGGTTTTAACTTGCGGGGGAATTGCCATCATAGTAGACCGTAGTAATTGGAAAGAAGTTAAGAAACTTCTCAATTGGATCGACAAAGGGGGATACCATGAATATTTGCTACGGACAGGTCATGAGCCAGAAATTCAACTTAACATTCCAGAAGCTTCTGCAGACTCCGCTTAAGCCGGTGCTGGCAAAGCGTCTGAGGGACGTTGCTAAAGAAATTGACTCGAAGCGAGACGAAGTGATTAAGTCTATGGAAAAAGAATTGGTGGAGCGTTACGCCACAAAAGATGAAAGCGGAGCCATTGAGCGCCCCAAAGGAAACCCAAACGGTTTCGATGTTCATATTGACAAAAGAAAGGCCTACGAAGAAGACCTGGATCTCTGGGGAAAAACAGAGTTGAGCATTGAGGCGCGTTCCCTACAAGCACACGAGCTTGAGGGTGTGAAATTGTCAGCCGAAGACCTGATCATTTTGGATCCGATTGTTTCCTAAGCCTAAGAACTGTACACATAGCCGCTCGCATCTCGTCAACGGTGAGGTGCTTTCCTCTTATGGAATTGCACACCGAGCAGCAAGGTAAAGAATTCTTAACTGTGTACCCCTTGTCATGATCTATGCGGTCAATGCCGTTGTACACAAATCCTCTCCTGAAGTTTTTAGGAGGCTGCCCGCAGTAGAAGCACGGGTGGCAGGTGAGGTACAGAAATTCTTTTAAGGTCAGAGAGAATTTAATTTTGCGGCGCTTGCTGGTATTTTTGTAATCGGCGTAATGCTGGCAGTTTGCACTAATACTCCTACGCTTTTTGGCCATAGGATTATTATACAATAACTATTGACCCAAGACCCCTTGCTGTTCGCTTATAATTTTCTGCAGCTCCTCAAATGACTGTACGCCCTTGTCCACGTTTTTAATGGCCTTGTCGAGCTTCTGTGCTTTCTTGCCCTGCTCAATGCGGCGGTCAAGCTCCTGACGGGCTTGGCCAGCCATGCCTTCTAATTTGAGGGAGGTATCGAAATCTGGCAGCAGGTCCTGTACAGATACAGGTCCGCCTGGGCCCTGGGGGCCTACAGGTGTAGGCATGTCAGGCACACCCTGGAGAGCCTGCTCTAAAGTCATGTTCATCGGAGTGCCCGCGTCTCCGCCAGTGATTGCCTCGAACTGTTGGACGCTATTTGGGGCGCGTTGCATCTGGTCCCCTACTAAATCTTCTACAGAAAGAGCTTTGAACAAATCTCCCTCGGGCTGAGCCC
>Ga0307379_10011185_pt1 | contig 11808 bp, 7 predicted proteins | sample UN2MG_FD_202237 | JGI IMG/M metagenome (GOLD analysis project Ga0307379, IMG submission 202237) | Soil microbial communities from Risofladan, Vaasa, Finland - UN-2 | ecosystem: Environmental > Terrestrial > Soil > Coastal area > Acid sulfate soil | place: Finland: Risofladan, Vaasa | collected... | reverse complement strand
TTTTGTCATGTGTGTGGACATTCTTTGGTACAAGGAGTACGACGTAGAAGAACGTTTGCATTGGCTAAACGCGAGCATTGTATGACGGGAATTATGCGTTTATTGCGTGAAAATGCCGTCGACAAGTGTGCAATTTGCAAAACGAAACGCGTGAAAATCACTTCACGTCGTGGCTCTGGTGGTGTGCAAGCAGGATACAGTTGCGAAACGAGCGAATGGTTTCCATTGTCAATTTTGTGTCCAGACACTGATAATATGCTTCCATTGACCGGAGCACGTGCTCGATGTATTATTGACAATATATTGAAAAATAACCAAGTTATTGATGCGCTCATTGCTGACACGGGATGTTGTAATTTGCCGAGAGCCCGTGTTTGTGATTTTTTCGATTCGTTGATTCACGACGTCATTGTAGTAATGCCACCATGTGCACGTGTTACACTGTCCGATCCACACAATAAGAATGGAGTTTTACTCAATGAATTTACGTACAAGTATTTGCGAGTGTTGACGGCAGCCACCAAACTTGCCGAATTTATGCGACGAGTCGATTTGTCCCAAGCCGGCGGTTCAGCAATGCTTGAAGGAAAATTATTACAAACAAGTGTCGATATTCGACATGCAGAAACATTGTACGCGGCTATGCACTTTCATATTGACACGATAATCGTCAAAACCAGCACACAACGTGCTCCTGAAGGTGTGTCTATGCGACACGTCAAACATACAATGGGTATAGTGCAAAATCTCAAGGGAAAATCTGGCAGATTTCGTGCGAATTTAATGGGAAAACGCGTCAATTTTTCAGCACGCACAGTAATCACACCTGATCCGAATATTCCTTTTGATTCGATGGCTATTCCTCGTAGTGTAGCTGCCGTTTTGACGGTTCATGAGCGTGTAACACCACTCAATCGTGAACGTCTTGAACGATCGGCCAGTAATGAATTGGAATTCGATGTTAGCGGTCGTTCAACACGTTCATTATTCGATGAACATGGACATAATCAAGTCAATTTGTATATCAAACCATACAATGTAATCAAAACTGGCCGTTTACGTGTTGGAATGATTGTTGAGCGTCCATTGCAAGACGGTGACATTGTATTGCTTGATCGACAACCAACGTTACATGGCCCATCTATGCAAGCCGTTCGTGTCGTTGTACAATCTCGTTCGACGTTTGCTTTTGGTCTTTCGAAAACTACACCGTTCAATGCCGATTTCGACGGCGATGAAGTTTTTCGTCTTTTTTTATTTTGTGTGTGTGTGTGTGTGTGTGTGTGTGTGTGTGTGTGCGTGCGTGTGCGTGTGTGTAATAACATTTTCTAATTCATGCAGATGAGTAAGCAAAAAAAAAAAAAAGATTATTTTTTCATGGTCGTCTAATTTTTGTTGCAGATATATTTGTGCCACAATCGTTGACGGCCCAAGCGGAAGCACGAGAATTGATGATGTCGGCTGACCAAGTGTTATTACAAACGACTGGAGCACCATGTATGGGATTAACCCAAGACGCATTATTAGGAGCATCGCTCATGTCACGACGTGATGCATTTTTCACACGAGACGAAGCCATGAATTTAATGATGCATGGATCAGGTGGTAATTCGGAAATGGGAAGACGATCATTTCCAGTTCCGGCCGTATACATAGTAGCAACAAAAAAGTCATTGTGGACAGGAAAACAATTATTGTCACTGGCATTACCTGAATGTTTGACATTAGAACGAGAACCGGCGGCAGTAGCGACAAACATCACCACAATAAGTGATTGTGAAGATTCGATATTGCGAGTGAGATACGGACGATTGTTGTCAGGTCGGTGTGACAAAAAGGCAGTTGGAGTATCGGCGAATTCGTTATTTCATGTATTGGCACAAACGACACGAGTAACGTCGGAACGACGACGAACGTTGATTTCAGCGACATTTGATGCACTTGAAATGATGTGCAAAGAAGTGCATACAATACGAGGATTTTCTGTGGGCATTGGTGATATGATATTGTCATGTACACGAGCATTCAATGGAAAAACGTGTATTCGGCGAGGAGACTCAAATCGATGTGACGTGTGTATGACTGATAATAATATGGAAACGATGATTTTGGAAGGAATGGCTGGAATTGATTGGTTATCGAGTCAACCGTTGGATGTGGATGCAACACTTGAATACAGTGAAGCGTCAAAAAAAGAACGACGCATAATCAAACCACCAGAAACGGGACAACCATATGACAGACGTCCAAACGATGTGTTAGTCGATGATTTAGTTAATAGACGTGAACGACGCATTATTTCGGCGCAAAACAGAATTCGCGATCGAGCAGGAACAATATGTGCATCGGCATTCACGAAATTTCAACCTAATAATGCTGTGCAAGCCATGGCTAATGCTGGATCGAAAGGAAACGCAATTAATTTGACCCAAATGGCCGCATGTGTTGGTGGTCAATTAATTGAAGGGTGGCGTGTAGTTGATTATGATAGAGTGTACGGTATTCCTCACAAAATCAAATCGATGCTTGATGGAACAGCGTCACACTCGAGTATTTCGCGAGAAGTATTATCGTGGAAATATCGTCCGACGGCTCATTCATTACGTTATTATCCTGATGCGGAGTCTGGCGGCTTTGTACCGTCGTCATTTGTACGCGGTCTTGGGCCTCTGGCGTTTTTTTCGGCGTCGGCGGCAGGTCGACAGGGACTCGTTGATACAGCGGCCAACACATCAAAATCAGGTTATTTGCAACGCAAAGCCGCAAAAGGCGGAGAAGACGTTGCAGTGGCATACGACGGAACAGTGCGTAATTCCGACAAACGTATTATGCAGTTTTTTTACGGAGCTGAGCCACGATTTGTTGAACGAAAATATGTCATTGAAACACAATTCACAACAACTGAATTCTTTGAGCGTTTAACATGGTTAAGTCACGGTAATTCGCCATTGATTGATCGTGAAATGCGTTTGCTCGGCAATGCCATTGAACGATTACGAGAACTTTCGCTGTTTGATCCATTGACTCGAGGTACACAAGGAGTCAATATAGCAACAGTCAATTCTATTGAACGTATTGTGCGTGAAACTGCGACAAAAACTTCTCGTAGTGGAAATCACCTCAATTGGGCGGCACCATACATTGATGAAAATGCACTACGTATACGAGTTGAACCTATGATTGCGCTCATTGACGATTTTATTGAACGTGGTTTGAACATACGTATTGATGAAGTACATGCGTGTGAATTACGCATTCGGTTGGCCACCAAACCGTTGATTGTTCAATACAATATCAATATGAATATGTTACGTGATATTCTTGACAATATAACCCGGGTATTCGCATCATCATCGGCAGAACCAGGATTTCCTGCTGGCATTATCATGGCTCAATCTATGGGTGAACCAGCCACACAAATGACACTCAATACTTTTCATTTGAGCGGGATAGCGCAAGTTGAAGGTGTAGCGCGGTTTAGAGAACTTACTGAAGCAACATCTGCTGCAAAAATGCCTGTGGTACGAACGTTTCCTAGCGAAAAAATCATTGATACGGCCACACAAGAATTTCAGGCAGATTGGGCTATTCTTACTGAGATGCCATTGCGTGCACTAGTACATGAACGTGTCATTGATCATCGTATGTTGTTGCGATCACCGCAATATGATCGTAACACTTATGTACCAATTGCTGTTGATCGTTTTAGAATATTCGTTTCTGCAGAAACAGTGAATGCCGCCACGACGACGACGACGACGACGACGACAACAAGTGACGTTCTAGAAGCAGCTTACGCGTATTATGCGCTCGAACGATTTGGTGAATTTTTTCCACTTTCATCGACTGAATGGGACGCGGCAACTGCATCTTTAAGCCTCAAATTCGACATTGATACTCCTTTGTTCAAGTCTTCTACTGACATGAAGGCATTGTTGAAATCGAACGGCGGCAATGATTGTAAGATTCCATTGCGCATTGGTTTATTTTCAGACGCGAAAGCACGAACGCAACTCACGTCAATGCGTTGCGCGTATGCAATTTTGCGTCCATCCACACGGTCACAAACGGCACTAGCATCTGTTGCTCATCGCCGTGCCATGACACCATTAATATTGGCTCTCAAAACCACATTATTAGGTTCTGTACTAGTACGTCACGATATTTGTTATGAACCATTTGTGTTTGGAAACGGAATGCAATGGACAACGTCGACGACGGCTAACAGCGATCAAGATCAATTCAATGATCGTATTGTATTCGATGCACAATGTGCATGTGATCGGTTAGAATCAGTATTACAATCGGCAATGCGATCTACCGTGAAACGACGTCGTAATGGAACTGTAATTACACAAGAAACAGAAAGTAGACCGTCACCTGATCCATTCGATCCACCGTGTAATTGTCGAAAATGTCCATGGAAAAGTGAACGCAAACGTGAACATGATCCGCCGCCGTGTGTATCGTCGTTTGTACTCAAATTATGGATTGATGGATCGTGGTTCAATGAAGTATTAGGCACGACACCTGAACGTCTTGAAACAATATTGAAATCTAGTGCCTTGTCAAATCAATACATTGTAATGGTCGGTGACATCAATTCGAATGACGACGGTTTGGTACCAGTGCAAATTCGAGCTCGTCTATGTCAAGTGTATGTCACGTCAAAAATAACCAGTGCTACCACCAGTGAACCACCGGACGTATCAGCCATTGAACCTGAAGATTTATCGTCTCTTCTTGGAGTATTACGACGTGTACGACTTAGTGGGCCCAGTAATACGCGATCGGTGAGTGTTGAACATATTAATTATGCAACTTACAACACGCCAACGGGTGCACGAACTAACGTTGAACATATTGTTGTTGATGCTGAAACGCGCGATTTCTCGTCAATTTTAGCCATGAACGAATTTGTGGATATACGACGCACCACAACCAGCGATGTGCACGCGGTAATGCAAGTTTTAGGAGTGGCTGCTGCTCGAACAGTATTGGTGCGTGAGTACAAATTAATGGTAGCTTCGGGTTCTTGTTATGTTGATCCACGACATATTGCACTTTTGGCTGATATTCAATGTTCTCCCGGCGTGTATACGGGATTCACGGCTTCTGGAATGGCGTTATTGCGTTCAGACACGTTACTCAATGCCAGTTTTGAACGTCAAGATCGAGTATTATCTTCTGCTGCACTCAATAATGTTCATCAAGATATCATGTCTCCAGCCGCTGCCGTGTGTGTCGGTGGTGAAATGCGTACCATTGGTACTGGAACGTTTGATTTATCAGCCGATGTTACCCTCATGAAAGATGCTGTTCCCATCACTGATCTTGCTGAAGAAGAGCGTATCGCAACGGTCAACAAGCGTCACAGTTTTCTCAAACAACGTCATGCATCAAATAATGCATTGTTTCCACCACAATCACCCCGTATGTTTTCTCCAGCTGCCGGCGACGAGTTTCTCGAATCCAACGAGGAACTTCCTCAATTTTCTCCTGTTCACGAACCTGCTTCGCCAAGATTTCAATCGTTCATAGACTCTGCTACTACTTCTCCCTTGTTTCGTGCCGACGATTTTGATTCATTAATTATGGACGACGCTTATTCTCCCACTTCTCCTGGATATTCTCCCACTTCTCCCATGTACTCTCCCATTTCTCCGGGATATTCTCCCACTTCACCTTCGTACTCTCCCACTTCTCCGGGATATTCTCCCACTTCACCCTCGTACTCTCCCACTTCACCCTCGTACTCTCCCACTTCTCCGGGATATTCGCCGACTTCACCTTCGTACTCTCCCACTTCTCCGGGATATTCGCCGACTTCACCTTCGTATTCGCCGACTTCTCCGGGATATTCGCCGACTTCGCCCTCGTATTTACTTACAACACAAACGTATTCGCCAATGAATTTAGTGAAACAATCGTCATCATCAATGTATATGCAAGTGCAATCAGAATTACTTACGGAACCGCCAGATATTCCGGCTGCCGGAGAATTTGATTTGACTTTAGATTATTACAATGATAATAATCCAGCAACACCGCCGGAAACACCGCCGGGAAGCCCGACATTCAACGATTTTTCATCATTGATCAATACGTCATCGTTGTCGTCGTCGTCGTCGTACATTATTGATGATCGCATGAACGATGGATTTGGATTTTTTAGTGATGGTGGTGACGATGATGATTATAGACCAAGTGAAACGACCGATTATGAAATAAACTAACCAAATTATGAGTCAAATGATACCAAATAGTGTAGTAGAATTGAATGTGGGTGGACAAATTTACACATTTAATCGACAAACGTTGGCAAATTCTCCATCGGGATTGTTACAGCGATTATTTGGTGTACATTCGAGTAATTTTGGCGACGAAGGAGTCAAAGATTCGAATGGACGTATTTTTTTGGACTGGGATTCGCGTGCATTTCAAATAGTTGCTTCGGTTTTACGTGTTAACGAAGCAATTGTACCTTCTGATGTGGACAATACACTGGCCGTTGCTACATTACAATACTTTTTTGATTTTCCACCACTAGTGCAAAACAAAGTCACTACATATTTGACGAAAAGTTTGTGTGGAATTTTTTTGCACGGTGTGTTTAATTCGATTTTCGAAGTGTTTGTGTTGGGAAACAAGAATTATATGGCATTGCCGAATGCTAGTAGCAATTTACACCAAACATATCTTCGATGTGGAATTATTCATACACCATGGATGATTGATACTAATCTAAAATCACAAGAAATGGGTATAGATTTACAACTCAATGTGAAACGATCAGTTGAAGATGTATCGAAAGTCACAATGTGTTCTGCATTGACTACGTTTACGATTCGTTCAACAGGAATAATTGACCAACAAAGTTATGGAGGATTGTCTGAACGGAACATTAAACCGTGTATGATTCCGTTTTACGGCGAACACGCAAAATTACTAGTTCGACAATTCAAAACCATATTACATAACAAACACCCTTTGTGTTCAAGAGATGATTTTTACGCGTGGATTACATTACAATATCATGTTACAGATATCAACATATCAACTTCTGATAATCCAGATATTGTGGTATTTTCATTGTTTTTTGACGAAGAAGCCCTATTGTCATTTCAATCATTGTGTGTATTTACTGGAAAATTAGTGTGAGTGTGTGTGTGTGTGTGTGTGTGTGTTTGTGAGCGAGTGAGTGTGTGTAATGATAAATATCAGTTTTCACCAGTCATTTCAGTATCACTTTGAACAAGTTCAGCTACGCGTTGATCAAGTAAATCGTCAACATCAGCATCATCAGTCATGGAAATATGAACAGCAGGTTTGAAAAAAAAAGCACGAACATACACAATCATGCACAAATAAAAAATAATAGCAATGAAAATAACTAGTGTGGCAGTGCCGCCAATTGACATTGAATGCGAATAAAAATGTTCAAATAATATTTGAAAACCCATTTGGCTTGCCATAAATGTGAAAGCTGCAACGAAAAGAAGAGCAGACATAGTTTTCAAATATCGTGTTAAACGAGCAATTGCTGCAAACAACAGTTCAATTCCAAATAAAATATGTAATACCCGACCGTATTGTGTATGTTGTTGATGTGAAAACATCATTAATCCGGTAATAATAGCGGTTAACGCGACGGTCATTCCACGCCATACTATAACGGACACTAATTTCGTGCGAGTCATGGCATGCCACGTCAACCCTACGCCAATACCACCGAAAACAAATAACAGTGTTCCAGCAGCCACATGGTGTTTCCCATTTGGATGTTCACTATAAGGTAACTCTGAATTCAATGAATATAATACAGTCAATAAACCAATGGTGCTGGCCACGAAATTTTCAACAATAAACACATAATATCGCTGTGCCCATTCTAAACGAGTTAATTTGTTGGTATTTCGTCCTAGTACATAGTATGTGACTCCCACACCAATTGCTGCCATTCCAATGGCGTTATGTCCAACACATTGATCAATACCTGATAATTCAGACGAACACAATTGCAAGGCACTAGTTACTCCCGTCAACATTTGAATTGGAACTGCCAACATAACTATGCTGAATCCAATTAATTGATGTATTTTTGCTGCAAATAACGATTCTCTTTGCACACTACGATTAACAGGTTTTGCCAAACATCCCAATGCTAGTTGAATACCAAGAATTCCTGTCATAAACAATCCCCCAGCCGAATGCCACGACGAATGTTCGTGACCTTTCAATGACGCAATACTTGGTAAATGCCGTTTTTGCACACTTTCACCACCACCGTTTTCACCATGATTCTCTAAATTATGTTCGAATAATGCTAATGCTACACCATTCAACACCATTCCAAACGCACCAATTTGTATATACCGGTGCCATTCAGACATGCGTCGAGCAGCCACAATACCTATTGGTAACAAAATAGCACATCCAATCGTCATGAATATCGCATGCAACCATAATGCACCTGACAACAATCCTAATGGTTCGCGTAATTCAATATTTTCGTTGTGATGATCGTCCGTCATTGATCGTATAATAACTAACAATATAATTAACCAATATATTGTTGGTTAAACATAAAAAAAAAAGAAATCGTCTCACACTCACTAAATTATTATTATTATTATTACTATTATTATTGTACCATGCTTGTAAATTTGTTATTTTCGCTGTTCTTGGCAATTTCATCGTCGTCGGCAAATTCCGATAAAGTCACTGATGCTACTGCATTATCCGAAGAATCGTTTCAAGCGTTTATTACAGACGGTATTACGATGATTGAATTTTACGCACCGTGGTGTGGTCATTGTAAGCGATTGGCGCCTGAATATGCCAAAGCCGCCGAACAACTCAACGAATTAGACGATCCTATAACGTTGGGAAAAGTCGATTGTACTGTTGAAAAAACATTATGTGCGAAATTTGGTGTACGTGGTTATCCGACACTCAAAACATTTTTAAATGGAGAACAAGTCGGTGGCGAAAGATATGGCGGTCAACGCACGGCATCAGCGATTGTTGAACATTTGATTAATATGCGTACCGAATTAGTGGTGACGAAAACTGAATTATAAATCCCCCGCAAAAAAAAAAAAAATAAAAAAATAAAAAAAAACAACAACCAAATTATGACATTCACTAAAGACAATTTGCGTCTAATTATTCAAGCAGGCGTATCATTGTGTGTCGAACCTAAACAATGTTGTATCTGTAAACACGAAGATAGAGTATGTTATTGGGGATTGATGGATTTGTGGAATTTGCGACGTACATCAAAGACGATATTCTCGCTTATTGGCGATGAACGCAATCATTTACCAATGATGCAACGGATTGGCGACGTATTGAAACGCAATAGATGTACTCAAACACTTGTTGAATCACTGTTAAATGTATTGTCTGAAATTCCTAATACTATAATATCTGGCTCATTTGTATTGGAACATGTAGTCTATGGTACAGTATGGATGAAAAAGTCGGTAAATGACAACGATTGTACTAAAGACATGGACGTGTTTTTTGGTTGTAATAATTCAATGAGCGAAGTTATTAGATCATTAAAAAATATAAAAGAACTTGATATTCTTAGAACAATATTAAACATAGATATAATGGAAGAATATACGGATGAAATGGATAATTTTGTTTCTTTACATAGATATATGAATATATCTGATATTATGAAATTAGATGTAATATTTATAGAACATATTGATCCGTATGATATTCGTCAATACATTGTAAAAAATTTTGATTTGGATGTGTGCAAAGTAGGAATATGTACTACAAATGGCAAATTTTGGGCTGAACATCCTAATCAAGTAGTAACTAAAACTAGTGTTATGAAATATCTTCCTATTCTGTACAATGGCAGTATGACACAATTACTTGATGGTATTAATTATGTGCACCGACTAGAAAAATATCAAAATCGCGGCTTTGAAATTAGATTACAGATGCAAAAACGACTTATTTCATTTGACAATGATACTAATAGGCGTGGGCCATGTACGGTAGAAAAATACATTGGCAATAGATTGTTAACAAGTGTACATTTGAACACGGGAAATAGTTTAGACGTAGAAATTGCCAAGGTTAGATTGGTTTTTCTTATTAAACACGGGTTAATACGAGGACATCTTGTGGGTGACTGTAACAAAATACCAAATGTCACTTTAATGATGGAAATGTTACGGAAACTGGATAATGATTTACATTAATCAAATTGAATGTCTTTACCGATTCTGCGACGTAGTGTCGAATCTGCAACATTAACGATCATGGCGTCAGCATACGATTCCTTATTCAAAAGTTGTTTGTATACGTCATTGTGAATTGTGCGTGAACCTAGGCGTGTAGATTCTACAGCCGAATCCGTTTTTCTCGTTGTTCCGTCAATTTCAGCATTGGTTGGATCAACAGCCGAACCAACCACCATAAAAATAATGGCGCCAATGGCCACCAAAACACCACCTATCCACAACATCGTATCACTGGTTTCTTGTAAAATATGATGACTGAACCATATCACAAGTCCTCCGCCAAACAATACAATACCTACCGTGATCCACGCGGTGTATGTATCACGACGAAGCCATGAAACTATGAACGTTATTATGAGCAATAGAGCAGTCAAAGGGCCGGTAAATGTCCATTGAACGTACCATTCGTTGAACGAAAAAATGGGTTGATTGTTGAGTGACGCAAAATGCAGTGCATGAGACGTCAATACAATAAGACCCCACAACAAAAAGAATACAGTTTTGCGTGTTCCTTCGAAATACGTTCCATCTTGACGCCGCCAAATCATTTCTCGATCGTAATCTGCAGTTAAAAAGACGGGAAACACTAGCCAAATGAAAACAAGTTCAATTCCAGTTTGTAACATGAGTCCACCGCGCACCGAATCATCGTCTGGCGTCAATGTTCCGACGAGCGCGTACGTACTCAAGAGTGCTAAATACAACACAATGTAGAGAACACGACGTCCACGTAAATCGTATGCACGAGCACGTTCTTTTGACGAAACCAAAGTTGGCACTAGAAAGAGTGCACGTAAACAGTAACCAACAATTAGAGCCGAACCTGCTTGAATGAGTACATCGCCGATGAGTGCGGCCGCCAACGTTTCAAAATCAGTGTCGTTGGTAAATACAAAAGACATACCACCAAAAACTACCAATAACAAGACTTCCAGAATTTCGTAGGACAAAACCAAAATTACAGTGTACGGTACACTATTCCACACCAAATAAAAGAGTAATGGATTCGTAAAATGTGGCCCTAACCACATTCCCGTTTCACAGCACAAAAAATCCATTGAAAGCCCATTGCGTTCACACCAATTACAATCGGTGGCCACATTACATTGTGACGTGGCACCGATTAAATAATCGGCAGGCGCACGACAATTAACTATGGACATGGTTATGATCACTCACACACACTTGTATTATGTAGGTCTTTCACTACGTAGTATCGGCGTCGTTATGTATTTGCATATTTTCAAAGGAACTTGTGAGCAATGCATCTAGGTCTCTAGTAATTACATGTGGATCATACATAGTCGGTGTCGTCATAACGATAACTTCATAAAACACACTCAAATCAGAATAACGATCTTTCAACGGAACGTCGTCGTCGGTGGGATCATCATTTGATTCAGGCAAATATTCAAGATTAGTCAATAAATCTGTAGGATCAGTAGGCTCAGACATTTTCAATGACCTATTTTATGTTTGTAAAACAATTCGGTTGAACAACCATAATGGACGAATTGACTCGACGTATGGCTACATG
>Ga0307379_10011183_pt1 | contig 11808 bp, 10 predicted proteins | sample UN2MG_FD_202237 | JGI IMG/M metagenome (GOLD analysis project Ga0307379, IMG submission 202237) | Soil microbial communities from Risofladan, Vaasa, Finland - UN-2 | ecosystem: Environmental > Terrestrial > Soil > Coastal area > Acid sulfate soil | place: Finland: Risofladan, Vaasa | collected... | reverse complement strand
TTGCGTACCAGAGCGGCATCTTCCGGCGCCGCGGTGTGTCGATCCCGTTGAACCGCATCAACAACGTCAACTTCGAGCAGTCGTTCATCGCCAGGATCCTCAACAATGGTGTCGTCACGATCGAGTCGGCCGGCGAGACGGGCGACTCGGTGTTCGAGAACATCCCCGATCCCGAACACGTCCGAACGCTGATCTTCGCCGGCGTCGAGGCCGACGAGCAAGCGGACTCCGATCGCGACGCGGCGGCCCTCGCCAAGGCGATGCGCAAGCATCAGGAACCGACGTCGGCCGCACCAGCGCCCCCGTCGGCGACGGATCGGCTTGCGGCGCTCGACGACCTCAAGGCGCAAGGTCTCGTCGACGACGCCGAGTACGCCGCCAAGCGCCAGCAGATCCTCGACGAACTCTGATTGCCGCAGGGGTCAGAACCCTGCTGCAACTGCTGCCCACCGGTCGACGAACTCGATGAAGGCGTCGATGTCGGCGTCGGTGATCTCGATCGAGAGCGCGATGAATCCTCGGCGGGCGAGGTAGAACCCGGCGTCGAGCGCGTCGAAGAACAGCAGCTCTTTCCACCGGTCGTCCGCAGCGCTGAGATCCTCGGTCGAGGTGACCGGACCAGCAGTGCCGTGGACGTTCATCAGCGAGCCCGAGCCGGTGACACACATCGCAAGGCGGTGTCGCTCGAACGCCGTGTTCAGCTCCGCCCGCAACCGTTCGCCACGGGCGTTGGTCGCCGCCAGCACCTCGGGCGTGAGCACCTCGGTGAGCGTGGCGACACCAGCGGCCATCGACACGACGTTGTTGTTGAACGTGCCCGCATGGCCGAGCCGCCCGCCCGCGCCCGCGTCGAAGGCGGCCATCAGATCTCGTCGGCCGCCGAACGCGCCGAACGTGAAACCGCCAGCGAGGTATTTGCCCAGCGTGGTGAGGTCGGGCGCAATCCCGAGCACTTCTTGAACGCCGCCCGGCGCAAGTCGTGACGTCATCACCTCGTCGAAGACCAGCAGCGCGCCGACGTCGTCGCAGCGCCGCCGCAGGTTGGCGATGAAGTCGACGGTGCCGGGGATGCAACCGGCCGAACCCTGCAACGGTTCGACGAGCGCCGCCGCGATCGATTCACCGTGTTCCGCGAAGACGGCGTCGACGGCGTCGACGTCGTTGTAGGTCGACACGATCCAGTCGTGCGGGACGTTGACGTGAGGGTCACCAGCGAAGGTGATCACGCCGCCGTGGTATCCGCCGTCGAACACGAGCACCCGCCCACGGCCGGTGTGGTTCGTCACCAGGGCGAGTGCCATCAGGTTCGCTTCGGTGCCGGAGTTGGTGAAGCGCACCTGCTCGATCGATGCGAACCGTCCGGCGATCAACTCGGCGAGCCGAACCTCGTTCGGATGGACGGCGCCGAGTGCCCAGCCACCGTCGACCGCTGCGTGTGCTGCGGCGCGAACCGGTTCGGGTGAGTGGCCGAGCAGGCCGGCGGTGTAGTTGCCGAGCAGGTCGACGTAGTGGTGGCCGTCGACGTCGACGAGATGCCTGCCGTACGCCGACGCCACCCGGAACGGAAATGGATCGAAGTGCAGTACCGATCGCGTGTTGCCGCCGGGCAGCACGTCGGCGGCGCGCCGTGCCCATGACGCACTTGTCGGGTTGGCGTCGACATAGCGCTGCCGAGCGTCGATCAGTGCCGAGTCGAGCGTGTCGGTCAGCGATCGATCCGTCGTCGTCATCGCTCCATCATCGTCGGGGCGCTGCCCGCTGTCACCCGCTGGCGAGCCCTTCGCAGTGCACGTGGGCGTCGAGGTGTGTGCGGCCGCGTCGTCGAACCGAGGTCAGGCACGGGTTCGGCGGGAGCCCCAGTGGCCCATCGCGCCGGCGCGCTGGAAACGGGCGGGACGGTCGTCGGGACCCAGGATGTCGGTCGCCAGCCACAGGCGTTTCAGCCACCGGACCCGACCGGTGACGGTGTCGTCGACATATCGGCGGCGGCCGTGCAGTACGTGGTAGTTGTTGACGAACTGGATGTCGCCGGGCCGCAACGACATCTCGACCTGGTTGTCGGCATCGTTGATCAGCGCGTCGTAGGCATCCATCGCCTCGATCTGTCCCTCGGTGAGACGCGGAGCGCCGTCATGTCGTTGCGACGCCTCGATGAAGGGCCGGATGTACCGCACGAAGAGTCGGTCGCCCGTGGGCCCGGCGTGGCGCGTGAACGCCGGAACGGAGTAGAACGGTTGGGCGCCCTCGCGCTGCTCGCCGCGGAAGTCGTATGGCAGCGGCTCGTAGAGCACTGCGGCAAGATCTGGCCGCGTGCGCACCAGTGCGTTGTAGGCGCCGACGGCGTTGGCGACCAGGCTCTCACCGCCGCTGACACCGCTGTGGATGCACAGCAGCCCGACGAGGTCGGAACCGTCGCTGTGGAAACCGAGCGGATGCCCACCGATCTCGTTGCCGCGTGCGGTCGGATCGTCGGGCGCCTTGCCCTGATCCTTCACGTCGCCGAGCAGGTGACCCTTCGCGTTCTGCGGCCACGGCTCGCCCAGGTGCCTGCCGATGCCCCAGTGGATCCACGAGGCATCCTCGGCGCCGAGTCGGTCGACATCGAGTGCGGCGATGCGGGCGAACCCTCGTCCGTTCACCAACTCCGCCGCGACCGTCGCCAAGCGCGGCCCGAGGGTGGGGAGAGGAAAGTCGTCGGCGGTGACGTCGAGCACTTCGTCGGTCGTCGAACGGGCCAGCGTCAGGGCAGCATCGAGTTCGGCGTGGTGGGCGTCGGTGAGTTGCAGCGTCCACTCGTCGGGGTCTCCGATGTGGGCGGCCGTCCAGTTGGCGTGGGTCTCCAGTTCGACCGCGTCACCGAGCGGCGTCTGCATGTCGGTCGTGGTCATCGTGATGCTCCTGCTGGTGCTGGTTGAGCGCCGCGTATGAGGCGTCCCGGCAGGGCCTCGGTGGCGACGCCATCGTGATAGGTCTCGTGTCCGGCCACGATCGTGTGGCGCCAGCCGTCGGCGCGTTGCAGCAGACGCCGTCCGTTCGCGGGGAGGTCGTGGACGATCTCGGGCTTGTGCAGCCGAAGCTCGTCGAAGTCGACCACGTTGAGATCCGCGCGGTAGCCGGGCGCGATCACTCCGCGGTCGAGCAGCCCGACCGTGCGGGCGGTGTCGCGGCAGTGGCGTTGCACCAGGAAGGGGAGGGGGATCCGGTCGTGGTCGCGGTCGCGTCCCCAATAGGCGAGCAGGGTGGTCGGAAAGCTGCCGTCGCAGATCGTGCCCACGTGGGCGCCACCATCCGCGAGGCCGGGAACGGTGTGCGGGTGCACCAGCATCTCGTGGCAACCGTCGAGACTCCCGTCGACGTAGTTGAGGAACGGCAGGTACAGCAGGCCGTGGCCGTCGTCCGCGAGCATCGCATCGAGTGCGACCTCTTCGCCGCTGCGACCCGAACGGGTCGCGACCGCCTGGACCGAGGTGTCGAGTGACGGCTCGTAGTCCGGTTCGTCGGCCATTTCGAACAACAGGTCGAACCGGCCGATCAAGTTCCCGCCGAGCTTGTCGCGTGAGCGCTCAGCGGCAGCCGCGAGGAGACGCTCGCGGAACCCCGAGTCGCGAAGCGCGGCAACTCGTTCGGCCAACGAACGGTCGACGATCTCGCGGTACACCGGGTTGGTGAGGAACGGGTTGAGGGTGCACTCGAGGCCGAGGATCAGGCCGACCGCACGCGGTGCGACCTGGCCGGTCATCACCAGTCCGTCGGCGTTCGCAGCGCTGAGGTGCTCGAGCAAGCCACGGAACGCATCGGGCACCATCGGGTTCCGGGCGATCGAGATCGACATCGGTCGCCCCGAGGTGGCGACCATCTCGCGGAGCATCGCGAACTCGCCGTCGGGGTCGAGGAAGTCGGACACCACCTGCAACACTCCGGTGCCGGTGGCGCCGACGCCCTGGGCGATGCCGATCAGCTCGTCGGGCGCCGCGGTCAGGGTCGGGGTGTAGGCACCGGTCGAGGTCTTGTGGTTGCGGGTTCGGCTCGTGGTGAACCCGAGTGCCCCTGCCTCGATGCCGGCGCGGGCGAGCTCGGCCATCGCAGCGATGTCGTCGGGTGTGGCGTCCTCGTGGTTGGCGCCGCGCTCTCCCATCACGTTGAGGCGTAGCGCGCCGTGCGGCACCTGCATCGCGACATCGATGTCGTGGGGGATCGAGTCGACGGCGTCGAGGAACTCGCCGAACGAATTCCAGTTCCAACGCAACCCTTCGTGCAACGCGGCGCCTGGGATGTCCTCCACGCCCTCCATCAACTCGATCAGCTTGTCGTGGTCGGCGTCGTGCACCGGAGCAAATCCGACCCCGCAGTTGCCGGTGACGACGGTGGTCACGCCGTGCCATGACGACGGCTGCAACCGTTCGTCCCAGGTGGCCTGACCGTCGTAGTGCGAGTGGATGTCGACGATGCCCGGAATGACGAGCGCGCCGGCGGCGTCGATCCGACGATCGGCGCTGCCGACGACCGTTCCCACCTCGGCGATCACGCCGTCGACGATCGCCACGTCGGCGGTGCGGGCATCGGCGCCGGTGCCGTCGATGACGGAACCGCCCCGGATGATCAGGTCGTAGTCAGCCATACGCAAGTCTCGCGCCCTGCGAGACGATGCCGAGACCCGGAGCCAACCGGCCCCGTAACCATCGTGTACGCCGTCCGTCGCCAGTCCATATGATCGGCTCGTGGTGCACCCTCGGGGCTTCTCCGGCCCGACCGGTTTCGAAGGCGCGGGGATGGAGTCCGAGGACGATCACGGCGCTGCGCCGGTGGGCGGTCCGTCCGACGATCCCAGCCTCGGTGTTCATCGGCGGGCGAGCCGGCGTTGGTGGCACCGCCACCTGAACTCCGAAGAACGCCAGCGGGTGATGGCAGAACTCGCCATCAAACGCCAGGACCACTGGGCGTACCGGTTCACGATCATGATCACGTTGTCGGTGATCGTCGCGGTCATGGGACTGTCGGCGAACTCGGCCGCGGTGGTCATCGGGGCGATGCTCCTCGCTCCGTTGATGCAGCCGGTGTTGGGGGCCGCGGCGTGCATCGCGATGGCCTTGTTCCGCAAGTCACTGCGGTCGCTCGCCGTGGTGGTGCTCGCCACGTTGTGGGCGGTCGTGCTGTCGTACGTGCTCGCCGCGCTGTTCGTCAACGGTGAGCTCCCCAACGAGGTGACCAGTCGAACCGCACCGGACATACGTGACCTCGTGGTGGCGCTCGCAGCAGGAACTGCGGGGGCCTACGCCACCGTGCGAAAGGACGCGTCTGCGTCGCTTCCCGGCGTGGCGGTGGCTGTCGCGCTCGTGCCGCCGCTCGGAGCGGTCGGCATCTCACTCGAGGCCGGCAATGCGACGTTCGCGTGGGGAGCGATGTTGCTCTACACCACGAACCTGTTCGCCATCGTGCTCGCTGGCGTGGTGGTGTTCGTGGTCACCGGATTCGTTCCGCCCCGTCGACTGGCGTCGACATTCCGGCGGACCGCCGTGGTCGCTGCGGTCGTGGGTGTGGTCGTCGTTGCGATCGCATTGCCGCTGTACAGCGCGTCGACGGCGGCGGTCGAGCGCTCGCAGCGTGAGGTCGATGCGCTCGAGATCGTGTCGGACTGGCTCGGCCCGACCGACCGGCGTTCGGCGCCGACGGTGACCTTCGACGATCAGCGCATCACCGTGACCGTACGAAGCTTCGACACGCCGCCCGACCCCGATCCTTTGGTTGCGGCGCTGCTGACGAGTTTCGGCGCCGATCGGGTCGTGTCGATCGAGTGGGATCGCGTCGATCAGGCGACGACGACGACCTCGGAGGTACCGACGACCACGATCGTGTCCGACGAGGAGCGCCTCTTCGCCTCGGTCCAGTCCATCGTCGATCGCTGGCTGGCGGACTTGGGCGCCGATGCGGGCGGCCGCCGAGACGCGCTGTCGATCAGCGACAACCTGATCCGCCTCGACGCGAGCGGCACGATCGACGCGCCGTCGATCGAGTCGCTCACGACGCTCCTCGACGCCGAGCTCGATCGGACCCTCGAGGTACAGATGACCTGGCTGAAGCGTGAGAGCGTGTCCGGTCAGGCGCCGACGCCGACGCCCGATGAGCTTCTCGCCGAACGCATCGGCGTGCTTGCACGGGACTGGGCGGCCACGGAGGGGGTGTCGGTGTTGTCGACGACCTTCGACGGCATCGACGCGGTCATCGAAGTCGCCGGACCGATCGAGCCGGATGCCACGGCGCTCGTGACGAGCATCACCGAACTCCTCGATGCCGACGACCGTGTGACGGTGTTGTTCTTCCAGCGTCGCGACATCACCACCACCACGACCACGTCGACGACGATCCCGAGCTGACGTACCGCCGGTGCCGCGATCGGCTCCCGGTTCAGGGCGATGGGGGTGCAGGGGGATCGGAAGCCGGATGCTCCCATCGGTGAAGAGCTCATCGCCGAGTCCGGCCACACCGACGCCGAGTTGCAGACGCGGGTCGACAACGATCGGGCGATCTCGTTGTATCGCTCGGCGGGATGGCAACTCACCGACCGGTTGATCCACAACGCACACCACGGCATCGAGTACGACGAACACGTGCTGGTCAAACACCTCGACGATCGCGTCGATGTTCAGTCGAGTTCGAGCCCGGCGAGTGATCCGTCGGCGCGCCAGTCCTCGAGCACCTTGATGAACGCCACCGAGCCGGCACCGTAGCTGCCGTTCTTCACGCTGCGCTCGGCGGGTTTGCCTTCGTTGTTGTAGTAACCGGGCGTACACGATTCGAGGAACTGCTGGTTCATCTGCGACAGGCTCACGATCGTGTCCACCCATGCGGCCTCGGCATCGGCGTCGGCCTCGATGACCGTCACTTCGCGATCGCGCGCCTCGGCGAGGATGTAGGCGAGGTGCTTGCTCTGCTCGTTGAGCATGTGCGGGAAGTTCACCGTGAAGCCGGACTGGGTGAGGCTGAAGATGAAGCAGTTCGGAAAGCCGCGGCTGTGCATCCCGTGCAGCGTCGATGCGCCGTCGTGCCACTTCTCCGTGAGCGTGATGCCGTCACGACCGTAGAGCTCGTAGCCGGCACGGCGCGCGTAGTCGGTGCCGACCTCGAAGCCGGTCGCATAGATCAGGCAGTCGACCTCGAACTCCTCGTCGACCAGTGCCCCGGTCGCATCGTGGCGTTCGACCACCACACCGCTGGGTGTGATGCGCTTGACGCCTCGGCCTTCGGTGTCGACCAGGTGCACATTGGGCCGGTTGAACGTGTCGAGGTACTCGTCGTGGAAGCACGGTCGCTTGCAGAACTGCCGGTAGTACGGCTTCAGCGCTTCGGAGGTGTTCGGATCGTTCACGATCGTCTCGACACGCGACCGGATCTGCTCCATCTTCTCGAAGTCGGCCAGCTCCATGGTGGCGGCCAAGCCCTCGGGAGTCATGTCGCCCTCACCTCGTTGCAGGCGGATCAGGAGGTTGCCGATGATGTCCGTCCAGCCGTCGTCGACGAGGTCTTCGGCTTCCGGGATGCCGGACACCAAGTTGTTGAAGTTGTCCATCCGCCTCGCTTGCCAGCCCGGCTCGAGGCCGGCCACCCATTCGGGATCGGTGGGACGGTTGTCGCGCACGTCGATCGACGACGGCGTGCGCTGGAAGACGAACAACTCCTTGGCGCCTTCGCCGAGGTGCGGGACGCACTGCACCGCGGTGGCGCCGGTGCCGATGATGCCGACTCGCTTGTCGGCGAGCTGATCGAGTCCGCCGTTGGAGTCGCCCCCTGTGTAGTCGTAGTCCCATCGACTCGTGTGGAACGTGTGACCCTCGAAGGTGGTGATGCCGTCGATTCCCGGGAGCTTCGGGCGGTGCAATGGCCCGCTGGCCATGACGATGTAGCGGGCGCGCATCGCATCGCCGCGGTTGGTCGTGACCATCCATCGACGGTCCGCGTCGTCCCACCGCATGCCGGTCACTTCGGTCTGGAAGCAGGCGTTGCGATACAGGTCGAAGTGTTCGCCGATCGCCTGGCTGTGAGCGAGGATCTCGGCGGCCTGGGAGTACTTCTCCTTCGGCATGTACCCGATCTCCTCCAGCAGCGGGAGGTAGACGTACGACTCGACGTCGCAGGCGGCGCCGGGATATCGGTTCCAGTACCAGGTGCCGCCGAAATCGCCGCCCTTCTCGACCACGCGGATGTCGTCGATGCCGGCTTCTCGGAGCCGAGCGCCTGCAAGCAGTCCGCCGAAACCCCCGCCGATGATCAGCACCTCGACCTCGTCCGTCAGCGGTTCGCGTTCGATCGCGGAGACGTATGGGTCGTGGACGTACCGCTCGAACTCGCCGGCGACTTCGATGTACTGCTCGTTACCGACGTCGCGTAGGCGCTTGTCGCGTTCCTCGCGGTACTTCTCGCGCAGTGCATCCGGGTCGAACGTCGTGGTTCCCATCGAGATGTTGTACCCAACCACGACCGCTGGCAGCGACGCGGACAGGCCGTCAGGTTTCGATCTTGGCGAATCGTTCGATGTCGCCGCGGTGGCCAGCGACCACGATCAGGTCGTGTTCGCCGAGCACCGTGGCGCTCTCGGCGTACGTGAAGGCCTGGCCCTCGGGCTTGATGCACACGACCGTCACCTTGTACGTGGCGCGCAGGTCCGTGTCGCCGAGCTTCTTGCCGGCGAGGTTGCGTGGCACCTGGGTCTCGATCAGTACGAAGTCGTCGTCGAGAGCGAAGTATTCGATCAGGGCCCCGGTGACGAGACGTGCAACCCGGCTACCCATCTCGGCTTCAGGGAACACCACGTGGTGAGCGCCGACGCGCTGCAGGATGCGGCCATGCGACTCGGTCAACGCCTTGGCCCAGATGTTGGGAACCCCGATGTCGACGAGCGCTCCCGTGGTGAGCACGCTCGCTTCGACGTCGGCGCCGATGGCGACCACCGCGGTGACGGCGTCGGCGACGCCGAGTTGCCGCAGGGTCTTCTCGTTCGTGGTGTCCGCCTGGGCGACGTGGGTGAGGAAGTCGGCGTGCTGTTGTACGCGGTCTTCGTCCGCGTCGAGTCCCAGTACCTCGTGGCCCATCTCGATCAGTGTCGACGCGAGCGCCGACCCGAACCGGCCCAAGCCGATGACGACGATCTCGCCTCGGTGCTCGACCTGTGGGCGCAGTCCGCCCAACATCGTGTGAAGAATCTTGTCAGCCAATGATCGGTCGCTCCTCGGGATAACGATAGGCAGGAATTCGTTCGCGTAGGGCGAGGGCGGTCACGAAGGTCACGGGGCCGACACGCCCGGCGAGCATCACCACCACCAGCAGGAGATGGCCGGACGCACCGATGCTGCCGGTGACGCCCGTCGAGAGACCGACGGTGCCGAACGCAGAAGTGATCTCGAAGAGTGCCGGTGTGAGTGAGAGGTCCTCGACGCTCATCAGGACCAGCGTTGCGCCGACGACGAGGCCAATGGCGAGCAGTGCGACCGTGAGCGCTTGGCGGATCAGATTCGCCGGCAGGCGACGATTGAACACGTTCATGTCGGTGTTGCCGCGGACCTCCGACCACAGCACGAACCCCAGTACGGCGAAGGTCGTCACCTTGATGCCGCCAGCGGTCGAGGCCGGACCGGCGCCGATGAACATCAGGGTGGTGATCACGAGCAGGGTCGGCTCGTTCATGCCGCCGATGTCGACGGTGTTGAAGCCAGCAGTTCTCGGCGTGACGCCTTGGAACCAGCCGGCGAGGACCTTGTCGAACGTGTCGAGCGGGCCGAGCGTGGCGGGGTTCGTCCACTCGAACGTCATCACCACGAGCGGCCCGAACACGAGCAGGGCGGCGGTGACGAGGAGGGTGATCTTGGTGTGCAGCGTCCAGTGGGCCCGGCGGACGGTGGAGCGTCGTTGAGTGGAGCGTCGCCAGAACTCCACCAGAATCGGGAATCCGAGCCCGCCGATGATGAAGCCCGCCGACACGCTGAGCACGACCACGGGGTCGGTGACGAAGCGGGCGAGGTTGTCCGGGTACAACGAGATCCCGGCGTTGTTGAACGACGCGATCGAGTGGAAGACGCCCGAGTACGCCGAGGCGATCGGGCCGTCCTCGTAGCCCTCTTGCCAGAATCGAAGGAAGAGCACGATCGCCAGGGTGGCCTCGACGGCCAGTGTGATCTTCGCGATCGCGAGGATCAGTCGGCGCAGATCGCCCATGTCGACGGCGCCGATTTCGGCCTGCGCGAGCATGCGTTGGCGCAGGCCGACTCGGTGTGACGCGACGATCGCGAGCACCGAACCGATCGTCATGATGCCGAAGCCGCCGATCTGGATCAGCATCAGAATCACCAACTCACCGAAGAGCGAGAACCGTGAGATGTCGGTGGAGCCAAGACCGGTCACGGTCGCCGCAGAGGTCGAGGTGAACAGCGCGTCCTCCAGGCCGATGTGGCCGGGACCGTCGGCGGAGATCGGCAGCCAGAGCAACGCCGTGCCGAACAGGATGAAGGCGCTGAACGCACCGACCACCAACTGTGCGGGGTTTCTGATCTCAGCGAGCAGTCCGCCGCGTGGCACCGAACGAGCATAGAAGGCGGCATCCTGTGGCCATGTTTCTCGGAGAAGATCTGTTGGCGTGGCTGACGCTGGCGTTCGGTGCGGCGTTGTTCGTCGGGAATTTCCTGGCGATCGTCAAGCCGCCTGCGAAGCAGCTCGACGAGGCGAATCTCGAACGTGCGCCCGTCGTGCGTAGCGCCGTCTACGCAGGCATCGGTCTGGTCGCAGCGGTCTGGGCGTTGGCGTCGCTGATCAGCGGCTGACCCGAGGTTCAGCTGTTGCTGTAGATCGAAACGGTGAGCTGATCGGAGTTCGCGTCGCCGTAGTAGAGCACGCCCACCGTCCACTGGTCGTTGCGGTACACGTTGTTGACGGTGCCATCCGACGTGAACGTCGATTCCTCCTCGAGGCCCGCCGATTCGAGCGCACTGCCGTACGAGTCGACGAAGTTGACGCTGTCGACGCTGCCGGTGACCGTGATCGCCTGCTCGGTGGCGGACCCGATGACCGTGGCACTGCTGATCGCCAGGCCGTCGGGCTCGGGGATGTCAGCGGGCCACTCCTCCGGCAATTCGCTGGTCGAGCCGGAGCTGAAGCTGCCGTCCTCGCTCTCGACGACGAACTCGCCGGTGTCGGCGTCGGCGTTGCCGGTCACGACCGAGCCGTCGGCATCGGTGATGACGAAGTTTCCGTCTTCGTCGATCGACATGCCGCCCTCCTCGGTCTGCACCGAGAAGCCGCCGTCACCGTCGAGGTCGAGGTCGACGTCGCCGCCGCCCTGCGACTCGATCAGTTTCTCGATACCGGTCTCGGAGGCGTTGCCGCAGGAACTGGATGCGATGGCGAACCCGGCCGCCGAAAGCATGATGACCACGCGTTTGGAGTTGCGTCCCATGTCCCGCACAGTACGACCGCCGACGATCCGGTGCGAGCGATTCCTCGACCCGCTCGTCGGGCGCCACAGCCGCGGAGGTCGAACGGATCCGCCGGGGGTTGGCAGTTGTCCCTAGGCTCGCGCGGGTGCCGACCGCTGTGAGTTCGACCCGTTGAGGTCGACTCATCCGGGCGCGACCCAGCGGTACCGGATCTCCGATCGGTGGCCGTTCGATCCCGTCCGGGTTGGCCTCTACTACGGCTGGGTCGTGGTGGTGGTCGGCACGATCGGCATGGTGGCGTCCGTGCCCGGTCAGACGGCCGGCGTCAGTGTGTTCACCGACGAGCTCACCGCCGCCACCGGTCTGACGCGGCTGCAGCTGTCGATTGCGT
>Ga0307379_10011182_pt1 | contig 11810 bp, 23 predicted proteins | sample UN2MG_FD_202237 | JGI IMG/M metagenome (GOLD analysis project Ga0307379, IMG submission 202237) | Soil microbial communities from Risofladan, Vaasa, Finland - UN-2 | ecosystem: Environmental > Terrestrial > Soil > Coastal area > Acid sulfate soil | place: Finland: Risofladan, Vaasa | collected... | reverse complement strand
AAATTTATGTGATTACAAATATAATAATTTTTTTTTGATTAAGAAATATTTTAAAATATTATCTATAATAAATTTTTTGGTAATTTAGATACTCTAGAAAATTCTTTTTTTATATGTTCTAAATAATCAATAATATCTTTTATTTCTTTGGATAGTTCAGGGTTAATTTCTTTAATTTTTTCATATATAGGTAATTGCCATTTTCCTTTTATCCAATAACCAATTGAATTTCCACATTCACAGACTCTTTCAAACTCAACAATTTTATTTTGGATTTTATCTTTGATTGTATCTTTATGATGTGTAGAATTACATTTTAAACATTTTATTGGAGAAAATTCTTTAGTTAAATATCCTCCCATAATTAATTTCTCAACATTTGTTTCATCCATATATTATTTATATATTAATCTCTTTTAAATTATCATCTAAATATCCTTTAAAAATAACTTCAGAGTCGAAATCATCACCCGAACCATAATAATTCACATCATATATTAGAATTAATTGAACAGGAATTCTTCTATGTTTAAAGTCATTAATAATTATTCTTTTATCAGTCACATGTAAAGGAATTTCAGTTGTAACACCAAATTTTTCGATTAATTTATAAAAATTAAAATATTCTTCACGAATTCCAACATATGAAATTTCTTCTTCTAGAATATTTGTTTTGAATACGATATCGAACATATAAATATACTCATTTTCTGGACTATCTTCTTTAATAAGGCCAACAAATTGTAAATACTCTTCACAAAAATCAATAATATTTCCTTTTTCATTAAAACAATATGTTGGTAAACCGATTTTATCTGACATAAAATGGTTTTTATTTTTTAAAGAAGATTTTAATTCATAGATATCGTAGTGTGATGCTCTATATAATTCAACAATCATTAGTTCTTTCATAATTTTAACTATTATTATTAATAACCTTGAAATTCATTTAAATTATTATACTGTTCTTCTGTCATTTCTATAGGGGTAACAACAATATCACAGGGTTCATCAATTTCCAAAAGATCTGTTTCTAAAACACTTATTACATCTTTTAAATATTTAAAAATAATTTTACTTCCAAACATTTTTAGCTCATACATTTTCATTTTTTATTTTTTTTTGTTTACAAATATTTTCCCATTCTGAATATACTTCTTCAACTTCGTTTTCTAATTCCACAATTTTTTTTCTATATGGTGTACCAATGTTATAACATTCAGTGCATATGTTTTCAGCATAATCGCCACTATAATCAACATATCCAATACAAGATTCACAAATATCTCTATCACACATTATACATTTTTTTGTTTTATAATATGTTGAATTATTAATAATTTTTGATTCACAAATATCACAATAAATATGTTGAATTGTTTTCACAATTGTTTCAGTTGTTTTTTCAATCTTTTTCATCTTGAATATGTTTTAAAAAATGTTCAATACCTTCTTTATAACCTATTTTATAATCATAATCTTCACTAAATAAATTTGAGATAACTCCTAATTTTTTTGTGGTAAAATCGATTGCAACTTGTTCACTATTTTTTATCTTTTTAAAAAATGTAACATCTTTGAGATTATAATAATTTTGAATGACTTCCAATTGCCATTTTGTTGTTTTCAAAGCAAACATAACTAACTTACTTAACAAATTTTCTTCTTTATCTGTCCACATTTTATCTTTTCTATATCCTAGTTCGGATAATAAATCAATAAAAGAAAATTCATTAATTATTCTTAATTCATCATCTAATGTTATCTCATTCAAAATTTCATCAATAATATTTTTTTCCATAATTAAAAATATTTTACCCCCAAACAATACCAGTTCCATGACATGATTGACATGTTTCTGGAGTTGTTGACGTTGATGACACATATCCACTTGTTTGGTAATAAAAACCATTTGGTACTTTACCATTTCCATTACAAACGGGACAAACATGGGGTTTTATTCCTGTTGGGTTTACAGAAAAACCTTCTTTTAAATAATCGAAAGTTGACTTTTTTGTTTCCATAATTTAATTTTTATTCATAATATATTAATGTTTAATATCACACATTTTACACATATCTGCAAAAACATCATCATCAGTAATAACCCCCAAATATTTACAGCCATTCCAATGATATCCCAGACTCACATAATATTCACATGGAATAGTATAATATGTAAAACAATCATTATCCTTTTTATTATTTTTTTCAATATCTGGAACATAACAATATAGACCATTAGGTATTTTTGAGGGATCGGGTTTATAACCAAACAATAATCGAATTTTATGATATAAAATTGAAAATAAATTTCTTGTCCAATTTATTCTTCTTTTAAATTTTTTCATTTAATTTATTTAAACAATTAATTAAATTTCCACTATAAGATAATATATTTTTTTTATTTTCAAAAATATTTAAAATTGTATCCGAATTATCATTTTTATAAAAAGTCTCAACATATATTCTATAATTATTGGTTGTTAATATATAATAAAATGAATTATCATGTTCAACCCAACCACAAACAATAGTTTTAATCTTTTTAGTAATCAACCAATTATTAAATTGATTGAAATGATATATTATTTGAGAATTAAAAATGTCTTTCAAAATATTTTTTTGCTGCTAAGTATAATGAAATGATTTCACTGTAATTATTCCATTCTTCAATTGAAGTTGGGATAACATAATTTTTTTCGAATTCTTCAATAATTCCTTCTGCATAATATTTAAAATCTATCATAATTTATTTTTTCACAATTTTAAAACCAGCTTTATCTAATTCAAATAAAATATCTTTACACATTTTTGTTGCTTCTTCAACAGTTAAAACGGCAGACAAAGCAGTTTTCTCTTTATTCCATCTAGTTATCCAAATAGCTTCTAATAAAGCATTTTCTAAATCCCAAACATCAAATTTTTCACTCATATCGGGTTTATTTTTTTGTTAAAAGAAATAAGCTTGGTGAATGCCCCGACCGTTCACCCTTGGAGTTATTTCTGCTGTTCTCTCAGCTTGGTAAGGACTATCAAGTGCTTATTTCTTTAATAACAAAGATAATATATTTTTTTTTAATAACAAATTTTTTATTTTTCCATATATTGATTTAAAATTTTTAATTGGATTAATTATAAAAGCATGAATCATTCCAACAATTAATAATATAATAATATAACTGAGAGATATTATTGTTAAAATTGTAAAAATAACATCATTTTTATCATTCAATATTATTCCCATTGTAATAAAAAAGAATCCGCAAACTAAACTAATGAACATTTTCAAAAACCAATTATCAGTAATTAAATCATTTACTTTTTTTAAAATATTTTTCATTTTTTTTGTTTTAACTATATTAATAAATACAAAAATAGATAATATTTTATAACATTAATATAGTTTCTAACGTATATTAAAAATAAATTTTAAAATGGAATATTATGCCAAATGCAAATACACATGATTTAATAACAGTAATTTCATCACCAATTGTTATTGGTTTTAGTTATTATATAACCGAAGATATTAAAACAACAAGTATTATCTTTATTTGTTTTTTGTTTGCGTCATTTATGTTTAATGGTGACCTTGATATCGTGAGCAGACCGTATAATAGGTGGTGGGTGTTTAAAATGATATGGATACCATATCAAATAATGTTCGAACATAGAAGTGTTTTTACTCATGGGATAATTATCGGAACAATAGTAAGATTAATTTATGTTGGAATAATTCCTCTTGGATTAATTTATTTAAAAAATGGTAATTTTGATATTATTTTAAATTATTTAACTTGGAATGAAATTTTCTTTATTGTTTTGGGGTTAGAGCTAGGATCATCAGTACACACAATTAGTGATAAAATATTTTAATATGGAAACAAAATACGGAATTATTGAATATGATAATAATGGTTTACCGATTTGTAAAATTTGTGGTAAGTCATTTAAAAGAGTTTTAACACATGTAAGACAAAAACATGATGTTAATGAAAAAGAATATAAACTTCAGTTTGGTTTAGATTTACATAAAGGAATTTGTAGTAAGGAAAGTTCTGAAATTTCAAGAAATTTGGTATTTGCCAATTATGATAAATGTATTTCAAAAAATTTATTGTATAATGGTAAAAAAACTAGATTCAAGATAAACTCTGAGGGTAGAACAAAAGATAAAGTTTCAGAACAAACAAGATTAAGATTAATACAAAATTTTGATACTCCTGAAATAACAAAAAAAAGGGTTGAATTAGGTAGAAATTTAGGTTTATCTGGATTAGGAAACAAAAAAAGATGGGGAAATAAATAATCCCCCGTCTTTTTTATTCTTCAAAATTTGGAATTTCATATTGGTCAATATAGTTAAATATTTTATCTACGGTTATCGACCCTTTTCTAACATTACCATCAACATATTGAAATTCAACCAGAACTTTAGCAATATCATCATCTAAATACATTTTTTTTATTAGAATTTCTTTATCATTTTGTTTTTTGTATGCATATAAATTAGAATCACCTACAATAGTAAAACCAATTTTTAATAAATTATTTTTTAATTCAAAAATTTTATTCTTTTCTTCCACTACTTCCTCGGATGTATAATCTTCAATATTGTTTAATATATCATCCAAATCATACTCCATTTGACTATTTAATTGGTCAAAATCCATTTCAGAATTATATTCGTAAATATTTTCTATATTGAATTCATCATGATTATCCTTAACATATTCAACAAATTGATCAAAATTATTAATATTTAAATTATTTTCTTTAATATAGTCAATCATTCTTTGAATACTGATAGATCCACTCTCAATATTAAAAGGTATTGTATCTAGCATTTCTTTTGCAATTGAAGATTTAGCTTCAGCTTCAGCATTGCCATATTCAGATAGATAATTATCAATTACCATTCTCATGTTATTATCTTCAAAAAAAGTTCTTAAATCACCATCATTTTCAAATAAACTATTAATATATTTATTGTCATATCCAAGTAAATCAGCAATTTCCCTTATTTTATTTTTATTATCATTATTAATAGGATATACCATATAATCTAATTCTTCATAATCTGCACTATCATGATAATAATTTCCATTACCATAGCTAAGTATATTATCATATGAATCATCTAAATCAAATATATCTTTCATCTCTTCCTCATCAATACCCAAATTAATATCACCATAAGATACATCCACGACATCAGGTGATGAATATGTGTTGACTATTTTACTCTGTTTAATAATATTAATTAAATCATCTGAATTATTTGTTTTAGAATATTCCGAAATCGCTTTTAATAAACCAACAGATGATTCATATTTTTTTAAATATTCTTTTTGATATTCTTCAATATATTTATTAAAAATATCATAATTTAAATTTTTTAAATTAATAACATCTTGAAACTTTGCTTGTACATCATCTTTTAAATGTGTTTGGGATCTTTCAGGATTCGATTGATTATATGCAGTTCCGATTAAATAATTATTATTATTGGGTGGATAATTAAAATCCCAAATAAAGAAATATTTGTTACCTCCTTTTTTATATTGTCTCCAATAACTGGTATCTCTTGTAATACACCAATTTGAAGTACATCCAAGTTTTTTTGATGCGTCAAACGAATCGATATGTGCTATTATTATATTCTTTTCGGGGTCGTCATAAACAACATACGCATTTTCAGTATCGTTTATTTTTTTTCGAATAATTTCTTGTGTTTCACCACTTTCAATTTGTGTTATATAATTATCTAAATTAGTTATAAATTCGGAAATATTTGAATAACCAGCTACTTTAGCAGTAAAAAATTTCTGTTGATCGGGTTTTAATTTTAAGAACTTATTAGCAAGTTCTTTCATTTTTTGTTTATCAATAGAATTTAAATTATTTGTTTGTTTTTTGAGTTCAGGAGTAAGTTCATTATATAATTTTTTCAACCCCCTCATTTCTTCCATACTATCAATGTCACGTTTCAATTCTCGATAATTATCATATGTGACAACAGGTTTAGGTAACCTATTTATATGTTGTTTATTTATTACTAAATAATCATGAAGTTTTGATATGTCCTCTAATGGCATTTTTTCATTAACAAGGAATTTTGTTAATATGTTGGTATAACCATCACCACGAGTAATATTTGTAATAGAATTTAAAATTTTCTTACCTTCTTCAGATGTTTGAGGGTCAAGATTTTTTTCTTTTAGAAATTTAATTGCTTGGTTAGGATTTTCGTAAAGCAATCCCTCTATAATCTGAAATCTATTAACATTTGTTAAATAGTAGGTTCTTAGGTCATTTTCAAATAACATATTTTATAATAATTAATATTATTAATAAATACTATTAATTCTTATAAAATATTGCTTTGTCTTTTTGATACAATAACGGTAATTATTATATCCAAATTTTTATTTGGTTGTTCATCATAATAAATAATTTCCCATCCATCAGTAACTAAACCATCAAAAAAATCTTGGATTTTTTCTCTTTTTAATAATTCACAGATTCGTTGATATTTGATTATCTTTTCCATTTTTTTCTTTTATATATTTATACACAAAACTAATTTCTTTATCATCATTATCACCAAAATTTGGTTCTAGGTTGTTACCATAATATAAATAATTTTCATCATAGTAGCTTTTATAATCATTAATTATGGTAAGAATTTCAATATCATTGTTTAACCCATTTTTTTCAAACCATTTTTTCAATAATAAAATTATTCCACATTACAAAAGTAAAGAATAATCTTTTTCTGTATTCAAATAGTTAATTCCAACATCAAGAATAAATACATTTTTTTCTTTTTCATAAGGAAAAAATTCTAATAATGTTGAATATTTTATTAAAAGTTCGTTAATATTATTATTTGTTAAATCTATCATAAGATTGTTTGGTTATTTTACAGTAATTTGCTTTACCAATAAATTCTTCAATTGTTTTAGCATTTGAATAACTCATTGCATTTCTAAGATAATGATTAAAATTTTGAACCCACCCCTCTAAATAATATTCTATTTTTCTGTATCTAACAACACCTTCAGATGTTTTTATGGTATTCTTTCCCATTGCTTTTTGGACAGCTTTTGTGCTCATTCCTCTAAAATATTTTTTCACAGGAAATTTATGTTTGAAAAAGAAATTAGCTAGTTTTTCATTTATTTTAATACCAAATAAATAATTGGGGGCACAACTTTCAAATGCTTTATTAAATATTGAACCTAACATAACATAATCTGCTCCCAGATTTAATGCTTTAATAATATCGGAATAATCTTTCATTCCACCATCAGCAACAATTTTTGGTAAATTTTCGTAACCTTCATTCTGGAGAAACTTTTTCATTTTATAAGTTTCATGAATTAAAGATGCCATTGGATAACCAATTCCCGAATTTTTGGTGGTTAAACAACCATTACCATTACCAATTCCAAGTCTAATATAATCAACACATTCTTGTAAAGCATAATAAGTATATGTTTCTGGGTTAGCAATATTACCAATCATTATTGTTATGTCTGGTCTTATTTCCTTAATTTTTTTACAATATTCTACAATTATTTCCATGTGACCATTTGCCACATCAATAAGAATCTTTGTGTTTCTATCAATATTTGATAAATAATCTTTATATGTTGAATCGTAATCAGATTTATCAAATTTTCTTAATATTTCATTTATTTCATCTAATCCAAATGAAATAAACATACTTTTATTATATGATTTCGAATTTACTATATCATCATATTTAATTGTTCTTGGAAGAACAACATTTATTCCATAATGATCAAATATTTCACTATTAGATAAATTAACAACAGTATCCATTGGTGCTGTAAATATTGGCAAACTATGAGGAATTTCAATGCCAATATATCTACTTATTATGTTTGTACTAATTTCAGGGGTGATTAAAATATCGTTAAAATCAAATTTTTCCATATACACTTTTTATAAATTCTTCTTTTATTTTATTAATATTATTTGTTAATATAAAATTAACATAATCATTTCCAATGAATTCGGAAAATCTAGACATTGCATTACCTAGTTCCTTTCCTTTCAATTCTGGTAACCATTTCATTACAACTTTACCATTGAATTTCTCGGAAAGTGCTTTATTTATTGCATTTTTCTTTTCAAGTAATTCTAATTTTTGTATAAGTTCGGCTTCAGGGAAATATTCATCAATTAAAGGTATATATACTGACTTATCTTTATTAAAACCAAATTTTGTTGTAATATTATTTTCCTTTAGATAATTTAAGAATACATTATATGACTTTCTTTTACGATTCCTTTTTTTATCGATATGTCTCAAATTTTCCATCTTGAAAATATCGGCATCGAAATATCTGGTGTTAATAACAAATGTAAATATTTCTTCGAGATTATCAAATCCATTTAAATATCTGTTGTAATCATAATCACCAAATTCAAATATTTTCTCAGGGTCTTTACTAATCAGAATATTATGAGAATTTCTACCATTAAAATTTCTGAATTTATAGTATAAGCCTTCCCAACCATAAGATAAATTGAATTTATGATAGGTTTTACCCATAATGTTTCCTAATGGATCGTAAGAATAATAGGTTTGAGCTACATTCCAGTTAGATTCTCTAATAGGAATAAAATCAATTTGAAAATTATCGTAATCAAAAGAATAAACACCCCCACCGTAATGAATAGCATTTGGTTTAAATGTATTGATTATATAACTTCTAAAATCAATATTTTTTTTGTTAAACTCACCAGTAATTTTAATTAAAAGGTCTAAATCTCCATGATCTGCTTTTGTATGATAGCATTTGACAACGGTAGTTTCTAGTTCTAAGTCGGTAAATAACTTATTTTTAATATAATTACCAATTTTATTAAAAGAAATGGTGTTCTTTCTTTCTGTAAGAACACCATATTGAGTAAGTGCTTTTCCTCCCATAATAATTACAATTCTTCAATTACCACATCTAAACTATTATCATTGAATTCATATTCTTCAATATCTGTCAACATAATACCCGAACTACCATCAATTCTATTAAAACCCTCAAGATAGTTAAAGTGCTCAATAACACCTTGTTTATTATAATTGTTTGATGTTGCCAAAACAATTGCTTTCATTGCATATTTTCGCATAACCTCATCAATTAGATCAAGATCGGCATCATAATCCCAGATAAAAAAATTTAATGTTTCTTGAGCTTGTTCGGTTGTATATATTTCAGTATTTACTATAAAAGTAACAGTAGCTTCACCAAAATCATATTTAAAAGAATATTTTTTTACCATTTTATTTTTTTTTATTTAGCATTTAGGGAATTCATCACAATTTCCACTTTTATTTATTCTTAAACAATCATCATAATCATATAAATTATTAGGTCTTTCTAAATATTCTTCTTCCTGATGAAGACGATTGATTTCCATTTCTTCTTCAAAGGTAAGATTTTTTTTCGATAAACCTATTTTTTTTTGTAACCATTTAACCCCAGAAATAAAATCATCATTAACATAACCCCCTTCAAAAACACCACAAGAGGCCATTTTTTCATATTCATTTGCTGCATCAATAATTTCATTATCAGAAGGCGACTGGATTAACACATATTCATTTTTATTAATATTATTATCTAATAAAAAATTTTCTATCATTAAAACATGCCATTTTGGGTTATTTTTATTTTTTACATAAAAATCATTACTATTATTCCATGAATGTTGTTGAAAATCAATTAATAAATCTATAATGTTCATATTATTTTCCTCTTTCTTTAGGGTATTGATATATTTTATTTCTCTCTTCAAATAATTTTTTTAATTGTTTTGTTTCATTTTTACATTTTCCTTTAATATAAGCATATTTATGTTTTGGTTCTATTTTTCTTTTCTCACATTTGTTTTGATACTCTTTAGAAAGATTTTTTATTCTTAATTTAATTTCTAAAGGCATTAAATCAAAATTTATGCTGTCACCATTTTGCCAACTATTATCCCAAACAATACCATCTTGTATTGCTAATCTTTTATAAACACTCCTACTTCTAAAATATCTATCAGAAGTCCATTTTCCATTATCTAATTTATATTGATAAGCCGATCCAGATTTTTTTCCCAAATAATAGAAATTACATGCTTGGTAAATAGTTCCTAATTCTTTTGCTTCAGTATCACTATATGCTGTAAATAATCTATATTCAGTATTTTTTACCATCCAATCAATTGAAAATGAGATTAGTTTACTTGCAAGATTTTTTGGACTCCATGAAACACAAGCCCCTCTACTAATTAGTCTTTCAATTTTTCTTGTATTCTCACCAAGTAATTTAGAGAATGCATTTGGCATATCCATAATAACAACACCCCCAAGAATACCTTTATATCTCGCTGTAAAAAAATGGGTTGGATATAATGATAGTTTACCAAGCCATTCATGACGTTTAATGAAATCATTTACTTCATTAAATATTTTTTTTTTATCTTCATTTTGGAAAGTGAAATCTCCACATTTTAATGTATTGACCTCATCTAACATTAGATTAGATATTTTTAGATCTTCTTGAAGGTTAGTTGTTCTAATATTATATTGCCAACAAACATTTTCATTATATGTTTCAAATCTTTCTTCCATTCTATGTGTTATACTTCAATTAATTTCATTCCATAATTATTAATACCTTCTGGAATATGAATATTTTCTTTTTGAAGTTAAATCTTTCTGAAAAAATTAATTATTGATTTTTTTCAGAAAGAAATTTAAGATAATCAAATTCTTTTGCTTGTTCCTCTGTAATTCCCAAACCCTCTTTTTTTCTCCAAATTAAATAATCGTATTTTTCTTTTATCATTCTATTACGTTCAATTTCCTTTTGCTTAAACATTTCTTTTTGTTGTGCTTCAGCAAATTTATCAAACCCATTACCCATAAAAAAATTAATCATTAATAATTCTAATTCAGAGGGTTTTTTCTTAAAAAAGTTTTTTATTTTATTATACGTATTACCCATAATTGTTGTTATAAAATTTTTGCAGTTATTGTATTTTCATGAATTAAAGGTTCTGAAACCATCCAATTATCATATTCATTTATTGAATCTAAAAATAATTCATATGAATCAAAAACAGAATTGAAAACTTCTAATAATGTTTCTTTTGTTTTGGAATCAAAATTAAAGTAATCTTCATTATAATCGCCATCCTCATCAAATTCATCGGTCAATTCATCGTTTAAATCATATGACCATAAAATATGATTTTTTTCTAAATAAAATTCACCCAAAATTTCTTCGGTGATATAATCATTTTTCATTATGTTAAATAATTCTTTAATTTCCATCGTTTTTTATATTTTTTATTAAATTTATTTTTCAATAAATAGGATGGATTAATAAAAAAATTATATTATAATAATTGATTTTATATTAATTAATAAAATTAAAGACTGTTATAAATTTTAGCAATTTCATTGTTTGCGAGAAATTGCTTTTTAAAAGTGTGTAATTGAAATAATTCTCCTAAAACTTTTATTATTCCACTTTCTTTTACAGCCATTTTAGTAAAAGAATCCCAAAAATTGAATGTTTTATCTAAAACAACTTTCAATTCTTTTTTTCTCATATTTGGATATAATTGCTCTTTATAATAATTTTCACACTTTTTAAATAAATCAATATTTAGTTGTTGAATATTATCAGTTTCACTGCAATCGGTGTTTTTACACATTTCTAAAAGTTCATCATCTAAAAACATAATATTTATATTTTAATCAAAAATTTTAACATTAA
>Ga0307379_10011180_pt1 | contig 11813 bp, 16 predicted proteins | sample UN2MG_FD_202237 | JGI IMG/M metagenome (GOLD analysis project Ga0307379, IMG submission 202237) | Soil microbial communities from Risofladan, Vaasa, Finland - UN-2 | ecosystem: Environmental > Terrestrial > Soil > Coastal area > Acid sulfate soil | place: Finland: Risofladan, Vaasa | collected... | reverse complement strand
TATAGCGGAGGCGATGGCGCAAGCACCAGGGCTAAAGTCCCGTACGATTTTTGAATGGGCGGGAGGATATTTAGAAATCCCCTCTGCGGTTGACCGGTCCTGCGGAAATTGCGCTAGGTATCACTTATTAGACCTTTATTGTCATAAAAGCAAGCGGCGGAATGTAGATCCGAATACAGCATGTTTCACCGGTTATTTTAAAACTCCAAACAAAGGTTAGTTATGAACAGGTACACAGAGGAAGAAAAACGGATTATTTGTGAAGCGCGAGCAGAGGGGGACCTACCTAAAAGTATATCAGCTAAATTAAGCAAAGCAGGATATGGCAGAACGCCTGCGCAGGTCGCTTGCTGGTTGTATAATAACAAAGATAATGTGCCTCCACCACCGCAGATCCCAAAATACACGCAGGAAATCGCAGAATACGCGCGGACAAAAATGGAGAGGGCACATAGCAAAAATCAGGTAGCAAAAGAGATTAAACGTGTGTTTGGGCTCAGTCAAAAAGAGGAAACTATTTTAAAGTGGATGGTCGAGATCGTTAAAGAGGCCAAGATATTAGCTGTTGGTTACCCAGTTAAAAGATTGTTTTTTGACATTGAAACGTCGTTTTACATTGGTTGGTTTTGGCGTCCGAGTTGGAAGGCAACTATAGGCCCACACCAGATATTGCAAGATAAAAAGATCATTTGTATCGGGTATAAATGGCAATACGAAGACAAAGTGCGAATGCTCGTGTGGGACAAAGACCAAGATGAAAAGGTGATGCTTCGAAAGTTTATGAAAGTCCTCGGGAAAGCGGACGAAATTATAGGTCACAACGGTGACAAATTTGATATTAAAGAACTAAGAACTCGATGCATTCAGGAAGGGATTTTGATGTTCCCGAAGTATCGCACTCTTGATACTTTGTTAAAAGCTCGGAGGTACTTTAGTTTTCCTTCTAACAAACTGGGCGAGATAGCAAAATTTTTAAAGGTGCCGCAAGAAAAACAAGAAGTCGATTACACTCTTTGGACAGACGTTGTCATCAAAAAGGACAAAAAGGCACTTAAAAAGATGTGTGAGTATTGCACTCAAGACGTCATCGTGTTAGAGTCCATTTTTGAAAAAATGTGCCCTTACATCGATCATAACACAAATCATGCGGTACAACGGCGCTTGGATAAATGGCATTGTCCGGAGTGCACCGGAGATAATGTCAAACTCAGTCATACAGACGTCACGCCTATGGGCACAATAAAGCGGCATATGAAATGCCTAGACTGCCGTAAGTTTTTTCTTGTATCAAATAGGACATACTTGGAGTGGCTCGGGTCACAAGAGACCGGCATTAACGAGTATAAGTAAACAAAAAGAGGAGTAACAATAATGATACGATCACATTTTCGAGGCCATCCGATTATTTGGAAAAATAATGAGTGGGTTTATGAAGACACTGAAGAAGCCTCCGGATTTAATGGTATTGTCAGGCCATGTAAAAAATGCGGGAAAACTTTCGAAGGGTCGAGTATCGGTGACGCTGATCCGTGTATAGGAGAGCTACCGGGTGTTGATAATGCGTGTTGTGGGCATGGTGTGCCAGAACTTGCATACATCCGGTTTGAAACTGGTGTAGTTGTTAAGGGTTTTTCAATTGAGTATACAGAGCGATGGAAATCGCATAATCAGGATGCTAATGGATTATAAGATTCTTGCGCTCGCAGTGTTTGTAGTGGTTTCGATAATGCAAGCGTACAGGTTGGTATGCTTGACGGAACGTGTAGAAAAACTGGAAGAAAAAGTAAAAAACATATAGCCGGTACAAGCCGGGTATCAACAGTTTATGAGGAGCTAAAATGCAAACTATTGACATACAAGAAATGATTACACTCGAGCCCGCATTAGCCGAGACGGATTGGGCGGAAGAAAACGGGGAAAAAAATGACGTTGAGTTGTCGGAAGTTATAGAAGCCCTTTTGTTAGGGAAGCTCCCGGCCCCCCAAACTATGGGGTATTTGATAGACAGAGAAGTATTTACGTCAAAGCAACAAATGCTTATGGTGTCACTATTGGACAACGCTGTGCCGCGTTCGACGGGCAAGCGCCTACACCAGACCGTAGAATTACATAAACTTGAAGAGCCCGGCATGCATGGCTGGCTCGAAGTCTTAGACGAGGAACGCAAGGAGTTAAGAGACAGCCGCCCTAGGGAAGCCGGGAAGACAATACAAATGTACCTCCGAAGCTACATAGTTACTCGCATCTATGCTGAATCTCTGGACAAAATAGCTCCCTCTACCCTGTCCCGGAATCTTTTTGAGACCTCGGCAACTCAACTGAAAACAGCGTTTTTCCATTTTTTCCGAGGTGGCCCTCTTGGGGCTCTGCCCTCTTTTTATGCGGACCTAAAGAGGGTCGTATTAGCTAACCCACCGGCGGAATCAGATGAGTATTCTGTGTAATGACATGGGCAGGCGTCATAGACCAGTATGAGTCGTGGGGGTACCAATTGATCCCACTCGATCCATTTGCTAAAGACCCCCGAAACAAAGGAAAGAAGCCTAGAGACGATAATTGGACACTTAACACCTACGACTATATGGACCTTTGGTCGTGGGCAATGCAGGGGGGCCTGCACAACTTGGGCGCGTGTATAGGACCCCGCGATCTGGTTATTGATGTAGATCCAAGAAACGGAGGAGACGCAAGCTTTGAAAAGTTGAAAAAGGAGATCAACGAAGATTTCAGCAATGCTCCAACAGTGACAACGGGCGGTGGCGGGCTACATGTTTATCTACGACACATTGATGAGGTCCCTTTGATCTCTAATGAATTCACCGAGTATCCGGGGATAGAATGGAAGCGCAAGGGGCGTCAAGTTGTAGTCCCAAATAGTACGCACCCCTTAACCGGCAAAAAGTACTTATGGGCTAATGATGTTAAAGTGATTCCACCGCTGCCGGGAGAGCTGTTAGATTTCCTGGCTAAGTTTGAGTACAAGGCACCTTTGGATCAGGGTACCGAAGAGGCCTTAAGTGGAGAGGTTCTGGCCGAGGTCCTTAGTCGGCTGCCGGTAGAGAAGTATGATTCAAATGATCTATGGTTTAAAATCCTCGCGGCATCATATCATGCAACCGGCGGTAGCGGCCTCGACGAATTTGTATCTTGGTCAACTTCTGATCCCGCGTATCGTGAACACGAAAGGTTGATTGCCGCACGTTGGCGGTCCCTCGAGAGGCCGACAGTGAACAAGAGGTCACTAGGCACACTGATATATGAACTTAAAAAGCACAAAAGAGATATACCCGAGACTTTGAGTAAAAAGCATTCTGAGTACCTAGAGGATTTTATTCCAGAAATTACGGTCGAAGAAACCGTCACAGCACTAGAAGCACTAGGGTGTGAAAGCACTGCCACTGAAGTCACAAAGGTGCTTAAACAGATCACACACCTTGGCCCTCTCGAACAAGTGGACGCGTTGGCTAAACTGCAGGAGGTAACCGGGCGCACAAAAGGCTCTTTAGCCGAGGCGCTCAAAGTAATTAAGCGTGAGGGAAAATCGTCCCCTAAAAATGATGACACTAAAATGATTGACGTGTCTTACGATGTCGCGAGGCAAGTTCTCAGCGAGTGTTTTGATAAAGGGAGTACATTGGTGAGGGCGCTGGACGACAGATATTGGAGGTATTCCCGCACCCATTGGAAGCCATATTCTTCTGACGAGCTAAAGAGTCTTATAATGGCAAAGGCGGAACAATACAGAGAAGCAAGCCCGGCGATAAAATTTCAAGTGTCTTCCGTGATTCTTTCCGCTGAAATTGTTGTACGTGCCGCAGTTGCCAAAGGCGTTGACTTGCTAGGTAAAAATAGAGCACCATCACCGGTTGTAAATTGTCACAATTGTGAATTGTGGATTAACGAAGACGGGAGTGTGGCCCGCAAAGAACACAGTCCGGGAAGTCTGTTGACCCATTGTCTGCCGATTGAGTACGATGTAGACGCAAAGTGCAAACTTTTTCAAAACACTCTAAAAGGTATTTTTTCGCCCTTTAGTGATAGCGAAGAAGTTGTCCGGCACCTTTGGGAAGTGTTTGGCTATACAATTCAGCCTCGTAAATCAATTCCCTCGTGGTTCTTGTTTCAAGGATATGGGGCAAATGGAAAGTCCCTCATACTTGATGTATTAATAGCCCTACTGGGCCCGGCGGCGAGGTCAATCTCTTCTATTGCAGACCTTACATCATCACGTAGTGAGTTTGCTTTATCTGAGTGCATAGGGGCTCTTGCAATCATTGATGACGATGTCAAGAAAGGAACGGTATTAAATGACGATGTGCTTAAGAAAATAAGCGAAGATAAAACGATTCGCGCGCGTTTTCTGCATAAAAATTTTGTGGATTTTCGTAACTGCGCAGTCACTTTACTCGCCGCGAACGGTTGGCCGCAGACTAGAGATGTCAGTGAGGGCATGATGCGCCGCGCGTATGGATTCCCTTTTCGGCGGCGCTTTGCCCACGATGACAAGCGCAAGCAACGGATCATTAGTAACGAGCTGCCGGGGATATTGAATGAAGCCCTCAAAGGTTATGAGCGGTTACGCAAAAGAGGGAGTTTTGACGTGCCCCGGACATGTGTGGCGTTTATAGAAAAATGGAAAACTAAGAGCAATCAAGTGCTCGGCTATCTGGCGGAGCACCACGAAAGCGGCCACTGGGTAGGTTTGAAATCTTTTGAGATATTGTGGGAAGGGTACGAAAACTGGTCGCGCACAAATGGTATTCGGAGGCTTTACAGCAAACCGGGTTTTCGCGAGGCATTATTGTCTTACGGGATTAAAGATGGAGAACTAGGAATGGAAGGACTGAATAAATGAAACGGGGGAAAACAGACTGGAATAAAGGAAGGCTTATTGTCAACAATTTTGAAAATATTGACTGCTCAAAATGTGACGATAGGTACAGATACCACATGGATAATGGGCCTAAGCCAAAAACGCTCCGGCGATGGCCTCTGATAAAGTTTTTTCCCGAGTCACATGGGTATTTGTGTCACGAATGTTTCTTGACGGCCTCGCTATGCCCTTGCGGCGAGCTGGCCGTTGTGAGCCCGCCCGAACGATGCCGGGCGTGCTTTGTAGGAGAGGAGACAAAACAGCCTTTTGATGCTTTGATCTATAAATCGGACGAAAATGCGGATTTATTCGCGCTCGAGAAACAAAACGAACTGGAGGAATAGAAATGCAGAAAAAAGACATTGCAAAATTAGTGGAAGAATTTATGGGGGTATTTGTGGAGGACTTTGTGGAGGTCTTAGCATCCGCAATAGCCGAAAAGGTGATACTGAAAACAGGGGGCACCTGTAAATGTTCCGCGCCTGCTGAGGAAAATGGCCTTGGGGAAGCAAAAGTGTTGATGAAAGAAAAGGAGGACAAGGAAAAACAAGACAAAGAGTTTACAGCACAAAAGGAGCGTTTGTCGAAACAGATCAAAAAAGACAAGCAAAAAAGAGAGGCCAAGGCCGAACCGGAATCTTGTGGAATAACTTTTGAGCAAATGCAGGGCGCGGCGAAAACAGTATCCGGTAGGCTCAAGAGTTCGGCCAAGGTCAAAGAAACAATCGCAAAGCACGCAAAAGGTCCAGCGGGTATTTTAAGAGAAGTACCTGAAGAAAAATACCCACAATTGCTGGAGGATTTGGAGTCCTTACTAGGAGGCGAATAACATGGGCGCGCACGCCAAATTCTCGCCGAGCGCGAGTGATAAATGGATCAATTGTCCCGGATACATAAATTTGCTCGGAAAAGTGACCAAGCTTTTTGGAGAGGAAGAAAACTCCGAAGCAGCAACCGAAGGCACCGCTGCGCATGAGGCGGCTGAAAAGATACTAAAGGCCCGCAATCCTACAAAAGCTTTAAGAGACTCAGACTTTGATACCGATCTAAAAATGGCCCTTGAATACTATATCGATATGGTTGAGGACATACTTGACGAAAAACACAAGGCCGGGCTCAACCCCGTCCTGCACGTAGAAAAAAGCATGCTGTTGTGCGAGGGCCTCGGGGGAACCGCTGACGTGGTCATAGAGCATGACGAGGGCCTCGTCGTGGTAGACTATAAGCATGGTCAAAGGGTCTACGTGGATCCGTCGTCTACGCAGTTAAAGATCTACGGGTACTTAGCCGCGGTGGAGAATGGCAGACAGATGTCTGCAGGTACCATTGAGCTTTTTATTGTTCAGCCGCGGTATATAGAAAAGGGCGTCCCCCGAGTTCGAAGCGTCGGATATTCACTAGAAGAATTCGTGCCGGAAATGGCGCAATTGTTAAAAGAGGCAATGGATAAAGCAAAAACAGGGGACGAGTACAACAGCGGCGGGCATTGCCTTTTTTGCGCCGCTAAGCCCCTTTGCCCCAAAAAACAGGAGGTGTTCGTGCAAACTTTGGAAGCCGGGAAAGACCTGGAGGCCGCCGAAAATTTGAAATTCATTCTTGATAATGCAAAAGAAATACAAAGCATAGTCAAAAAAGCACAATCGTGTGCTATACGGGGCCTGGAAAGTGGAACGCTTGACCCAGAAGTTCTTGGGAGGGGTTTGAAAAAGCGCTTTGCAAATCGTTCTTGGACTCATGCAAAAGGTGAAGAGGGGCTGGCCCCTCTACTGCGGCGGCATGGTATAGACAGGGACCTCGTTTGGGTCCGCAAGCTTATTTCCCCGGCGCAAGCCGAGAAGATGATTGATGATAAAAAATGGCTTAGCAGGTATATACACCGGCCGGAGACCGGTGTCACTCTTGTGGCTCTTGACAAAGCAGATCCTGAATTAGTAGGGTCCACAATCAACGAACTCGCGGAATACGTGCCGGAGGAGCCAAAGGCGGAACAAAAAGAAACAAAAGAACCTATAACCCAAAAGACCAATTTTGATGAAGAGGAGTTTTAAAATGGCTACAGGATTTGCGACAGAGAGAGTTTTACTAGGCCCAGTAGTGGTATCGTTTCCTAACTTATTTCGCCCGGCGGAGAATTCAGGCAAGTTTGAAATCGACATTATATATGACAAAGGGTCTGAAACTCACAAAAAGATCAAGAGGTTAGAAAAACAAGCTATTAATAATCGCTGGGGCGAAAAGGTGCCTGGCGGCCTCAACCTTTTAGTAAAAGACGGTGATGACAAAGTTGATAGTGATGGCGAAGTCAGAAATGGGTACGGCGGAAAGTTGTTTTCCAAAATCAAGGCAAATGTCGATCATCCGCCCCAAATCACGGACGTTAAAAACAATGTCATAATTGACCCTATGGAAATCAAAGGCGGTGATGTCTGTGTAGTGCTGGCTCATGCCTTCCCTTATGACAACAAATCAAAGGGCGTTTTGATGACATTGAGTGGTGTGCGCAAGATTAAAAATGGTGAGGCTTTAGGCGGCGGGCCCTCGGGCAATGCGGCTGACGAAATGTCCGAGTATGAAGCAGACACCGGCGACGATTGGGAAGACGACGTATCTTTTTAGTTAGCCTACTTGACAAATCGAGAGAAATGAGGTACTAATATGAAAGGCTTCCTTTGCCGCGATTCCGCACCCATATGGGGCGAAACCCTCCTTAATTCCTCCTGCGGCAGAGGGAGTCTTTTTCTTCCTACCGCTACAATAGACTTTGAAACTAGATCCGAATGTGACATTAGGAAACACGGGGCGTGGAGGTACTCTAAACACCCAAGCACCGAGGTGCTATGCATGGCTTACCAAATAGAAGGTGGCCCCACTAAACTTTGGGTAAAAAAGATGCCCTTTCCGGAGGACCTCGGCAGACATATTGCCCAAGGGGGGCTGATAGAAGCACACAACTACTTTTTTGAAAAATGCATTTGGGAACATATAATGCGCCCGCAACTCTACTGGCCCTGGATACCGGACCACACTTGGAGATGCAGCGCAGCAATCGCCGCGAGGCACAACCTGCCCCGCAGTCTCGACGGCGCATGCAGCGCGCTTGGCCTGCCCATGCAAAAGGATAAAGAGGGGCACAATCTCATGCTCAAAATGTGCAAGCCAAGAAAAGTCACAAAAGATAATGATGCAAAATGGCATGAAAACTCAGAAGATTTGGACCGGCTGTACGAGTACTGCAAACAAGATGTACGAGCCGAGTATGCCCTTTCCCAAGCCCTGGGACCTTTGGAACCTCGCGAACTTGCGATCTGGCAATTTACAGAGCAGCTAAACTGGCGGGGAGTTTATCTAGACCTTGATTTTGCGCGACGAGCTATTGACATTTTTAGTGCTGTTGAAAAAGAAGGGCGGGTTCGCGTTTCGGAAATCACGAATGGAACGATCACAACACTGGGCCAAAGAGCGCGCATAATTGCATACTGCGCAGAGCAAGGGGTTGTGCTAGACAACACGCAAGCAGCCACAATAAAAGCTGCGCTAGGCGGAGATTTACCCACAAATGTCAAAGAAATCCTCCAGATCCAGCAACGCTTGAGCAAAGCTACAAGCATTAGTAAGTATAGTGCAATGCTCGATAGAGCGGACCTAGATGACAACAAACTGCGTGATCATGTAAGGTACTTCGCCGCCGGACCCGGCCGGTGGGCGGGGAAAGGCGTTCAGACTCAAAACCTACCCCGGAAAGTCGATCTGATAAGAGCGAGAGAGTTCATCAGCTTGGCGAAAAAACTGAAACGGCCGCAGGCAATAAGGCTCATTTATGACAACGTGCCTCAAGAGTTGTCGTCCTGCATACGTCCTACGTTCCAAGGCTCCCCAGGGCACAACTTGGTTTGCGCCGATTATGCGGCTATTGAAGCGCGCGTCATGGCATGGTTCACAAAAGACCCCAACTTAGAGCTGTTTCGGCAGGGGAAAGATATTTATATCGAGATGGCCTCTAAGATTTATGGACGTACTATAACCAAGGCCGATGAAGAGGAACGCGGTTTGGGCAAAGAAGCTGAGTTGGCTTGCCAATATCAATTGTGGTGGCGTACACTTTTGACACGGTGCTGGCAAAAAGGCATTAAAGTCGCGCCTCTACTCGCGCTGAAAACGGTAAAGTTGTATCGAAAAAGCCACCCCCTGGTTGTCCAATTTTGGTCTGATCTAGAACAAGCTTTTTTGGCTTGCGTCTTATACAGCAAACCGGTACAATTAGGACCTTTGGTTTTTGAAAAGCGGGGTAAAAATGCACATATGGTTTTCCCGAGCGGTCGCTATATCGTTTACAACGGAGTTTTTGTACAGAGAAAAAAGCGAAAACCAGGCAGCGTAAGTAAGTTAAAGCAGGATCTAGTGCAGCTAGGCACCCCAAAAAAAGAAATAGATGAAGCTTGCGAAATGTTTTTAACAGAAATAACGCAGTCAAAAGAATCGGGAAATTCACGGGGGAAACAAACAGTATGCTACTATCACGAGGGCAAAAATTACAAATGGGTCGAGACATCTTTGTACGGGGGCAAAATCAGCGAGAATGCGTGCCAAGGGCTCGCAGGGGACGTCCTGTCCGAAGCAGGCTTGCGGCTGGCCCTCGACCCAGCTGTGTACGGGCGCGCGGTGCTGACAGTGCACGATGAGCTTGCGATGGAGCAAGCCGAAGGTCGTGAGAATTTGACAGCTATGATAACGGAGATGTGTAAAGAGGTCTCCTGGGCTAAAGGGCTTCCCCTCGACGGCGAGGGATGGTTTGGGAAAGACTATCGAAAAAAATAGCTTGCGAATATCTAAAAAGGGTGGTACAAGAGGTGTGGAGGTAATATGAGCGAAACTAAATTGTGGTTAAAGGGTGACAAAGTGTATAAACTGGAGTGTAAAGCCGATGGCGAGCTATACAAAAAACCACGGCTATTAGCGGAAACTTTACCGCGGACTTATAAGGAGCCCGGGGAGCCTTCTTACTATAAAGTGATTGAGGGAACAGTAAAAAAGAGGGTCATTTTTGAGGGTCGGCCTATGTACTTAGTAAGATTTCCAACCGCAGTTGAGGTGCGGGGACTGGGGATGCCATGCACAGCATCTGGATGGTATCCGGGAGACGCGCTCGTAGGATTGGAAACCGCGAAGGTATTAAGAAGAGGGACGCACAAACATTTAGTGCAAGAATAGGGACATTATGAGCAAAGAAGAACTAGAAAAAAAATGGAAAAAACTGGACAAAGAGATCTGGGATCGCACAAGATATTTGACCTTAACATGCACGCCCTACGACATGGACGAGGAGTACCAAAAGTTACTAAAAGAAGAGAGAGAACTTAAAAAGAAAATGAAGGTATCAAATGGATAACGTGTCAACGCTGAAAACGTGCAAAGATTGCGTATTTTGTAAAGAGTTTGCAAAGCAAGGGGGCTCTGATTTTGCCTGCATAAACTTTACGTGTTATACCGACGACGTCACTGACTATGTCAATGGTGGGGTGCTTATAGGCGTGTGCAAAACTTGTCAAGCCGTCCGGCGAGACCCAAAGTCTTGCGGCCCGGCGGGTGTACACTTTATCAATAAGCCCAGGGAGGTGATATATGGCTCCTAAGTTGGAAAAAGTAGCGGAAGGAAAATTTGCGCATAGGCTCAAACGTGACTATAACTTGCGGGCAATCAAATTTGTGGACCCCTCACGAAGAGGCGCGCCGGACAGAATAGTGCCCCTGCCGAAAGGCATTTGTGTATTTGTGGAATTCAAACGCGCGGGAGAACAGCCGCGAGCAGAGCAGCGAGAATATGCGGCTTGGTTGAGGTCCATGGGCCATATTGTGTATTGCTGCAGCTACGCTGACGAGGCTTTGGGATTTGTTGAATCTCACCTTGACTTTAGACCTTGACAACTGCTGTAGAGGGAGCTATAATACTAATAGGAGGTTTGAAATGACAAAATTAGTGCTTGTAAAAATGGTCCTGCTAGTATTTTTGTGTACTGCTTGCGAACCGGAGGCAGACAACGTTGTTAGGGTGTGCGCTAATTGGGGCACTACAGACCTCTATTGCGGTACGGGATTTTTCGTGGCACCTGCTGTGTTAGTTACCGCTATGCATATCATTAATAGAGCCCACGACGGCAAGATAACTGCGATTGTAAAGGGCCGCAACCCGTCGTCCCGCAACATCCGCGACTTAGGTGATGACCGTGCCGTGGTCACGTTTGGCAAAGAGTTGGCAGATGACATTTGCCCTGTGTGTACGTCAATTTACATCAACGTAGACGCAACAGCGATAAAAGCCGAGCGCCAATTTGAAACCACTGAAAAATATGGGACTATAGAAGTGATTGAAGATGGGTTTTTAAAAACAGATATAGAGATAAAGCTCGGATTTTCCGGCGGGCCTTTGATTGACGAAGTACACAATTGCGTAGCCGGTGTAGTAATCGGGATTGGTTTAAATGATACGTTTGCACGAGCAGCTATCTTGCGAGCGGGAGACCTCAACTGATGATTGAAATTTTGATAATAGTTGTCGTGCTTGCGCTAGCCACGATATCGTTGGAAGTATTTCTCGCTATTATTTTTTGGGTGGGTGGGTATTTACAAAGGCGTTTTTAGCGCATGCCCCTCCGAATTTACCAAAGTGACGCAGTTCGGTGGCTTAGCAGACACCGGCGCGGAGCACTCCTCGCTGATCCAGGCACCGGCAAGACCCTTATCATGCTATCACTAATGCGTCGGTTAGGACTGCTTCTGGGTCGGGCTCCATCAGTGCTGATCATTGCTCCTATCCGCGTGATGTACAATGTGTGGCCAGCGGAGATCGAGAAATGGGGTTTCAGTTTTTCGCACAGCATTTTGCATGGGAAGGAAAAAACCGAGGCATTAATACAGGATATGGATATACATCTCATCAATCCAG
>Ga0307379_10011179_pt1 | contig 11813 bp, 9 predicted proteins | sample UN2MG_FD_202237 | JGI IMG/M metagenome (GOLD analysis project Ga0307379, IMG submission 202237) | Soil microbial communities from Risofladan, Vaasa, Finland - UN-2 | ecosystem: Environmental > Terrestrial > Soil > Coastal area > Acid sulfate soil | place: Finland: Risofladan, Vaasa | collected... | reverse complement strand
TAGGCGGCGCCTAAGGTAGCGGCGATAAAAAGAATGATATACAAAAACTTAACCCAGGCCTTCCAGCTGAAATGTTCCTCAAGCGGTTGTTGGGTGAACCCCTGTTGCTGGATATTCATAGGTTGAGAAGGTGGCGGGACAACGGGTGGTGGAGGTAATGGAGAAGAGGTAACTGGGGTGTTGTCAAACGGTGCTGGCAGAGGGTCAAAGTTATTCTGGTAGTCAGTCATAAGTTGATTATTTGTAAATTACAAATAATTTAATAAATTACGCCAAAATTTAAGCTATATTTATCCTACCATTTGTTAATCTTACATGTAAAGAGGATAAGCTAATGTAAAGGCCCGGCCTTGACAAATACGCCTGTTATTTTGGCTCAATGTAAAGGCCGGGCCTTTACAAAGCGCTTAGGGGGTAGAAGAAGTTGAGGGACCGGCTAGAGGACAATTGGCTAAAGCTTTGACAATTTCTTCTGCGGGTTTGCCTTCTTCTTCCATTTTTTTCTTTCTTGCCTGGCAGTCAGCCGGTGAAGGGAAATAGCATTTTTGAGTTGGTTCCGTGCCGGGGACAAACCAGGCTTTTTTGGTTTGCGGACAGCCGGAACAGGGTAAAAGACCGTTGCTGGCGCAAATTTCCACCTCAATCATTCCTTCGGGAACAGGAAATTGGGTTGCCGACTGGTCTTTTAACAAATTAGTCATAATTTCATTCCAAATAGGAGCGGCGCCGGTAATACCGGACGCGATTTTATACATTGGTTGACCGTCATTATTTCCCACCCAGGTCAAGACACACAAATCAGGAGAACAACCATCGGTCCAGTTGTCTTTAAATTCATTGGAGGTGCCGGTTTTGACAAAAACCTCCCGGTCTTCACCGTTAACGCTGATTCTTAAAGGTGTATTAAGGCCGAATTCGCCGGCCCGGGCAAACTTGTCTTTTAAAATATCAATTAACTGCCAGGCCGTGAAACCGGACAATACCGGTTTGCCGCCTTCTACCTCGTCTTTATCCGAAGCATAGGCTTGCTGGGCCATCTGGGCCCAAAGACTGCGTGGTTTTTCAATGTCTTGGATGACTTTGCCCTTAGCATCAACGATTTTTTTAATCGGGGTTAAGTCTTTTCGCACACCCATATTGGCCAGCGTGCCAAAAGCCACTCCCATATCCACCATTCTTACCTCGGCCGCGCCCAGAGTTAAGGATAAACCATATTTTTCCGGTTCATTCCAAGTGGTGATACCCATTTTTTGGGCTTGTTCCACCAGTTTGTCTACGCCGATTTGGTTTAAGGTTCTGACTGCCGGAATATTGCGGGATTCAGCCAAAGCTTTTCTCAAAGTGACAGGGCCTTTGTATTTGTGGTCATAATTAACCGGCGTATAAGTTTCCCAAGGATTAGAATAGGAAACAGGGGTGTCATAGATAATGGTTGTGGGAGTGAAACCTCCTTTTTCTAAGGCATAAGCGTAGGTAATGGGTTTGACAGAAGAACCCGGTTGTCTTGAAGAAGTAGTCAGGTTAACATTGCCGTCATTTTTAAAGTCCCAAAAATCAACTGAGCCGACCATGGCCAGGATTTCGCCGGTTTTGGGCTTGGTAATTAAGGCAGAGCCGTTATGGACATTAAAGCTTTTCTCAATGCCGTTAACATTCTTTTTTACCGCTTGTTCGGCCATTTCCTGAAGATTGAGATCAAGGGTCGTATAAACACGGAGGCCGCCCTTTTCCACCACCTGTTGGCCGTACCTGCGGGACAGTTCATCTTTCACATAAATAACAAAATGGGGGGCTTTCATGGGTGTTATTGGCGGCGCAAAAGCTAAAATCTCTTTTTTTGCCTCATCGGCTTGTTCCCGGATAATATATTTTTCCTCCAGCATGCGGTTTAAAACCTGCGCCTGTCTTTGTTTAGCCCTTTCAGGATGGGCGCCAAAAGGAGAGTTGGAACTTGGTGCCTGAGGCAGGCCAGCCAGCAGAGTGGCCTCAGCCAGGTTTAAGTGTTTGGCCGATTTGCCAAAGTACATCTGGGCTGCTTCTTCAATTCCGTAGGAAGTGCCGCCATAGGCGACCTGATTCAAATACATTTCCAAAATCTCGTCTTTGGTAAAAATCATTTCCACTGAAGAAGACAGAATTAATTCCTTCAGCTTGCGTTCTATGGTTCTTTCCGGAGTCAGTAAGGCATTTTTGACCAATTGTTGGGTTATGGTTGAACCGCCCTGAAGAGAGGCGGATTTTTGATCCTCCCTGACGAAAAAGTCATGGCGGACAGCTCTCACAATTCCGCGTAAGGAAATGCCTCGATGGGAATAAAAATTCTGGTCCTCGATAGCAATGGTGGCTTTTTTTACGTGATCGGGAATCTCGCTTAGACTTAGCAAAGTACGGTTTTCATCCCGATAGATTTTGTAAAGCAGTTCGCCATTGCGGTCATAGATTTTGGTTGAAGCATTGGGTTGTTGGAAAGCGAGCTGGTAAGGATTGGGGAGGTCGGAAACAAACCCCCAATAAAAAACCGAGGCGCAAAAAAAGATAAAAATATAGAAACTGCATTGGAAAGGATGAAAACGAAAGTTTTGGCCAATTTTTTCCAATTTACCAATAAGAAATCTGCCCATCACCAAAGGTAGTTTTTTGATAACTGAAATCAAATACAATATCACAAATCCCCCTAAATACATAATAGTGGTATTTTTTAGATCATGTCAAGGGCTAAAAATATTTGCTTCAAGCTTAAGAGTTTAGTTGAAGGAAAAAAAGCCAGTGGAAGCTAGTTTTAAAAGGCTATGCTAAGGGGAACTCTTTGAAGAGTTTTATTAAAAAACCAGAGAAAGCAAGTAACCAAAGAATAGTTAGGGGTAAAATACTCTTTTCACTAATTAAATTTTGAACGCTTTTTTGTTTTTGAACACCTTTGACTTTAGTTTTTACAATTTCTAAGGCTAATAAGCCTTTTTTCTCCCCTTCATTCAAAGTCTGATTTAAGATTTGCGGTTTACCGGACGGTGTTGGTTCTTCGAAAGTTAAGTAAGGAGGTTTTTTTTCATCTTCTTTAGAGCAAAAAGTGCGGGAAAAATTTTCCAGGTTGTGATAAAAAGCGACGCCTCGGTTTTCGGTTTCGTTGGTGAGCCATTGTTTAACCAGATCGGTCAGATCTATTTTTTGCGCTCCGGGAGTGGCTTCAAGCTGAGTAGTTAGGCCACTTGAGTAAAGGGAAGGCTTATTGTTCCAATTGAGCTCATTTTCTTCCCAATCAGTCTTAGGTAAAAGCAGCTCGACTTCAATTGGTTTGGTTTCGCCGGTGCTGTTTGAAAGATAAAGGTTAAGGATAGCCTTTTTGCCTTGGTTCAGCTGGGATTCCGGGAATTGCTCAAAATTGAATTTTAAAAAGATAATGTTACTGCTTGAGGTGAAACCAGCAGAGAGTTGGTTTTTCTGGCCAAAGTTATCGTTCGGATAAGCGCTGTTAACATAAGTGTCTTTTTCCGGTAGCAAGCCTTTGGGTGAGGGGGAAGGGTTGGTTTGGGCAAAAACAGGAAGTGCTAAGGAAAAATAGCTAAAAAAGATTATAAAAACTAAGGTGGGTTTAATTTTGGCTACCCCCATGATATTTTCAGCATAACACGGTGTTAAATTCTTCGTCAATGACCTTTTACGCAGTTTTCCTTGTCGGCGTATGTCAAAGCCGGGTCTTTACATTGCCATAAAATAACAGGCATAATTGTCAAGGCCGGGCCTGCCTGTGGAGGGAGGTCTTTACATACCTTACATTGCTGAGATTATTTTCGGCGCGAAAATGATTATTCCCACTACCAGGCTGCCGATAGCCAGAACCATGACCGCGCCAGCAGCAAAATTGCGGATCCAATAGGTTTCATAATAGGAAAGATTGAGTTTAAAACGCAAAAGATCGCAAACCGCTTCAATGCTGGAATTGAAAATTTCTCCTGCGATCACTAAAACGATGACAATAACCAAAACAAGCCACTCTACAGGGGTAATTTTTAGCACTATACCAAGCATGATTGCTAAAATAGCGGCTCCAAGATGGATTTTAAGGTTTCTTTCTTTTTTGATTGCCCTAAAAATGCCTTTAAAAGCAAAGCTAAAAGACTCCAAAAGACAATATTTCTTTTTTATCTTCATCATTCTTTGACTTCTTTCTTAAGTCATTATAAAATTACTTTTATGGAAAAAGCAATCCCTGATATCTATAAGCCTGGGGAAATCGAAACCAAATGGCAGAAGATTTGGGAAAAAAACAAAACCTTTCAGGTTGATTTAAAAAAAGCCAAAAAGCCTTATTACAACCTGATGATGTTTCCTTATCCTTCAGCTGAAGGTCTTCATGTGGGTAATATGTATGCTTTTACCGGTTCTGACATTTGGGGTAGGTTTATGCGCATGCACGGTTTTGATGTTTTTGAACCTATTGGTTTGGATGGTTTTGGGATTCACTCGGAAAATTATGCTCTCAAGGTGGGCAGGCATCCGGCTTTACAAGCCAAAAGATCCGAAGAAAACTTTTATCGCCAGTTGCGGTTGATCGGCAACCAGTTTTCCTGGGATAACCACCTTGAAACCTATGATCCTGAGTACTATCGTTGGACCCAGTGGATTTTTGTCCAAATGTTTAAGGCCGGTTTAGCTTATCGAGGTAAAGCAGCGGTTAACTGGTGTCCGTCTTGTAGAACGGTTTTGGCTGATGAACAGGTGATTGAAGGTAAATGTGAGCGCTGTGAAAGCCGGGTGCAGACCAAAAATCTTGAGCAATGGTTTTTTAAAATTACCAAATATGCTGATCGCTTACTTGAGAACACGGAAAAAATTGATTGGAGCGAGAAAGTTTTGTTGGCCCAGAAGAACTGGATTGGTAAGAAAGAGGGAATTAATATTACTTATCAAGTGGTTAGAGACAACAAAGCTCTTTTGGACGAGAAAAAGAAGCCTTTGACTGTTACTTGCTTCACCACCCGACCCGATACCAACTTCGGTGCCACCTTTGTGGTCCTTGCTCCGGAGCACCCGCTTGTAGATCAAATAACATCAAAATATAACAAAAAAACAGTTGGCAGTTATATTACCCAAGCGCTAAAAAAATCGAAAGCTGAAAGAATTACTGAAGCAACAAGCAAAAGCGGTGTTTTTACCGGAAGCTACTGCATAAACCAGCTTACCCACAAAAAGATGCCTATTTGGGTTTCCGATTTTGTTTTAATGGAATTTGGTAGCGGGGCGGTAGTGGGTGTCCCCGGTCATGACCTCAGGGATTTTCAGTTTGCCAAAAAATTTGCTTTGCCCATTATTCGAGTGGTGGTCGGTTTAGATGGCGACCGTTCAAGCATCAAAAAAGAGTCCCAAGTTCAGGAAAAAAGCGGTACCATGATCAACTCCGGCTTTCTAAACGCTATGGATATTCGCAAAGCAACCAAAAAAATAATGGATTACATAGAAAAGAAGGGTTGGGGAAGACGAACCGTGTTTTATCACCTTAGGGATTGGCTTATTTCCCGGCAGCGCTATTGGGGGCCGCCTATTCCCATGGTTTATTGTAAAAAATGCGGTTGTCAGCCGGTTGCGGAAAAAGACTTGCCGGTTTTACTGCCTCAGGTTAAAGACTGGCGGCCCAAAGGAACAGGTAGGGGGCCTTTGGCTGAGTTGAAGGATTGGATTAAGACAAGCTGTTCTAGGTGTCATGGTGTGGCTGAGCGGGAAACCGATATCATCGATAATTTTGTGGACTCAGCCTGGTATTTCTTAAGATACCCGTCTTCAAGGGTCAGACCCTGTCAAGGGTCTGACCCTAACGAAATTCCATGGGATTCCCGTTTGACCAAAAAGTGGCTGCCGGTTGATATGTATATTGGCGGTGCCGAACATTCGGTTTTACACCTCTTGTATTCGAGGTTTTTGACGATGGCTTTTAAAGACCTGGGCCTCTTGGATTTCGAAGAACCTTTTACCAAATTTCGGGCTCATGGTTTGATTATCAAGGCCGGTGTCAAGATGAGCAAGTCTAAGGGTAACATTGTCACTCCTGATGAGTACATCAAAAAACACGGAGCAGATACCCTCCGTTGTTACCTGATGTTTATCGGTCCTTTAGCTTCAGGCGGTGATTTCCGGGATGCGGGTATGGCCGGTATGTTCCGGTTTTTAGCAAGGGTATACCGTCTTTGTCAAAAAGAATTTAGACTCGCGCCCCACCTACCAATCAGCCAGAATCCAAAACAACAAATTAGCAAAGAAGAACTTTATTGGCAACACCGCACGATCAAACGAGTTACCGAGGGCATTAGAAGACTTAAGTATAACGTAAGCCTGGCGGCTTTGATGGAATATGTTAACTACCTACAAAACTGTCAAAAAGCAAGTCAAAAGTCATTGGAAATTTTAGTTTGCTTACTGGCTCCTTTTGCTCCTCATTTAACAGAGGAAATTTGGTTTAAAATAAAGAGTAGAAATAATGCTCAAAATCCACAAAATCGTCACTCCGAGACCTCAACAACAAAGTCTTTCTGCCATTCAGGAATTGACCCAGAATCCGTAAAAATAAAATTCAAAAATAACAATTCTGTCCACAACCAACCTTGGCTCAAATACGACACAAAATACCTAAAACAACAAAAAGTAGAAGTCGTAATTCAAGTTAACGGCAAAGTCCGGGACCGACTCCAAGCTTCAATTAACCAAGCCCAAAATCAGGTGGTTATTAGCAGTCTTTGCCAGAAATCTGCTAAAATCCAAACGTATATTAAAGGCAAGAAAATCAAAAAAGAAATCTTCATCAAAGGGAGGCTGATGAATTTGGTTGTCTAGTTTGGTTATTTGCGGCTAGAGCCACTAAAGACTCTACTAATTCTAATGGAGATGTATCTTTTAAACCTGGAATACTTTCGCTTACAGCAGCAGCATGGCCTCTCATAATGTGGCAGTGAAGAAGAAATCCGGCAAAAGCTTCATCTAAATTTTGTCCATTTACAGTTGGAATTTCAGCTCTTTGAGTTATGGTCTGATTACCAATTTTTCCATCGTAATGAAGGAAGGGTCCAGCAATTTGCCGTAACCCTTCGAGAAGCCCCTTTTTACTATCATCAGGTAGTCCTTTCCATGATTGAACTATACTTTGTTTCAAACCTTCATGATCTTCGTTTGCACCTTCTGGTTTTAAAAAAAGTTCAAATGGGTTTTTTTTGGGTTGTTCTTGGGGTGCTACTCCTATTCTTACTGGAGCATCTTCTGTCTCTCCTGCCATAATGTTCTCCTAATAAATTTACTATTATGTTTAGTTTACTATTATATTCTTTATTTTGTCAACGGATAATTTAACATACATTTTCTTAATTTTAACCTAGCCAGAAATCTGCTAAAATCCAAACGTATATTAAAGGCAAGAAAATCAAAAAAGAAATCTTTATTAAGGGAAAATTGATAAATTTTGTTATTTAGTTTAGCTTGAATTACGAAATACTTCAATGGTTGCGTCATCCTGGAGGTCTTTTTTCAGCACCATGTCATCCTGGAACGAGGCGCTAGCCGAGTGATAGGATCTCATATTAAGATTCTATCGCTTCGCTCCAGAATGACATCGTTTCCCCCGAGTTCATCTCAGGGCTCCAGAATGACAATTACACTACAAATAGTTTCTACTTGTTAATAACTCCACTTTTGATTATATTTTACATAAGATGGATCCTGAAGATTTCTCCTTTACCAGGGAGGAAGAAGGAAAGGAAGACAAAAGCAAATTTGCTTTAGAAAATTTTATTGCAAAAAATAAACTAAGTCTGATTTTAGGTTTTATAGGCGTTTCTTTTTTAATTATCGGCACTTTATCAACCTTAATTTTGACTTCTAAAAAACAGTCTTCAAATATTGAAATCATTCCCAGTGAAGAAGAGCAGATTTCAGAGATTTATGTTCATATTAGCGGTGCTGTGCAAAGGCCGGGTCTTTACAAGCTTTCTTCCGGAGCGCGGGTCAACGATGTTTTGGTGGCTGCTGGTGGTTTGGCCAGTGATGCTAATCGCCAGTGGTTTGAAAAAACCGTCAATCTGGCCCAGAAGTTAACAGACGGAGTCAAGTTATTTATTCCCTTTGAAGGGTCTGACCCTGTACAGGGTCAGACCATAACCCAAGAACAGACGAGCATTTTTAGCCAAGACAGTCAGGGTAAGGTTAACATCAACACCGCTTCATTAAACGAGTTGGATTCTTTACCCGGCCTTGGTCCGGTTTATGCGCAGCGGATTATTGATTACCGTAATACTCACGGTTTTTTCAGCAAAGTCGAGGATCTTATCAATATTCCGGGAATAGGTGAAAAAACCTTAGAAAAATTTAAAGATCAGATTACGGCTTTTTAGATGTGTCTTAAAACCAAATTTTTCCTTATTCTTGTTTGTTTCTTCCTGCCTCTTTATCTTTTCCGGCTGGTCGGCAAGTTAAGGTTGCCTTTCAGGGAAGGCGATAGGATCAGGATTATAAGCCAGTTAACATCCGAGCCGATAACTCGAGGCGAAAGCCAATTTTTTAGGATTGAAGGCATAGAAGTGACAACTTTTGAAACCCAGCCTTTGGATTATGGTGAACGACTTGAAGTTAGTGGCACTGTTGCTAAAAGAAACACCGAGGCTTTTTTACCCCAATATTATCTTTTGCAGCCGCAGATCAAAAAAATTGGGCCGGTTCAAGCAAACCTGTTTAAATCCCTTTTTCAGTTTCGTAAAAAAATTGAGCAGGTTTTCTTAAAAACCCTGCCCGAACCTCACAACAGCCTGATTTCCGGGATTGTTTTAGGGATCCAGCAAAGTTTAGCCGAGGATTTTTACGCTAATCTTAAAACCAGCGGTACTTTGCACATTATCGTGGCTTCAGGCATGAATATTTCTTTGCTGGCAGGCAGTTTAAAAGATTTCTTAGCCCGATTTTTAAAAAGAAAACCAGCTATTTTTGTATCGGAAATTGTAATTTTGATTTATTTTGTTATTGCCGGCATGACGCCACCCATTGCTCGGGCCGCGATTATGGCCTCGATTTTGTACTTGTCACAATTGCTGGGACGCAAGACAGAGGGAGTTTGGATTCTTATTATTTCCGGCGTTCTGATGCTTATTTTTAACCCTTTGCTTTTGTTTGACACAGGCTTTCAGCTTTCATTTACGGCCACGCTTGGCCTTTTTACCTTAAGCCCTTTTTTCCAAAAGAAAATAAAACAAATTCCCTTTAGCCGATTTTTACCTCAAGAAACAGGGGAAACTTTAGCGGCAATGGTTTTTACCGCGCCGATTTTGTTGGTTACCTTTGGTAATTTCAACCCCTTTAGCCTTATTCCCAATATTCTTATTCTTTGGCTTATCCCTTATTTGATGTACTTAGGATTTATTATTTGCGGGTTAAGTTTTTTAAGTTTTTTTTTGGCTCAAATTTTATGCTACTTAAGCTGGTTGCCCCTGACTTATCTTATTCTGGTTATCAATATCTTTGGCCGATTTAGGTTTTTTGAGCTAAACTTTGCTAATTTTTCCTGGTTTTTTGCTTTAGGTTATTATTTATTGTTATTTAGCTTATTAGCCAACAAGAGGAATGTCTAAAAAAGAGTTTTTTATTTTTTTGCTTGTTTTAGTTTTCCTTTTTCCTTTCAGCGTTGTTCTTTTCTGGCCCACGCAAAAATTGACCTTTATTGCTTGTTCTGTTGGTGAGGGAGATGCCATTTTGCTGACAAAAGGTTTTACTCAGGTTTTAATTGATGGCGGCCCCAATGATCAGGTTTTAAATTGTTTGGCCCAAAACATCCCTTTTTATGACAGGACTATAGAGCTTGTTATTAATACCCATCCGGATAAAGACCATGTGACAGGTTTGGTAGAAGTTTTAAAACGTTTTCAGGTTAAGCAAATTTTGGCTTACAAATTTGATATAGAAAGTAATATTGCGAAACAGTTTTATAGTCTTATAACAGAAAATCAGGTATCTTTATACTCGCCCAAAAAAGGAGAGAAAATTAAACTTGACGGTTTGGAATTTATAACCCTTTGGCCGGACAGCCGGATTCTCGGCGCTACCAGTGCTCAAAGCAAAACCAATCAGGCTTCATTGGTTTTACATTTGCGTGCTTATGACTTTGATGCGGTTTTGACCGGTGACATCACGGAAAAAGAGGAGGGGGAAATAATTAAGGATTACCGTTTTGAGGATATAGAAGTTCTTAAAGTAGCCCATCACGGGTCTAAGTATTCGTCAAGCGAGAATTTTTTGGAAGCTGTTAAACCGCAAATAGCCATTATTTCGGTCGGGAAAAATCAGTGGGGTCATCCAACCAAAGAAGTTTTGGATAGGCTTCAGGGAATCGGCGCTAAAATTCTTCGCACCGACCAGCAGACCATCAAACTCTCAATGTAAAGGCCCGGCCTTGACATTGACCAAAAATAACAGGCGTATTTGTCAAGGCCGGGCCTTTACAATGACTGCTTACTTGACACCGTTTACAAAGAAATGTTAGAGTTTTACTAATGCTAATTTGGGAATGGGTAAAGAGAAACAAATTAACTGTTCTTCTTCTTTTAGTTATTGCGTATCTTATTTATCGAGGCAATGTTCCTAGACTGACAGCTCTGCCCAAAGCAATTTCGCCGCGTTCAACTACCTATGAAGAGAGTATTTCAGATTCAGGTGTTGCCAGGCTAAACATGCCTTCAGTTGGCGGAGGAGGAATTTCTTCTATATCTCAGTCCGCACCGACACCGGAAGTCAAGGATAGACTGGTAGTTGAGGAGTCTTATGTTTCCATGTTGGTCAAAGACGTCCGCCAAAAAGTAGATGAGGTTATTGACTATACCCAAAAAGAAGGCGGTTACATGGTTTCTTCAAATATCAGCCAACCTGAGGAAGCGCCGTTTGCGACCGTGGTTTTGCGGTTGCCGAGCGCTAAACTTAAATCGACGCTTGACCATTTACGGACTTTGGCAGTAAAAGTGACTTCGGAAAACCTCCAAGGCTGGGATGTAACTGATCAATATGTTGACCTTGAGGCCCGTTTGCAAACACTTGAAAAAACCAAAGCCAAGTTTGAAGAAATCTTAAATAAAGCAGAAAAAGTAGACGAGATTTTACAGGTCCAAAGAGAGCTTATTAATATTCAGGAACAGATAGACAGTCTTAAAGGGAGACAAGATTATCTAAAAAAGACAGCCGAAAATGCCAAACTGACGGTTTATTTGTCTTCTGACGAATGGGCTTTGCCTTATGCGCCAGCCAAACCATTCAGGCCCAACGTTATTTTCAAACAAGCGGTTAGGTCTTTGGTGATGACTCTCAGGGGTTTGGCAAAACTTGCTATTTGGTTGGTTGTTTACTCAGTTATCTTCATCCCAGTTTACCTTATCTTCAGACTCATTAAAAAGAGAAGAGAGAAAGTAACTTCTTAATAATTCTTTTCACTGGCTAAGCTTTCACTGGCTAAAGTTATTTTTTCATGAGTTTCGTACTTTGACTAAATTACTGCTGTTGTCATCCTGGAGGTCTCCAAAGGAGACCGATAGGATCTTACCATCAATCATCTTCAAAAGCGGCACTTATCCCTTAAAGACAAGTATGTTGTTCCCGGAATGAATTCGGGATAGGCTCTGAACTTGACGCTCCAACGTCATCCTGCGACACCCTCCGTCATCCTGAACTTGTTTCAGGATCCTGAAACTTTACCTAGAATGTTGACTTGAGTTCTAAAACGAAGTGCACCATTTAACAGGTTTCAGGGTATAATAACCACCTGTTAGGAGGTGTACTTTGATGGGGAAAAAATATAATCATTT
>Ga0307379_10011174_pt1 | contig 11815 bp, 8 predicted proteins | sample UN2MG_FD_202237 | JGI IMG/M metagenome (GOLD analysis project Ga0307379, IMG submission 202237) | Soil microbial communities from Risofladan, Vaasa, Finland - UN-2 | ecosystem: Environmental > Terrestrial > Soil > Coastal area > Acid sulfate soil | place: Finland: Risofladan, Vaasa | collected... | reverse complement strand
GCGGTAGCCAAAGTGCGGCATGGAGCCAGAGCGGTGGCCGATAAGCCATCTCCATCGACAGCACCAGGCTCACGACGATATGCCCGATGATGACAATGGTGAAATAGGGCGGCGCATCATCGGCGCGATGATGGTGCAAAGCCTCGCCGCAAGCCGGGCAATGGTCTGAAACCTTGAGATAGCGCCAGAACATGGCGCCCTTGCCGCAGGCCGGACAGGTCAGGCGCGCCCCTCTTAGAAGCGATTGCTGGACCGAGCGCTCGCCCGTCGATCTGCCGTCTTGGGACGTTTTTTGCATGCTTACTCCTAGCGGGTTCCCGCCGCAGAACCAATTTCCGAACCGGTTGCGCGACTTTTGGCCACGCCTAACGCCGTGCCCGGGAACGGCTTCGCGGCGGCCTTTGCGGTCCTTTTCGCTGTGCTTGCAGGCGCGGCCGCTTTGGCTTGGCGCCGATCATACGGCCTTCGCTCAAGAGTTCGAAACGGAGCGCGCCCGCGGTCGGGATCGCCTCGACCAAACGGACCTCGACCGGGTCGCCGAGCTGGAAGGCAGCGCCGGTTTCCTCGCCGATCAGAGCCTGACGGGTTTCGTCGTGATAGAAATATTCGTGGCCGATCGAGGAGGCGGGGACGAAACCGTCGGCACCGGTCTCGGCCAGCCGCACGAAGAGACCGGACCGGACCAGGCCGGACACGCGGGCGGTGAAACTGGCGCCGATGCGGTCGGCGAGATAGGCCGCGATCAGGCGGTCGGCCGTCTCGCGCTCCGCCGCCATGGCACGCCGCTCGGTGACGGAAATGTTCTCGGCAATGGTTTCGAGCAGCGGCATCTCGGCGTCGGTCAAGCCACCGTCGCCAAGGTCGAGCGCCCGGATCAGCGCCCGATGCACGATCAGGTCGGCATAGCGGCGGATGGGCGAGGTGAAATGGGCATAGCGGCGCAGATTGAGGCCGAAATGACCGTAATTGCCGGTGCTGTACTCGGCTTGGGCCTGGCTGCGCAGGACCATCTCGCCGACAAGTTCCGCCGCCGGGCTCGCCCGCGTCTCGGCCAGAATGCGGTTGAACTGGGCCGGCTTCAGCTGGCCCGTCTTCGGCAGTTTCAGTCCGAGCGTGCCGAGAAACTCCGACAGAGCGGCGAGCTTCTCCTTCGAGGGCTGGTCGTGCACGCGATAGATCAAGGGTGTCCGCTTGGCTTCGAGCTCTTCCGCCGCCGCGACATTGGCCGCGATCATGAACTCCTCGATCAGGCGGTGGGCGTCGAGCCGGGTCGGGGTGGTGACGCCGCGGACGCGACCCTCGTCGTCCAGAAGAATTTTCCGCTCCGGCAGATCGAGGTCGAGCGGGGCGCGTTGGGCGCGCGCGCGGGTGAGGCTGGCATAGGCGCCCCATAACGGTCTCAGCACGGGATCGAGCAAGGGGCCGGTGACGTCGTCGGGCTTGCCGTCGATGGCGCTCTGCGCCTGCTCATAGGCCAGCGCCGCAGCCGAGCGCATCAGGCCGCGCAGGAAGCGGTGGCTTTTCTTGTGCCCATCCTTGTCGAACACCATGCGCAGCGCGAGGCAGGGACGGGGCTCCTGCGCCCTGAGGGAACAGAGGTCGTTCGAGATGCGCTCCGGTAGCATCGGCACCACGCGATCGGGGAAATAGACCGAGTTGCCGCGGGTGCGCGCCTCCTTGTCGAGCGCGCTTCCCGGCGTCACATAGGACGCGACGTCGGCAATGGCGACCATCACCACCCAGCCACCCTTGTTCTTGGGGTCCGGGTCGGGCTCCGCCCACACGGCGTCGTCGCGGTCGCGGGCGTCGGGCGGATCGATGGTGACGAAGGGCAGATGCCGCAGGTCTTCCCGGCGTTTGAGGCTGGCCTCGACCGCGGCGTCCGCCTGCTCCAGCACGGCCTCGGGGAAGGCATCGGGAATGCCGTGGGCGTGGATGGCGATAAGGCTCGTGGCCCGCTGATCCTGGGGATTACCGAGACGATCGGTGACGCGGGCGCTGGTCGCACCAAATCGAGCCGGTCCACCAAGCTCATAGCGGACCAGCTCGCCGTTCTCGGCGTCGTTGGTGGCGCCGCGAGCGACCCTCCATTCCTTCAGCTGCTTGCGATCGATGGGATCGATGACGCCTCCGCCTCCGGGGAGAGAGCGGAAGATGCCGAGCTGGCTGCGCGTGGCGCGGGGCAGCCGTTTGATCGGGCGTGCCTTGTAGGGAATGTCGGCATCGGCCCCAAGCGCCGTGATCCTGGCCAAGACGCGATCGCCAATGCCTGCCGCTGGTCCCTGGTCGTGCTTAGCGTCGAGCACGAGGATGCGGGGCGCCGGCCCATGTTCCTCCGGCCAATTCGCGGGGCGGGCGATGAACTCGCCATGGGCATCGCGTTCGACGATCTCGATCACCGTGACTGGGGGCAGCACGCCGGGGCGTGTGAGCTTTCGCCGCGTGCCGGCGATCAGCCCATCCTCAGCCATGTCGCGCAAGAGCTGCTTCAGCGCCAGGCGGTTCGCGCCCTTGACGCCGAAGGCGCGCGCGATCTCGCGCTTGCCGGCGCGCTCGCTTGCGTCCTGAAGAAAGTCCAGGATCTCTTGCCTTGAGGGAAGCTTGCCCGGCTTTTCAGTTTTGGGAGAGCTTTTCGGCTTGGCCACGATTCGTCTTAGCACGCGCAAGCGACGAGCTAAATGTTAGCGCGCCGTCTCCTCGACGGGCTCTTTCTCTTTTTTCGTCTTCTTGGCCTTGCGGACGGGCTTCTTCGCCGGGCCCTTGGCCGCCCGCGCGGAGATCAGCTCCACGGCTTCGGCCAGCGTGACCTCTTCCGGGTTCCGGTCCTTGGGCAAGGTGGCGTTGATCTTGCCGTGGTTCACATAGGGACCATAACGCCCGCTCAGGACTTGCACGGCCCCGCCGCCTTCCGGGTGATCGCCAAGCTGCTTGATCACCGTTGGGCCGCCGCGGCGTCCACGGCCTGCGGCCTTCTCGGCCAGCAGGCTGACGGCGCGGTTGATACCGACGGTGAACACCTCGTCGGCTCCGCTCAGGCTCGCATATTTGCCGTCGTGCTGAATATAGGGGCCGAAGCGGCCGAAGCCCGCGGTGATGGGCTTGCCGCCTTCGGGATGGACGCCAATTTCGCGCGGCAGCGACAGCAACGAAAGAGCGCGAGCGAGATCGATGCCGTCGAGATCGAAGCCCTTGGGGATCGATGCGCGCTTGGGCTTTTCTTCGCCACCCTCGCCAAGCTGGACGTAAGGACCGAAGCGGCCGCTGCGAAGCGTCACATCGAGCCCGCTCTCGGGATCGGTCCCGAGCAGCTTGCCCTCGCTGCCAATGGCGGGCTTGTCACCTCCCTCGGCCAGCTGGCGGGTGAAGCGGCAATCGGGGTAGTTGGAGCAGCCGATGAAGGCGCCGAACTTCCCGATCTTGAGGCTGAGGCGGCCGGCCTCGCAAGAGGTGCAGGCGCGCGGATCGCCGCCTTCGGCCGTGGCCGGAAAGATATGGGGGCCGAGCATGTCGTTCAGCGCGTCGAGCACCTGGGTGATGCGCAGTTCGCCGATGTCCTCCACCGCGGCGATGAAATCGCGCCAAAAGTCGCGCAAGACATCCTTCCAGGCGAGCTGGCCGGCGGAGATCAGGTCGAGCTTCTCTTCGAGGTCGGCGGTGAAGTCGTATTCGACGTAGCGGCTGAAGAAACTCTCCAGGAATGCCGTGACCAGGCGCCCCTTGTCCTCGGCGTGAAGCCGCTTCTTGTCGAGCCGGACATATTCGCGTTCGCGCAGGATGTTCAGGGTGGAGGCATAGGTGGAGGGCCTGCCGATGCCGAGTTCCTCCATCTTCTTGATCAGAGTGGCTTCGGAATAGCGGGGAGGCGGTTCGGTGAAATGCTGCTTCGCCTCGATCTTGCGGGTCTCGAGGGCGTCGCCCTTGGCCAGCAGCGGCAGCCTCGATCCGTCCTCGCTATCAACGTCGTCGGCGCCTTCCTCGTAGAGTTTGAGGAAACCGTCGAAGCGGATCACCTGGCCGGTCGCTCGCAGGCCGTAGGTCACGCCGTCCGCGCCGACGATCTCGATCTCGGCGGTGGTGCGCTCGATCTCGGCGCTGGAGGCTTGGCTCGCCAGCGTCCGCTGCCAGACAAGCTTGTAGAGTTTGAGGGCGTCGGCATCGAGGAAGCGAACGACGGCCTCCGGTGGCTTGGTGAAATCCGTGGGCCTGATGGCTTCGTGCGCCTCTTGCGCGTTCTTGGCCTTGGCTACGTATTGACGCGGCGAGGAGGGCACGTAACGGCGACCATACAGCTTTTCGACCGTGCGGCGGGCGGCGGCAATAGCCTCCGGCGCGATGTCGACGCCGTCGGTCCGCATATAGGTGATGAGACCCTCGCTCTCGCCGTCGAGATCCACGCCCTCATAGAGCCTCTGCGCCAGCTGCATGGTCTGGCGCGGGGAGAAGCCAAGTTTGCGCGAGGCTTCCTGTTGCAGGGTCGAGGTGGTGAAGGGTGGGGCAGGGTGACGCCGCTGCGACTTGCTCTCCACGCTGGTGACGGCGAAGCGGCCACCTTCCAGCGCGGATTTGAGGCGCATTGCCGTCGCCTCGTCGGCAACGTCGAACTTTTCGAGCTTCTTGCCGGCGACGGCAACGAGGCGGGCGAGGAAGGTCTCGTCCTTGGCGGTGGCTAGCTCGGCGATCAGCGACCAATATTCCTGCGCCTTGAATTTCTCGATCTCCAACTCACGGTCGCAGACGAGGCGGAGCGCCACGGATTGTACGCGGCCGGCGGAGCGGGCGCCCGGCAATTTCCGCCACAGCACCGGCGACAGCGTAAAGCCCACCAGATAGTCGAGGGCCCTGCGGGCGAGATAGGCATTGACCAAGGGGCCGTCGATCTCGCGCGGGTGACGCATGGCCTCGAGCACGGCTTCCTTGGTCACGGCGTTGAAGACCACGCGCTCGACCGTGACCTTGTCCAGGGCCTTCTTGCGGTTGAGGATCTGATAGACGTGCCAGGAGATGGCCTCGCCCTCGCGATCGGGGTCGGTGGCGAGGATCAGCTTGGTCGCCCCCTTGACCGCCTTGGCGATTTCGTCGAGCCGCTTGGCCGCCTTGGGCTCCACGTCCCAATGCATCTCGAAGTCCTTGTCCGGCTCGACCGAGCCGTTCTTGGACGGCAGGTCGCGCACGTGACCGTAGGAGGCGATCACGTGATAACCCGCCCCCAGATATTTGTTGACGGTCTTGGCCTTGGCCGGCGATTCGACGATGACGATGTTCATTAAGTGTTCCTGGCCGGCACCGGTGGCGCTCGGCTCGAGGGATAGCGGGTTCGCCTATTGCCCTCGCAATGCGGCGAAAATGGTGTCTTGCAGGGCATGTGTCAAATTCCACGATCCGGCAGGTGTGATTGTGGTAAGTGGAAATTGCAGCTTATGGGGGTATAGACTAACTCTCTACAACCTAGAGGGGTTGCTTCCGAGGGAGAGCGGAATTGGTCAAGCGGCGTCAGACGAAACAAAATGGGTCGCCGCAATCAAAAAGCGTATCCCCCCGGGGCGGCGGTGATCTGACCCGTGGCGAGGCCGCCGCCTACATCGCCGAACTGCTCGATGAGCTGAAAACCATCGCCAATTATGCCGGGCTCTCCTTTGTCGCCTATCTCCTCGCCATGGCTAAGGAAGAGGCGCAAACCGAGAAATTGCGCGATGATTCAGGGTTAACCCCAATCCCCGGCATCGACCAGGGAAACTAGCTGCTGCCCGTGCCGCTGCAACCTGCCCGCGAGGTCGAGCTCGAGGAGCACGACGTGGACTTTGCGTGCGCTGAGGCCGGTGGCGCGGATGAGTTCATCGATATCGACGGGACTCGGTCCCATGGCGCCGACGATTCGCTCCCGTTCGCTTTGGACGATATCGGGCAATGGCTCCGGCGCCCGGCCGTCGTCGGGGGAGGCGAGTTCCGGTCCAAAGGGCTCCAGCGGCCGTCCGAGGATCGGCGCCAGCGCTTCGACGACGTCGCGGGCGCTGGTGGTGAGGCAGGCGCCCTGCTTGAGCAAATTATTGGTGCCGGCCGAGCGGGGGTCGAGCGGGCTCCCAGGTACGGCGAAGACCTCGCGACCCTGCTCTCCGGCCAAGCGGGCGGTGATCAGGGAGCCGGAGCGTTCGGCGGCTTCAACCACCACGACCCCGAGCGAGATGCCCGAGATCAGCCGGTTGCGGCGGGGAAAGTCCTTTCCTCGCGGGGCAAAACCAGGGCTCCGCTCGGTCAAAAGCAAGCCCTGCTCGCCAATGGCACGCTGGAGCTCGGCATTCTCGGGCGGATAGACAATGTCGATGCCGCCAGCGAGCACCGCGATGGTGCCGCGCTCAAGCGCGGCGAGATGGGCGGCGGTATCGATGCCGCGGGCAAGACCGGAGGCGATGACGAAGCCTTCGAGCCCGAGTTCCGTCGCCAGCTGCCGCGTGAGCTTCTGCCCCACGGCGGAGCCGTTGCGGGCGCCGACCATGGCCACGATCGGACCTTCCGCGAGTTCGAACCTGCCTTTGGCGAAGAGTAGCGGCGGCGGCGCGTCAACATGGGCGAGGGCCGGAGGATAGCCCTCCTCGCCCATGGCCACGAGGCGCGCGCCAACGCGTTCCGTCGCTTCGAGCTCAGCCTCAGCCTCGGCTAGGGCATAGACACGGATCGACTGGGCGCGGCCGCCGCGGCGGGACAGCAGCGGCAAGGCGTCGAGCGCGGCCTCCGCCCCACCAAATTGGTTGACGAGGGCCCGGAATGTGGCCGGCCCGACATTTTCGCTTCTGATCAGGCGCAGCCAGCTCAAGCGCTGGCGCTCATTCAGCTTCACGACAGAGCGGGGCTGGGATGCCACGCGCCCCAGCCTAGAGTTTTTTGGCGCCAATTCGCCCCTCCTCGCCTTTAAGGAGGCGTCCGATATTGTCGGCGTGACGCCAATAGAGAAGTAGGGTGAAGAGGAGGAACAGGACCGCAATCCGGATCTCCCCGCTCCACGCCAGGAGGCATGGGATCGCCACGCTCGCGACCAAGGCCGAGAGCGAGGAGTAGCGGGTCAGAAATGCCACGGCGAGCCAGATGACGCAGAAGGCGAGTGCGGCAGGCCAAGAGAAGCCCAGCAGAACGCCGATATAGGTCGCCACGCCCTTGCCGCCGCGGAAGCCGAGCCATACTGGGAAGAGGTGGCCGAGAAAGGCGCCGAGTCCGGCGAGGATCGCGGCGTCCTGGCCGTAGCGGGCGCCGAAAAGAACCGCGGCCGTGCCCTTCAATGCGTCGAGGAGCAGCGTGAGCGCGGCGAGGCCCTTGCTCCCGGTGCGCAGCACATTGGTCGCGCCGATGTTGCCGGAGCCGATTTGGCGCAGATCGCCATGACCGGCGAGTTTGGCGAGAAGGAAGCCGAAGGGAACGGAGCCGAGGAGATAGCCAAAAGCGAAAGCGAGGAGAGGGGAAAAGCTCCAATCAGTCGCGAGCATCATCGACCAGACCTCGCAAGAACCGCCTATTCGCCGAGGCGGTCAGCGTAGTTGTAGACGGGCCGTCCGGCAACGAATGTCATCAGGACACGGCCTTGCAGCCGCGCTTGGTCAAAGGGCGTGTTCTTCGACCTTGAATGCAGCAGGTCGGGGTTGACCACGAAGGGCGCGTCAAGGTCGACGAGAACGAGGTCCGCTGGCGCATCCTTGGCGAGGCGCCCGCTTGGCAGCCCCAGGAGCCGCGCCGGGGTCGCCGTCAGCGCAGCCAGCAAGGTGGCAAGATCGACGCTGCCGTCCTGGTAGAGGCGGAGAGCGGCGGGGAGCATGGTCTCAAGACCGATGGCGCCATCGGCGGCCTCGGCGAAGGGCCTGCGCTTGCCGTCGGCGTCCTGAGGATCGTGGGCCGAGACGATCACGTCGATATCGCCGCTCGCCACGCCCTCGACCATGGCGCGCCGATCCTCTTCGGATCTGAGCGGCGGCCGCATTTTGAAAAAGGTGCGGTAGGGGCCGATATCGTTCTCATTCAGGGTGAGGTGATTGATCGAGACCCCGCACGTCACCGGCAGACCACGGGCCTTGGCGCCGCGGACGATGTCGAGCGAGGCCCGGCAGGAAATCTGGCTGGCGTGATAGCGCGCGCCCGTAAGCTCGGCCAGGCGCACGTCGCGCTCGAGCATTATGATCTCCGCTTCCAGCGGGATGCCGGGAAGGCCGAGGCGCGTCGCGATCTCGCCCGCGTTCATCACGCCGTCTTGAGCTAGCGCCGGCTCTTCGAGATGGTGGATGATGAGGGCGCCGAAATCCTTGGCGTAGGCCAGCACGTTCCGCATCATCTTAGCGTTGGCGAGGCTTGTCTTGCCGTTGGTGAAGGCAAGCGCCCCGGCCTCGCGCAAGAGGCCGATCTCCGTCATCTCCTCGCTGAGCAAGTCCTTGGTCATCGCCGCCATGGGATGAACATTGACCACCGCCGTGTCGCGCGCCCGCCGCAGAATGAAGTCGACGAGCGCGACATCGTCGATGACCGGCTCGGTGTTGGGCATGCAGATGATGGTGGTGACGCCGCCGGCGGCGGCGGCCTGGCTCGCCGTGGCCAGCGTCTCGCGGTGCTCGTGCCCGGGCTCGCCCGAGAACACCAGCATGTCGACCAGACCGGGCGCGAGGACGTGACCGCCGCAGTCGATCAGATCGGCATCGCCGACGGCGCCCGCACCCACAGCGGGGCCGAGTTCGGCGATCTTGCCATGGGCGAGGAGCACGCCTCCGTTCTGATCGAGGCCGGAGGCGGGGTCGATCAGCCGCGCATTGACGAGTGCGGTGAGGCGGGCCTCGCGCTGGGGGTTTTCCGTCTGCATCGCCATCAATCGTTCGGTAAGTGGCGGGCCAGCGCCTGAAGCACGGCCATGCGCACCGCCACGCCCATTTCCACCTGCTCGCGGATGACGCTGCGCGGATCGTCGGCCACGCTCGAATCGATCTCCATGCCCCGGTTCATCGGACCTGGATGCATGATCAGCGCGTCGGGCTTGGCGCGCGCGAGCTTGTCGTAGTCGAGCCCGAAGAAGTGGAAATACTCCCGCTGGCTCGGCACCAAATTCGAGGACATGCGCTCGCGCTGAAGTCTCAGCATCATGACGATGTCGGCACCCTCCAGCCCGTCCCACATGGAGGAATAGACCTCGACGCCGAGCCGTTCGATGCCCGCCGCGATCAGGGTCGAGGGGGCGACGACGCGGACCCGCGCGCCGAGCGTATTGAGCAGGAGGATGTTCGACCGCGCCACGCGCGAATGTAGGATATCGCCGCAAATCGCGACAATCAGCCCGGCAATCCGCCCCTTATGGCGGCGGATGGTCAGTGCGTCGAGGAGAGCTTGGGTCGGATGCTCATGGCTGCCGTCGCCGGCATTGATCACCGAGCAGCCGACCTTCTGAGCGAGAAGCTCGACCGCGCCGGCAGCGTGATGCCGCACCACGAGAAGGTCCGGGCGCATCGCGTTCAAGGTCACCGCGGTGTCGATCAGGGTCTCGCCCTTCTGCACGGACGAGGACCGTACCGACATGTTCATCACGTCGGCGCCGAGCCTTTTGCCCGCGAGCTCGAACGAGCTCTGGGTCCGGGTCGAGGATTCGAAGAAGAGATTGATCAGCGTGCGGCCGCGGAGGTCGTCACGCTTCTTGGCCACCTGGCGGCTAAAAGTCGCGGCCTGTTCGGAAAGATCAAGCAGGCCCACGATTTCATCGCGGGAAAGCCCTTCGATCCCAAGCAGATGGCGATGAGGGAAGTAAAATTCGGTCGCTTCGGCCGCAATGCTCATTAAAGTGGACTCTATAAGCCCCCTTTGCGCGCGCGGCAAGCTTGGCGGAGCGGTCAGGCTGTGGCAGCAATGGGGTCAATCCGAAAGCTTCCGAGAAGATCATGCCTCCCGATCCAGCCCCGGGCGAACCAGTGTTCAACCAGAGCCCGCCTTGGGCCGATGTGAATTTGTTCACCTCGGATCTGGCCTTGCGCGAGGCCGTTGCCCGCGAGGGTGCGGCCGACGCCGCCGACAATCTGACCGCCTTCGGCCGTCTCACCGGCAGCGCCGCGGCGGGCGAGCTTGGACGCCTAGCCAATGAGCATGCGCCGCGGCTTCGCGATTTCGATGCCGGCGGTGCCCGCCTCGACCGCGTCGAGTTTCATCCCGCCTATCACCGACTCATGGGGTTCAGCACCAGCCAGGGGCTCCATTGTTCGACCTGGGAGCATCTGGGGAATGGCGGCGCGCCACGGCCCGGCGCCCATGTTGCTCGCTGCGCCGGAAGCTACATGGCCGCCCAGATGGAGGCCGGCCATTGCTGCCCAATCACCATGACCCACGCGGCGGTGGCGACGCTCCGCCACGAGCCGGCGCTGGCCCGCAGCCTATTGCCTCGCCTGCTGGCGCGAAGTTACGACCCGCGCTTCGTGCCGTGGCACAAGAAGCAGGCCATCACCATCGGCATGGGGATGACCGAGCGCCAGGGCGGCACCGATGTCCGCGCCAACACGACCACGGCCGCGCCGCTCAACAGTCCAGGCGCAGGCAAGCCCTACGCCATCACCGGCCATAAATGGTTCTTGTCGGCGCCGATGTCGGACGCCTTTCTGGTGCTGGCGCAGGCCAAAGCGGGTCTGTCGTGCTTTTTCGTGCCCCGCTTCATGCCCGAGGGCTCGATCAACCGGCTCAGGCTCGAGCGCCTGAAGGACAAGCTCGGCAACCGGTCCAACGGCTCCGCCGAGGTGAGTTTCGACGGCGCCCTCGGCTATCTGGTCGGAGAGGAGGGGCGTGGTGTGGCCACCATCATGGAGATGGTGACGCTGACCAGGCTCGATTGCGCCGTGTCCTCGGCCGCGTTGATGCGGCAGGCGCTCGCGCGGGCCATGCACCACGCACAGCATCGCAGCGTCTTGCAGAAGCGGCTGATCGATCACCCTTTGATGCTCCAGGTCCTTGCCGACATGGCGCTCGACGTCGAGGCCGCGACCGCGCTCGCCTTCAGGCTCGCGCGCGCCTTCGATGGCGGAGCGGATGAGGACGAGGCGGCCTATCGCCGGCTGATGACGCCGGTCACGAAATATTGGGTGTGCAAGATCGCGCCGGCACTGATTTGTGAGGCCATGGAGTGCCTGGGGGGCAACGGTTATGTGGAGGAGGGCGGCTTCCCGCGCCTCTATCGCGAGGCGCCGGTCAACGCCATCTGGGAGGGCTCCGGCAACGTCTTGTGCCTGGACATGCTGCGGGCGGTGGAGCGCTCGCCCGAAACGCTCGAGCGCGTTCTGGCTGGGATCGAGGTGACGAGCGGTGGCGAGCCAAGATTGAAATCGGCCGTGGATGGGGTTCGGATTCTTCTCGCCGAGGCTGCGAGGGACCAGGCCAGGGCCCGGGCCGTGGTCGAACTTTTGGCGCTGACTGCCGCCGGCGCTCTTCTTCAGGCCCACGCGCCGCCTGCCGTGAGCGACGCCTTCCTCGGATCGAGGCTTTATGGCGCGTTCCGGCATAGCTATGGCGTTGGGATCGCCGGGGCCGACATCGAGGGCATTGCCGGTCGCGCCGCGCCCATGGTTGCCTGACCTCCAGGCCGGGAAGCTTTTTCAAACCAGAACCGGGTACTCAGTGTAGGTCCTTTGCAGTATCGTCTTCTCACCGTCTTGCCGAGTCTTGCGGCAGACGAGATCCAGAGGAGGAAAGGATGCGTAAGCTTGCGCTTGCCGTCGCGGTGATGGTTGCAGTGATCGGTGCCGGATTGTTTGCCTGGAAGGCCGAGGCGACGGCCACCATTGGGGCGGCGACCCTTGGCGCCGCGGCCAAGAACTATTCTCCC
>Ga0307379_10011169_pt1 | contig 11818 bp, 10 predicted proteins | sample UN2MG_FD_202237 | JGI IMG/M metagenome (GOLD analysis project Ga0307379, IMG submission 202237) | Soil microbial communities from Risofladan, Vaasa, Finland - UN-2 | ecosystem: Environmental > Terrestrial > Soil > Coastal area > Acid sulfate soil | place: Finland: Risofladan, Vaasa | collected... | reverse complement strand
GAATTACGAATCAGAAACTATGAACTATGAATTAGAAATTCCTAATTCCTAATTCCTAATTCCTAATTCTCTTAGTTCGGGTTATTCGCTCTCGGAACCGATAACAAGGCGATCCTTGTAATGGCCGCATTTGGGGCATACCCGGTGCGGCATCACCTTTTCGCCGCAACTGGCGCATTCGGTTACCGACCGCGCGGTAAGAGCATGATGGGAACGGCGCATATCGCGCTTGGTCTTACCCGTTTTACGTTTTGGTACTGGCACGAGGGTCGTCCTCCGATCTCGTAGGCTTGATTTCCGGGAACAGCGCTGCCAGTCCCGCCAAGCCTTTGTTTTCGATAATGTCATCCGTGCGACAGGAGCACCCGCCGCCGTTCAAATTGGCGCCGCACTGCGGGCACAAGCCCGCACAATCCGCGCGGCACAAAACCTTCACCGGCGCCGCCAGCACAATCTCTTCCCATACCTGCGGCGCCAAATCAATCTCATTTCCACCGACCGCAACCGCAATCACGGCCTCATCCGCGTCATCTTCCGTCCGGACGCTGCCCGGTGCAACCAAACCCGGCGCATAAACCCACCCGGCCTCGACGCAAAACGGAAACGCCGCCGGTTCCAGACAACGATCACAAGGGTACTCATACCGTCCGGCGACCGTACCCCGGAACACATACTCGCTGTCGATCTGCGCCAACGTCCCATGAACCCGGACCGAGTCCACCGGAAGCGAATCAACGCCCTCCGGCCGGATCTCCGCCTCCGAGAGGGTCACATCGACCGCTAGGCCCCGCGTCGTTACCGACACCAAGGGAAATCTGAGTCTGTTCACGGCTTTATAAACCTACAGCGCAAGTGAAACAGCAAGAAGGTTATCAAATAACCGTAGTATCAGTCAAATGTTCATAGGAGTTAGAAGTTAGGAGTTAGGAGTTAGAATGTTATCAGGTGCAGAGTTAAAGAAAAGCCCTGGGCGCCATGGACAAACGGGTTTATCCATGTTACCCGCCGCGGAGACTTGACCATCATCCTACAGAATCACAAGAAGCGCGTCATTCCCGCGAAAGCGGGAATCCAGGGCTTGTACACGACACCGCTACGCACATACTGGATTCCCGCTTTCGCGGGAATGACGCTGTCGTTGTATTTATTCACAAGCTCTGAATTCTAACTCCTAACTGTTGTATAATAACTTGCCAAACACGGAGGCCCCTATTCATCAATCTATCACACGAGTTATCGGAACGCGGCATCAGCGTGTTATCCTGAAGCAAGACCCAAAAGCGGGTATATCTGGAAACCATATAGACAGAAGTTGGCTGAGTAGAAAAGGATACGAAACATGCCCAAGCGTAAAGGACCGGAGTTTCTACAGTTCTGCAGCCCTATTGTCGAAGTTCTTCGTGACCTCGGGGGTTCGGGCCGGCCTGCCGAAGTGACCGATCTTGTTATTGAACGCATGAACATTCCGGAAGCAGAGCAGCAAGTCACCACCAAGAACGGCGCCTCTCGCACTCGGAACCAGATTGCATGGGCGAGATTCTACATGGTCAGAGCTGGGCTGCTCAGCTCCTCTCAACGCGGTATCTGGGGCCTCACGGAAAAGGGCAGAGACGTCAAGATGGATGAGGACTTTGTCCTCACACTGTTCCGGGACGTTCACCAGAAGTGTATGGAAGAGCGAAAATCCCGCAAGGCTGCTGAAGCAAGGACCGCGGAAGATGATAGCGATGTCGACTCCGTCGAGACCGGTGATGACTACAGGAGCGAACTTCTTTCCACACTCCAATCCCTTCCTCCTGATGGATTCGAGCGCATCTGTCAGCGACTTCTTCGCGAGTCAGGATTTCAACAGGTTGCCGTCACCGGAAAATCCGGCGATGGCGGAATTGACGGGCACGGCATACTGCAAATCAACCCCTTTGTCTCGTTCAAAGTCCTATTCCAATGTAAGCGTTACCAAGGGGCGGTCGCCGTTTCCGCTGTCCGTGATTTTCGTGGCGCACTCCAAGGTCGTGCCGACAAAGGTATCATTCTTACTACAGGCACCTTCACCACCGATGCCAAGCGGGAAGCCATTCGCGACGGCGCTACCCCGATCGAACTTGTGGACGGGGACAATCTAGTCGAGATGTTTGAGAAACTCGACATGGGACTACGTCCCAAGAAGGATTACGAGCTCGACAAGGAGTTCTTCGATCAGTACAGATGAGACCACCACGAAACGTTGCACGGCAACGGCGTGATATTTTGAAGCAAGGCCCGAAAGCGGGTATATCTGGAGACCCTATAAACAGAAGTTGGGCGAAAGCTGAAATGGATTTTTCAGTGCGATAAGGAGGTGTGCAATGACACTTGAAGTGGTGCGTGCAGTATTGGGGTGGTGTTGGATAATCAATATGGGATTTCTGCTGTGGTGGTTTGTTATGTTCGTGGTTGCCCATGATTGGATGTACCGGCTTCATGGCAAATGGTTCAAACTGTCCGTTGAACAATTCGATGCCATTCATTATGCGGGAATGGCCTTCTACAAGATCGCGATATTCATGTTCAACTTGGCTCCCTATCTTGCTATGCGTATTGTGGGATAACGGGATCGACGAAGGTGAATGAAGCATTCGCCGAATCGCCTGTTTATCAATCCTTCACGCCGAGTTTGCGCAAGATCGTCATCATGGGGCACCAGTCCGTAAACGCCGACTGAGCCAGGTTCAATCCTACGAAACCGGTGAATAGGAGCCAGTACGGGCTGTGCACCGCGGCCAAGACCGCTGTGCCAAACACAAACGAACCCGCAATCAGTCGCAACCATCGATTCACGGTCATAAATGACACTCCTCTGTTGAGCCTCGCTTCCGTTGCCGGACGCGGACATCTCGCCTAATCCTACAAGGAAAGCCCGTAATAGAACAAGGAACCGGCCCTCTGATCCGAGAGTCTGTGAAAAAATGGCATTCTCGTAGGGCGGGATTGATTCCCGCCGACTTGCGGAGGCGGGAATCAATCCCGCCCTACGAGAACGTCCGGCGATATGCGCGCGTGGCGCGGCTCGTGTTACACTGGATGCGTGTGGTGCAACACAGGTGGACGCGATGACCGACGATTTGGGACACGTGCTGAAGGCGTATGAGGATAGCCTCGAGGGACTGCATGGGGCGGTGGATCCTATTGAGGCGATCCGGGGCGCGCTGTTCGACGGGTTCGATGACTGGGAGCGGCAGCTCACGTTCAAGCTGGCGCCGCATTTGGCTGGGGAAGGTTGTCTGATTGCCGCCGTGGTGGGCGGGACGAACACGGGGAAGTCCACGGTGTTCAACGCGTTGCTGGGCAAGGAGCTCAGCCCGGTGTCGGACTATGCGGCGCACACGCGGCGTCCGGTAGCGGCGGCGAATCGGATGCGGTACGCGCAATGTCTCGAAGGAGGCCGTCTGCTGCCGGAAGCGTTTGTGTCGAAACCGCTCGAGGAAGCCGCGGCCGCCAGCGATTCCGCGCAGGATCCGATGGCGGTGTTGGTCGTATGCTACGACGCGCTCCCGGACCGTCTCGTGTTGTTGGATACGCCCGATATCGACTCGATTGTCCAGGAGAACTGGGAACTGGCGAAGAATATCCGCGAGGCCGGCGATGTCTTGATCGCGGTGTTGACGGACCAGAAGTATGGCGACCAATGCGTCGTGGAATTCTTGCGTGAGGCTTTGCGGGCCGGCCGCCGGGTTGTCGCCGTGATGAATAAGGCCGATGACGACGCCACGGACTACGAAGTAACGCGGCGTCAGCTCGCGCAGTTCTGGAAGCATCTGCGCGGTGACGCCGACGTGCCACCGTCGCCCGAGTTTGTGATGCCGCGTTTTTCGAGAAGCGCCGTTCCGCAAGCTCCGGCCCCTCCTGTTTCCTTGGACACGCGGGAGACGCTCATGGCCTATCTCGAAGGTCTCGACGCCGTAGCGGTAAAGCGGGGTGTGCTGGCCGCGAATCTTACAAAGTTCACGGACCAAGCCAAAGGTTTCTTCGAGCAGGCGGACCGTCTCGCGACGGCCTTGCACCAGTGCATCGCGTTCGTCGAAGGAAAAGCCACCGAGGCCAGCGCCGCCTATAGCCCGAGACCCAGCCGCGAAACGGTGACCGTTGTGTACGACTTTATCCAAGAACACGCCACGTGGCCGGACAAGATGCTCGGGAAAGCGACCGTAGCGGTGTTCAAGGCGCCGGGATGGACCCTCAAGCGGTTGCGCGAGGTGATCGCGGGGAAGTTCGAGGGCGGTCTGTTGGAAAGCGACTTCAACAGGGAACAGGAAAGCACTCTCAAGCAAATCGCGGCCGGCCTCTACCGGGAGTATGTCGAGGCGGCCTTGGGCAGCCTTCGGGATCCCGTCGCAGGCGTGGGCGCGTATGTCGAGGATGCGCTGAAACGTCTGGAACCGGGCCCGGTGGCGGAGAAGATCGTAGCGGATACGCTCAGCACCGAGACCTACATCGAGGCGTATCGCACGTATGCCTTCCAAGAACTCGAACAACGCTGGACCGAGCGCGCGTTCCGCTGGAAAGTGCGGTTCTTCTACGACCTCGGGCTGCTGGGATCGTGGGCTGGCGTACTGGTGTTGCTCTCGGTAGCGGGCTGGGCTCCAGGCCTAGCGCTCTCGGAAATCTTCGCGTCGCTGGGCGTGCCGTTCTTTCATCATACCGTCACGCACGCCGCCGCCTACCTCTGGGGCGACAAACTCTCGGGCCTCGTCGGCAAATGGCAATCCCTGCAACGCGAAGCCCTCGGCCGGGCCATGCTCACGCATCTCGCCCACCCCGCGCTCGGCGGCCTACCCGATGCCGCGCGGTCGTTGGATGAAAACGTCTCACGGATGAAGGAGTTAAACGAGCAATGCCGGAACGCACGTTAAAAGACCTCATCAACAGGCTTCATGATCTGGACGAAGAAGGCGCGGCATGGCGGCCGTTCGAGAACGCGATGCCGGAGCTGCGCGAGCGCCTCGCCGATCTCGACGCGCAATGGCGTCGTCTGCCCGCACCGCTGGTGGTCGTATTGGTCGGCGGCACAGGCGTGGGGAAATCGACCTTGCTCAACGCACTCGCGGGCAGCGCCATCGCCACGTGTGGCGATGAGCGGCCAACCACGGAGACGCCCACGGTATATCTCCCGCCGGGCGCGGCACGGCCCTTCGGGCCTGCGGACTACGTTGAGAGTCCCGCACTGCATGAACTCGTGTTGATCGACACGCCCGACACGGATTCGATCAAGACCGAACACCGCGCGCTCGTCGAAACCTTGCTGAGCCACGCGGACGTCATTCTCTTCTGCGCGACCCAGGAGAAGTACAAAGACGAAAAGAGTCTCCGCCTCCTCCGGCCGATTCGAGGCGAGCGCACGATCGTATGCGTGCAAACGCACGCCGATGAGGAACAGGATATCCGCGAGGATTGGTTGAACACGCTCGAACAAGAAGGCTTTGCGGTCGAGTCCTGTTTTCGCATCAGCGCCACGGCGGCCTTTGCCCGCGCGGGAGATGGTTTTGAGTTCGCCGATCTCGAACGCTATCTCAAAGAGAAACTCCCGCCCGAACGAAGAAGCATCAAGGAACGCAACCTTGCCGGCGCTATCCAGGGCACCCTCGACACGCTCGATGCACAACTCGAAGGCAAAGACGCCGACCTCAACGCGCTGCACGAACGCCTGGCCGGGCTTGAACTGGAGATCGCCGATTCGACCCTCGCCGAACTACGCCGCCGCGTACTCGACGCACCGCCGGTATGGATCACCGCACTGGCCGACGCCGTAAGCGAACGCGCCTTCGGTCTTGTCGGAACGCTCTACCGCGTGCTCCACTGGACCCGGATGGCGCCGGGCAAGATCATCGGTTCCCTATCGCCCGCCGGACTGCTTCGCTCCGCCACGGCGCGCGGCGACGCCACCGGCGTATCCGCGAAATGGGCCGGCGCGAGCGAAGATTTCCTCGGGGTTCTAGCGGATCGTTTTGGCAAGGAACACGCCGAAGCCAGCGCGTACCTCGCGCGCAGCGGTTTTCACGCCCCCGGATTCGCCGACTGGAAAGACAACTACATCGGAGAACTGCGCCGGCGTCTCGACACCTACCTAAGCCCGCTGCAACAACGTCTCGAACGCTGGGCACGCGCCCTCAGTTACGGGCTCGCCCTCCTCGAACTGGCATGGCTCGCCCCATTCCTCATCACCGTCGGCGGCCCGATCATCCGCCACTACTGGAACACGTTCGCCCATTGGCAACAAGGCGTCCCACCCGAAGGCTTCTACCTCGAACAAACCCTCGCCCTCTTCGCCACCGTCATATTCGTCGAACTCATCTTCTTCACCTACCTAGTCCGTTCCGCAGGCCGAAGGTTGCGAAAGCGTTGCCTACGCGACATCGAAGGAGGATTGAAAGACGCCGGCTTCGGCTTCGAAAAAGAACGCGCCGAGATCCAACTGATCATCGAGCAGATCCAAACCGTCGCGTCACTGCGCCGAGAGTCCGAGAACTTGTGAACAAATACAAGAAACGCGTCATTCTCGCGAAAGAATGATTACGAACCCGAAGTAACCATTCAGTCACGGGAGTGTGACTGTTTGGAGTGCGGCGGCAACGACGCCGCTTTTCCTCCGCTTCCATCGAGGACTTCACACAATTCCAGGAAAAGCGGCGTCGTTGCCGTCGCACTCCAAATGGATTCCGCGGGTGCCATCGATAACTGAACGGTTACAACCCGAAAAGAATCTTCCTTGACATTAGGGGTAGGCGTGTGGGTATAGTACGTCTAACGAAGTAGTCTGTAAAAAGACGTGCTAAGTAGTTGGGGCACGTTCACGGTGGCTGCACGTAGGAAGCCACCCGGCGTGGTTAACACGGTTCGAACAGCGGGTGTAGTTTGCCGTTGCGGAAGTGGGCGCGATGGTGTCTCACGCAAAAACGGTAAGACGCAGTTCACGTCTCATCTCTTTCGCTCTGTCCCTGAATCTTTGTGGCGGAGCTTCATTGCCACGAACGCAGCAAGGCACGAAGGATAACCCGGGGGGAATGCCACGCGCCGCTTCGCCTATGCCGCACTTCCATTTCGACACCCGTCAGGGGCCAAGCACCAGGGCTATGGCCGTCACCCCGAGGGCAGTGACCGTCACCCCGAGGGCTGTCACCGTCACCCCGAGGGCTGTCACCGTCACCCCGAGGGCTGTCACCGTCATGCTGAGGGGAGTAGCCGTCATGCCGAGGGGAGTAGCCGTCATGCCGAGGGCTGTCGCCGTCACGCCGAAGCGAGTCGCCGTCATGCCGAGGGCTGTCGCCGTCACGCCGAAGCGAGTCGCCGTCATGCCGAGGGGAGTCGCCGTCTCGCCGAGGGCCATTTGGCTCATTCCAGACACGCAGAAGCACGGATAACCCGTATGAGACAAACAACTTATCGAGGAGGTAGACACAATGGCTGATTATATTCCAGGAGATGAGGCAGGAAAGATTCACTGGCTGGGCGTCTTCGCGCCATGGATCGGCGCCAACGGCGCGACCCATGGATTTTCACCCGCTGAGATCACCGATTTTGTCGCGACGGCTGCGCTGGCTCCGGTGGAGGTCGATAACTACCTGAACGCGCAGGCCGCTGCCCGCACTGCGCTTGCCACCAAGCACACCGCCATCAACACGGCCATCGAACAGGCCCGCGACTTCGCACAGCGGCTACAGAACGACCCCAACACGACCGACGCCGACCGCGCCGCGGCAGGCATCACCATCCGCGACACCGAACCGACGAAGTCCGACGAGAATGACATCTTGACGACCCCGGCGCCGCTCCTCAAGCTCAATTTCAGCGTACGACGCCAAGTCACCATCCATTGGGGGCCGAACCCAGGCGACGAGCGCCACAACGGACGCCCCGCCGGAACCATCGGCTGCGAAGTCCAGGCCGCCCTCGGCGGTATCCCGACGGACGAGTCGCTGTGGGTCCCGTTCGACGTCGACACCCAATCCCCTCTGATCCACGTCGTCGACGAGACCACGCCCAAAACGTACGCCTACCGCGCACGCTACGTCAGCAAAAGACTCAAGCACGGACCCTTCGGCGATCCCGCCGTATGCACCGTCACCGTGTAGGCTGTGAGAATGAGGCAAGAATCTGTCCGCAATGTAGAAGCGGCTTCCAGCCGCTTCGATGCGGCAAGATGCCGCATCTACGTGGGTGCCTCCTCGCGCAAGGAACAATAGACAATGCCTGACTACATTCCAAGCAAGGAAACCGCCCGGATCCGGTGGCTGTGGAACTTGATGGTGTGGCTGGCCGACAACGGCGCCGTCAACGGCCTGTCGCACGGCTTCACCATCGAGGAGATTTGTGAGTTCTACTTTACGGTCTTCCAGGCGAAGTTGGCCGCCGACAACAGCGTGGCCCAGCAGGCCGCCGTACGCGCCGCGCTCGTCACCAAGAACACCGCCGTCCACACGGCCATCGTAGAAGCCCGCGACTTCGCACAGCGGCTACAGAACGACCCCAACACCACCGACGCCGACCGCGCCGCGGCAGGCATCACCATCCGCGACACCACCAGAACGCCCGAGGCCCTCGACGACATCTTGACGACCCCGGCGCCGCTCCTCAAGCTCAATTTCAGCGTACGCCGCCAAGTCAGCGTCCATTGGGGGCCGAACCCAGGCGACGAGCGCCACAACGGACGGCCCGCCGGAACCATCGGCTGCGAGGTCCAGGCCGCCCGCGGCGGCATCCCGACGGACGAGTCCCTGTGGATCCCCTTCGATGTCGACACCCAATCCCCTCTGATCCACGTAGTAGACGAAACCACATCAACAACCTACGCCTACCGCGCCCGATACGTCAGCAAAAAACTAAAGCACGGCCCATTCAGCGACCCAGCAATCTGCACCGTAAGCGTGTGAGAGCGTAAGAAAACGAACATGGATGGACAGGAGGATAAGCAGGATATGAAGAGATGCAAGGAAATAATCCTGCAAATCCTGTCCATCCATGTTAAGAAGAAGAAAGAGGGGGTGACAGAATGACGCGCCACCTCGCTGCCGTCCACGAAGGAAAAGGCAACATCGAACTCGAATATCGAGTAGCAGCCGTCAACGCTGCCGGAACGAGCGTCACAAGCAATACGGTGGTGGCGGCGCCATAGGCACGGGATGAAAGAACGTGAATAGGAAAAGGGACTGATGTAATGCCGCGATTTCCAAAACGGGAAACGGTTGAGGAATACCGAATTGAGGAGAGATAAAGTGGATACCAAGTACTCGCGTAGATATCGTTTGGCCTCGTGTTTCCTGTGTTTCGCTACAGGCATCTTCTTGCTCCTGCACGTTTGCTGCCTCGATGCATGTGCCGAATCCACTATCCCAGAACAAGCAAAAATTGCCAAGGAGCAACGCGACGCAGGAGACAAGCTGCGTGCGACCGCCAAGAATCTACGCACGTTTCACTGGAATGACACCACAGGAATACCTGATTTCGTTGCCGCGGATGAACTCCCTTCTGAAACTGCAAAGAAGAGCGCCAAGCTCGAGGATCAGGCTTTTGATTTTCTCAACGAGCACAAGACCCTGTTCAAATTGAAAGATGCGCGAAAGGAATTCAAGATAGCCCGCAAGACGGTTGGCCCCACAGGATTCCAGCACTTGCGCCTGGAACAGATGTATGCCGGGCTACCCGTCTTCGGGGCGGGGCTCGTGGTACACAGTGACGCTTCCGGAAGTGTCCGGGCTGTCAATGGCGCTTTCTTGCCTGGTATTGATCTTGACATCAAGCCCTCGCTGACCCCTGAAGAAACTTCTGCCATTGCCTTTCCCAACCTTGATTACTCCTCAGCCCTTTTGGAACCGCCAATCCTTGGGGTGTTTGACCCGAGATCCGTGAATCAGTCCGGGATTCCCACACTCGCATATGATTTCCGATTGAGCGTCGATCGCTATCTCGTTGATGCGCACACTGGAGCAATATTGTTCAAATACTCCACAACTACTGGCCTTGGGGTGCTGACCGTGACCGATTCTGATTATGAATGTGTAGGAGAGACGTTAATAACACCTGGATCAGCAGAATATCAAATAGTAGAAAGAATACGGAATATTGTGGAGTTGTATGTCGAAGACCAGTTCGGCCGCCAAGGATGGAATGGGAGTGATGGTGCCATCGATGTGAAGATCAGGTTTCCGTCGGGGGGATGTGAATGGAATCACTGGGGGAATCCGATATGCTCAATCCGTGATACAGGGCTAACCCATAATTTCATCCTTTTTCACGAGACAAATATTCAGGGTACAAACCAAATAACTGATGACGCCTTTGCCCACGAATATTATCACGGCATCTGCGAAGCTGAAACCTTATTGTATGAGACATTGGAGACGCAATCTCTCATAGAGTCTCTTTGTGATATATTCGCCGTCTCCATAGATACTGCCAGCGAGCCAAACGATCCCAACGCGTGGATTATGGGGGAGAATGTTCTTGAAGGCAATGCTCGTGATTTCAGCACGGAAATCACAATGGGCGATTGGAATTCGGATTACTACAACAACTGCAAGATACATAATCACGCGGCTTATCTCTGGACAACGAGCGCTGCTGTGAATGGGGACAGAGACATGATGGCGCGTGTCTATTATGTTGCTCTTGCCAATGATTATCTCATTTATCATCCGGATTTCCTTACGGCTCGGTTCGCCGCAATTGAAGTTGCATCCGAGCTTAACTTGGGGCAAACGATTGTTGATGCGATTGAAGCGGCTTATAACATGGTCGGGATGGCGGCAATGTGGCATCCCAACGGGACGTTGGTGAAGACCTTCGACAGCCCCGATGTGTATCTTGTGGACCATGGGAGGAAGCGAAAGTTTGAGAATTGGCCCGTGTTCAACAGCTACGGTTACGATGATTTTTCGACGGTCGTGACGATTGCCAACGAGGAAATGTCGCGATACGGTGTTGGCACGCCTTTCTTGGTGAATCGCGATCATTACCTGTTCCTCTCGAACCTGTCGGACAACCCGGCGACGGTGTGGGTTGTGGACAATCTTGAGGCGCCCAGCGTGAGAAAGGGCATCGTGTCCGAGGAGGTGTTCGATTCGTGGGGGTATGTAAACCTGGGGTCCGTTCCTATTGACGACGCCAAGTTCAGCGCCACAACGGAAGGGAGGCCACTATTCCTGAGACCGGGTATGCTCGTCAAGGGGTCCGCGGCAACGGTCTATGTCATGGTTGAGGACGGGATTCGCCGCCCGATTCTTGATGAGCCGACGTTCTATATGCTGGGTTACGACTTCGATAACCGGCACGACTATTCGGACGCAGTCCTGGCGTTAAGTGCGCCGACCGTGGGCGAGATGATCCGGCCTGAAGAGGTCATCTCTCCGATAATCGACATTATTTCCCCGTTTTCTTCGCTGGGGTCAATGCCGGCTGTGCATGCCAATTCGACAGTTCCAATTCTCTACAATTCCAGCGACGACGAAGCGCTCACCCATGCCTATCTTTCGTATTCGCTGAACGGTCTGCCGCCCTTCGAACCCATTGGAGGCAATCTTGCGGGCGCGAAGTCCGGCACAAGCGTTTCCGGCAGTTACGATTGGTCCGTCCCAGGTGCCGAATCGCCGGATGCCTGCTTGCGTCTAGCCGTATCTGACGCGGGCGGCAACACGGCGACGTACTATTCGCCCCCGTTCGCGATTCAGTCCGCCGTGGTCCCGCCGGACGCGCCCACGCTGTACCCGATTTCCTTGGCGGCGGGCGAAAAGGATTATTCGGTGGAATGGTCCGTTGTGCCGGGCGTGGATTCGTATCACCTCCAGGAGGA
>Ga0307379_10011168_pt1 | contig 11818 bp, 10 predicted proteins | sample UN2MG_FD_202237 | JGI IMG/M metagenome (GOLD analysis project Ga0307379, IMG submission 202237) | Soil microbial communities from Risofladan, Vaasa, Finland - UN-2 | ecosystem: Environmental > Terrestrial > Soil > Coastal area > Acid sulfate soil | place: Finland: Risofladan, Vaasa | collected... | reverse complement strand
TGCGGTGATCACGTTGCCGACGGAAAAATGTGCCGCGTGTACCGTGATGCCATACGCGGCGGCGCGCTCGTGCAGCTTCTTGATCGACTCCGCTGTCCAGCCTTCCGGGTTTGCCGCGATGTGCTGCACGCCGTATCGCGCGTAGAACTGGAGAATGTCGTCCGTCCTCGCGCCGAACCGTTGGCAGCCGAGCTTCATAAGCGCCTTCTGCGGCCGCGGTCGCACCACGGCAGGCTCCCGCACGTCATTCGCTGTAAAGCATCCGCCGACAGCGGCGGCACCCGCAATCGTACCAAGCGTCAGGAATTTCCTGCGGTTCATTATGCGGCTCCTTTGTGCAATGGCAACTGAGCAGCGCGGTCCGGAAAGCGGATCCGGCGCGGCGCCTGCTCAAGCCTAATCTTCCGCCCCAATCTTGTCAACTGAAATCCTCGGCGCATTCCGCTGTTCTGACGGCACTCCAGGACCGATGCACCTGCCCCGCGCGATTTCCGCCTTCTCCAGGTGAAAGAACGAGCCGCCGGCGCATCTACGCGATCGAAGCCGGCCCGCAGTCCGGTGAAGCTGGCGCGGAGGAGCGTGTGTTGCGCGTTCCCGTCGTTGGAGGGAAGTTGGCGGCCGGGGCCTGGCCGCCGGGAGCACAGACATGGCGGAGTAAACCAGCAATGACAGACGATGAACGCAACGTGATCAAACTGCTGTCGGTCTGCCTGCAATTCCCCGACGAGGAGCTGCAGCAAGGCATCGTGACTGCGGTGGAGGCCCTGGACCCGCCGAACCAGGGGGCACGGGCAATCTGCAACGATTTCCTGCCGAAAATCACCGGAGACTCGGTGATGGAGCTGCAGAAGGAATATACGACGACCTTCGGCATCGACTCATCGACGTGCCTGAACATCACGTACCACAAGTTCGGCAACGGGCGGGACCGCGGGCAGGCCCTCGCGAAGCTGGCCAGGCTGTACCGGCAGGCTGGCTTTCATCCCGCGACGCACGAGCTTCCCGACTACCTGCCGATGCTGCTGGAATTCGTGTCGGCCGGGCCCGAACAGGCGGCGCTGCGAGTGCTGTGCGAATACAGGAAGCAGTTTCGCGAGCTGGCGGCCTGCCTTCACGAAGCAAACAGCACGTACGCCGGCGTGATGGACGCGATCGTGGCCGTTACCAGCGCCATCCTCGAGGAAACGGCAGCCAAATGAGCACGCGGCCGGCCTCCGGCGCCTGCCCCAGCCAACTGTCAACGATCAACATCCGGCGCTCGATCCTCGACGGGCTGCCGAGCCACTGTCGCGGGATGGGTCGTCCCCGGTAGCATCACCGTCCAACGCGAAACGGCTTTCCTGTTGACCGTCGTCCGTTGCCATATATCGTTGGGTGTTCCTCTTCGTGGTCGTGGTCGACTTCAGATAATTTCCCGGCCCGCACAGGCGTGCCCCGCGCGGTCGCCACTTCGGGCCATGAAAAGGCCGGGTCTCCGAAGAAACCCGGCCCGCTCCCCCCTCCGAATACCGTGGGGTTTCAGAGGCTCCCCACGTTGAGCCAGAATGATCAGTACACGACCTTCTTCATGTTCTTGCCACGCTGGGCGATCGAAAGCTGACGGGCAGATTCCCACAACTCCTTCACACCCTTGGGCAGTTGCGCCTCGACGTCGTCGGCTTCGCCCGGGGTGACACCTTCCTGCAGGGTGGCAAAGACGGCCCGAGCCGCGTTCTCGGCCTCGAGAGTGCTGTCGAACCCGCACTCGGTGCGAATGGTGGAAAGCAGCTCTTCGCGGTCCCACTTCGGCCGGGCTTCGCAGCGGTTCCAGATCTGTTTCAGGCCCGAGGGCAACTGGGCCTTCAGGTCTTCCGCTTCCTCATAGGTGAGCCTGCAGCCGAGCATTTCCAGCACCTTCTCGCCGATGAAATGCACCCGGTCGGCGTCGTCTATCGCCAGGTGCTCCTTCAGTCGTTTCCAGAATTCCTGGTCCGTCATGGAATCGATTTCCTCCTTCGCAGCCGGTTGTGTATTCCGCCGGACAACCTACTTATACAACAATTCATGAGGGGCAAGGCGTTCGAACAAAATCCGTGCGCGGAAGACGCGCGGTTTCGATGAATTCTGCCGCACCGGTGACGAAACTTACAATACGCCATCAATCCTGAATCGCCCATGCCCGCTTGCCGGGATGAGGCGGATGATTAAGGTTCGATTGTCGGAAATGCCCGCGCCGAACCAAAACGGATTGCGGGAAGCCGGAATCCGGGATTCCGCGTTCAGATCCCCATTCTGAATTCGGGATTCCGCATTCCTCCGAAAACACTGGGCCGATCGGGTCGGGGGTTGTGCCCCTGTTCTGCGGTCTGCCCGTCATTGGTCCTTGGGGAAAGGAGTCTAACGGTGAAGACAAAGGGCAAACGTGGTTTTACGCTGATCGAGATGGTGATTGTGGTGGCGATCATCGCTTTGCTGGCGGGCATCCTGGTGCCGGTTGCCTTCAACCAGGTGGACGACGCCGAGAAGGCGCGAGCCATGGCGGACGTCCGCCAGATATCGTCCGCCGTCATGCTGTTCCGCCAGGACACCGGCAAGTGGCCGACCAGGTCGAAGCTGTACTACACCGACGGCAACAAGGCCAAGAACGAGAACCAGTTCGAGTCGGGCGGCACCGCCCACCTGCGCGGCCCGCTGCGGGAGAACACGCCCGCCACGCCCAGTTGGAAGGGCCCGTACATGACGGCATTCTCGCCCGATCCCTGGGGCAACCGCTACATCGTGGAAGGCCAGGGATTCGTGGATGACCGGCCGCCGATGGGCTGGGTGATTTCAGCCGGGCCGAACGGCACGTTTGAGACGGGCCGCAACAATACCAGCCTGCAAGGCGACGACATCGGAATCCTGATGATGAACTAGCGTCGGGATCGGGCCCGGCCCACCAGCGATAGCGTTTCCGTGTTCAGCACCTGTGTGCCCGAAAGGTGGGCCATGCAAACAGCGCCTGTGACGAAGAAGGCCCTCGGCCAACGGCTGGTTGAAGACGGGCTGATCTCCCGCGATCAACTGGAGACGGCACTTCGCGAGCAACAACGAACCGGCGAGCACCTCGGGCGAATCCTCATCAACCTCGGATTCGTCTCCGAGGAGAACCTGTCGGCTTCGCTGTGGGACGAGCTCGGCGCCAGCCGCGTGTCGTTGGCCGGCATCAGGATCGAGACGGACGTCCTCCACATGGTGCCGCCGGAAATGGCCAGGGAGCGCCACCTCATGCCGCTCTCGTTCGACGACGGCACGCTCACGGTGGCCATGGCGGACCCGTGCGACATCCTGGCCGTTGACGCCCTGCGAAACAAGCTCTCGTGCGCCGTGAAGGTCGTTGCCGCGGCACCGGGCGAGATCCGCTCCGCCGTCGATCGCTTCTATGCGGATAACGCACGGCACGAGGCTCTGATCGAGGAGGTCATCGAGGAAGCTCGGCGGGCCGTGGCCCTGCAGGACGGCGAGGAAGCTGCAGGGCAGGCTCCGCTCATCGAACTCGTCGACCAACTCATCGCCAAGGCCCTCAAGGACCGCGCCACCGACATCCACGTGGAACCGGAGGAAAAGCTGGTTCGCACGCGCTACCGCGTCGACGGCATCCTCCACCAGGGGCCGGCGATCCCCAAGGCACTGCAATCGGCCCTCATCTCCCGGATCAAGATTCTGTCGGACCTCGACATCTCGGAGCGGCGTGCCCCGCAGGACGGCCGCATCAAGTTCAAGGCGCGGTCAGGCTTCGAGATCGATCTGCGCGTATCCGTGTTTCCCACGGCACACGGCGAGAACGTGGCGCTGCGCGTGCTCGACAAGAGCAGCGTGAACCTGCGCCTCGAACAGCTCGGCTTCGGGCCGGGGGTCCTCAAGGTGCTCCGCTCCATCGTCGACGAGCCCCACGGGATGCTCCTGGTAACCGGCCCAACCGGCTCCGGCAAGACCACCACACTCTACTCGCTGCTCGGCGCGATCAACTCCCTCGAGAAGAACGTGGTCACCATCGAGGATCCCATCGAGTACCAGTTGCCGATGATCAGGCAGTCGCAGGTGAACTCGAAGATCGGGCTGACCTTCGCGGCGGGGCTGCGGGCGATCCTGCGGCAGGACCCCGACGTGATCATGGTGGGCGAGATTCGCGACCTCGAGACGGCCCGCATCGCCATCAGTGCGGCGCTCACCGGGCACTTCGTGCTCAGCACGCTGCACACCAATACGGCCGCCGGAGCTTTGCCCCGGATGATGGATATGGGCATCGAGGCGTTCCTGCTGTCGTCGTCGATTTCAGGCGTGCTTGCCCAGCGGCTGGTGCGGCGCATCTGCCCGGAGTGCCGGGAGAAGTATGAGGCGTCGCCTTCGGAGGCGGAGCAGCTCCGGTGCGAGCCGAAAACGCAGCTCGCCCGCGGGCGGGGCTGCCCCAACTGCCGCGGCACCGGCTATCGCGGCCGCACTGCCCTCTACGAGCTGGTGGTCCCGTCGGAGCGCATCCGCCAGATGATCCTCAGCAGGGCGTCGGAAGGCGAGCTGATGGCGGCCGCCGAGGCTGAAGGAATGAGGTCGATGTTCGCCATGGGACGCGACAAAGTGCTGGCGGGCGTTACCACGCTCGAAGAAGTGACGCGCGTGTGCAGGACCGCCCTGTGAGTAGGGGCGGACGGTGTCCGCCCTTGAGGTTGGCAGTTGAAGCCGAAGGCCAGAAGGTAAGAGCCGGAAGCTGAATGCCGGGAAGGGGCAACGAGGCCCGGGATTTCTGAGTTGGAGCCACTATGCCCATTTACGCATATCGTGCCAGAACGACCTCGGGCCAGCTTGCCGAAGGCACCATCGAAGTGACTTCGGAAACCGAGCTGGCGCGCCGGCTGGATTCGCAGGGCCTGCTGCTCACGACGGCCGCCCCCGTAAAGGCCCGCTCCCGGACCAGGCGGGGCAGCATGCGCATCCGCAAGAAGGACCTCGTGGCGTTCACCTACAACCTCGAGACCGTCTATTCCGCGGGCATACCGGTAGTACAGGGGCTGGAAGATCTGGCGGATAACGCCGGCGGCTCGATGGCCCGCGTGGCCCGCACCCTGGCCGACGAAATCCGGGGCGGTACCGGGCTGGCCGAGGCAATGGCGCGCTTTCCCGGCATCTTCCCCAGGGTCTACACCAGTGTTGTGCAGGCGGGCGAGTCGGCCGGCGAAGCCGGGCCTATCCTGCGGCGGCTGGCCGACTACAACCAGTGGCTGCTCGAAACGCGGGCAAACGTGCTCCGCGCCCTGATGTACCCGGTGATCCTGCTGACGGCCGTGGGCGGCCTCGTGCTGCTGCTGCTGACCTTCCTCGTGCCGCGGATGCTGAAGGTGCTCACACGCGCCCGCGTGGAACTGCCCCTTCCCACGAAGATCCTGATGGCAATCAGCAATTTCCTGAGCGGCAACATCCTGATCATCGGGCTGGCCGTCGCAGGAATCGCCGTGGGGTTCCTCGTTTTCAGGCGCTCGGCCGGCGGGCGGATGCTGATCGACAGTGCGAAGCTGCGGCTACCGCTGGTGGGCACGCTGCTGCGCAAAGTGTGCGCGGCCCGCTTCGCCAACACGTTTTCCACGCTGTACCGGGCGGGCATCGGCACCGTAGAATCGCTTGAGATAGCGGAGCAGGTGGTAGGCAACGCCCGCGTGGCAGCGGCACTGCGCGACGCCCGCGAGCGCGTGGTCCAGGGCGAGACACTCTCAGCCGCCATCCGGCGGTCCGGAACCTTCCCGCCGCTGGTCGTGCGCATGATCGGCCTCGGCGAGCAGACCGGCACGCTGGGCGATTCGCTCGACCGCACCGCCGCCTTCTACGACCGCGAGATCCCGCAGACGATCAAGACCGTGCTCAGCCTGCTCGAGCCGGCCATGATCCTGCTGGCCGGGGCAGCCGTGGCTTTCATCCTCTTGTGCACCTTCCTCCCCATTTTCAAGATGGCAGGAGCGATTCACCGATGAACACACACCACTGCGACCGCACGCTTCACCTGTGCACGCGCGGGAGGCGCCGGCAGGGCTTCACCCTGCTCGAAATGATCGTGGTGCTCAGCATCTTCGCGCTGCTCACTGGCATCGCCATTCCCGTGGCCGGAGTGGCCCTGCGGATCGAGGAGACCAATAGCACCCGCGACCGCATGGCCGACCTCTCCGAAGGCATCAGGAATTTCTACCACGACACCGCCAGGTTCCCGATCACGCTCGATGAGCTGATCACCGCCCCGAAGAAAGTGGTGGGCTGGGCAGGCCGCTACGTGAACCAGGGGTTCACCGACCCCAAGGGCAGCATCTTCTACGACGGCTGGCAGAACGCGTTCCAGTATCTCAACGTCGATGCGTACACCAAGCGGCTGCGCAGCCTGGGGCTCAACGGCAGCAACGACGGGGGCACTGGCGACGACATCGACCTGGACGTCAATGTGGCCGATCTCCTGCGGGACGTGAACAACGACATCCTCAGCGAGATCAACACTGCCATCTCGCTGTACAACCGTTTCTACCGCCTCTCGAGCGATACGACATCGGGCGACCAGGCGGATAGCGGCGACGACGTGATCGACGTCCCCCTCGCCGGGCCGTGGTCGAATGTGCTCGCCATGCTGGCAGGGGCGGGGCTGTTGAGCAACTCCAACGGCCGCTATACCGCCGACGTGTGGGGCAACGCGTTCATCACGGGGCCTGATCCCGTTCAGTACGTCAGGAGCCAGGGGTCAAATTGAGGCAGCAGATTGAAGGGGCCGCTTCGCATGAAAACAGCCGAGTCGACGCCCGTTCTCCAGCCGGAAGCATGCTCCGTGAGGTCGCGGTGGTTTCGCGCGATGAAGTCGGCAATGAGCATGTCGGTGGTGCCGCGCACGGGCGTGGGGCTGGACCTCTCGGGCGACGTGGTGCGGGTGGTGCAGGTGCGCCGGCTGGGACGCGAGTACAAGATCGTCAGGTCGGGCAGCTCCCCCGTGGAGCCCGACGACACGGGCGACATCCGTGCCGCCCTCGTGGCCGCGATTCGAAAGGCGATGCAGTCGGCCGGCGTCACCGCGCGGAAAGTGATTGTGAGCCTCCCGGACGACCCGGCGGAGTCGGTGGTCCGCACCTTCCCGAAGATGCCGGTTGAAGAGCTCGAGGCCGTGGTGAGGCGCGACGGCGCCGCCCTCCACGGCGAGGGCATGGTGTGGGACTACATGACACTGCCGGGCCAGGCGGGCGATGATCAGCGCGTGCTGGCCGCGTTTGCCCCCGGCGACAAGGTGTCCGAATGCCTGCAGATCCTGCGCGAGTGCGGGCTGTCGGCCGCGTCCATCTCGGTGCCGCATATCGCGCTCCTGCAGATCGTGAGCACGCCGGCCGTAGCCGGGTCGTGCGTGGCGCTCCTCCATTTCTCGCGGCAGGCGGTGTCGGTGGTGATTCTCGATTGCGGCGTGCCTGCTCTCACGCGGCGGATCAAGAACGATCAGCCGGCCTCCGCCTCGCAGGGATACATCGTGGAGGAGATCAACCGCACGTTCCTGTACTTCAAGCAGCAATCGCGCGGCAAGCGCGTGGCCAAGGTGATCCTGTGCGGCGCAGGGGCGGACGAGGTGGAGCCGCTCTCCCGCGGGTTCGGCGTGCCGGTGGACGACTTCGGCAACGGAATGCTGCCGTGGGGTCAGGATGCCCCGTTCGACGCGGGAATGACAGTCGCCGCCGGGCTGGCCGTCGTGGGGGCGCGCGGCGCCGAGATCGACCTTGTCCCCGAAGATATCAAGGAGCGCCGCACGAAGGGCGTGCAGGTGTTTACCCTGCTGATGACGGCGGCCTCGGCCGTGTCCATCTACATCGCCTGCTACGTGGCGCTGGGGCTTGCCCTGGAAACATACTCCCAGGCGCTCGACAAGCAGCAGGTGGAGAACCGAATGCTCGTTCCCATCCGCGAGCTGCACCGGGAAGTCCAGCAGGTGAAAGCGAAGCTGCAGGAGAAGGAAGCACTGTACGCGGAACTGACCCGGACGAGTCTGTCGTGGCCGCACGTGCTGTGGGCGATCAGCAGGGTGCTGCCCGCGGAAGTCTCGCTGAGCCAGATCGTGGTCTCCCGGGCCGGCGACGACTCGGGCACGAAATGGATGCTGCGGCTGAGCGGAACCGTATCCAGCGGCCGCGACCAGCGCACCCGCGCCCTCAAGCAGTTGCTGGGCAACATGCAGGCCAGCGGCATCTTCCGCGCGGTCGAGCTCGACCCGGTTTCGGAGGAGTTCGTGAACCGGACGATGGCGTTCAGCCTGAAGTGCGAGGTAGTTCTGCCGGACAATCGTTCGTCGTAAGGCGCCACTACGAAGGCGCCCGGCGGCGTACCTTCGCAGGATTCCCATGAAGCAAGGCCAGGTAAACAGGAAATTCGTCATTACGGCGGTCGGGATGGTGGCCGCGATCTCGCTGACGGCGGGCGTGGCCGGCTGGCCGCGGCTGCGCGGCATATCGAAGACACGCTCGCAGCTCGATGCCCAGACCAGGGAGTCCGACGTCGCCCGCGATGCCGCCGACGCCGTTCGCGATTACCAACTCAAGGAGAAGGCAACCGTTTGCCAGCGGCTGGCGATCTACGACGCGAAGCTGCCGGCCGGGCATTGCCTGCCGGAGTTGCTCGCGGCCATCAAGGCCGCCTGCACTGCCACCGGAGTGCCGAATGTGTCAATCTCCACCCAGGAAGCGGAGCCGGCGGAAGACGCCGACGGAAACGAGCTGACCGCCGCGGAAGGCACCTGCAATCGCATTCCGATCATCATCAGCGGAACCGGCAGCTACCGCGACGTGGCCACGCTGCTCGCGAATCTGTCGGCCGCCCACCGGCTCATCGTCGTGACGGTGCTGAACGTCGACAAGGCCGAATCGCCTTCCGACCGCGTAGCTTTCCGGGCGGAAGCCGAAGCCTATTGTTTCCTGAATGACCAGAAGAACAGCACCAGGTAACCGGGAGCAACCGACGTGAGTTTCATGGGTCCGAAAACAATTTCCATAGTGCTCGTGCTGCTTATGGGCGCGGTTGCGGCCTACGATGTGAAATACATGCTCGACCGCAAGAACAAGATGACACTCCCGGCGGGGGCGGCCGGGGCCGACGGAGGCGACACCGCTGCGGGGCAACCGAATGCCCCGGACAACCAGGCTCCGACGCACCAGCCCGGGCCAGCCGACCTGGACCGAGCTGAAACCGCGGCCGAAGCCCCCACGGCGGCCCAACTGCCCCCCGTTTTCAGGATGGACTGGGTGAACCCGTTCACGAAGGAGCCGGAAACCACGTCCTCCAGCACGGCGGTTTCGCCCGGGGCCGGAACGATTCCCCAGAACACGGATGTCCTGGCCGGTTACAACCCGGTGATCAGCGCCGTGCTGATCGGCACCACCGTGAAGCGCGTGGTGATCAACCGCCAGGTGTTTGCCGAGGGCGATCGCGTCCCCGGCATCGGGGCCGTGGTGAAGGCAGTCACGCCGGCCGGTGTGGAGCTGGCGTTGGGCGGCAGCAGCAGGTTCTTCCCGCTCAGCCCGCCGCAGGCGCACGAGTCGACCGACAACCAGTGAACCTTTCAGAGTGCGGAGATGACATACGCAATGATTCCCAAGCGATTCGCAATCGTCTGCATGCTCGCGTGCATGGTGTGCCTTGTGCGGCCTGGCGCCGTCGCCGGGGAGGAGCAGCCTGCCGCCGCAGTCGCGCCGAAAACGGGTGACGCTGAACGCCCAAAGGAAGGCGGCGGCGACGATGCCGTGCACATCTCGGCCGGCGCCAACCCCGAACGGGTGACGCTCGAAGCCACCGATGCCGATCTCTCCGATCTCATCCGCATGATCGCCGCCCATGCCAACCTGAACCTGATCTTGGATCGGAACGTCTCGGGCAGCGTGACCGTGAGCCTGCGGAACGTCCTGCTCGACGATGCCCTGCGGCTGATCCTCCAGTCGAACGGCTGCCTCCTGCAGAAGGAGGGCGACATCCTTCGCGTGCTGCGGTCGCAGCAGTTGGCAGATGCCGTGCAGACGCGCCAATACCAACTCAAGGCCTTGTCGGTCAACGACGTCCAACAGCAGTTGCCCCAATTCCTGTCCGGCAACGGCAGGATGATCATCCATCCGCAGAACAATTCGTTCGTGGTTGTCGACCGGCCGGATGTGCTGGCGGCGATCGACGAATTCATCGCCGGGGCCGACGCCCGCGAGCGGCAGGTTATGATCGAGGCTCACCTCGTGGAAGTGACGCTCGACAAGCGTGACGAGTTCGGTTTCAGTTGGACCTGGCTGGATCCGAAGGTTTCGGGCGAGCACGTCACCGGCTCGGTCGCACAAGCGCTGCTGCCGGAATCCACCAACTTCCGCGTCGCACTCAGCAACGAGCACTTCAACTCCGTCTTCCAGGCCCTCCAGACGCACGGCAACACCAACCTGCTCTCGTCGCCCACGATCACTACGCTGAACAACAAGGAAGCGAAGGTGGAGATCACCGAAGACATTCCCTACATCCAGGCGACTACAACGATCGACACCGGCGGGAGTGGTGGCACCACGTCCACCGAGTCCGTCGAGTTCGTCACCGTCGGCGTGAAGCTCACTGTGCTGCCGGAGATCGGGCAGGATGGCTATATCAAGATGAAGGTGACACCCGAAGTGAGCGAAGCGCCGTCTCGGTTCATGGGCATTCCGGTGGTCGAGAAGCGATCCGCCGATACCACGCTCCTCGTGCGCAGCGGGCAGACAATGGTGCTGGGCGGCCTGATCCGTGAGAACACGGCCGATACCGAACGGCGAGTCCCGGTCCTCAGCAGCATCCCCATCCTCGGCAACCTGTTCAAGAGCAAGGACAAGAAGGTCGTGAAGGTGGAGCTGCTGATCTTCATCACGCCACGCATCATGACCGACGAGCTTGCCGCCCGGCAGGTCGACGAAGGCCAGCAGCGCCTGGACGCCAAGCGGCAGGAATTCGCGAATCCGCCTATTCTGCCGGGCCGGAAGCAATAGTCCCCCTGCAACCGTACTCAAACCTGCCTGCCTCAAGGCTCCATGTCGGACTTCAGTGACGGTCTCGCCTCCTCAAATCATTCTGCTTTCAGTGATTATGGCTTCCTCCTGCGAGATGAGGGAGGGCAGAATGATTCGGGCGGAATGCGGCGCCGTCTTTTCTCTGGCATTTGCATGCGCCTCCGGATATAATCACATTTCCGCATATGCAACTGGATCGGCCAGGCGGGAAACGCCCGCGCGGGTCGGAAACATTTCTGTTCTCACCGGGATGTAACCATGCTCACCAGTAGACGATGGCTGCCGCTTATCTCGGCCGTAGCAGTGGCGATGGCATCGGCTCTGTGTTCGGCTGAAGACGGCCAACGTGGTCCCGTCGACAAGGTCATCGTCAAGGCCGGCCAGGACGAGGTAGGCTGCCCGGGCGATGTCATTCGCTTGCAGGTGGAGCTGCTCGGGCCGGTCGAGCGCGGCATGCTCGGCGGCAAGGGCGAACGCAGGCCCGTAGCAAACCAACTGGTCTCATTCTCGATCCTGGACAGCGCGGCCTCCGACAGCACGTTGGTAGGCGCCGCTGAGGCCATCACCGATGCCGGCGGCAAGGCGTCGTGCGCCATCAAGCTCGGCAAGGAGTTTGGCGATCGTTACGTGGAAGCTGAAACCATCAGCTCCGACGGACGCCGGCGCCGCGCCGTCATCCGCGTCATCTCCGGCGTCAAGATGTTCGGCAACCACCAGGAAGCTTCGGCCGGCTCCACGCTGCCCGAGCCTCTCGCCGTGCAAGTCCTCAACGCCGATGGCGCGCCCGTGAAAGATATCCC
>Ga0307379_10011167_pt1 | contig 11819 bp, 6 predicted proteins | sample UN2MG_FD_202237 | JGI IMG/M metagenome (GOLD analysis project Ga0307379, IMG submission 202237) | Soil microbial communities from Risofladan, Vaasa, Finland - UN-2 | ecosystem: Environmental > Terrestrial > Soil > Coastal area > Acid sulfate soil | place: Finland: Risofladan, Vaasa | collected... | reverse complement strand
GCCAGTACGGGATTGACGGCGGCCAGGTCAGCAAGCTGTACCTATGGACGGGGCCGAAGAAGAAGGGCGGTCAGGAAGCGGCGGTCTTTGAGCGCGGTTGGGAACTGGAGCCGAGCGACGAGGTGCGTCCGGTAGTCGAGTTCCTGGTGCGCGAGCTCAGCCATCTCGAACTGGAAGCCACACCTGACGAAGGGACGAAGGGCCGATGAGTGATGAACATCGCAAGCGATACGATCAGATCTGGCAGCGCGTACGCCGGGTTATCCTTGACGTAGTTCATGCCGTGCTGGGGCCGCCCCCGCCGGATGTGGTGCAGAAGATCGAGGATGTGCTCCGGGAAACCAAACAAGACTGGGAGAAGGGAGAAGGCGAATGCCGAGACGAAGTCGACGAGACGCTGTAGCAGAACGCACCGAGCAAAGGCTGGCCGAGCAGGCCGAACGCCGGCGGGAGGCCGCGCAACGCGGCGCCCAGACGCGGCGACAGCGCCGCGAACAGCAGCAGTCCGAGGCACAACCCCAACCGGCGGGCGAGCGCGGCACACGGGCGCCCACGGCGCGCCGTTCGCGGCCGCGTGCGCACGCCGACATGGTCACGGTGGCGATTCGAGGGCCGCTGGCGGCCAGGATGCGCGAGCTCGCGGAGAGCACGAGCCTGAGCTTGGCGAAGTTGCTCCAGGACTCGATCCTGGTGTACGGCGGCCAGGTGGAAGCGGGATACGAGCCGGGTACCTCGCTCGCGGACTGGACCGCGCAGCAGAGGGCCTGAGGCGCATCAAGGCTCGTCTGCTCATGGCCCTGGGCGGCGATGCCCCGCCCTGGATGGCAGGTCACAGGCTCAACTGTGCCGAACACAGACTCAGCCGGCCAAGGTGGCGATTGGGGCGGGCCGGGCCGTGTGACCATCCTGGCTGAGGGGAGTTCTCACTTACATGCCGCGCATCTTCGACAACATAGAGTTGCCGCTGCTTCAGGCGCTCCAGCAGACTCTGGAGTTGTCGGACAGGGCTGACTTCTGTGTTGGCTACTTCAACCTCCGTGGCTGGAAGCAGCTCGATCAGTACGTCGAGCGGTGGGGTGGTGGCGAAGACCATTGCTGTCGGTTGCTCGTTGGCATGCAGCGGCTACCCGCGGAGGAACTCCGTGCCGGCCTAAGCTTGGCGAAGGGCGATGGGGGGATCGACAACCAGACCGCGCTGCGCTTGAAGACGAAGCTCGCCCAGGAGTTTCGGGATCAGCTCTGCGTGGGTGCTCCCACCAACGAGGACGAGCAGGGCCTGCGCCGACTGGCCACCCAGATCAGGGCGAAGAAGGTCGTCGTAAAGCTGTTCCTGCGGCACACCCTCCACGCCAAGCTCTACCTGCTATTTCGCCCCGATCCAGACAGCCCGAAGGTCGGCTATCTGGGCAGCAGCAACCTCACCATGGCGGGCCTATCCAAGCAGGGCGAACTGAACGTTGACGTGCTCGACCACGACGCCTGTGAGAAGCTGGCTCGGTGGTTCGATGACCGCTGGAATGATCGCTGGTGTGTAGACATCTCAGATGAGTTGGCTCAGATCATTGAGCAGAGCTGGGCGCGGGAAGAGTTGATTCCGCCCTATCACATCTACCTGAAGATGGCTTACCACCTCTCCCGAGAGGCGCGCGCCGGCCTTTCGGAGTTCCGCATCCCGCGGGATTTCGGGAACAGGCTCTTCGAGTTCCAGGTGGCCGCGGTGAAGATCGCCGCCCACCACCTCAATAAGCGCGGCGGAGTGCTGATCGGCGACGTGGTCGGGCTTGGCAAGACGCTGATGGCCACGGCCGTTGCGCGGATTCTCGAGGACGACCACGGGCTTGAGACGCTGGTCATCTGCCCGAAGAACCTGGTCTCGATGTGGGAGGACTACGTTCACGAGTATCGTCTGAGAGCGAAGGTCCTGTCGGTCTCTCGCGTGATCAACGAGCTGCCAGACCTGCGACGGTACAGGATCGTGATCGTGGACGAGAGCCACAACCTGCGAAACCGCGAGGGCCGGCGCTTCCGTGCTATTCAGGAGTACATCGCCGAGAACGAGAGCAAGGTCATCCTCCTCTCGGCCACGCCCTACAACAAGACCTACGCGGATCTGTCGAGTCAGCTTCGCCTGTTCGTGCCGGAGGAGCTTGACCTGGGGATTCGCCCGGAGCGCCTCCTGCGGGAACTTGGCGAGACAGAGTTCCTCCGCCGCCACCAGTGTCCGGTGCGGTCATTGGCCGCCTTCGAGAAGAGCGAGTACACTGACGACTGGCGTGATCTGATGCGGCTCTACATGGTGCGCCGCACTCGCACCTTCATCAAGGAGAACTACGCGCAGACTGACCCGGAGAACGAGCGGCAGTTCCTCGTCCTCGAAGACGGCACTCGGTCCTACTTCCCGGATCGTGTTCCGAAGAAGGTTCCGTTCACGGTTGACGACGCCGATCCCGATGACAAGTATGCCAGGCTCTATGGAGCAGACATTGTCGACACGATCAACCAATTGAGCCTCCCCCGCTACGGCCTTGGGAACTATGTCGAGCCGTCCCCACACGCCCCCCCGACGGCCGGCGAGGACAACGCTCTGGATGACCTGTCGCGCGCCGGGAAGCGGCTCATGGGATTCTGCCGCACGAACCTGTTCAAGCGGCTGGAGAGCAGTGGTCAGGCGTTCATCCAGTCGCTGGAGCGGCATATCCTGCGCAACTATATCTACCTGCACGCCATCGAGAACGGACACGACATCCCGATCGGCACGCAGGACGCCGGGCTGCTCGATCCTGGAACCAAGGACGAGGACGTTGACCTGTTCACGGAGGATGGGGAGGAGGCTGAGGCACCCGAAGACGTTACCTTGCGCACTGCGGCTGACTTCCGTCGGCAGGCTGGAGAAATCTACGAGACCGAATACCGCGGCCGGTACCAGCGACGATTCAAGTGGCTGCGCCCCAGCCTGTTCGTCAAGGACCTGGCCAAGGACCTGAAGCGGGACGCCGACGCGCTGTTGAAGATACTTCATGACTGCGGCGAGTGGGACGCCTCCAGGGACGCCAAGCTCAACGCCCTCGAACATCTGCTCACGGAGAAGCACCCCAAGGATAAGGTAGTCGTCTTCACCCAGTTCGCCGACACCGTGCGTTATCTCGCGGGCGAGCTTTCCACCCGGGGCGTGGAGCGGCTCGCCGGCGTCACCGGGGACTCGGAGAACCCGACCGCTTTCGCCTGGCGATTCAGCCCGGAGGCCAACGAGAAGCGCGCTCAGGTGAAGCCGGAGGACGAGCTGCGCGTGCTGGTCGCCACCGATGTCCTCAGCGAAGGCTTGAACCTGCACGACGGCTACATTGTGGTGAACTTTGACCTGCCCTGGGCGCTCATCCGGCTCACCCAGCGCGCCGGCCGGGTGGACCGCATCGGCCAGACAGCGGAGAACATCCTCTGCTACTACTTCCTACCGGCCGAAGGGGTCGAGCGCATCATCCGCCTGCGCGCCCGCATCCGTCAGCGCCTTCGCGAGAACGCGGAGGTCGTCGGCACCGACGAGAGCTTCTTCGAGGACGAGTCAAGCGACCGAGTCGTTCTCGATCTGTACAATGAGAAAGCTAACCTCGACGACTCCGAGGATTCGGAGGTTGACCTCGGCTCCCGCGCTTACCAGATCTGGCAGAACGCCATTACCGCCGACCCCAAGCTGGCGAAGCTGATTGAGGAACTGCCGCCGGTGGTCTACTCGGCTCGCGCGCATCAGGCAACAGAGCAGGCACCTCCAGGCGCGCTGGTCTACCTCCGCACGGCCGACGACAACGATGCCCTCGTGTGGATAGATGAGCTGGGCAGCAGCGTGAGCGAGTCACCGCTGGCAGTTCTCCATGCCGCGGAATGCAAGCCGGACACGCCTGCGGTGCCGCGTGCTGACAATCACCACGATCTCGTGCGTCAGGGGGTCGGGTTCGTGGTGTCTGAAGAGAAGTCGGTTGGCGGGCAACTTGGGCGACCCTCGGGCGCTCGGTTCCGCACCTATGAGCGCCTGAAGAGCTATGTCGAACACGATCAGGATTCGTCACCGACGAGCTCCGCCGGGCGATTCAGGATATCCACGATCACCCGCTGCGGCAGTCCGCGGTCGACGCGCTCAACCGGCAACTGCGCGCGGGAATCTCGGACGAGGCACTGGCCGAACTCGTGGTAGCCTTACGCGACGACGACCGCCTCTGCCTGGTCCACCGCGAGGAGGAGCCGCAGGAACCTCAAATCATCTGCTCGCTCGGGTTGGTTAGCAGTCAGGGGGAACCGTAGATCATGCCGTTGGACCGCCAACGCTGCCGCCCGCTCCTGCGCGAGTTCCGCCTGAGGGACCTATTCGTCGATGAACTGGGATGGGATCGGCACGCGCAGTCCCTAGAAGTGATCGTTGACGGCCGCACCTACCAGCTTTCGGCCATCGCAGAGAAGGCCCACTTCGTAGCCTTTGAGTGTCCAGACTGCGACGACCTCATTGGCAACTCTGGCACTCGGCGCAAGCTCGAGACCCAGGTGGCAAAGCCGGTTCGCGAACACCTTATCATCTACACCGATGCGGCGCGTACGACGCAGATCTGGCAGTGGGTGAAGCGAGAGATCGGCCGACCTGCCGCCTGCCGCGAGCACATCTACCGGCCGACGCAGCCCGGTGACTCCCTCCTTCAGAAGCTCGAACACCTGGTTTTCACTCTCGAAGACGAAGAGCGAGGCGTCACGGTCGTGGACTCAGCCCGTCGTGTGCGCCGGGGCTTCGATGTCGAACGCATCACGAGGCGCTTCTACGACCGCTTCAAGTCCGAGCACACCGCCTTCTTGAAGTTCCTCAAGGGCATTCCCGACGAGGACATGCAGCGCTGGTATGTGTCGGTCATGCTCAACCGACTCATGTTCATCTACTTCATCCAGAAGAAAGGCTTCCTCGACGGCGACCGCGACTATCTCCGCAACAAGCTGGCCGAGAGCAAGCGCCGCGGCCGCAACCATTTCTACCGGGACTTCCTCTGCCCGCTCTTCTTCGACGGGTTCGCCAAGCGCGAGAGCGACCGATCCGAGGAGACGAATCAGCTTCTCGGCGATGTGCCCTACCTGAACGGCGGCATCTTCATGCGCCACCAGATCGAGGAGCTTCACGGCGAGGCCATCCAGATCGCCGACTCCGCCTTCGAGAAGCTCTTCGCGTTCTTCGACGCCTATCAGTGGCACCTAGACGAACGCCTGCTGCGCGCGGACAACGAGATCAACCCCGATGTCCTCGGCTACATCTTCGAGAAATACATCAACCAGAAGCAGATGGGCGCTTACTACACCAAGGAGGACATCACCGGCTACATCAGTCAGAACACGGTGATCCCCTACCTCTTCGATGTGGCCAGGCGGGAGTGCAAGGTCGCCTTCGAGGGTGAGAGCTCGGTCTGGCAACTGCTCCAGGAGGACCCGGATCAGTACCTCTACGAAGCGGTGCGCCGAGGTGTGATAGACGAGGACGGCGAGGTCATCTCGGAGTCGGTCCTGCCCGACTTCGTGCAGGCTGGCATGCATGACCCCAAGGCCCGCATGTTCGACCGGCGCTATAACCTGGGCGATGCCTTCATTCCTGATGCTCAGGGCACGAACCTCGCGCTGCCCACTGAGACCTGGCGCGAGTACATATGCCGCCGGCAGCGGTGCCTGGAGCTGCGCGAGAAACTCAAGGCGGGTGAGATCACCGAGATCAACGACCTCATCACCTACAACCTCGACATCCGCCAGTTCGCCCAGGACGTGATACAGTCCGCAGAGACGCCCGACCGTCTCCTCGCCTTCTGGCGGGCCATCGCCGGCCGGGCGCCCCAACGGTCAAACGAAGAGCCCCGTCCGGGCATCACTGTTCTCGATCCCACCTGCGGGTCGGGCGCCTTCCTCTTCGCCGCGCTGAACATTCTTGAGCCGCTCTATACAGCCTGCCTGGAGCGCATGGAGGCCTTCGTCGAGGACAGCAAGCGGGAGAAGCGCAAGCGCTGGTCACGGCTGCGCGAGGAAATGGCGAAGGTGCTGGCGCGGATGGAGGAGCACCCGAATCAGCGCTACTTCGTGCTCAAATCCATCATCATCAGCAACCTCTACGGGGTGGACATCATGGAGGAGGCGGTGGAGATCTGCAAGCTCCGCCTTTTCCTCAAGCTGGTGGCCCAGATTGACGACCCGGGGAAGATCGAGCCCCTGCCGGACATTGACTTCAACATACAGGCCGGGAACACGCTGGTAGGTTTCGCCACACGCGAGGGTGTCAAGGCGGCCATCACGACCGCTAAGCACGGTCAAGCGAAGCTCCTGTACGGTGAGACACAGGATACCATGCAGCGGATTGAGGAAAATGCCGAGAAGGTGGACAGCCTTTTCTCCCAGTTCCGCCAGCAGCAAACCCAACTGGGCGGCGAGGTGACCGCTGACGATAAGGAAGCACTGCGGGCCGCCTTGCGGCCACTCGAGGACGAACTCAATCAATACCTGGCGAGCGAGTACGGGGTTGACCCGCGGAAGAAGAAGCCCTACGCGGACTGGCTCATCTCCCACAAGCCCTTCCATTGGTTCGTCGAGTTCTACGGCATCATGAAGCGAGGCGGGTTCGACGTGATTATTGGGAATCCGCCGTATGTTGAGTACTCAAGTATCAAGGGCGAGTACCGTATCAGGGGCTACGCTACCGAGCGGTGCGATAACCTCTACTGCTTGGTTCTGGAGCGCTGTCAGGCTGTGAGGGAGCGGACAAGTCGGCTGGGACTCATCATCCCTGTCTCGTTTGCATCCTCAAATGCCCATCTTCCGGCCAGGGAGTTACTGGCCTCGTGGCAAGGTAATACGTGGCTGTCTCACTTCTCTAACCGGCCGGGACAGCTCTTCTCGGGAGCCCAGAACCGGCTCACCATCCTGCTCAGCGATTCGCCGCAAGCAGCGAGATGCGAGTTCGGCACGCGGTACATGCGGTGGAATGGGGGGCAGGGAGAGAGGGACGCCCTCTTCAGTGTTCTCGAATACACACCGGCTAGGCCAACGAACTCCCACGGCTCCCTCGCCAAGACCGGATCGTTCATCGCGACACAGGTGCTTGAGAAGAGCGAAGCGCCAGCCGCGGTCGCAAACTGGTTGGTCAGCGCGAGCGATCATAGGGTCTATTGGGTAAGAGTTCCGGGCTACTTCTGCCAGTTCTTCACGACTCCTCCCATGGCAAGGCCGTGGAACGGGGGACCGGAAAGGATCCGCGGGGAGGTCAAGTCATTGACGTTCGCCGCGTCTGACCACGCGAGTGTTGCGCATGCCACTCTCAATAGTTCCACCTTCTATCATCGCTTCTATGCTTACTCCGATGGGCGCCATATTAACCCCGGCGATGTCTACAGTTTCCCGTTCGATATCTCGGCATTCAAGGCAACCACAGTCGCCCGCCTGTCCGGGCTATCGGCTGACCTTGCCGAATGCATGCGCAGCCATACTGGGCACTGGCGTAAGAGCGGGCTTCTCATCGACACTGTGGACTCCGGGCCCTGCAAGCCCATCATGGACGAGATCGACTGCGTGTTGGCGAAGCACTACGGCTTCACGGATGAGGAACTCGACTTCATCATCAACTACGACATCAAGTACCGGATGGGAGGAGCTGTCGGGGCTGAATCCGCTGATTGAGCTAGGCCCGAAGATTGTGGAGGGGGAGCGGCAGTACGTAGAAGTGCCTGTCTTCGTGTTCAGAGGGGACATGATATGCGCCTCAGCAGACAATACGCTTTCGTGGATGACACTGGCGACACTGGGCTTGACTTCGACAAGGCCGGCACTTCCAGTCACTTCATTCTGACTGCCGTCATCGTAGATGAGTCGAGTCTTGCGCAGGTGACGTCGGACGTGGAGTCTGTCCGCAGCAAGCACTTCCAGACTGGCGAGATGAAATCGAGCGGGGTTGGTGGCAAAGATGATCGCCGGATACGAATCCTGCGGGACCTGTCCGACACTGACTTCCACCTTCTCGCTATCGTCGTAGACAAGAGACGCCTGCACCGCGCACGCGGTCTCCGCTACCATGATTCATTTGTCAAGTTCCTCAACTCCCAGATCCACCGGGCGCTATTCCGAGCCTTCCCGGGAGTGGTCATCGTTGCAGATGAACATGGCGACAGGACCTTCATGGATGGCTTCGCGGACTACATCACCAGGCAGCTGAAGCCGAACCTGTTTGACGACTACTCCTTCTCCTTCGACAACAGCCATTCGAATGTGTTGCTGCAACTCTCGGACTTCATGTGCGGCACCATCGCGAGGGGCTATGAACTGAAGCGGAAATCGCCTCGGTACAAAGAGTTCTACAGGGCTATTGAGTTCAAAGTTACCGCAATCCAGGAGTGGCCCCGGAACTACGAGTCCTACTTGGTCGACCTATCCAGGGAGAACCCAAGCGCCTATGACGAGGAGATAGCACGCTGCGCTATCAGACTCGCCGATGGGTACATCAGCGAGTACGAGGACAGCGACGTGCCTGCGGTCAGAGCGAGAGTCCGGTTCCTCGAACTCCTGCTTTTCCGGCTGAGATTCCGCAGTCCAGATATCTACATCTCCACCAATGAGATACTCGACGCCCTGAGCTACGAAGGTGTCTGCCCGCAGGATCGCTACTACCTTCGCTCCGAAGTCGTGGCACCCCTCCGGGATCGAGGGGTGATCATATCGAGCAGCTCAAAGGGCTACAAGATTCCGGTGTCCGAGCGGGATCTGTATGATTTTGCTAACCACAGTCTGGGCATCATCGGCCCCATGGTAAGCAGGCTGCGTGAGTGCCGTGAGCAGATACGGCTGGCAACCAGGAATCGGCTTGACCTGTTCGAGCGCCCTGAGTACGGTATCCTCAAGAAACTGCTGCACGAGCGCCATGGATAGCAGCCTCGAGGATGCAAGCAGACGTGACAATCATCAACAGAGATCACCCCTGCTACCCGACGACAGCGATGGCGCTGCTTGGCGACGACGCGCCGGAGCGCATCTACGCCATCGGGAGTCTGGACATCCTCGGCCAGCCCATGCTCGCGCTCTTCTGCTCCTCCAAGTGCCCCGGCAAGGTGATCCTCCAGACCTACGATGCCGTCAGTGGGCTCCGCGATGCCGGCGTAGTCGTCATCAGCGGCTTCCACTCGCCGATGGAGAAGGAGTGCCTGCGACTCCTGCTGCGCGGCACGCAGCCCTTCGTCATCTGCCCCGCGCGCAGCATCGAGAGTATGCGCATACCGAGCGAGTGGCGCACGCCCCTCGCCGCCGGCCGCCTCCTCATCCTCTCCCCCTTCGACTCGAAGCACCGCCGCGTCACCGCCGAGACCGCGTGGTATCGCAACCGCTTCGCCGCCGCCCTCGCCGCCCGCGTGTTCATCCCCTACGCAGCGCCAGGGAGCAAGACGGAGGCCTTCGCACGGGAGGTGGAGGGATGGGGGAAGCGGATGATGCCAGACGGGCCTGAGCATATTCCATCAGCTGTATCCGACCCGCGATGATCAATCTTCCTCAAGATAACCAGCGCGACTCATGGGCCACAATTCGTGGCTTCGTGTACCAGATCAGAATCACCGTGCTGCGCTGGCTCGAACTCGACAGCACCACGGTCTTGTTCTGTGAGTGCGACGAGGATATCAGCCGGATTCGTCAGCGCCTCGGTTCAGTCGCTGAGTCGGATCAGGTTGAGAAGCTACTGGAGCAAGTCAAGCACCGGCAGAAACCCGTCACCCTTGTGTCTCAGGAAGTCATTGAGACCTTGGCGAACTTCCACGCAGCGCGACAGCGCGACAGTGACTGCCTGGTTCTGCTTCGATACACAACGAATGCCCCGGTCGGCCGCGAGCAGCGGTTCACCTTCCCGAACGGCATGTCAGGCATCGAGGCGTGGCAACGCGTCGCCAATGGGGCTGCAGGCGCGACCGAGACCGGGGCCACGCTCGCAGCATTCAGAGGCATCATCTGTGCCGCCAAGGCCCGCAAGTCACGTAGCAAGAGTGGCAAGAGGCTGAGTTCTCTTCAGAGCTTCGTCGCGGGGGCCTCTGATGCTGACCTACTCGACTTCTTCAAAGCCGTGGACTGGGCCGTCTCTCAACGCCCCCACCACCTGCTACAGTCAGCGATAGAGGGCGAGCTGACGCGACAGGGGATTGCCTCCCCTCGGAACGTGCAGCTAGCTGCGGCAAAATTGGTGGTTGCGGCGCTGGATACTCTCAGTCAACGTGGCCTGAAGCGCCTGGACCGCGCTCTACTTCTCGCATGCCTGCAAGACTTCCAGCTGTCTACAGCCGAGTCCGCTCTGTTCTCACAGCTGCAGAAGCTGGAAGAACGGCTGGCATTGCTCCCCGATATCGCGTCAGACGTTCGGGAAACCAAAGGCATGGTCAGGCGGATTCTGGACAGACTGGGCATCAGCCCATCGGATCTCACTCCAGCCGGACTGCTCCAGGGCAGCGCCCCTGTCATCTCCGCGCAGTTGTCTCCGCCAACGTTGGACCGTCCGCCGCTACCTCCCTGCCCATACGTGGACAGAACGGGTCTGCTCGATACCCTTGCGTTGGACTTGGACGGCAGATTCTGGCTACACCTGATGGGCGGCGCTGGCATGGGTAAGACCCACCTTGCCCGGACATTAGCCGAGCGCGTAGGATCTGATCCTCCACTATGGGTGTCATTGACCGGCACGACGGACGAGGCGGCTCTACTCGCGCATATCGAGAGTCAGATCGTGGCGTGGGTCTGTGCAGTGAGCGGCGACTACTCGTGGTGGCCGGCTTACTGCGCTGGGAAGCTCGCCATAGAACAGTTGCTCGAAGCTGCCCTCAGTCGACATCCGCAGGGGGCACTCGTTGTGTTGGACAACCTGCCCGACCCCATTGGGACATCAAGGGTGTGGGCAGTTATTCCTCGCTTGGTGCTCGCGTGTCGCAGTGCGCGTGCGCGTGTGATCACAACCGGCCAGCGAGGGTTAAGCCTAGAGGCACTGGCGCCCTTGTCGCCATCGTGGGTGGCCCAGGTTCCTGTGCCCGCGATGAGCGAAGCAGATACTCTTGTGCTACTGCAGCTGGCGGGAGCGCCTGCTGCAGTCGCCAATCCCAACTTCGTCTCCTTCCTTACCGCCGCCACCCATGGCCATCCCTCCATTCTCGCGGCGACGGTCCATTGGTGTGCGGCGAAGGGATGGCGGTTTGGGGAGGGTGAGGTCACTGCCCTCTTTGCAGGTGACGCGTCTGCCGACGTGAGAGACTCGGCGCTTCGCCAAATGGTCAGGATCATAGTCAACGATGCTGCCCGCGAGATGCTCTGCCGCCTCTCGCTCATCGGCCGCAGATTCGATCGCCGCCAACTAGAGGCCGTTGCCACGGTTGAGCCGGAACTGGCAAGGCCGGGGGAGCTTCTTCTCGAGTTGGTCGGGCCATGGGTAAACCAGATAGACGACGCGACCTGGGAGGTGTCGCCACTGCTCAGCTCTTCCGGGGCCAAGATGCTTGCCACAGAAGCTCAGCGTGCCGTGCACCACGCGCTTGCGCACTCGATCCTGGCGACAGCGTCAGTGGGACTCCTTGATGCTGTTCAGGCGGTAGTGCACCTCATGCTGGCGCAGTCATGGGCCGAGGGTGCTGGGCTGATCATCCACGTTCTGTCATCGGTGCGCGGGAAGCCCGAAGCTGCAGCTGTGTGGCCCCTTGTCCTCGTCTTCCCCCCTTGCCGCCCATGGCCTGAGGACATTCCCTTGGTGCAGCGGATTTTGGTCCGGGCGTTCCAAATAAAGGTATGGTGCCTGGATGGACGCGACG
>Ga0307379_10011166_pt1 | contig 11819 bp, 24 predicted proteins | sample UN2MG_FD_202237 | JGI IMG/M metagenome (GOLD analysis project Ga0307379, IMG submission 202237) | Soil microbial communities from Risofladan, Vaasa, Finland - UN-2 | ecosystem: Environmental > Terrestrial > Soil > Coastal area > Acid sulfate soil | place: Finland: Risofladan, Vaasa | collected... | reverse complement strand
AATATTATAACTGGTGCCTGCAATGGCCTTCTTTGCAAAAGTGGGGAATTTTACTTTGCAATACTGGGGAATTCCTTTTGCAATACTGTCCTATTTGATTATGCAATAAACAGTGATAGGCGCCACTCATACCAACAGAGTATTTTAATTCTGGTGCATTTGAACCAAGAAACCACCCCAGCTTATCTTTAAAATAATTATTTTTTATCTCTCTGGGAGTCTGAAATCTTGCTGTCCCATGACTTCCGTATCCTTCCATTTGTGTATATTTACTATTTATTTTTAGTCTTGCAGTTCCGAAAATAAAAAATATAATAAAAAGACCTATTAAACCCCACCCTAAAATATTAGAAGGGTAAGTTTTAGTAAAAAAATCAGTATATGTCTGGATATCTTTAACTTTATTCATTATAAAATTTTCAGGGACAAGCAACAAATTGAACTTGTAAACTTCAAGGAAACTGGTAAAAACTGACGACACTATAGAAAGAATTATTAGTATTATAATTAGCATTAGAATAAACAATATAATTCTATTTTTAATAGCCATTATCTTTCCCTTTCTCTCCCTCTCTCTCTGTCTCTTCCCATGTATTTTTCTTTTGCTTTGTATTTTTCTTTTGCCTTGTCTTTTTGTTTCTTGAATTTATCAACCCTTATCTTTTCTTTTTCGATATCCCGCGCAACCTTTTTAACAATACCCTCTATCCCGAAACCTACTTTATTTAATCCAGCGGTTGTGTTATTAACTTTATCTCTCCCTGTATTAACTTCTCTATCCTTTGGCACTTGTTTATCAGCAGCACCTCTCTGCTCCGGATCTCTGTCAAAATATTCAAACATTCCATCTTTTGTATAATCATTTCCAAGCTTACTGCCTCTACAATATTTTTGCTTTTCAGGATGAAGAAAACTTAAGTTTTTATTTTGTATTTTCATATCAATATTAAAATTTTCTTTTAAATAGTCTTTCATATCAAAAATAGTTCCTGAATTTTCTTTTGCTTCATTAATAGCTGCCCGCAGTTGTTCTTTCCAAAGAGACATACCCTTTTCAGCCATTTTATATTCCGCCATTGAGTAGCGATTGCGGGCGTCTTGCTTTTCTATAACTGACAGGCCTCTTTCCTTGCATATTCTATTACTTTCACGTTTTAATTCTCTCAAGTATTGCTCACTTGAGTATAGCTTGCGGCCATCCTCAAAAGATACTGAATTTACAACAAAGTGATTGTGTAAATGTTCTTTATCAATATGTGTGGCAATTACAACTTCATATCCTTTAAACTGTTTTTCAGCCAGCTCCTTTCCGATCTCATGTGCTATCTCAGGCGCAACTTCCCCTGGCTGAAAACTCTGTATTATGTGGTAGTAGCTTCGGCCGTCTGTTTTATTATAAAGACTTTTTGTTGCATTCATGATCTCAACAGAAGATTCCGGCAAGCAGTCCTTACCGCTTATAATTTTTTCATCAGTTTTCTCTTTATTCAAAACATAATCTATAATTTTTTTGAGACTTCCTTTTGAAGGAATTATTTTTATAATTGCCACAATTATCACCTCTACTAAAAAAATTAATATTTATATTTTTTTATTTACTTTATTAATTTTTGCTATAACCTCTCTTAGATCCTCTTTTATTTCTTTAAGATTGTCCCCTAAAACAGTTATAGTTCCATTATTTACTTTACTGGTAATCTGATTTAAGTTACTGATTATACTTTTAACATTAATAATTAAATCTCTTATGCCGGGGACCACTATAATATCCTTACCCAATGCACATCGTCTAAGATACTCACTCAGATTAATACCAGGATTGCAGGAGGTCAAAGACATCTTATCCTTAATCTTTATAAGCTCTTCTTCGCTAACCCGGAATATAACCCGATAATATCTTTTACTGCTCATAATTTATTTTCTTTTCCATTAGCAAAAAACCTATCAATTTCTTTTCGGGGAATCCTCCAGGATCCTCCTAATCTTTTAGCAAAAATTTTCCCAGGCTCTCTTTTTTCACTAATAAGTTTATAAACTGTATATTTATTAACTTTTAATAGTTTAGAAAATTCTTTAACTGTAAGATATTCATCTTTATAATTACTATTTTCCATATGGATATTAATATATTTAAATAATATTTATCATATCATATTAAAATTTTAAATAAAATGTTAATTTTTTAGTTAATATACAAGCTTATATTGCTTCTAAAATACAAATACAGGTTATTTAAGGAACAACTAGAATTAAAATAAGGAATAATATTAATAAATATTTTTAACTTCTCAAATCGTAGATTTTCCAAAAATGGGGGTTTGGGGGTTTTACCCCCTAAATAAACTGTATATGTAGGATAAACGCAGTTTGTCATACATATACGTATCTTGCCTACCGTTTAATACTAATAGGGGGAGTGGATTTTTTTGTACTGTAGCCTGTGTGGGCTGTTGGAAACTTGGCAGCTAAAAGCAAATTTTCAATAAATGCACAGGAGTAAATTTTAGCAGAATAGTAAAATAAAGTATACATGGGGGGCTTTTTTAAATCGCTCCAAGCATAGGAGCTATGCAAAGCATAGAAACTATGCGACCTCTGATTTAAAAAAGGGGGTTAGGGGTATGGGGTTTTACAATCCACTCTCCCATTAGTATTTCCGATTTTTAAAAATAAGGGGAGTGTCTTTTTTTACATTCCCCCCCCTCTGTAAAGCTATCTACTAAATTACATTCCAAGGGTCGTGGGGGATTTTACGATGGTATATCTTATATATACACTCATCAATTATTGCCTCACCTTTAGCACTTCTAAATGATATAAATTCAAGTGGTGGTTCGATTGTCCTGAATTCTTTTAACCTAAAATCAACGTAGTATTTTTTGCCCTGGTATTCTATCTTCTTGAGTTCGTTTGCTTTTTTCAGTTTCATTTTTTACCTTCTTTCATTTACATAATCCCTTTTTGTTTAAAACTATAATAATTATCTTTCCCGATTATTATATGGTCAAGAAAATTAATCCCAAATACCTCACAGGCTTTTACTATTCTTTGAGTTATTGCCAAGTCATCGCTTGAAACTTCAGAATCGCCGCTGGGGTGGTTATGTACTAATACGATTGAAGCAGAATTACTTAAAATAGCTTTTTTTAAAACTTCTCTTGGGTGTACGAGTGAACAGGTCAATGAGCCTTTGGAAATAAGTTCAATAGTTTTTACTTTGTTTTTTATATCCAAGCAAAAACAATAGCAATGCTCACTGGCTAATGTTTGCAACTCCAGAGGTTTACGCATACAATAATTTGCTATCTCTTCACTACAACTAAAACTTAGGTTTTCAGATACTCTTGACACTTCCCTGATTTCAATTAATTTTATCATCTTTTCCCCCTTCTAAAATAACATTTACCTTCCATCTGCCACTCCAAAGGAAGGTTCTGGCTGATGTCAAGGAGAAATTTAGCCTTTTTTGCTTGCAAAAACAGCGAGAATAAATAGCGAAGCGGTTTAAGAGCTCGCTGCTAAAATTATCCTTTACATCGTTTAAGCCAGGTTCTTCCGTATCTTCTCCCGGAAGGTAAATGTGATACGCAGCTCACAAGAGATCCATTAGATCCAATATATCTTTCTCTTAAATTCAGCCTGTGTGGGCTGTTGGAAACCGGGCCTTCAAAAAGCCGGGTTTTCAACAAATGCACAGGAGTATTTTAATTGGTTTTTTTAAATATGAGCCGTGTGCGAATTTAAAAAAAGGGGGCAGGGGTGGGGTTTGTCTTTTAATAATTGGGGGGGGTGTCTTTTTTTACACTCCCCCCCCTTCTGTAAACAAATTATTCAGATAACATACCTAAAGACTTTTTATCAATCTTATTTACTTTTGCGAGTATCTCTGGTTTAACTTCGTCAAGTTTTTTGTAGTTTTCTTTAACTATATCGTTTATCTTCTCTAAAAGTTCAAGAGCCTCTGCTGTCTTTGTAGCTCCCCATATTTTAGCAATAGTATCTGACCTGGTTGTAGAAATATCTCTTAAATCAAGATTATAAAGAGATAAAACTTTTTCTTTTTCCTTTTCCAATATAGAGCCTTTGGGTGCATAGGAGTTATACTCTTTCCCTTGTCCTGTTATCCCTTCTCTTTTTTTATAAATTATTTTAAGTTCTTTTTCTTTTTCTTTAATCAACGAGTCCAATACATCAACTCCTAACCGAATTTTAACTAAATTTTCTACATCACCTTCTAACATATTGGCTTTACTTTTTATAAGCGTTTCCGCTTCATTGAACTTATTTTCAGCAATAAGCGCAATAGCCTTTCTTTGTTCGTTGTTGATTAAACCGTTTTCTGTACTCATCTTTTTTCCCTTCTCTCGTTGTTAATAATCTCAGCTCTAGGGAGTAAGGAGGAAAACTCCCCAAAGCTCAAACGATTAAACTATTACCAGATATAAAACTAATATAAATATCCACGCTACAACTACCCCTGCAACAATACTCCAGTTATCCATAACCCAATAAATAATTTCTGCTGCTGCTTGATTTAGAACTTTCATAATCCTTCCTTTCCTTTTAAAAACATTTACCTTCCATCTGCCACTCCAAAGGAAGGTTCTGGCTGATGTCAAGGAGAAATTTAGCCTTTTTTGCTTGCAAAAACAGCGAGAATAAATAGCGAAGCGGTTTAAGAGCTCGCTGCTAAAATTATCCTTTACATCGTTTAAGCCAGGTTCTTCCGTATCTTTCCCCGGAAGGTAAATGTGATACGCAGACCACAAGAGATCTACCAGATCCAATATATCTCTTAAATTCAGCCTGTGTGGGCTGTTGGAAACCGGGCAGCCTAAAGCCGGGTTTTCAACAAATGCACAGGAGTATTTTAATTGGTTTTTTTAAATATGAGCCGTGTGCGAATTTAAAAAAGGGGTAGGGGTGGGGTTTGTCTTTCTTTTGATATCCTTAATTACTTTCTTTATACAGTCATTTCATTTCCAGTAACATTATCAATTATTTCTGCGTGTATATTTTCTTTCTCAAATAATACCTTTATTTTTTCTTCCAGTTCTTCAAAGTGCTGTCCATCTAAAAACGTAAAAATATTAATCTCAAATGTAGCCATATTATCTCCTTCTTTCTTTTCTAAAGTTTACTTATATCCATTACTTTTTTAGGTATTACAATTTCAATTCCTTCCATATCCTCAAGGTAATAAATACAGCTTAACTCATTTAAACATTCTTCAGCAAAATCATCAGTATAAAAACTTTTGTTATTATTAATAAAACTTTTTATATCTGCCGTAAGTTCTTTTATATCTTTATTACCGCTATAATCTATTATATAATTACGCTCTTTTTTATCCCCTGGATTTATAATTCTTAATTTCATTAATTCACTATACATCTCAATCCTTCCTTTCTTATTAAACCTTACGCTACCAAATAAATTGCAGTAACTTTTCTTTTAGCTTTGTCAAAATGGATCTCAAAACTGCCTGTAGGGGTCCCCCAAATAAAACCTTTTCCAATATATCTCTCTGCAAAATACACTTCTTCATTGTCATTCTCTTTATAAAAGTCTGAGTCATCTTTATTAAAAGCATATTTTAAAGAGCCTTTAATATACGGATTTTTAAAATCTTTAATGATTGCCTTTTCTATCTTTTTAAAGACTTTTTGTTTGAATTGATTTATAGGTATATGTTGTGCCATTTTTTATCCTTCTTTCTTTTAATATTTATCCAATTAATTCTTCATTTGCTTTTGGTATGTCTGCAATTTCTCTTAATTCTTCAGTTTCTTTAAATTCGTAACCTTTCTTTAATTTCTCTCCTACCTTGTCTTCTGTGAAATTAATTGCTTCTCCTCTGCTTTTAAATTCCTTATGTTGTGCCTGTCCCCGAGTTCCTATTTTCCCCCATTGTAATGAGACATAGATACTATTATCTTTGCCGGTTTCCTTATCAGTAAAAGCATATAAATAAATTGTATAAAATTTATTGTGTCCGTTTTTTGTATTTATTAAATTGTAAAACATCAAATCCCCTTTCCTTTAATAATATTCAGCTAACCGCATAACCATTAATGCTATGCGGAAAGCTCAGTACTATTTCTCTACTGATTCTTCCTTTCTATCCTCTCCCGGAATATTAAGATCATAACCAATATTTCTTGCAATCACTTTGTAATATTTTGCCGGCTTATCCTCATTTTTTTGAACTTTAAAGCTGCCGAATACAATAACTTTATCCCCTTTACTTAGCTGCTTTTTAACTCCCCTGGCAACGTTGTGCCATGCCTCAACCCTTAACCAATCAGTCTCCTTTTTCTCTCCACCATTCCTATTGACTGCCAGTTGAAATGAAGCCACTGTTCCAGCAGGAGTTGCCTGTAATTCAGGGTCCCCCCCAAGCCTTCCAACCAGTGTAATTGTGTTGTTATACGCACTCATCTTTTTTCCCTTCTCTCGTTGTTAATAATCTCAATGCTACCCACGATTAAGTGGATAGCCTTCAAATTATTGATTTATAAGTCTGTCATCAACACATACAACCCAGTCTGCCATATTTTCATCCCTGGAAAAGCCTTTATTTATCCATAAAAAGCCTGTTTCCCCGGGAGTTAATACTATTAATTTATCACATATATATTTCCAGGTTTCTTTGGAAACTATAGGAAATTTAACCTGGTTTCCTATAAGTCCTTCTGGTAAATGGTCCCACAAAGGTATTACTTCTTTATAGAGACTGAGTATTAAATCATTGCTAGTCTTTGATTTCTCTGTTAATTGATCAATTGTCTCTTTTGTTAAGTCCTTAATCATCTTATCTCCCCTCATCATTAATAATCTTCAATCTACCCTTCGCTTAAAGGGTAGATTCAGGATTACATAACTTCTTCTATACTCTGGTATATTTCTTAATTAACTCACTTGCGAGAGCCTCCTTGAAGTATAAATCTCTCTCAATACCTAATCCAAACGGTCCTTTAACGCTTTCTAGTTCTTCAAGACTAAATGACCCCCATTCATCGCAGTGATCCCCGAAGATAGATACATATCCGTAAAAGATTTTATCTTCTGGATCATACTCTGTAGCCAACCAGGTTCCTGCCCCCACAGGATTAAAGAATTTTGCTATTACAATCTGGTCTTCAACATCTTCCTGAGAGCCAACCTCTGCAAACCTTGCCTCTAACTCTTTAGTCATTAATTCCATCTCAATCCTTTCTTCTTAATAAAAACATTTACCTTCCATCTGCCACTCCAAAGGAAGGTTCTGGCTGATGTCAAGGAGAAATTTAGCCTTTTTTGCTTGCAAAAACAGCGAGAATAAATAGCGAAGCGGTTTAAGAGCTCGCTGCTAAAATTATCCTTTACATCGTTTAAGCCAGGTTCTTCCGTATCTTCTCCCGGAAGGTAAATGTGGTACGCAGACCACAAGAGATCTACCAGATCCAATATATCTCTTAAATTCAGCCTGTGTGGGCTGTTGGAAGGTGGGCCATAAAAAGCCCAGCTTTCAACAAATGCACAGGAGTATTTTAATTGGTTTTTTTAAATAAGCGATCCCGTTTTTATAAAAACGGGAAGCGGTCTTTTGCTGGAAAGCAAAAGATTAAGTTCTTGAAGAATGAAAGAGCTTAAAGCGTGCGCTGATTTGAAAAAAGGGGGTAGGGGTGGGTTTTGTCTTTCAATAATTGGGGGGGTATCTTTTTTTACACTCCCCCCAGCTGTTTTTATTTATTTTCTTTATGGTTAATAAATAATCTCTCCGCAACTGTCACATATAACTACGACATAAGAATCCCAATAGTCATCAACTTTATAGTCTCCACTTTGTATTTTTTCTTCCAGTTTATCTTCCGTTAAATCTTCAATACTAAAAATACTTGAACGACTGACAGTTTCAACAAATACGTCTTGCTTTTTACAGCTTGGACAATTCATCTTTTTTCCTTTCTCCTAATAAATTTCATAAGATATATATCCTTCTTTTTTAATCTCTCTTTCCATTTCAGCTAATACTTTCCTGTAACTTTTTGCCTTCCGCTTACTCTCTGGCTGACAAGTTTTTCTTTTCTCTAACCCATCAATAACTACTTCAAGATTATATTTTACTACTTCTAATTCCCTATCCGATATTTCAACAATACCATTTCCGTAACAGTTTAAAGTGTTTAAGAAATCTGTGCTCTCCTCTAAAATGCTTGCCAATTCATCATCATAAGACAGATTGAAACTTGGGCTCTTTTCAGTTACTATTCTTTTAACTCTGTATGCGTTTCTGCTCATTACATTTCCTTTCTTTTTGTTTGTTAATTATGTCAATTATTTTCCTTGATGTTTTAATTATTACTGTAAGATTTTCCTTTAATTGTTCTTTATCCTTAGACCACTTTTGAATATAATCAGAGGTGAACGGATTGTTAAGCCCTAAATATTTACTTACTATGTAACTGGCTGACTCTGCCTGAATTTCTTTAACTCCCCTGTCTAAAGATATGGTATTAATATTATCTTTATGCAGCAATTCATGAGCCCACTCGTGTATTAAAGTAAGAAGTTTATTATTGTAATCATTATCTTTTTTTATTATTATTTCCCCACCCTTAGAAATACCTTCCGCTGTCCCTGTGTCCCCTTCTATAATATTTACCCCGGTACCCAGTATAATTTCCTTAATCATCAAATATTTATCTTTAAAGCCATTTCCTATATTCCAAAAATAACTACCAACAAAATCTTTACTATTATTAGTTTTTTCTGTTTGCGAAATATCAAATACACTAACCGGCACAAAATAAATTCCTTCCATATGTTCTTCTTTTCTACTTTTTTGCTCTGCTGTCATATTCCTAAATGTTATCTTTTTGTTATCTTTAATTATGTATTTGTAAATCTGAGGAGCTAAAATATTTATTGCTTTACTTCCTTTTTTAATTATATATCCTAATTCATTCCACTTTTTAAAACCTGCTACCCTTTTAGCCTCTGGTAATTGAAACCAAATTAAAATAGTATTTGAAAAACTATAGTTATAAAATTTAGAGCAAAATTCCAAGTAGTCTAACAGTCTTTGAGATTTACCTTTTTTAATTTCTTCAAAAAGACTATCTACTGCTGAATTAATAATTTTCTTTGTTTTGTCCTTTTTCATCTTCCTTCCTCCCCCTAAAAAACATTTACCTTCCATCTGCCACTCCTGAGGAAGGTTCTGGCTGATGTCAAGGAGAAATTTAGCCTTTTTTGCTTGCAAAAACAGCGAGAATAAATAGCGAAGCGGTTTAAGAGCTCGCTGCTAAAATTATCCTTTACATCATTTAAGCCAGGTTCTTCCGTATCTTTCTCCGGAAGGTAAATGTATCCACAGACCACAAGAGATCCCAATACCTATTTATATCTTTCTCTTAAATTCAGCCTGTGTGGGCTGTTGGAAACCGGGCAGCCTAAAGCCGGGTTTTCAACAAATGCACAGGAGTAAATTGATCGGTTTTTTTAAATATGAGCCGTGTGCGAATTTAAAAAAAGGGGCAGGGGTGGGGTTTGTTTTTCTGAAAGTCTTTTTCAAAGCAGCCTACTTAGTACACCATTTCATCAATGTAACTAATGTTACCAAGTGAACCTGGGTTCACTAAAGCATAACAAGGTATCTTGTATAAAAAGACACCGTGTAAAAATCATAATATCCACGTCCTACTTCTCCGGACCGGCAGCTCCAACTACGTCCTACAAAACGTTCCGGCCGGTCCTTCTATTGTCCTACACATATATGACCCTCTATCACCTTACAGACACACAACATATATAATTAATATATTGATTTAGGTCTTTAAAAGTGAAAGAGATTAATCAGAAGATTAACTATATAGGTTTGTTCTGTCTGGGGGCCATGGATGATTGAATTATATTTTTATTTATTATTAATTTTATTTTTAATTCTTTTTACAGAGATAATTTCTATATCATCATTCTTTAATTTATTATTAATCATTAAAGCACCTCTTATTATCCCCGGGATATCCTTATCTTCATATTTTATATAATTTGTGTAATGTGATAAATAACCGGTTTCACTTATTATTATCCCCCTGTCTTTTGCAACAAATTCAAAATGATTAAAATTAGAATTACATAGATCATCTGCTTTTATAAACCATTCTTCAATTAATAAACCCTGCCTTATTTTTGCTTCCCATTTCATTATTTACCTCTCTTTATTTTTAATTGTATAATGCTTTTCTATAAATTGAATCAATGCTATTAAATTCAATAGCATTTTCTTCCAATTTTTCAATTAGGTTTTTTGCTTTATATAATTTAAACTGCCAGAAACTAATACCAAGTTTTTTATTTGAAACCCAGAAGTGTCTTATCATACTATAGCCTCCACAGCTCTCAATAATCCAATTTTTGTAAGTATAAACTCCATTCTGTTTATCGTATTTAAGTTTTATCATTTTATAACTTTCAATATATCCTTTTATTAATTAATTACACTTTTTGAAAAACTGTTTCATCACCAGCATCAATTTTATTTCTAATTTCTTTTACCTTATTTATAATAAAATCCGTGTCCACGTCATTACCTTCATAAATTTTGAAATTTCTCCATCCTCTTATTGTTGCTGTAAATCTTCTTATATTTCTGTCTTCGTCTACCAGACTTTCTGTTATTGTTGCACCAACTACCCATCTATGACGTGCTAATATTTTACTCATAATTTTACCTCCTTGCTTATTGTAATAATTTCATTCTTGTTGCTACATCTAACAATGGGTTGTTTTTATTTGTTTTTCTAAGTTCTTCATATGATTGATTAACTCGGTCTCTTGCATCATCATAAAATAAATTTAATTCAAACATTAATAAGCCAATTAATGTCTCTTTATCATAATTAAAAAATTCTCTGGTAATTACACCATCAATATGAGCTTGTGTAATGTCTTTATACTTTTTCATAATTCACCTTACTTTATTTATTTTTATAATAATTATCACAGTCATTACATAGGTAATATTCTAAGTTAATCCAATCACTTGCCGGTTGTTTTATGAGGTTTTTCATTGAGCCACACTTGGCACAATATTTTTCTTTTAGACTATGTTTATAAGCCTGTTCAAGTCCACAAGCAACATTAATTTTATCCTTGCCATACTTCTTATCAAAATAAGCTACCCATTCATTACAAGTTTTCAATTTCATCTCCCTTCTTAATAATATTTAATCAAGCTATATTTCTATAGCCCTGGATAAATACTATTAATTAAAATTCACTGTTTTGATTAACTTAAATTTTGAGATATCAAATTCTTCCATAAAAGGTACTTCGTAAATCTCAACTTTATTCGGATATACTTTGTAAAAATATTCTATATCGCCATGAAAATCTTTACATATGCCACAACCGTAAATCCCTGTATAATCTGTATTTTTCCTCATTACATTTTCTGTTATAAAACAACCATCATGAACATTACATAACCACTGTAACAACCTAGCACCTGCATATTCTGAGTCATCAATACCTCTTTGGTCTTTCCACCATTTTAGGAATGGTATAATATCTGGTAATACGCCTTCTGGATAACCGTCACCATGTTTGTACAATAAGACCTCAAAATCTTTTAACTTTTTTTCTTTACTTTCGTAAATTCCTATTTGACACCTTGTACTCATTTATAACCTTCCTCCCCCTAAAAAACATTTACCTTCCATCTGCCACTCCAAAGGAAGGTTCTGGCTGATGTCAAGGAGAAATTTAGCCTTTTTTGCTTGCAAAAACAGCGAGAATAAATAGCGAAGCGGTTTAAGAGCTCGCTGCTAAAA
>Ga0307379_10011165_pt1 | contig 11819 bp, 22 predicted proteins | sample UN2MG_FD_202237 | JGI IMG/M metagenome (GOLD analysis project Ga0307379, IMG submission 202237) | Soil microbial communities from Risofladan, Vaasa, Finland - UN-2 | ecosystem: Environmental > Terrestrial > Soil > Coastal area > Acid sulfate soil | place: Finland: Risofladan, Vaasa | collected... | reverse complement strand
GCGTGATCGGCACAAGAGGGGGGGCCCATGTCAACCACTCGCCCTTCGAGCTGCTGCTGCCGCTCGTAGGCCCGCTGCCGGGCTTCGCCTGTGGCGAGCTCGACTTGGCGGCGCGTGGGGTGGGGACCCGTGCGGAGGGCTGCGATCCGCTCGGCCACCCTGCGCACGGGGCCGCCGTTGGTGCGCTCCCGCCAGGTCAGGTAGAACAGGATCGTGCCGTCCCTGGTCGGGCGACGCCAGACGCCGACGGTGCCTACGAGGATCATGGCGTGGGCTCCGCCTTGGCGATGGCGGCCACCATTCGGCTTATCGCGTCGCCGACCGGCGTGTTGGCCAGGACGTCGGCCAACGCCTGGTGGTGGCTGTCCTGTCCTTGGGTAAGTGCTCGCATGGTGTGTACCACGTCCTTGCACGCCGTCAGCAGATCACGCCACGAGGCAAGCAGCACCTCGTACCCAGCCACGGTTCGCTGGTTGACCTTGAGCACTCGGTTCAGGTCCATGCGCGACGGCATGGCCTGTCTCATGCTGCCCGAACCCACCGGCAGCACATCGATCAACTCGACGCCGTAAATCGGTCCCTTCTCGCTCATGTTCTCGGCTCCTCTTGGTTGGGCTCCGCCGCCTCTTTCTTGGTGTTCTCGTAGCATTGCAATGCTTGGTCGCAGTCTTCCAAGGCCGGTTGGCGTTCGTTGTCGATGTCGTGCATCAGGTCCGGGGCCGACTCCACCAGGTCCCGCATGTTGGCGACAGTGGACGCCAGTTTCTCCGCCGTCGTCTTCCAGAGGTCCCGCGCGGTCTCGATGTCGGTTGTTTCGCTGTTCCACCCGCAGGACGAGCAGGTCGTATACGGCCACAGTTCGTCGTCGTAGGTCTCGCCGCCACAGCTCGGGCATTTCGAGTCATCGCTCATGTTCCCGTCTCCTCTTGCTTGGACACTTGGTTCCTGTAAACAGCGGTCACGATTTCGCTTGGGGTCGCCTGGGGCATGGCATCAACCACCGCCCGCACCTTCTGACGCGCTTCCTGCACGGACATCCCGAGCTGCCGCAGCGCGGCCAGCGCGTCCCGGCCGTGGTCGGTCAATCCTGCGGTGCCTCTGGTCACGACCGCCTCGTGGATCTCCTTCAGCAGCGGCACGCACTCCGTCGCGACGTCATAGCAGGTGAGCACCCATTGCGTGATGCTCAGGCCGCGACGCGTGGCTTCCGCTCGCATGGCATCGTGGAGCGGCTTGGGCAGGCGGAGTTGCACCATCCGCGTCCTCCCCTTGATCGGTTCCCTCGGTAGGGTCATGTCACGTTCCTTTCTTGGCGTTGCGCGCCGCATCTCGGCCCTTCGGCGTGATGGCGACGACCTCGCGGGCCGGGAACATGTGGTCGTCGTAGAGTGTGAGTGCAACCGTGGCCAAGCCGTCCTTGGCCAACCGAGCGCATGCCCGGTGACAACCTACCTCCTTGCCGTCGGAAAGCCAGACGAGCCGGCGTGCGCCCGCGCAGTCGGGCAGGAACCAGTTCCGCTCGTGGACCATCGCATCCCCGCTGGCCAGCCGTTGAAGAACTCTCTCTGTCGCCTTCATCATTTGGAGCGATTCCATGTCCATGTTCATCATCCTTTCGTGCGGTTGCCCGCGTTGGTTTTGGCCGTGCTCATCTCGTGGTCATCCTGTGGAATTGGATAAACCGGCAACGACTCTCCGAAGAATTCCTTCTCCGCCGCCAGCCAGTCCGCCCAGTTGTCGCCGTTAACGTCATCGCCGATGACGCGGGCAAGCTGAGGATGCCATCGCAGCAGCCACGGCTCGCACTCCTCTCTCGCCCGATCCAACTGGTGAGTGAACAGCCTTTCTCCCGTCATGTAGCCGAGGATGTCGGAAACCCCTTCGATGCGCCGGGGCGATACGAGCTTCCCCGTCGTCACCGACAGAATGTCTCCCAGGTCAAACATGCGTGTTTCCATCGTTCGTCCTTTCTCGCGGTTGCCCGCTACACAGTTCTGGACAAGTGCTCCGCCGCCGACTCGATTAGCCGCTTCGCCTCCGTGAGGTCAGCTTCGGCGTAGTCGGCGTCTTCGCAGAGTTCCTCGGCGTCTTCAATGAGAACGCGCAGCGCGTCACGGCTTGAGGCTATCTTGCGGCGTTCCGCATCGAGTCGTTGCTTCAACTGCTTGACGGTTTTGACGGTCATGTCTTACGCCTTTCTGCGGTTGGCCTTCCGCTACTTAGCCAGGGCGGCGCTACCCGCCCGATGACCGGGGGGTCGTCAGACATCACCCTGAAGGACCGCGTGTGTTTCGTCCCGGATAAGCTCGCGCAACATCTCCTCAATGGTCGGGGGCGTCACAGGCGACGGCGCGGGGGCGGACAAGTCTCCTCGCGCAATGGGCTTGAGGAGTCCGGTCTTTTCGCAGCACGGTCGGCACCAGTGGGCAAAGTGCCCGACCCTATTGGGGTAAGAGTCACAATACGGATTCCATACACCCACGAACACCTCATAGAGTTCGAGGTCGGGAGTGTCGCGGTTGGTGCTGACGGTCTGAGTGTTGCAAAGATCACAGACCGTCGTTACTACTGTCGTGGTTCCCATCGTTCGTCCTTTCATGTTGGTTTCCGCCGTGCTGTCAGTCGTCGGCGCTGGCGATAGCCCGTCCTGGGCCAACGTCGAGCCCGGAGTTTTCAGGTTTCGGGGTGATTCGCCCCACAAAGGGTTCCCACGCCTCTTTCCAGTGCTCCCAGCCCACGCGGAACCCGTTCGGAGGATAGCAACCATGGAACTTGACGCGGACGCCCCGCTCCTCGATGGCGACCACCTCGATGGTCAGCCGGATCGGCTTGGCAGTGCGGACCTGCATCATCGGATCCACCTTGCCCGCCGGCACCGCGATTGTCAGTCTGTCGCCGGGCGTCATGGCAACATCGCTCCTTCCTCGATCTTCTCAAGCACCGCCCGCATGGAGTTGTGGCAGTCCGCAACCAATCGGACGTACTTCTCGATCGGTTGGCCGTCGAGCCCTTCCGCCTCCGCAATCGCCTTGGCCCGCTCCGCGAACGGACGGGAAAGCCCCTGCGAAGTCAGCCGGAGTTCCGTGCATCGGTGCAGCAGCGGACCGGCATCGAGGTGCTGGTCCTCGAAAAGCTGCATCCCGTCCGTCGTCGTTGTGAAGATGAACGCGACGTGACGGGGAAGCGTGGCGCCCTCCAGCAGAACCAAGAGCCGCTTGACGGCGAACGCCGAAAGCCCGTGCGATTCGTTCACGATGTAGGCCCGCCCGCACTTCTCGCCGGCCCCAAGCGGAATCATTCCCCAAGTCTGTTCCAGGTTCTCAAGCCAGCCCGCATTGACCTGAGTGCCGTCGATCTCCTCGATAGCCCAGTCCCCGGCGATCTCGCGGGCAATCAGGTAGGCAACCGTCGTCTTGCCCGTGCCCGTCGGCCCGCTGATCCAGTAGGCCCGCCCGGCAAGCCCGCGATTGCGCAGGCAGTCCACCGTCTTGCGGACCTTGGGCTGCCCGATCAGTTCATCCCACGTTCGCGGGCGGTACTGCTCGTACAGGGTTGTCGTGTTCATGGCGTCACCTGTCCTCTCTGCACGTCCGCCAGCAGCCTGTCCCAGCCTTCGGCGTCGTCGGGCGGGTCGATGTCCACGCGGTGCCCGCAACCCTCGCACACAAGCTCGCCGCCGTCCTCGTACATCATGCCGCCCAACGTCGTGCGGCAGGCCGGGCAGAAGACGGCTTGGTCTTCCGGGTACTCTGCCTGTTGACTCCAATGCTCAGCCCTTGGTACTCTCGCCATTGTCGATGCTCCTTTCGCAGAGGTCCATCGGCCAGCCCTGGGCGGGTCACGCCGCGCCAGGGCACTGCAATCGCCCTCCGCGCCTCAGGCTGCCGCGCGGCAGGGCGGGGAAGTCAGTCCGTGCCCGTCGCCTTGGCAATGGCGGCGTTCACAGTCTGGCATGTTTCGCTCATGCAGGCCACGTCCTCGCCGTCCAAAATCCCCGCGTCGCGGAGTCGGGTTTCGTTGGCGTCGATGGTGATGAGGGCCGCCCTGCACGCCGCCAGCAGCTCGTCGTGGGCGTTGTATCGTCGCACCATTTCGTCAGCGACTACCCCGTCGCCGCCCACGGCCAGCGCTACGACTTCGCCGTTCAGCCAAAGCTCGGCGCTGTGCCCGCTGCGAATCAGCAGCCCCGGTGTGTGTTTCTCTTCGCTCATCGTTCGCCCTTTCGTTTGAGTGTCAGTTCCAACCCAGCCGGGCGCACGCCGTCCGCGACGACGCAGGCCGGGCCGGGCGGGCCCGGGAGGCTACAGCTTGACCATCCGATACTGCCAGGAGGACCGCTGTCGCCAGTAGCCGAGAATGTCCCTTGCCTGTTCCTCATTCTGGCAGTACGTCACCACGCACCAGTCGCCCGCGAACCGGGTTTCTACCGCCCACGTCGCCGCTTGCCTGATTTTCTGTTCCGTCGGTGTCATAGTCCTGCGCTCCTCTAGGGTTAGACGGTCCTACCGCCCCGGGCCGGCGCTGCCCGGCCCGATACGGGGATCGTCAGGAGTTGGCCAAGAACTACCCGACAACCACGTCGTAGCACGGGTGGTCCTTCGGCAGTCGGTCCGCGAGGTAGTCAGCGATGCAAGCCGACAACTCATCGGACGGGCAATCCTGGTCCCCGCGCCCGCCGTCAATGTCTAGGTCCCAGAGCCCGTCGGCGTCGAACTGAGCGACAACGCGACGGCCGGCCAGGAAGCTGCACGGCCAGGACGCGCCGCGCCGGTGCGCCCATGCGTAGGTTTCGCGGGCCGACAGCCAGACAGTCACGCCGTTTTCATAGATACTTGTTTTCATGGTTCCATTCTCCTCAAGGGGTTTCCGGTCTCTGCTGCGCTTCCACTAACATTGTAGCAATGTCCCAACCAGCAGACAAGGGTAGGCATGGACACAGACGCAGACCTCCGCCAGCAAGGGAAGGGGAAGGGGAAGGGGACTATAGGGGATAGGAATAGGGAAGGGATTCCTCAAGAGCTCTTAAGAGAAGAAGAAGAGTATGCTCCCTGTGTCATGTGGAACAGAAGTCTTCCGGGAAGGTTCAGGAAGGGGTCTGTAAAGCCTCAGGAAGCCGTCAAGAGAGAGAGGGAGGGAGAGGCAGAGAAGAGAGAAGCCTGTAGGATCAACAGGAGAGACTTGCAGAGAGGGAGAGGAGAGAGAGGGATTGCACAAGGGTTGTGCAAGGGGAGTCAGACTGCAAGAGTAGAGGAACCTGGATTCCCGCCAGCAAATGCAGAAAATCGTGACTGGACACCTGGGAAACGAGACTGGCCGAGAAACGCCACGCTTGCCGAGTGCCTATCAACCAGTATCAACCCCATAGGCGCAACCCCTTGCAAACGCGGGATTGCCTAGTCTGGTTAGACTCTGCCCCTCATCGGCGGATCCTGGACGGGTTTCCGGGACGTTTGCGGACGGTTTGCGGGTTGCCAGCGGCGGGTTGATCGGCGTGGGCATGGACGCGTGCAGGGCCAAGCCGGCGGCCGGGAGGGGGGCACCCCCCCTTGGGGGGTCGCTTTCTAGGTTCCATAGCCCCCCTCTTCAAAAACTCTCAATCAGGCGTTTTGGGACTATTCTGGTTGGGCATTCCCATGTCGTCTTCGATGAGAGTGTCGTAGGATCTGGAGGGTGGGGGGTAGAGGGGGTCGGAGGCTTTGAGGTGGAGGATTCTGCTGCGGACTCGTTTTCGTGCGGCCCGTCGTCGTTCGACGCGTCCGCGGGGGGCTTCTTTGCTCACGGCTGGTCCTTGGGCCGGTTTCGCTGTGTGTTGTTGATGATCCAGTTGATGGCAATGACGACAAGGATGTCGAAGGCTAGTTGGAAGAATTGGAGGTAGATTTCTATGCGTGGGGTCTCGGTTTCGATGGTGCTCATTTGTCGTTTTCCCTGTTGAGTTCTTCGTCGATGATGGCGGCGAAGTGATCTCGGCTCGGGTTGGGGCCTGGATTCGTGATCCAGTGGTTAACGAGAAGGCAGATTTGTTCTGCGGCCCTCAGAGCCGCCTCGCTGGGCTTGGGCTTCTCGGCCTCCCTCAATTGAAAGTCGGAGCAGCAATCGTCGGGACCGACGCACTTGGCGCCGTTTTTCAAGCAGACCCATGCTGCGTGCCAGTAACCATCTGCGTTGGGCTGCACGGCCATGCAGCGTGTGCATGTGCGGCAGGTTCGGTCTTCTGGCTTCTCGGCCTTCCGTTGCTCTTCGGTGGACATGGTGCTACTCCTCGATGCAGCCGGTCATGCCGTCGTCGCCTTTTTTGAGGGGGGGGCACTTGTGGAAGCGTGGGTCGAGGGTCTGGAGTTTCTGTCGGTGTCGGTCGCTGAGGAAGGTGCCGCCCCATCGGACGGCGAGGAAGCGTTTGTTTCCACGGGTGACGATCTTTGGGTGGGTGGCCAGGAGGGCGTCGTGGCGGGCGACCTGGGCGACGAAGAAGAAGGCGTCGCAGAGGGCACGGAGGGGTCCGGGGTTGTCGGAGATGGGGCAGGACCATTCGATTGTGGGGGTGCAGAGTCGTGGGGTCATGGGGTGTCTCCCTGTTTCATGGCCTTTGCGTCCTTGGCCTCTTGGACGAATTGTGCGAAGGTGCATCGCGGGAACTGTCCCGTTGGGCGGGCCAGCATTTCATCCACGATCGCCTTGTTCATGGTTTTGACGGCGCGTCGTCGTTCGGGCGTCATCCGCATGTCGATGTCCATGTGGGGGCTCACTTCGTGTCTTCTTGCGGGGTGGATGTGGGCGGTCCGAAATGGCAGCAGAGAAAGTCGCGCACTTGGCAGGCGTCGTAGGCGGAAAGTTCGAGCGTCGCGGTTCCCATCTCGACCGCCCGGAAATCGACGAATCGGCTTGCCGTGAACCCCTTGATCCGCACCGACGGTGCGTTCTTCCAGAACTCAAGTTCCTCCTCGGTGTCGCACGCCGGGACGTCGTGTGTATCGGGGCTGGGCGGGGTTAATGAGGCGAACCCCTGGTCAAGCAGTTCGATCGAGGTGGGCCCACGGGCCGGTATTGCGACGGCTTGGGCGTGGGGGGAAAGGTTTATGACGGGAGCGGTCATGGGGTGTCTCCGTGGTCGTTGGCTCTGTGGACCATGATGATGTCCCTGGCGTTGACGATGGTGAGGTCCTCGTTGCCGTCTCCGGGGACGGAGAAGCCCTGCTCGAGGACGTACTGGGGGACGATCACGGTGTCGCCCGGGGAGAAGAACGGGAGCCGGGGATCGGTTCTGCTCCCGAACTTTGAGTGGTAGTCTCGGCAGTCTTGGCTCATGCCGACAATCCAGGCGACGGAGTGGAGGCGTTTCTGGGCCCGGTCGGGCAGGAGGATTTTCTGGCCGTCCTTGCCGGCGGACAGTTGCTCGGCCGGCCAGGCGCAGAGCATGACGCGGCCGGCGAGCTCGCTGGAGACGAACTCCCACGTCCAGGGCTTGTCCAGGGGCGGCCGGGTGAAGTGGAAGCCGTGGGGGTCGGCCGGGGTCGGGACGTCGGCAGGGGTCGGTAGGGCGGTCATGGGTGGTCCTTTCTGGGCTTGATCCTGCGGGATTGGAAGAACTCTTCGAAGTCTGCCTGCGTGATGAGGTAGGGGCTGCTGCCGAGCCCCTGGCGGGGGCGGGAGGCCCGGAGAAAGCCCGCCCTGATCCACCGCTTGACGGTGAAGACCGTGACGCGGCACGTCCGGGCTACGTCCTTGGCGGTCAGAAGCGGTTCGTCGGGCATCCCTGCGATCTCCTGTTCTCTACGGGGGTATTATAACCGCCCGTTTGGTTACTTAACCACATAATTCCCCCCGAAATTCGTGATTCCTGTTGGCATGGGCACGTAAGGGGGGCGCATAGTGTGGCAGGAAGGGCACCAATGGTCAGCGACGCGGGTCCGGAAAAACCACGGCCCCTGGCTACTCCGGCCGGTCTGGATGGGTACCTTCCCACGCCCGAGAACGAGTCCGACCCCGAGACGTACCGCATCCTCGCCCGGCAGGTCAAGAAGATGGCCTACTGCAAGGAACTGGGCTTCAAGGACGCCGAGGGCCTGCTGAAGATCATCCGGGCGGACTGCGAGGAATCGACGGGCATGACGCTCGGCGACGTGATGGCCGAGAAGATGGACGCCATCCAGCTCTACTCCCGCCTGAACGACATGACCGAGGCCACCGAGGACTTGCTGAACCAGATGGAATCGGCCTTCGAGAAGATCGACTCCATCGACGCGGCGCTAAAAAAAAAGATGGTCTCCTTGCGAGACCGCGTCCTGAAGCTCCAGGCGGCGGCTCGTGAGGACCCCGCCAAGTGCATGATCTACATCGACCGGAACTGCGACCCGGACCAGGCCGGCGAACTGATGGACCCCAAGTGGTGGAACGTCGCCAATTTCCGCACCTGGACCGACCCGCACTACCAGCACTCCCTCGTGATGATGCCTCCGAACCACGGGAAGACCACGGCCCTGGGCATCTTGGTGGTCTTCGAGATAGGCCATCAGCCTGAACTGCGGTGCCTGCTGGTCTTCGACATCAGCACCCGGGCCGGCGACATGATGGGCCGGATCAAGACGCTGCTCAAGAGGCGGGCCTACCACGCCCTGTTCCCGGACGTGCGGATCCTCGGCCGCAAGGACGACAAGCAGGAGCGGAGCACCCGGCTGACCGTCGCCCGGCGGAACACGACCGCCAAGGACGCCACAATCGAGGCCGTGGGGATCGGCGAGAACGTCAACGGGGCCCGCTACGACCGCATCTACGGGGACGACTTCTCCACGCCGGAGGTCGCCGAGCAGGCGTACGCCCGGCAGAAGGTCATCCGCATCTGGGACCAGGTGATCGAGCAGCGGGCCGCCCCGCGGACGAGCCGGTTCCGGGTCATCTGCACGCCGTGGCACCCCGAGGACAAGGCCGGGCAGATCCGCCGGCTGGTCGAAGAGGGGCACCTGCGGACCTGGAAGGTGGACGTGGAACGCTACGCCATCCTCGACGACCCGGTGACGCACGAGGCCATCCCGATCTGGCCGGACAAGTTCACCCCCGACTACTACCGCGTCGAGAAGATCAAGCTGGGCAGCCGCTACGCCTGCATCCACCAGCTCAAGGCCCGGGCGGAGTACCGCAAGACCCTCAACAAGCTCTGGTACTGGAACACCACCAACGAGAACCGGAACGAAAACGACGCGCAGGTCCAGGAGAAAATGCGGACGGGCGAGTGGTGGCTGTCGATCGACCCCGCCGGCAGCGGCCAGAGCTACTCATCCCGCCACGGCGCCATCCGCGCCGTGCTCATGGAGAACAAGTTCTGCCTGCTGACCGACGTCTGGTTCCACCAGAAGTCCGCGCCGGACATGTTCGACTGGCTGGTCGAGGAGATCGCCGCCCGCTGGAAGGCGGGGACCGCCTACACCGGCATCATCATCGAGTCGCAGGGGCCGATTGCGGGCATGGTGAGCACCTGGGAGGCCTGGCTGAAGGATCGCCTGCCGAAGACGGGGATCGATCCGGACTACTTCCCGGTCTTCCTGGCGCCGGGGACGAACGTCGGTGTGCTGGAGGGCACCCGGAACCGCAACAAGATGGATCGCCACATCGCAGCCTCCCCGTGGCTCCAGCATGGGATCGTGCGGCTTGCCGGCCGACGACCCGGGCCCCACGCCGACGGCAACCAGTCGGCCTGCGAGGCGATCCCCAACTCCGACATGGCCCGGCTGGGGGCGTACCTGCTCAGCTTCGACGGCACGAACTTCTCCGACGCGGTGGATGCGGTCAACCAGTTGATCCTCGTCTTCAACGAGTACGGCCGGCTGGCGGACATCAGCGTGCTCAGCGAGCAGCGCATGTCGGCCGCAAGGCACGCCAACGCGGCCCGCAACGCCTCGCCCAGCCCCCTCTGCGCGGCGGCGGGCGACTTCATGCGGAAGATTTCCAACCCCGAGGAGCCCGACGACGACCCCGTCTCCGCCATCGAGGCGATGTGGAGCAAGTACGGGATCAGAAGGAGCAGCGCCGCATGATCGCATCCGCCACGGACGCCCCCGTTGCCGCCGCCTTCGCCCTCCTGGGCTGTGTGGCGGTCGCCGCGATGTGTCTGGCCGCCTGGTGCTGCTGGCTGCTGCACCGGCATTGGCCGCAGTCCGACGCCGCCAGCGCCAAGGAGATCGCGGGCATGATCTGGATGGCCCAGCAGCAGGGCGCCAAGGCCGCCGAAGAGGCCGTCAACATCGCCGGGGACCTCGACGCAAGCGCCGAACGCGACCGGGCCAAGACCAACGCCCAGAAGTGGCGCCAGGAAATCGACCAGCGCCAGCCGCTCGAAGACCGGCCGAAGACCGTCGTGACCCTGGGAAGCAACCCGGTGGATCCGGAGGAGTCATAAGCCATGCTGACGCCGCGGGCCGCGCAGGAACAGCTCCACAAGATGTGCGATGAGTACGCCGGCACGCGGCGCTACTACGACGCGGCATGGGCGATGTCGATCCTCTACGACGCCGGCCGGCAGTGGGGGAGCATCGCCGACACGTCGGGCAACCTCGCGGTCCAGTGTCTCCCCGAAGCCCTCGGCGAAGGCCGTACGACCCGGCTGACGCTCAACCAGACCCACCGGCACGTCCAGAAGACGGTGGCGAACACGGACCCCGTGAACGTCGCGGCGTCTCCGGTCGGGGCCAACAACATCACCACCAGCTACGTCCGGGCGGCCTCGCGGGTCATGGACCATGCCGCGGAGCGGGTCGAGGCCGTGGACCGGCTCTGCGAGTGCAACCTGGCGCGGACCATCCTGGGCAGCGCCGGCATCCGGCTCGTCCTGAAACAGCGGACCCGGGCCCCCGCCGGAGGCGGCGGGAACTTCGGCCTGCGGACGTGGCAGGTCGATTGGGCCAACTTCATGCCGTGGGAGATCATCCGGGAGTCCAGCAGCAAGAGCCTGCGGCCGGCCCGGGACGACGACCGGATCGCCCACCAGAAGCCCCGGAGCCTCGTGTGGCTGCAAGAGGCCTACGGATGGACGCCCAAGCCGGATCAGGTCCGGGGGACCATGGGCGAGTTGCTGGACTTCCAGGACAAGCTCATGTCGGCCCAGGGCTACGGCGGGATGGCCGCCCCCACGCTCAAGGAGTCCAAGGCCAAGGCCGTTCTCGTCCACGAGGCGTACTTCAAGGACCCCGAGCAGAGCCAGAAAATCTTCGTGGAAACCGGCCTGTGGGAAGAGTGGCCGTGGATGTACGTCGGCTGGTCGGACCCCAATGCCAGCCGGTCGGACATCCTGGCGATGCCCAACGTCGGCACCAACGGGCTCGTCCGCAACCCGTTCTGCACCAACCCGCTGTTCGTGTTCCACTTCGACCGCACGATCGAGGCCATGTGGGCTCGAAGCCTTCCGTGGCTGCTCATGCAGGGCCAGGACATCTCCAACATCGCCGTCTCGTGGATGGTCGAGGCGATGCAGCAGTGCTTCCCGAAGTGGAGGCTGGAGAAGGGCACGGTCGAGAACCCGGCCAAGGCCCTCAACAACAACCCCCGCCGGTGGATCGAGTACAAGCGCGTGGGCAACAGCCGCGAGGTGACGCCGCCGGACCGCATTCCGGGCGTGAACATCCCGCCGGCGGCGCGCGAGATGGCCGAGTTCGCCCCCGAGTGGATGGCGAAGGCCGCCGGGATCGCCCCCGTCCAGGAGGGACGGGGCTACAAGCGGGACGGCTCCGGCGTCGCCTACGAGGCACTGATCCGCGAGGCCGAGAGCATCCCCGAGAACCGGATTTCCCACGACGAGCGCGAGATCGCCCGGCTGCTGTACGCGACCACCG
>Ga0307379_10011164_pt1 | contig 11819 bp, 9 predicted proteins | sample UN2MG_FD_202237 | JGI IMG/M metagenome (GOLD analysis project Ga0307379, IMG submission 202237) | Soil microbial communities from Risofladan, Vaasa, Finland - UN-2 | ecosystem: Environmental > Terrestrial > Soil > Coastal area > Acid sulfate soil | place: Finland: Risofladan, Vaasa | collected... | reverse complement strand
CATTGCCCCAATCCATGATCGGATTCGCGTGCGAGCGGATAGGCAGCCAGAGGAAGACCAGCAGCCCGGCGAATAATCCAGCCATGCATGCGCCCGCAAGCTTGAGGAAGCCTTGCTGCTTGGAGGCGGCCCATATCGCCCACAGGACCAGTAAACCGAGCGTGACCTGGCTTGGGTGGTTCGCGATCGCCAGCCCCCAGAGGAGACCCAGAAGCCCCGCCATCGAGGCTCTGGGCTTCAGGACGAGGTATGTTGCGGCGGCCAATACTCCGACGAGGAGCGCCGTCATGAGCGTATATTGCTCGGTCGTGAACGACTGTTCCAGGAATGCCGCCGAGTGCACGAGAACCAGCACCGAGGCCACTCCCGCCGCAGGAGCGCCCCATCGAGGGAGCTTCGGAAATGCGAGGCTTACCCAAACCTGCGCAAGTCCGCAGAGGAGCGCGAGGGTGAATGCTGCCCAAAGCCCGCTGAAGAGGTTTGTCCCACGAGCGGCATCCTTGAATCCGCCGAGTTTGACGAATAGTGTCGCGAGGATGGTCCAGGTCGGCGCTCCCGGCGGATGCGGAATTCCGCCGGATGCCGCCGCCATGGCAAACTCGCCGCTGTCATGGAACGTCACCGTCGGCGCGGCATTCCACCACATCACGAGCAGCGCCACGATGAATATGCACGAGGCGGTTATGACTGTTCCCTTATGTGTCATCTATGTTCGTCCGATTATATCATACTACGCTTACTCTGGACTGACAGTGCCGAATAGGAGTAAACTGGAATGACAATGAAGACCGAAGACAACATCGTGCGAATGCTCAAGAAGGCGCTCGCGGATCCGGCGCTGGTGCAGTCGTTCTCCGGTGTCCGCACCCGACTCGGCGATGGGCCGGGGATCTCGGACCAGCATCAGATCCTCACCCAAGCCTACGGATTCGCCTATGCCCGGCGGGCGCTTGCCGGCTTGCCGAAGGGGATGCTCCTCATCGGCCGTGACCCTCGTCCAACCGGCGAAGCGGTCGCATCGGCGCTTGCGACAGGATTCCTCGCAGGGGCGGCATCGGCCAAGTGCCGGGTGCGGGTGATCAATCTCGGTATCATCACGACTCCTTTGTTCCAAACCGCCGTCCGGGCGCTGAAGGCATCGGGCGGCGTGATGGTCACTGCCAGCCATAACCCGCTGAACGACAACGGCTATAAGTTCCTTACGGGCGTTCAGGCAAATTCGGCGGATGACGCTCCCCCCGGCGCACTCCTCTCGGCATCCGTGATGGTGGCGGTCGTAAGCGACGTCCGTTCGGTGGCCGAGGGAAATGCCGCCGAGTTCATAGCATCCATACGCAAGATCGGCGACAAGAAGGCCTTCGGCGCGGAAGACCATCAACTTCGCGTGAAGGCCGAGCGGGCGTACCTGGACTTCCTCGGCGCAGAGTGGGGAGTTCAGCCTCACTGCCTGAAGCCGCTGGTCCTCGGCCCTGCCCTCCTCGATCCGAATGGAGGCGCAGCATGCGGGATCGGCGCTCGCGTGCTGGAGCATTTCGGCGTTCGGGCAATCGAGGTCAACGCCGAACTCGGATATCCCGAGCACGCAATTGACACCGACGGCATTGATCCCGCGAGCGGCCGCCATATGCTGATCCGAGTTTCACGGGCCGCCCTCCGAGCGGGCGGACGGTTCGGGATCGCGTTCGATTACGATGCCGACCGCGGGAATATCGTGCTCCCAGGGCTCGATGAATCGGCCATTATCCATCCTCAGACCGTCGCCACCATGAACGTCGCCCTCGCGCTCGCACACCGAGAGATCGCTGGGCGGAAGTCATCCGAGCCGGCGATAGTTATGTCCGACGCCACTTCGGGATCGTGCGAGAAAGTGGCCTCATTCTTCGGGGCGAAGGTGTTCATGGTCGAGACGGGCGAGATCAACGTCGTCACCCGCATGCATCAACTTCGCCGGGAAGGCTACGACGTGCCGGTGGGCGTCGAGGGTGCGAACGGCGGGACGATCTTCGGCGAGGCCACCTGCCGCGACGGCCTTCAGACTGCGCTGTGTGCCGCCCTCGCCGACGAGCAGCCTGCGCTCGCGAGGCAGTGGATTCGCGTGCTCCGCAGGAACAACGGTCATGCGGTGAAGGGCGAGGTCCTCCGCCTGCCGGAAGTTCTGGCGGGCGTGCCGGTGCACTTCAATCAGATGGAGAGCCTGCGAGGGCCGGCGATCCCACATGGCGAGTTGAAGGCACGAATCGAAAGCCAATTCGAGAGGATTGTCTGGCCTCAGCTATCCGATAAGTTCCGCTCCTACAAGTTCTTCAACTACGAGGGCACGAAGGTCGTCCGCAGGCGAACCGGCGATGAGACCGGCGGCTGGAGAGTGGTTCTGGAGGACGGCAGGGACCGAGCCTTTGTTTTCGTCCGAGGCTCGCGCACCGAAGCCGGGGTCTGGCGGATGATCGTTGACGACCCAAATCCCACTCGCGGCCCCGAGCTGCTCACCCTCGCATCGGGGATGATGCAAGAGGCGATGGGGTAGACGTGCTTGCGTCAGATGGAGGTGCAGACCTGTGACCATAATCAGAGTATCTGCAAGAGGTCAAATCACCATACCTGCGGCCGCCCGCAAGAAGCTCGGCATCAAGCCGAAGTCAGGTATCCGATTGGACATTGGCGAAAAAGAGATCATCATCAAGCCGATCAAGTCCATAGCCGACTTGGCGGGCATACTCCGTGATGCAAAGGGCGTACCTGGAGATTGGGAAGCCGAGCGTAGGGCAGCCATGAAGGCGGTCGCACGGCAGGTAGAGGATGAGTGCCGGCCGTGATATACTTCCGAATTGCTGAGCGCTTTCGGTCCGTATCACGGCTTTCCGCTATCTGGCGGATTTCTGCAGCAAGGGCTTCCATTTCCTTCTTCGCTATCGTTCGAGGCAGCTCGACTTCATTCATGGCTTTGAGTTTTGCTATGCGGCTGCCCTGTCGTTTACGGCCGTCCGCAGTGTTGCCGGGTCTACCTCGGCTGCAACGGACTTGGTGAGATTGGCGATCTCTTGCTCCAAACGGTCGGCAGAAGCATGCCGGCAGTACTCTCTTACCGGCGAGTACGTAACGCCCTGGCAGCTAAGGAAGAATGCGAAGGCGACTCAGGCGTTTCGCTTTTCGGCCCGGCTGGAGGTGGCGGAGAAGTATGGTTTGACTAGGAAGGAGCTTTCGGCGATTGGGATTGAGGGAGTGGAGAAGCACTGGCATGCTTATTGAGACATCATAAGGAGGATAGTATTCCTCTGCCGTCTAATCGTACGTGCCGGGACAGTTACCTAGACCGGAAGATGTTGAAGTGGTTCGGCTGCCCAGATGCATGCGATCGGTAGCTTCACGCCTAGTTTGAGCACAGGTATGGACAAGCAGCGACTGTTTAAGAGTACCAGGGCACTACTTGATTTCCTTGAAAACGATGAACCGGAACAGTACGTTTTCCGAGGCCAAACGAGAGTCTATGAAGGTCCCTTGATTCCTTCTGGACTTCGTCGTAAGTTCATACCTTTTCAATCGTCAAACGGAGGTTCCAAGTGGGCTGGAGTCACAAGACCCGTGTCGGCGCTCAAAGAGGAAATGAATACCTACCGCAAGGGTATCCACGAAGAGGTAGAATCGGAGGACATCAACGATGGGAAGACAAGTTGGGATCTCTCCGAGTCTGATTTTCAGAGCGGATTTCGTGACTTCTTCAATCAGCCACACATTCAGTCGATGAGGAGTCTCGGTATCTCACTTTCCGAAAGTGTTGTCCGAGGGATGAGTGTGCTTATAGGTGATGACCTGGGCGATGCGTTCTGTCAGCAGTATGGGTTTACCTCCACAGCGCTCGATGCTACTACAGACCCCTCGATAGCCTTGTTCTTTGCATCACATGAAGCGCCCTTTTTCACACCTGTTACCGATTCAGTATACCACGGTGTGGTGTACCGGTGGCCAAGAGAGCATGCTGTGATCATGCAGGATCTGTTGCTTCCATTGGAGAGTTCAGCCTTTGAGTCGGTGACGGCCAGCTTTCGTAACTTCATCAAAGATAGTCCCGGTCTCCAGATCACCCAGGATGCTCTATTACGTTATAACACCTCGTGGGGGGAATTCAGGAAGCGGTTTATGGCAATAGTCTCTACTGGTGAGTGCCGTGCCCACGGTAACCTGTGTTTCCCTCCCGGAACGTTCTACAGAAGTCGAATTGGAAGACAACGTGCAGTTCTGCTGTTTCCAGACTTTGAGTTAGTCAGATCGCTCGTCCCGACATGGGATGATGACCGTTGCGCTCTGATCGGAGATCTCCTAACTACGCACCACGGTGAGGCTTTCTGTTTTGTCCATGGACATGGCGAGACGCCTAAGCAGTTGGACAAGTTCACTCTGTGGCCATCGATCAGGCCCAACTCGTCCTACCTGACGGAATATCGTGGACTGAGCCTGGTGCAGGAGAACGTCGTATTCGAAGACCTCTACCTTGAAATGCTCTTGCGCTTCTTCTCTTCCTGTAGCCCCTGCAACATGTTTGTGCTTGAATTGCCTAAGTGTCAAAGCCGGTCTTACACTTCTGCGAAGGACTCTGCCGAGCCTCCGATAGAGCCTATCGGCGTAGCTCATGGAATCGTTGATCTAGGTTACCTGTTGCATCCTGCGGATGCCAGCTTGATTGCGAATCGCCTACGGAATAAGGAGGTGTATACGCCGATACCGACACTCAGATACATCCCCGAGGAGCATGTGGAGAGTTTCGTGGCCGACTTCGCTGAAGCCATCGCCAGTTGAGCCAAAACCAGTTTGCAGACAATGAGCATCTGAAGGACCTGTTTCGGTAGTCTCAGTCAGTGGTTGATCACATTTGGAGGTGAATCGGGATGGAAACCGTTGAATGCAGCGACTGTAAATCTGTCATGGGCTTGGTTAAAGAAACTCCACGTTGGAAAGTACACAAATGCTTCTCCTGTCGCCGAGTGATGGGACAACTTAGTAAGGACCTCAACCCGGACGAACGCGAAGATGCCGAAAGGGAGATGGATAGTTTTGCAGAATCCTTGCTCAGTGATGACATTCGTCGTATAGGCGACCGATTGAGGAATATGAGCCCTCAAGAGCTTCAGGACTTCTTTAAGACGAAGGACAGCCAGAAATAGCAGATCCCTAACTTTGGAGTCTACTGAACCTTAATGAGACTTCCACAGTGGGCTTATCTTTAGGCAGATAAGGCTTCCCTGACCATCGAAGCGGATCTCGAACGTGGGGAGTGCGCTTGTCTGCTGGTCTACATTACCATGCCTTCCCCTGGCGCTACCACCTAATTAAGACGATTGATTGCGGGGAATTCATGCTCCCCGCCCTCCGGCAGGGTGAGGTGAAGGGTATCGCCGATGACTTGGATCTTCTCCGCCAGCGACGCCGTCTCTTCCGGGCTGGTTTCGGTGAAGAGGACGACTATCCTCCTCGCGACTTCTTCCCCGGCCTTGAACTTCCGAGGCGCTTCCGAGTATGAGCCGAAGAGGAAGTCCTCTCGAGCGCCGTCCCGATTGTACGGCTTTACGTCCCGGTATGCGAGTCCCGAGCCCTTGACCAGCCCGCCCCGATCTGTCGGGGCCACCATCCCCAGCCGGCCGTCCACATTCGCCCAATTTCCTGGAATGCGGATGAGGCCCTCGGTATCCGGCCCTTTCACGACCTGACTTCCGCCGGCCCAATAGAGCGTGCGTTGATCGCCCGTGAACTCGTCGTTCTCGATGGTGACATAGGCCCCCAACTCTTGCTTGACCGTGACATCGTAGTCTGCCGTGACGCGGTCCATGTAGATGACGGTCTTCTCTCCCACGGAGATGAACTTGATCGTCTGTTTCAGATGACCGACTTGCAGCTTGCCCTCGGTCTCGAAGCCGTCAGCCGTCTTGTGCCAGGTTCGCTCCAGAACCTTCAGCCCGCTCGAACCGCCCTCCAGGGCGAACGAGCCCACCAGGCTGCTGGTATTCGGCGACGTGAAACACGGGTTTTCCAGATGATCCGCGATCGGCATCACCAAGCCCATGATCTTGTTCTTCCACGAGAACGAGGCGAATTTGCTCCCGGTGCAGTGAGTGATCACGTCAACGAAAGTATACCGCCGAACCCCCAGCAGTTCGGGCGAAACCTCTATGGTCTTGTCGCTCTCAATGCCCCCGAGCAGGCGATGGTAGAAGTAGCTGTATGACAGCCGCTCGGCGACGATTGCCTCCCTCGCGAATCCCAGCCTCGAGGCCGGACCGGCGAAGTTCTCACCGCCATGGATCTGCTGGTGGCCCGATATGTACTGCGCCAACCGTCTTTCCATCCCGGCGGCAAGAGGGTCCTTGGAGTATGTCGCCAGCCACGCCAGATAGTGGATATGGCCCTCGCTGTTCAGCGCCCAGTCCATTCCCTGAGTGAACGCCCAGTAGCTGGATGGAAGCATGATGTTCTGCATGAGCCGCCAATTATCGAGCAGATGATGCCCCGCCGCCTCGGGGATCGGGTTTCCGGCGTACTTATAAAACATCGCGCCCTGACCGACCTCCGCCGGGCTGACCATAGTGTAGGATGGGTGGAAGAAACCGTGGTTTTCAATGGTGAAATCGGGATGGGAGTTCACGGCACCGACCCAATCCCTGACACGGCGGCCGTCCACGATCCGCTCGTCCTTCAGGTCCCTGGGCACTGAGACGGTGTTCATCATGTACTCGATTGACTTCTCCCGCCACTTGTCAGCGTTCGGGTGAATTGGAAACATGTTGGCCGCGAGGGAGATGCAGATCTGGTCCCAGCCGACTTCCTCGGCCTTGGTATCGCCCCAACGATTGCCGGGCGGCTTTTTCCCCAGGAAGCGGTCCGCCTCGTGAGCCACGACCTTCTCGACCGACTCTTTCAGCCTGGGATCGAGGTCATCCCAAAGCAGCCAGGCCGCAAAGCCCATGTTCCCCGCCCACATGGTTGACTGCCATGAATTCCCCCACTGCTTGCCGTCAATGCACTTCTGCTTGCCGGTAAGGTGGGTCTCGGCGGCGTATCGGATACCCTTCATGGCGTGATCGGCATAGAGGCGTCGAGTACCGTCATCCAGGGCATTGGTCTGCTTCAGCAGCGTGGCGAAGGCGAGCGACTCATTCCCCACCGCCCGAATGCCCTCATTCCCGCCGCTGACGCCGTTGCCCCAGTAACCGGAGTTTGGGAAGGGGCCGTCATGCCACTTGGTCTCGGCGTAGCGGGAGTGGTTTGCCAGCATTTGAACATAGAGCCGGCAAAGCTCGTCCTCGGTGATAGGACGGATGGAATACAGGCCGGCGTAGGAAGGGATGGAGATGGCAAGGAGCAATGCTATGAAATACTTCATGATGAGGCTATGTTAGGCGCGGGTAGTTTGGAGTCCTGCCATGAAAAAGCCCCCGGACAATTGCCCGAGGGCTCGACGTCCTCTTATTGTCTCCTGCGCAATGCAAGCAAGCCGATCAATCCACTCCCGAGCACGAGCAGGCTGGCCGGCTCGGGAACGGCTTCCTGAATGAGCTGCATGTCATATCCCTGGCTGAGCATCGCCGCCTCGTTGTTTGACGATAGCTTCAGGGCCGGAAGGTATATCGTGTAGAAAGGTGTATACGGTGTATCCGGGACGGGGAGCACCCATTCCGTACCGTTCGCCGGGGCCCCCATGCCCCGATTGTCCACCATCTTCCACTTGTACTGATATTCCAAGGGCGGAAGCATCGCGGTGGAAGACGTCTTGAACTGCAGACGGATGGGCTCCATGGCGCAGCTCGTCAATCCCGCGACACGGAAATCCCATATCTTCTTGCCGCCGGGATAGGTGTCAGGCAGTGCAGGCGACATGTAGTTCACCGGATACAAGCCTCCTTCGATCACCGCAGCGATCAACAGAGTGTCTGTTGGCAGATCAGGAAGGATGATCCGGCCTGTCTCGTAGTCATCCAGTCCGTCCGAGGCATTCCACCTTACCCCATAGTTGACCGTAGTTCCCAGCGCCTGAGTATTGTCGGCGGTAGTCGCAAGGGTCCAGTTGGTAGTGCTGGCGAACAGGCCAGCTGACGTGACGACAAGCAATAAGATCGAAAACGCAAGAACCTTCTTCATATTTCTCCTCCCGAATAGGCGGTCTAGATGCCGCTTAACTCCTGCTGTTAGTATACACCAATCTTGCGGATTGTCAAGTACCTGACAAAAAAACCGGTAATTCGCGAAACAGTGGGGTCAATCGGCGGCATGCTTTTCCAGCGTCAGCACCGCATGGCCATCGGCGAACTGATAGTCCACCTTGTCCATCACAAGCCGCATGAAGTAAATGCCCATGCCCCCCTCGCTGGGAGGGTCAAAGCAGGGAACAGGGACTTGATCGGGATCGAAGACCTCACTCGGGTATCTCATCTCCACACGCAATTTGTCATTCTCAGCGTGGCATCGCACCTGAATGAAACCATCGGATGTTCCGTGTCTTACCGCATTAGAGATCGCTTCTCCGATAGCCAGCTTGATATCATCCATCACCGGCTCGCTGAATCCGACGCAGGCGGCGAAATCACAGACTCTCTCTCGAACGTCCCGCGGGGCGTTAATGGCAACGGGCACTCTGAAGGAGCTCGCTCGACCGGTATGAGGGTAGGTTATGACGGGCGCCTCCATCTGGACGGCGCATCCGCTGATCTGAAACAGCCGCTGAAAGCCCGTGATTTCGAGGGCATGACGCAACTGAGGCGTGAGGGAGACGAGGTTCAGATAACCGCCGCTCGACTGGGCCTCGTGCGCTGCCTTCGCGAGTATCCGGATCCCGCTGCTGTCAACGAAGTCCAGCCCATCCAGCGCCAGGCCCAGGGACGGTCCGTGACGCCCCAAAGTGTCCTCTATCAGCCGCTCCAGCTTCGAGCAGTTCCTGTAGTCCAGCTCACCAGCCGCCTTCAGGACGGGAGGTTTGGTGTTGTTCACCGTAACACGCAATCTTCTCATCGCTTGATACCACCATTCGATGACTTTACTACCAGCAGCGCAATATCGTCATGCAGCCTGCCGTGCGAGTATTCCTGGACGTAAGACAGTATCCGGTCGGCGATCTGGGAGGCGCTGTTGTCACCGACTTGCGCTACCATCTTGCTCAGACCATCATGGCCAAGGAATTCCTTCTCATGCCTCACGTCCGTGATGCCGTCAGTGTAGAGCACGAAAGCGTCGCCATCGGCCAACTCCACCTCGAATTGCTCGTAGGCACTGCCGGGAATCACTCCGATTGCCGGACCGCTGCTGAGAAGGCTGACGCACTCCCTGGACTCGGATCTGTACAGGATCGGCTGCTCATGGCCGCCGTTCGCGTAGACGATCTTCTTCGCCGAGGTGTCAAGTACGCCGTAGAAGAGGGTGATGAATATGTCCCCTCTCACATATCTGGTGACGGCGTCGTTCAGACGGGCCAGCAGCGATGCGGGCTGATGATCCTCATGCGCAAATCCCCTGAGCATATACTTGGCCATCGCCGTATGGACCGCCGCGCTCACGCCCTTGCCGCTCACATCGCCCATTACCACTCCCAGCAGGCCCTCCCCCAACTCGATCAGATCATAGAAGTCTCCCCCTATCTGGGCGTCGTGCTGGGCCGAGATATAGGCATCGGCGATCTCAAATCCCTCCACCAAAGGCTTACTGCTGGGCAGGAACGACTTCTGCAGAGTCTCCGCTATCGTGCGCTGGTCCTCGTAGATCTTCTCGAGGACGTGCTGCTGCTCCTTGATCGCCGCAATGTCCTGGAACACCGAAACTGCCTGGCTGATATCGCCGTCCTTGTCCCTGATCGGCGCGGTGTTGCAGAGCACCGTTACCTCTTTGCCGTTAGCCCATCGGATGAGGAGTTCCTCCCCAATACACGTCTCCCCATGCAATAGAGACCTGCTGGTCGGAAGCAATTCGCCTGGAATGGGATCGCCATTCGGCCGGCGGACGTTGAACTCAGTGCTGCGGACTTCCGGCAGCGCTTCAAGCCCGTTCAGTGCCAAAGCAGCCTTGTTGGCCATTACTATCCGCCCATCCGGAGGGTCTACGATGATTACTCCTTCCGGCAGGTTATCTATTATTGTCTGCAGGCGCTCCCTGCCCAGACGCTCATTCTCCTCCGTCACAGCGATCATCTCGTAGGCCTGCGCCCGTTGGATGGCAACCACCGCCCGCTCGGCGAATGCATACAGCAGACCCGTCTCCCTGTCCGAGAGCTCTCTCGCCATCGAAGTCCCCAGAAGAGCAACACCATAGATCTGTTTCCCAACTGCAAGCGGAATCCCAATCAGCCTGCGAATGCCTGGTGTAACCATGTCCGCGTCCAACCATGACTCAGTGCCAACGTCCTTTGTAGTCATGATCTTCCGGGCTTTGGCAACCTTCCCTGCAAATCCCTCGCCTATTGCCAACTCGTAAGGGGGATCACTTATCTCGATACCACTCCCTATGGCTGCTCGAAGCACGTGCTTCCCCTCGTTGTATAACATGATCAGCCCGAAATCCAGATCCAGGGGGGCGATGATCGCTTCCAGCAAACGAGCCATCACTTCATTTCGGTCCAGACTGGATAATGCAGCCGCCGTGATAGATTGCCGGACCATGAGGTCTCTAGTGAGAGCCTCCAACTTCAGATTGTGCTCGCGAAGCTGATCGGTCTGAGTGGCTAGCTCCTCATTTCGAGTGTCGAGCTGCTCGTTCGCCACGCTCCGTTCGTCTACCGCAGTCTTCAGATCGCGCTCCCTGGATTCAAGGGTTTTAGCCATTTGGATGATGGAGGTAGCTATATGACTCAATTCGTCCCTGCACGACCGGTCGGCTCCGCCCGGATAACTTCTCTCCAGGGCGAGTGCTTCCCTGTAATCGCCTTCAGCGATGGCGACTGCGGCCTTCGCAATACTTCTTGCGGGGCGAGTAACCGACCTTCCGGTTGCCAATATGAATACTACGGCGAGGGACAAGGCGACCAGAAAAGCAGTCAGTGATATGTTGCGCAGCCTGCTATTGGCGCGGCTCACTTGGTGGGTTGCTTCCTGGATTCGGCGGAGGCCGTTTCCCGCCAGTTTAGAGGCGGCGCTCGAGATCTCCTGGCTCGTAGGGCGGACGTTTTTCTGGAGGTAGGTGGACGCAGGATCCTTTCCCTGGGTCTTTAGCAGACTCAGGGTCGCGAACTCGTCCTGGCGAAGCTGAACGAGAAGCGATTCGATTCGGTTTAGTTCAGCGCGTTCCGACGGGATGCTTAGCCTTTGCCTAAGCGCTCGCAGAGCTTCCTGCTCATCCAGGATTCCATGTCGATAGTTATTCAGATAGGCGGAATTGCTCGTAAGGACATATCCGCGCAAGCCTGTTCTCTGCCTGTCCACCGCCAAAGTAAGGGAGTTGGCAGCCGAAACCTGAGGCGCGAGGTCTTCGTTGATGGCCTTGCCGCTGTTTGTGGCCCGCACAAAGAGAATCACCGCCGACACGGTGACAACGCCCATCAATCCAACTACCGAACCGAATCCCAATGCCAGTCTGTGTCTGATAGACAGGTTGCGCAACCCGGACTCCTAAGCATGAATCGGGGTGTCTCGCAGAGGCTCGGCTTAACGGTGTTTGGGACTGCCGGTTTGTGCCTCAGGACTAATGGTAGATCAGATTCGCCAGACTGTCAAGCTGAACAATAGCAAAGTGTGGATGTTCTGAGATTCTGTCACCCCCTAAGTGTTCTGAGAAAATGTCACCCCTGGGGTTGGTGGATGGCAGGTCTGGGGTCGTATGAGATAATGCTTTCTTGTTATGACCTCAGGAAAGAT
>Ga0307379_10011163_pt1 | contig 11820 bp, 13 predicted proteins | sample UN2MG_FD_202237 | JGI IMG/M metagenome (GOLD analysis project Ga0307379, IMG submission 202237) | Soil microbial communities from Risofladan, Vaasa, Finland - UN-2 | ecosystem: Environmental > Terrestrial > Soil > Coastal area > Acid sulfate soil | place: Finland: Risofladan, Vaasa | collected... | reverse complement strand
GTTCCTCACGGTGACCTACATCACCTACGACGACGCCCCGCACACGACGGAGTCGCCCGACCACCTGCGCGCGCAGGACGTGTTCGTGCAGGAGGTCGACCCGGCGCTCGCGATCGAGGTGGTGGTGACCGCCGCCTTCGCCCCCGGCGCGACCACGTTCGCTACGACGCTCACGGAGCCGGACGGGTTCTGGAACAACCTCCTCGCCGTCGTCATCGACGCCGGCGGAACGGGCCGCGCCATCGCGCGGACCATCACCGGCTACCTCAACGCGGACGGCTCGATCACGCTCGACGCCGCGCTCCCCTTCACGCCGACCGCGGGCGATCCGGTCCTCATCATGCGCCGCCTCTCCGGCGTGTCGGTGAACGCCGAGGTGGTACCCTCAACCGGAGCGTGCTGAGGTGACCCGTGGCTAGCATCGAGCGACTCCAGACCAGCGACTGCGCGACCCCGATCATCGACATCTTCTTCCGCCTCGGCGGGACGCTGATCGACGTGTCGATCCTGGAGTTCCAAATCTTCGAGCGCGTGACGTCGCCGCCGGCCCTCGTGCAGGTGTTCCCCGTGTCGGTGGGAGCGCGCGCGCTCGTCGACCTCGCCGACTGCCCGGCCGGCGACAAGCTCGGAACCGGGCACTACGTCGCGGAGTGGACGGTGCCCGGCGGGGAGCCGATCGGGGCGCACACGATCAAGTGGTTCTACAAGCAGACGCCGTCGTCGCCCGAGCGCGAGTTCTGCGAGGAGTTCCAGGTCACGGATGTGATCATCCCCGGCGCCGGCACCGGGTACTGCGACATCGCGGACCTGCGCGCGGAGGGCGTGCCGGTGTCGGTGATCAGCGACGTCGACCTGCAGGCCGCGATCGACCGCGCGACTACGATGGTCGACTTCTACACGGGGCAGTGGTTCGCGCCGCGCTCGCGCACCTTCACCCTCGACGGGCGGAACGCGCCCACCATGTTCCTCGGCATCCCGATCATCTCGATCACCTCGCTCACCGTCGACGACCTGGGCCTGCTGCCAGACGAGTACGTCATCTACAATCGGCACCTCACCGAGAACCTCGTGAACCCCGACGACCGGGAGAATCCACGGGTCGAGCTGGAGCAGCCGCGCGAGGGCACCATCCTCTATCGGCAGACGTCCGGCCGGCGCCTGTTCCCGAGGGGCGAGCGGAACGTCGAGCTGGTCGGTGAGTTCGGCTACACCGACTACGACGGCACCGCGACGGGGACCACCCCGCCCCTCATCTGCCACGTGACCAAGCTCCTCGTCATGCGCGAGATGTGGCGGATGTTCGATCAGTCGGACGACCGCGACGACGCGGCGCGCCGTCGGTGGATCACGAAGCTGAAGACGCGTGACCAGGAGATCGGGTACTCCGCCCCGACCGGCGGGAACATGGGGCGGCAGGGCGTCGGGCCGTTCACGGGTGACCCCGAGATCGACACCATCCTCATGCAGTATCGGAGGCCGATCCACATCGGCTCCACCGGCGGATCGAACGTGTGAGATGGGCCGCCTCCTCGCACGCCTCGGCCGGTTCCGGTGGACCCTGCACAACCTCGTGGCTCACCCGCTGAGCGAGGTGCTGTTCCAGGTCGGCCTCGGCGACCTCGGGAACCGACTGCACGACGCCACGATCCCCGACCACGTCGCGGGCGAGGGGCGGGGCTGACCCGTGCCGCGCGGCCGACTCATCTTCCCGTTCCTCGTCGACATCGCGCGCCTCGACACGGCCGCGACCGCCGCCGATCCCGACGCCGGCGGCCCGCTGCTCGACGGCTACGACGACGAGTTCCGTGAGCCGGTGATCGTTCCCCTCGCGCCGACGCAGGGATCGACGCGCGGCACGGTGCACCGGGTGGAGTCGACGGTGCAGTGCGCAGCGCAGATCGAGGACGACGAGCTGGAGAAGCTGGAGATGATGGCGACGGGCCGCGGCACGTCCGCGGACTTCACCATCGTCCTGCACTTCCGGGACCTCGAACGCCGCGGCCTCGTCGACCCGGTGAGCGGCGAGGCGCTGATCCGTGTCAACGATCGGATCGACCGCATCTACACCCGCCGCGGCGTGTTCGTGCAGGCCATCAGGAACCCGCCCGGCCTGTTCTGCGTGGAGGCGAAGCCGCGGTCGTTCGGACTCGACGTCACGCACTCGCGCCGCAACCTGCTCGTCTGCACCTTCAACGAGCGGGAGACGGGCGCGGACCTGTGAGCGACGACGTACGGCTGACCGGCGACTGGGCGAAGGCGTCGCGCATCCTCGGACCTGGCGGCCGGGGGGCGCAGGGGCGCATCGGTCGGGCGATCGACCGCGCGCTGCTTCAGGAGGCGCAGTGGTTCCGGCGCGAGGTGATCCGGGGCATCCGATCGCAGGCGCCCGGGGGTCGGCCCTTCGTCCCGCTGAAGCCGGCGACCATCGCGCGCAAGGGCTCCTCAAAGGCGCTCATCGACACCGGCGCGCTCATCCGCTCGATCCAGGTGCGGCGCGTGTCGGGCGGCGTGTTCGTCGGCGTCCTCCGCACCGCGCGCTCCGCCTCCGGCACCGGCCTCGCGGACATCGCTCAGATCCACGAGTTCGGCGCGCCGGGTGCGGGCATCCCGCCGCGCCCGTTCCTTCAGCCGGTGGAGGACCGGCACGGACCGGGCTCGCCGCGCCGCATGCTCGCGCGCATCGCCGGCATCCTCGGCGGCGACTTCGGCCGGTTCCTCTTCCCGATCCGCGGGTGACCACCGGCTGGCCTGCCCGGTCGCCGCAGTGGTACACTGCCGCCATCGTGGCCGTGCCCTCCATCGTCAACCTCGTCCCCCCCCGCGGCCCGACCGCGGGGCGGAACCTGGTGCAGGTGTACGGCGACGGCTTCCGACTCCCGGCGGTGCCCGACGTCGTGCCGGCGCCCCCGGTGCCGCAGACGGTGCAGGTGCTGTTCGGAGACGAGGCGGTGGAGGACGTGCGCGTCCTCCGGTCGAACCGACTCCTCGTGAACGCCCCCATCTCCCCTGTGGCGGCAGTGCGTGTGCGGATGGCCGGCACCCCGGATCTCACGTTCACGCCCGGCGGAGCGCCCACGGTGACCCGCGACGCCGGGTCCTGGGTGACCGACGGCTTCCGGGCCGGGCAGCGGGTGCGGGTGGTCGGCTCGACCTCGAACGACAACGGGCCGAAGACCGAGTACCTGATCGCGGTCGTGTCGGCGCTCGTGCTCACGCTCGACCCGGCAGTGACCCTGGCCGCGGAGGGTCCGACGTCGGGCGTCTCGGTCGTGTCCTACGCCTACGGGGAGGGGCGGGTGGACATCACGATCCGCAACCTCGACGACCTGGGCGATCCGATCGTGGGGGAGGAGGTGGTCGTCCCCGACGCCTACCTCTACGAGCGGGTGCAGCTTGCGACCCAGTCGTGCCTCGTGCACGTCGTGCGATCGCTCATCCGTGAGGTGCGGCGGCAGGTGATCGCGAACGTGAGCCTGACCACGCACACCGACTGGGATGGTGAGTCGGAGGACCTGCTCCAGCTCGTGAACCTGGCGGAGGTGCCGGGCATCGCGCTGCTCGGTCCCGACCTGCCTGAGAACCGCTTCTACTCGGTGAACGGGACAGTCGAGCAGGTGCAGTCGGACGACACCGTCCTGCTGCGGAACGCGCCGCACACGGTCGACCTGGAGTTTGACGTCCTCCTCGTGACCGACAGTAAGATCGAGCTGCTGAACCTGTCCGCACTGTGGACTCAGTTCATGCACCGGAACCCCTACCTCACCGTCGCACGCGACCCGGACGATCCGTCAAAGGGGCGCGTGAGGTATGAGTTCGACGTGACGACCGGCGGCGACCTTCTGGCTGGAAAGGCCCCGAACAACTCGAACCTCCGCACCGCGACGGGCTCCGTAGTCGTGCGCGGGTTCGACCTGGAGGACCTGGCCGGCTTCACGGATGAGGCCGCGAGGGATCTCACTGGTATGACTGAGGACGTGGACGACCCAGTCACCGTAGGTGTCAGTCAGACCGGCGTGAGCTACCGTGTCGGCCCAGGGCCTGGTGGAGGAAAGTGCTGATGGCTACGACCCTTGTGAACATGCAGCGACGGCGCCAGCTCTTCGAGCTGAGGCACCCCGTCTTCTTCCGCCCCCGGTGGGGCTACGCGGTCACCACGATCCGCGTGAGTGAGCACAACCCGCGGACCGGCGAGGTCGGGTTCCGTGAGGTGAAGCGAAAGCTCTCCGGCACCCTCACGCTCCTCGGCGGTGACTCCATCGCAGACCTGCCCGACGAGATTGCCTCCGTCCCCGCCATCCGCGACGCGGTGAGGGCGGGGAAGGTCCGGCTCATCGTGGCCGAGTCCGTCGCCACCACCAAGACCAGGACCAAGCCCAGCACGAGTTCCTCGCGCGGTCGCGGCACCGCCGCGGACGTCGCCACGGACGAGTGAAGGAGAGGTAGAGAACCATGAGCACCGAACTACTCGCCTCAAAGACCATCATCGTCGAGGAGCAGCCGCGCATCCGGCAGATCGCCGGCGTCGCGACGAACATCCTCGGCATGGTCGGGATCACGGAGCGCGGTCCGATCGGGGAGCGCGTGCGCTCCTCCTCGTTCGAGGAGTGGCTCAACGTCTTCGGCGGCGACATCGTCGACGGCGACGCGTCGCACGCCGTCCGCGGGTTCTTCCAGAACAGCGGCCAGGTCCTCGACTTCGTCCGCACCGTTCACTACACGGACGTCACCTCCACGGTGACGAAGACGAGCACGGCGGGAACGCTACAGCTCGCGACCGGCGCGGGCGCACCGACGCAGGGCAGCGTCCTCGGCACGACCGCGGAGCCGTTCGACCTGGAGCCGGGCGACACGCTCGACTTCTCCATCGACGCGGGCGGCACGCTCACGGCGACCTTCACGGCCGTCGCTGCGTTCCAGGACTCGGGTGCGGAGACCTACGCGATCGTCGACCTCCAGACGCTGACGCTGTCGATCGATGGCGGCCCGGTGCAGACGGTCACCTTCAATACCGCCGAGTTCGTCACCATCGGCACCGCGACGGCGGCCGAGGTGGCGGCGGTGATCAACGCGGAGACGGTCGGCCTGTCGGCCGTCGTCGTCGCCGGTCCGGCGGTGCGCATCACCTCCGACTCGCGCGGCACCGGCTCCACCGTCGACGTCACGGGCGGCACCGCGAACGGCGCGCTCGCCTTCCCGACCGGCACCGGCGGCACCGGCACCGGCACGGGCAACGTGGCCTTCATCGATGCGGTAACCGTCGCCGAGGCGAAGGTGGTCATCGAGGCCGCGGTGGCTGGCGTCACCGTGTCGAGCAGCGGCGGGCAGACGCTCGTCACGCGCGACACCGCGGGCGCCGCCTTCTCCGTCCAGGTCGAGGCGCCGTCGACGGCGGACGACGAGTTCGGGTTCGACAATGCGACGCACTCCGGCACCTCCGGCGCGGCCGTGCCGACCGCAGACGTCCCCGCGCGCTACGACGGCTCGTACTCGGACGACATCACCATCTGCATCAAGGCGGCGACCTCCGGCGTGGCCGAGGAGTTCAACGTCCAGGTGCTCGACGGCGGGCTGGTGATCCAGACCTTCCCGAACCTCACGATGGACCCGACCTCGGACAGCTACGCGGAGACGGTGATCAACGATCCGAACGTCGGATCGCAGCTCGTGCAGTTCACCGACCTCGTCGCCGCCGGCACGGCGCTGCAGCGGCGCCCAGTCAACGGCCTCTTCGGTCCGCTCTCGGGTGGGGATGATGGGCTCGTCGGCCTGGCGGACCTCGACTTCATCGGCTCCGACGCGGGACCGACTGGCATCCGCGTCCTCGACTCCTCGATCGACCTCTCGATCCTCGCCGTGCCCGACCGCCCGACCGCGGCAGTCCACAACGCGATGATCACGTACTGCGAGGACACGCGCGCCCTGTCGGTGTTCGCGGTCATCGACCCGCCCGCCGGTCAGGACAAGAACCAGATCATCACCTACACGGAGACGACGGCCTCGCTGCTCAACCTCTCCGAGTTCGGCGCGATCTACTGGCCGCAGGTGAAGGTGCTGAACCCGAACAAGACGGTCTTCGGCGACGGCGACTCGATCGTGGTCCCGCCCTCCGGGCACATCGCCGGCGTCTACGCTCGCACCGATGCGAGCCAGCCGGGCGGCGTGTACCTCCAGCCGGCGGGCGTGGAGCGCGGCATCCTCCGAGGCGTCGTCGGGTTCGAGGACGAGGACGTGCTCAAGGAGAGCACGCGCGACCTCATCTTCCCGAAGCGGATCAACCCGCTCACGACGCAGCCGGGGAACCCGCTCTACATCGACGGCGCACGGACGCTGAAGGGCAGCGGCAACTTCCCCTCGGTCGGTGAGCGGCGGGGCGTGATCTTCATCGAGCAGTCGGTGAAGCGCGGCCTGGAGTTCGCCCGGCACAGCAACAACACTCCGGCGCTGCGCGCGCAGGTGAACCGGACGATCACCGCCTTCCTCCTGATCCAGTTCAACCAGGGCGCGTTCCGGGGCACGACCCCGAGCAGCTCGTTCGTGGTCGACACCGGCACGGGCCTCAACCCGCCCACCGAAATCTTCGCCGGCCGACTCTCGGCTCGCGTCGGACTCGCGACGAACAAGCCCGCGGAGTTCATCATCCTGCGCTTCGCTCAGGACACACGTGACCTCGACGAGGAGCTGGCCGCGGCGGGCGTCTGATCCCGCACCCGGATAGGAGCAGAAGATGATCATCGGAACACCGCGCGACTTTCACAAGAAGTTCAAGTTCATCGTGGAGGTGGACAGCCTGGGCTCGTCGGCCTTCCGCGACTGCTCCGAGCTGTCGGCGGAGATCGCAAAGATCATGCACCACGAGGGCGGCATCCTCACCGCCGACCCCGACCCGGGCCGCGTCACCTTCACTGACGTGACCCTGTCGCGTGGCTCCACGGCGGACCAGGACCTGTACGACTGGTTCTTGGAGACGGCGAACGTCGCCGCGCAGGCGGGCCTCGTCAATCCGCAGTTCAAGCGGATGGTGGACATCGTCCAGCTCGACCGCGACAACTCGGAGCTTCGCCGGTGGCGCCTGCACAAGGCGTGGCCTCAGAAGTTCGTCGCGGGCGACTGGGACAACGAGGCGGATGAGAACGTGATCGAGCAGGTCACGCTCGCCTTCCACTACTTCGAGCTGATCTAACGCGGGCCGGCTGGCGCACTGGCGCCCGTCGCCGCATGAGGGGAAGTCATGCAGCGAACTATCACCTGCCCTTCGGGGCTATCCGGCGTCGTGTCGCACCTCCGCACGGAGGACGCCCGGTGCCTGTCCGACGCGAAGGCGATGAGGACGGGCAAGGCGTCGGGGGACATCCTCCAGGCGTGCTGGCGGGAGACGCACGACATCGGTCCCTACACCGCGTCGGGCGGCGGGCTCGACTGGGGTCACGTCCTCGCGTGCGACCGCGTGTACTCCATCCTCATGATCCGCTGCGCGACGCACGGCGACACGGAGGAGCTGGACATGCAGTGCGCCTCGTGCCGCAACAAGTTCGTCTGGGAGCTGCCGCTGCAGGACCTGCCGGTGTACCCGCTGCCGGACGAGTCGCGGGAGAAGATCAGGGCACGAGACAACCGGTTCGAGACGGCGACGTCGGACGGCACCAAGGTCCACTTCAGGCTCCAGACCGGGCACGACCAGGTCAAGGCCGCGAAGATGCTGCGCGAGGTCGGGGACGACCTCATGGCTGCCGCGCTCCACTCGCGCGTCGTGGAGGTCGAGGGCGTGGAGTCCCGCGGCCTCAAGGCGTGGATCGATGACCTGTCGCTGGGCGAGGCCCAGGTGCTCGTCGACGCGTTCGAGGGGGCCGACGGCGGAGTCGAGACGAGCTTCGATGTCTACTGCCCGAAGTGCGGGTACGAGTGGGAGGTGGATCTCCCTTTGGACCTTCAGCGGATGTTCGCGCCTCGGCGACGAGTCCGCCGGCAGAGGCAGGGCAGGCGCGTAGTCAGCGCCGACCGATAGGGACCGTCTACGGCATCTTCCCCGAGATCGAGCCCGAGATGCTTCAGGACCTCATCCGCGTCCTGTGCTACACGCCGCACGGCGGATCGGGCTACACGTTCACCCGCCGCGACGTCATGGAGATGGGCTGGGGCGAGGCCCTCGCGCACGCCGAGTGGCTCGACGGACAGCGGCGTCGGGAGGCGGACGCCATGAGGCGGGGCTCGCGCAAGTGAGGTAGGATTCGGCCGTGGCTCTGAACAACCTCGGACTGGGCTTCGTGTTCACGGCGAGCGACCGGGCCTCGGGCGCGATCGGTCGGGTGGGCAACCAGTTCGATCGGACGGCGGGGCGCGCCCGCCTGGGGTCCGGCATCATGCGCGCGGGCCTGATCGGCATCGGCGCCGCGGCGGCCGCGACGGCGGCCGGCATAGGGACGCTCATGGGCGCCTTCCGCCTCGCGCAGATTGCGGGGGAGTTCGGGCAGACGATGGCGCGGGTCGGCGCCCTCACCCGCGCCACCGGTGACGACATGCAGGCCCTGCGGAACTCCGCGATCCAGGCGGGCATCGCGACGCAGTTCTCACCGGCGCAGGCGGCCGAGGGGCTGGCGGAGCTTGGGGTGCGCGGCCTGAGCGCGCGGGAGTCGATCGCGGCCCTGACCAGCTCGCTCGACCTCGCGGCCGGTGGACAGATCAGCGTGGCTCAGTCGTCGTCCACACTCGCCGCCGCGCTGCGCGTCTTCTCCATCGACGCGAACGACGCGGGGCTGGCGACCGACCAGCTACTGCGCATCTCGAACGTGACGGCGCTGCAGGCGGGCGACCTGGAGATCGCGCTTGGTAACGTGTCGCGCGGCGCGGGGGTGGCGCAGCAGTCCATCGAGGAGATGCTGCCCGCGATCGGCCTCGTGCGGAACACCGGAGTGGAGGCGTCGTCGGCCGCCACCGGCGTCTCCACCGCCCTGATCCGCATGGCGCAGCAGCGGGGTGCGTTCCAGCGCCTCGGCGTGTCGGTCACCGACGCGGCCGGCAACTTCCGCCCGTTCCTCGACGTCGTGCGGGAGACGGACGTGGCCCTGCGCGATCGGTTCGTGAACGCGGCGGAGAGGGCGGAGGCAGCGACGGAGCTGTTCGGCGTCCGCGGCCTCGGCGCGTTCCAGGCCATCGCTAACCAGTTGAACGGACAGATCCGCGACGCGGAGGGCAACTCGCTCAGTGCCGCGGACGCGGTCGACTTCCTCCGCGACTCGATGGTGAACGCCGGCGGCGCGGCGGCGGAGTTCCGCGAGCGGATGCTCGACACCTTCGAGGGCCAGCAGACGCTCCTCAACGGCACGATCGAGACGCTGCAGACGGTCACGGGCGAGTCGTTCGGGAAGGTGTTCCGTCCGTTCGTGGAAGCGATCACGAACACGCTCAACATGGTGATCCAGGTCTTCACCTCGCTGCCCGAGCCCATCCGCACCTCCGTCGCTGGGATCGTCGTCGCCCTCGGCGCGCTCCTCACCGTCTTCGGCAGTGCGACGGGGATCGCGATCGGCATCGCGCTGATCATCCCGTTCCTGAAGGTGATCGCGATCGTGCTCGGCATCGTCGCGATCGCGCTCCTCCCCGTGATCGCCGGCATCGCGATCGCCGCCGCCGCGGTGCTCGCCTTCAAGATCGCAGTGGAGCGGAACGTCGGCGGCATCGGCGACTTCTTCCAGCGTGGGTTCGCTCAGATCCGCCTCGTGTTCAGCGGGCTCCAGCAGCTCTTCTCCGATGGCGGATTCTCGGGCGAGGTGCGGGACGAGATGAACCGCGCGGAGAACCAGGGGATCCGCGCGTTCGTGATCAACATCTTCGCCATCGGGCACCGCATCAAGGCATTCTTCGAGGGCCTCGTCGCTGGCATCGGCGACGGCATCGAGGCGGCGGCGCCGGCGTTCGAGGTGTTCCAGGACGCGCTCCGTGAGCTGGGCGAGGCGTTCGGGTTCGTGTCGGACGGTGCCGACGAGCTGGCGGGTGGCGACTCGTCCGGCTTCTTCATCGACGGCCACGTGCTCGGGCAGCGCCTCGCGGACGTCCTCGTCTTCGTCGTGAACGTGATCACCGGCGCGGTCCGCTTCTTCTCCGCCCTCACCCGCACCGTGCGCGCCGGCATGACGTTCCTGCAGCCGCTGTTCACCGGAGTGGGCGAGGCGGTCGGCCGGCTGAGCGTCGCGTTCGGCGCGCTCACCGGCGAGGCGGGCTCGCTCGCGGAGGGCGGCACGGAGGCGGGCGGCACGATGACGACGCTCGGCGAGTTCATCGGCGGGTTCCTCATCGGCGCGATCGCGATTGCCGTCTCCGCCTTCGGGCTGATCGTCGACATCCTCGCCGTGGTGATCGGCACCATCGCCTTCTTCGTGAACGTCGGCCGGTCGGCCTTCGCAGCCATCGGCGACTTCATCGATGACACGATCACGAAGTGGAACAACTTCGGGGACAACGTCACGATCATCGTGAACAGCGTCCTCGCCGATGCGCTCCGCCTCGTTCGCAGCATGCCCGGCCCCATCGCCTCCGCGCTCGGCATCGACCAGGGCGCGGTGGCGGGACAGGAGCAGGCGCTGCTCGCCGAGGCGCAGTTCGCACGCGCCCGCGTCGGCGTGCGGAACGCGCGGCAGGGCGTGCGCGCGGCGGAGCGACTGCCGGCCGGCGCGGAGCGTCAGGCGGCGCAGGCGTCCGCGGAGAGGACGAGCCAGGCCGCCACGGAGAACCTCATGCGCCTCATGGGCCGCCAGCCGGTGCAGGTGCAGTCGACGCTCGTCGTGGACGGCGAGGTGCTGGCGCGCGCGTCGGAGCGTGGGCAGCGATCGAACGACGCCAACTCGTTCCGCACCGCACCACTGGGATCGGAGGACTGAGCCGTGACCTTCAGCGACGCGATGCGGCGACCGCCCCGGATGTCGATCACGAACATCTCCTCCGGCGTCACCCTGGAGATGCAGTTCAACCCGGAGCAGTTCCAGGAGAACGTCACCGCCAACTACAACGAGCAGACGGTGCCGGGGCTGTCACACCAGGTGCTCCAGTTCTCGCACACGTCGAACGAGGGCTTCTCGTTCGACCTCCACTACATCGCCTACTCGGTCGACGAGATGGACGAGATCCACCGGGCGCGGCGGTTCCTCAAGAGCCTGTGCTTCCCCTCCGCCGGCGCGGACACGGTGCAGGGTGGTGCGCCGCCGCGCGTGCTCCTCGTGTGGCCTCGGATGCTGTCGCTCTCGTGCGTCATGCGGTCGGTGTCGCTCACGCACGTCCTCTTCAACCGTCAGGCGCGGTCGAGGCAGTTCGGCGCGCAGGTCCAGCTCCAGGAGATCCGCGACTTCCGCATCACCTCCGAGGAGGTGTACAGCGACAACCAGCTTCGCTATGGCATGGTCCCCGGCCTCGACGTCGAGCTTGAGGAGATCGAGTAGTGCCGCCGCGCAGGTTCAGCCGTCACACGTTCACCGAGGGCACGCGCCTGCTCGTCCTCGGCGACGACCGCACGTTCCTCACCGGTCGCGAGCCGTTCCGGTTCGCGGAGCTGTCCGACAACCGGACGCACCTGCTGCGCGCCGGTGACACGCTGCAGTCGCTGGCGGGGCGGTACCTCCGCGGCTTCATCCGGCCCTCGGGGCTCTGGTGGATCATCGCCGACTTCCAGCCGCAGCCGATCCATGACCCGACGGTCCTGCCGCCGGTCGGCTCGCTCATCTTCATCCCGTCGCGGCGCACGGTGGAGGAGCGCATCCTCAACGAGTCGCGGCGGCGGGAGAGCACCCCGTGAGCGTCGAGGCGTTCGACAGGTCCGCGCCGCAGTTCTGGGTC
>Ga0307379_10011162_pt1 | contig 11821 bp, 13 predicted proteins | sample UN2MG_FD_202237 | JGI IMG/M metagenome (GOLD analysis project Ga0307379, IMG submission 202237) | Soil microbial communities from Risofladan, Vaasa, Finland - UN-2 | ecosystem: Environmental > Terrestrial > Soil > Coastal area > Acid sulfate soil | place: Finland: Risofladan, Vaasa | collected... | reverse complement strand
AATTCGCAAACACAGTCGAATGCGAAACGAAGATATTAACTCCCGGCGAGACAATCACTTTGTAATAGGCGTTCAACACACTCTGAGATGCATTGTAGAAGCGACAAAATGCTGGATTTCCAGGGAATTGACGTATTCTTGGGCTGAGGTTCAGAGACTTTGAAATTGAACCTCGTATTATGCCGATAGCTGGATAATGGTCATTTTAGCGAATTGCGAGATTTTTCACACATTTTCAGAAGAATTATCGTTACGAATTTGCGTTTGTGTTATCTATTAAATATGGTGACTGAGGCGTATATGGGAATCCCGGGTTAGATACAGGAGAAAGATCCGATAGTGGAAGTGTCTCTACGGTTAATACCATTATGTTGCCTTGGAGGTGATGAAAATGTGCCGTATCATAATGCCATCGGTCAGGCGTTCGTTGTTGCTGCAATGCACCTTTGCTGCCCTGGCATGCTGCATGCTTGTGCCGGGAACGTGTAGCGCAGATGACGGTAAAGAGGAAGCTTTCCTGGATGCACAGACGCTTGTTGACGGTTGGGAGACTAATTATGGCCATATAGACTCTTTCAAAGTACGATGCTCAACAATCCCGCTGGAAGAGAAAGGTCAAAACCCAAACCCTCGCACACGTCCCCAGTTCTTTCTCTACGAGAGGATTCAGGACGGCGGGAAATTCTTGTCTCGGCGTACGCGTTCTCCACAAGGGTTTGACGATACTGATGATTATACGGTTAATGCGTTTGACGGCAGCATTGGCAGAGAGTATAGGTATATGAGTGACAGGGGAGGTCGGCAGACTGTTTACAAGGTTAATTCTGACGGCAGCACCAGCAAAGAGTATGTGCGTGGTGGTCCGCGTGGTGGGAGCCGTGCTCATGGTACGATCTATCAAGGTTCGCACAGCAGGGATATTGGAAGAATGAATCTGCTCGGAGATTTTCTTGGATCACTTCCCGAGTTATACAGCTCTGAAAAAGGGCAACCGTGGAAGGTGAAGCCCACGCAGCAATACCCGCTGGGGATTCCCACTTTTATTGTTTCGTATAATCGTGCACTTGAAATAAATGGGGTCCTGGTGCGCCCGTATATGGAATCCGTGGCCGGTGAGTCTTGTCACGTGTTGGAATTAGATTTCGAAAGTCACAGAAGCACATATTGGTTTGCCCATGAGAAGGGCATGCTACTCATGAAAAAGAAGTGGGTTTCTACTGAATGGAAACGGGTATCAACTTACAGAGCGAAGCAGCGCACAAAAGAGGTTAAGGAAATTGCCAGTGTAACAACAGAAAAAGGCGTGTTGTGGTATCCTCGTGTAATCACAGATGAACTAATATGGCCGGATCATTCTTATACCACTAAAGTGACTGTTGACGAATTTGTGCCTCATTTCAAAGCCCCTGCCGAGACATTTAACTATACGTTTCCCAACGGAACGCTTGTGTACGACAAGATTAAAGACCTGCACTATACTGTAGGGGAAAGCAAGACCGCAACAAAGAAGGCTCCGCCTGAACTCAAGAGCGAGTATTCCGGGCCTGTAATAGGTGAAATCACGCCTTTGTTGCAGGAAACAGACGATGTACTGACCAACTCGGTCGGCATGAAGCTTCGACTCATCAAGCCCGGGTCGTTTGTGATGGGCTCTGACAGTGGCGCAGATAACGAAAAGCCGGCCCATAGGGTGACCCTGACAAAGCCGTTCTATATCGGCGTATGTGAAGTGACTCAGCAGCAATACGAGAAGGTTATGGACGCCAATCCTTCCAGCGTCAAAGGGTCAATGCGTACGGTTGATACTGTCTCATGGAACGACGCCCGAGAGTTTTGCCAACGCCTGTCCGAAACCGAGAACAGACCATACCGTCTTCCTACGGAGGCTGAATGGGAGTACGCCTGTCGTTCCGGCACCACCACCAAATACTATTGGTCGGATGAGGCTGACGGTCGCTATGCATGGACCAGCCACAACAGTGCAAAGGCAGCGCATGATGTAGGAACCAGACTTCCAAATGCCTGGGGGCTGTATGATATGAGTGGGAACGTTTCGGAATGGTGCGCAGATTGGTATGACGCCCGTTATCCGGGCGGGGCCGGCCAAAGTGACCCGAAAGGGCCAACAGGTGGGCAATCACGTGTTATTCGCGGCGGCTCCTGGTGCGATGGTCCGTGGTACTGTCATTCAGCGGATCGCTACGGCGGCGAGCCGGACCTTTGCAGCTGGTACGTTGGGTTTCGTATTGTCCTGGACTCGAACTAATAGTCCGTAACACCTGAAGTGATGGGTGTCATTGCAAGCGAAGCAAATCAATCTCAACCGTTAGATGGGTGGGACCCTCAAAGCCGCATGCTTTGGAGATGGACGCGAACAGAGGCTGGCTAAACACATACTCAGTGAGCCGGACATATTAATTTGTCGTTCGTTGGCTTGTTGATTACCTGGAGGGAAGGTCGAGAATCTTTTTACAGCGAGGGCACTTGACGTTATTGCCCTTGAAGTTCGGGGGGATTTTCAGCTTTAATCCGCAGGCGCAGGTCAGGAATATGAATTGATTGACCCTTCTCATAATATCACCAACCTGCCGCGTTTGTTTATCGGCCCGGTCTTTCTTTGTTGCTTCGGCGCCGGCCTGGCGCAAAGCGACATCTTCTTTTGTGCTCAGAGCGGCTATAGGAACAACGGTTTTGTGATGCGTCACGTTAGTGAAGGCGTCCGAGTACTGCTTGAAAGAAGCACCCTGGCTCATATTGCGCAGAATCTTGATCCGTTCGGAAATCGGGGGATGCGTGCTGGTCAGATCGGACAATTTCATCTGCTTCTTTTTTTTGAAGGGATTCACAATGTACATCGGTGCGGTCACCTTATTCACGGCTGCTAACTGCGGCGAAGGATCGCCGGCGATTTTCTCCAGCGCGCTGGCGAGGCCTTCCGGATAGCGGGTCAATCTGGCGGCTCCGGCGTCGGCAAGGTACTCACGCCGCCTCGAAAGTGCAAAGTATAAGAGGTATGCCATCATCGGCGCCACGATAGCGGCAACAATTGCGATTATCAGCATAACAATCTGGGCCTGGCCGCCGCCCTTTCCGCCGCTTGAGTACCTCCGGCGGGATCCCCCCATTGAACTGTAGAACATCCCCCGAAGAAAAACCTGTGAGAGCAGAACGATTGAGCCGAGCATGATGCCGGCAAGCGTTACAAAGAGAATGTCACGATGAACGATGTGGCTCATCTCGTGCGCAATAACGCCCTGCAGCTCGTCCCGGTTGAGCCGGGCCAAAAGCCCTGCCGTCACGGCGACCGATGCGTTTTTGGGATTTCGGCCGGTGGCAAAGGCATTGGGTGCGGGATCGTTGATGATGTATATCCTGGGCATTGTCGGAAGACCTGCCGCGATTTTCATTTCTTCAACAACATTGAACAATTGCGGATGAACTTCGTGTGTGACCAGCTTGGCGCGGCTTGCAGCCAGCAGTATCTGGTCTCCGCTTGACAGGCTTATCAATGTCAGAATCAGCCAGATTGCCGTTGCAATCATCAGGCCGAACATGCCGCCTTCCTGGCCGAAGAAGGCCATGCCGATGATAAAACCCAGAAGCAGCAACACTGCCGCCATAATCACCATCAGAAAGATGGAGTTCCTTTTATTGGCTCTAATCAGCTCCCACATTGTTTGTCACTCATGTCCAGGTTCAGGACACGACCCAAAAAATAAAGGTCACACTATGAGCGAAACCGAATCCGCAATAGCAATAATTCGGCTTCGCCCGGGGCAGACTATACCGCAAGTTCGGTTAGCACATACGTTTAAAAGCAGCCAACCTTAATCCTAACTCAGGCCGGAAGATTCCACCCGGGTCCAGGTAATCGGCCAAAAGCAAATAAAACACTTATTTTGTGTCTTATTCGAAGTTCTAAGAAAAGCTCACCTTCGGAACTTCCCGCTCGGCAGCAACTTCAATCTCGAAGAAGTCGCGTTTGCTGAATCCAAACATCCCCGCAACGATGTTCGAGGGGAACATCTGAATCTTGTTGTTGAAGAACAAGACCTGGTCATTGTAGCTCTGCCTGGAAAAAGCGATTTTGTTCTCGGTGCCGGTCAACTCTTCCTGAACCGCAAGGAAATTCTGATTGGCCTTCAGATCGGGGTAATTCTCGACGACCAGCATGAATTTGCTGAGCGCTTCGCCGAGAGCGCCTTCGGCTTTCGCGGCTTCGTTGACGGTATTCGCTCCCATCGCCTGGCTTCGGGCCTTTGTGATAGCCTCAAAAGTCCCGCGCTCGTGCGTCATATAGCCCTTGGCAGTCTCGACAAGGTTGGGAATCAAATCGTGCCGGCGCTTTAGCTGGACATCAATTTGTGACCAGGCATTATCGACCTGGTTACGAAGTCGAACCAAAACATTGTAGATGCCAATGGCAAAAATAATCACCAGCAGCGGAATACCAACCAGGATTAGAATCGCAATAAGGATCGGTGCTCCCATAGTTTTTCTCCTTTATCGAAGGCCTTTCAGCTTTGTGCTATGATTGGCTTTTTTTCAGGATTAACACTGCAACAATTGCAACAACAGCAACAATCCCTGATATCATGGTCAGTTTACTAAGGGCAACGATGGGTAATATTGTGGTCAGCATAATTTTACTCCTTTCGTTAAAATTGATTGTAACCAAACATATCGCTCAACAACTTTTGAATTTTATCATCTTTGTCTAATTCGGCTCTGTCGAAGATATCCTGCAGTTCACCTTTATCAAACCACAGACCGTCACTTCTTCTGCATTTGTCTATTAGCAGGACAGGTTTGGAAGAACCGACGACAACTTTCTGCATTTTCTTGTCGCAGATAGGGCATTTCCTTATTTTCTCGTCGCTTTCGGAATCGATTCTGAATGAATCGAGCAGGCCTTTAGCCTTGTCAGGCTCGTTTAGCAAAAGCTCGAGTTCGCCGGCATCCAGCCAGATGCCGCCGCAGTTGGTGCAATAATCGATCTCAACGTCTTCGAGCTCAAGCGTGATCATCGCATTTTTACAAGCTGGGCAATCCATATTTTAAAACTCAAGATTCAAAACCCTGAACCCTTTGAGCACTCCTGCTATCTCACCAACAAATGCCTGCTGCTTCGGCCGGGTAATTCTACCATATAATACGCAAACCAGCACAAATAATTCAATAATAAAGTGTAAAAATCGAGAATATCCAAATGTTCCGGCGTGAAACCTTCGGAAAATATCGAGTTTCTTCTCTATGCACTTGTCACCAGCGTAATGTTATAATTGCCGAGTCACGACGTCAAGGAGAGGTTTCTGATAATTTATTATCAGACCTTCGATCATTTAAAACCGCGGAATGTGGTGGAATAAACAAACTATTCTATTGTCATATCTGTCACAAAAGAGGTACAGAAATTTCGGGGCGTTGAGCCGATACCAACAAGTTAAATGATAGGGGAATATTTGTGCTTGACGAGGACAAGGTAATTGATTATTGATAGTAATAGCTGCACGATGAACCCGGATTTAGACAAGATTAAAAGCGAATAATGAAAAGATAGATTCTAATTTGCACAGGCATAAGGAGTTATGCCAACTAAAGGTATCGGATTATGATAGTTGATTGTCATACACATATAAAGCTGACGGCTGAGGCTGAAACTTCTGAGCATCTTGCAGCAGCGGAAACAGTCGATGTGTGCATCGTATTGGCGACTTCGGACGGGCCGAGCGATGAGGTCAATAAGAAATTAGCCCAATATATAAACAAACATAAAGAGAAAATGACCGGCTTTGCAGTCGTGGAGCCCGGCACAGACAAAATCAGTACCAATCATTTAAAATCCATTCCGGATAAATTGGGGCTTAAGGGAGCGGTTTTGTATTGCTCGGCCTGCGGTTTCCATCCTACTCACAGCCGGGCGATGAGGTTTTATGAATCGGCACAGGAGCTTGGCCTTCCCGTATTCTTTCACAACGCAATAGAACCTACGAGAACTGATGCCGTTCTGGAGTATGCCCAGCCGTTCCTTCTGGATGAGGTTGCCAGAGAATTTACTAATTTAAAAATAATCATCGGAAATATGGGCGTGCCGTTTGTCGAGCAAACTTTGTCGATAGTAGCCAGGCATAAAAACGTATACGCGGATTTAACAATATACCCGGGCAGGGTCTGGCAAACTTACAATATGGTAGTGGCGGCATACGAGCAAGGAGTTATGGATAAACTACTGTTCGGAAGCGGATTCCCATCAGCCAGCGCCGGCCAGTGTATAGAAACATTGCTTGGCTTTAATATGCTGCTGGCCGATAAGAATTTACCGACGGTTCCGCGAGGTAATATTCGAAATATCATAGAACGGGACACGCTGGAATTGCTCGGAATAAAAGATAAGGGCACAGAGACAGAAGAAACAAAAAGCGAGAGAACCAAAGGGCGTAAGGGCATCAGCGTAAAGAAGGAAAAAGGGAAGAAAAACAATAATGACTGAGCTTTTGGAAGAGCGAAGAGAAAGCTGGGGGACACGTGGTGGATTTATTCTGGCGGCAATTGGCTCGGCTGTCGGTCTGGGCAATCTTTGGGGATTTCCATACAAGCTGTACAGCTATGGGGGCGGTGCGTTTCTGATTCCGTATATAGTCGCCCTGTTCGTGGTCGGTATTCCTATAATGATTCTCGAATTCAGTATCGGCCATTACACGCAGCGAGCGGCACCCGATGCATTCAAACGCGGGCACAAGCGTTTCGAGATTGCGGGCTGGTGGGGAATCATACTGGCTTTCGTGATAATCACTTATTATCCCGTGATTTTGGCGTATTGCTTCAGCTTTTTATGGTACAGCATCGTCGGAATTTTTACCGGCGGAGAACTGCCCTGGGCGGGTGAGGGAATCGAAGGTGTCGAGAACGCCAGTCGGTTTTTCAATGAGACATATCTTGGCAAAATCGATGGCCCCAATCTTGGGGCAATTCGTTGGAATATTGTCTTGCCGTTGATTATTACCTGGGCCGCGATGTACTTCTGTATATTCAAGGGTGTACGTCTCGTTGGCAAGATCGTCTGGCTTACAGTTCCGCTGCCGTGGCTGATGCTTCTGATACTGACGGTACGCGGGCTGACTCTCGAAGGCAGCATGCAGGGCCTGACTTATTATCTCGATCCTGTGTGGTCCGAGCTTACCAAGCCTGTGACATGGCGTTATGCGTTCGGACAGGTATTCTTTTCGCTGAGTCTTGCTTACGGCGTGATGATTACCTATGCCAGCTTCCTCCACAGGAAAAGCGACCTAAACAACAACGCGGGCATTATCAGTATTGCCGATTTTGCAACGAGTTTTGTCGCCGGGCTGGCGGTCTTTGCTACGCTGGGAGGGATGGCTTTTATAACTCAGCAGTCAGGCAACCCGGTGGCGGTGGAAAACGTTGCCGAAGGCGGACCGTCGCTTGCTTTCATAGCGTTCCCTTACGCACTGGCACAATTGCCTCATTCGGCGTGGTTCAGCTTTGTTTTCTTCTTTGCACTTGTAACGTTGGGAATAGACTCGGCTTTTTCAATGACCGAATCAATTTTGGCCAGTATTATCGATAAGACCGGTTGGCGCAGGAGCATCGTTCTTCCCGTGTTGAGTGCGATAGGACTACTATTCGGGCTGGTTTTCGTGACTGAGGGCGGATTGAACTGGCTCGGCACAATCGACGGATTTGTCAACGGTACGTGGGGTATCGCGTTCATGGGGCTGCTGGAGTGTGTCGTTCTGGGGTGGCTGTGGCGAATTGACATACTCAGACAGCACGCGAATAGTCACAGCGACTGGAAATTAGGCAAATGGTGGAACTATCTTATACGCCTGGTCATACCGGTAGTCCTCGGCACGCTTTTCTTCTGGCAGCTTTTCGATGACATCAGTGGAGATGGATTCTTGAGGACGCCGGAGGGCGACTGGATATTGACGAACTGTGTAGGCTTGAGCATTTTGGCTTGTGTGCCAATCATCGCAGTGATATTCAGTCTTCTAAGGGGCCGGACAGACGTTGAAGAACCGCAGCGACCGGAGGGCAATCTAATCGTTAAGGGCGGATTTGCAGGCTCGATTGCATTACTGGCAACTTTGGTTATCGCAGGCCTGCTCATTGTCCAATTTACAGTCTCAATGCCGCAGGCGGCGAAAGACGCGATAATCTGGTTGTCATTAGCCGCCGGAGTCGCTGCGATGCTGCTGAGCAATTATGTTCTGGACAGGCACCACACTTCGAAAAGCCAGGCCTCATGGCTGGCAAGGTGGGCCGGCATTATCGCGACGATGGACGTCAGCGCATCCGTTGCTATGATCCTGATTGGTCTGGCTCAGGCAGAGAAAACCGCCAAACCGGCCGCTCATATCCGCGATGAATTAAGCGGCGTTTCCTATATTATTCTTACGGTCGTGTTCCTTATCATTATAGGCGGCCTGGGATGGTCCTTTTATCGAGCTTTAGCGGCTGCCGGCGCAGACAATTCGGTTCAGCATTCCGACGAAATCGGCGATGAGAAACAAGAGGACTAACCATTAATACATGTCATACCAATTGGAATTAGTTCTTGCGCCATACTGTCATTCCCGCGAAGGCGGGAATCCAGTTTTTGTTCCATCCCGAAGTCTTAGCAAAGAGTAAACCGCTTTGATTGAGCAATATTACATCGCCACAAGCGCACATATTAAATACAATTGGTATCGGATTTCTCCGCCTGTGCGCAAACGACGATACGAAATGCTGTGAGCTACTTTGGCTTAAACCCTTTGATTTCCTTGCCGGTATATTTAGCGCAGGCCTTTTCCAGATCGACCTCGCTTATATTCGCCAGCGTACAGAGCCAGGCAAGGACATCCGCAAATTCCTCTTCCCTGTTCTCCTGGTCGTCACCGGCCAGAGCAGTGGCAAGCTCCCCCACCTCTTCGACAAACCACATAAACGTGGCCGGGATACCTCTTTCCCGGTCCCGCTTCTCGTATTTACGTGAAATTATACCTTGAAATTCTTTTATCTGCATTAGACAACCATGACAAAGGAGTAAGAACTCATTCGAAACACGCGAATAAATAATATTTCTTAGCCTTTCGGATTGCAAGAACATTTCCATCCGAACTGAAAAAACCACAGATAATACGTGACAAACTGACTGGAATGTGATAGTCTATGGCTTGTGGATAGTTATAGATGAAAGAGCCATCGAAATTGCCAAGAGCCATCCATGCGAGAGTTTTGAGATTTTATTTCCGGTAGACCAAATTGCTGACAAGAAGTGTTGTATATTATTATGTTATTGTTTAATCTCTGGAGGGAGTTATGAGTAAAAAATGTTCACAATGTAAAAGATCACCCGCAGTCTACCAAATAAATGGGCACCCCCTTTGTGTAGACTGTGCGTATAAAATTCAGCAAATGAACTACATGGAGCAAGTCCAAAATATGCAGCAGATGAATTGGCTGTGTGCGCACATGGAAACCGTTGCCGGGGTTCCAGGTATTCTTCCTCGTTTCGAAATCCCGAAACCGCCACCAATTATTAAACAACAAGGAGGTATCACATTGAATAATATCAATGTTGAACAAAGTGTTGTTGGTTCAATCAACACCGGAAATATTGGACAAATAGATGTTGCCTTAAGCAATATAAAGAATGGTGGAGACGACGAACTGGCTAATACTATTAAAGAGTTTACTGAAGCGATTCTTGCCTCTAACGAACTCACCATTGAAATGAAGAATGAGTTAATCGAGCAACTTTCATTTTTGACCGGCCAGGCGACTGTTCCAAAGGAAAGCCGAAAAGGGAGTATCATAAAGCCAATACTTACAACAATTAGTAAGAGCATTCAGCATCTTCCAGGTTTAGTTACTCTATTTGAAAAGCTTGGCCCATTCTTCGGTCTATAGAAATCACTAACATCTGGCTGTTGAAACTATGTATACCCGAGTAGAATGTGCAAAATATATTTTGCACACGCTGGAAAAATAATTATGATGTCTCTATGTCAAATTACAGACGAGCGAAATGTTTTTGTTAATTAATATATCTGTGCGTGGAACAAGTTGCACGCCCCACAAGGCTACGGTCCACAATATCTAATATGGAAATAAAAGTTAATTCAATATGAAGAAGTATCAATGGATTGACAATTTGATGAGCTTAGAGGTTCTTTTACAAACCGAGAAAAAAACAACATCGGATACTTTGAACTTGCGTGATGAGGATTCAATTGAGATCAATAACTTGATTAACATATTCTTTCGCCTGTCGTATAAATGCAGGGAAGATGTGCAACTGGATTCAGAAAAGCATTGGTTTATATCAATAGCTACGTCTATATATATCCGTCTTCCATACAATATAAGAGCTATTTATATCTTGTGGTTAAAAGGATACTATCTTGAAGCCATTATCGTTTTCAGACAAATTCTTGAAGGACTACCTACTCTTCGGTACTTCCACAAATATCCAGAAAAGATAAAAAAGCATATTGAGGGGACTAAACGGGTGCCTTTCTCTACTATATTTAATGAATTTTCCCCTGATTTTTATAAAAACTGGTATGGGAAAACTTTTTCTGCCCTTGCTCATGGTGGCCTTATTGCAAACTTATTACGTTTTAAGCGTTCTCTGAGTCTACATGAAACTATTATGGGATGTGAGTTCAACTCAGAGAATTCAAATTTAGTAACAGTACCAACCATATTGATTAGTTATGGATATTTGACATTTACGTGTATTTTTTTCCCTTCCATTAACTCTAAGTTGAATTCAATGATGAAAAACAGAATTAAAGACATCTCTGAACATATCGAAAGTAAGTATTTGAAAAAATCTGACAACGATTTTCTCAAGGTGGTTTTACCAATCATTTGCAAATAATAGTGGCAGGGAGCGATAATCTCACCACAATGAATAGCATAGAACCATGCCGGACTATAGACAATGGTTTCGTGCGGGCGGGACAGGCTTTTTAGACAGGATTTACAAGATTTACACAGATATAATTAAGCTTTGTAACATGGACATTTTTTTGCCCATGCGGACTGGTTGTTATTTCATTTATCGCCGGCAATAGTATGACACGAATTTTTAGCGGAGATAAGAGGTTATCATGAAAGAAATACCATTAGGTAACGGCCAGAATGCTAAGGTCGATGACGAAGATTACGAATGGTTGTCCGGCTATAGCTGGTATGCCTACTACGACTCGAAGCGAAAAATGACGTATGCGGCCCACGACACGCCGAGCGGAAGACGGGTGTATATGCACGATGCCATTATGGGCCTCGATTCGCTGGAAGACGAACCGATGAATTGAGATTGCTAAGCATTGGCAGGGTGTGATGAATCGCACCAATTACTTAATAGAATAGAATCATGCCGGACTATAGACGAAGGTTTCGTGCGGGCGGGACAGTCAAGACCGCGGCCGAAATCGGAACCGCAGATGAACGCTGATGGACGCAGATATTGAAAAGACTTGAATCTCGCGAGTTGATCATTGCTTAAAGCCCTGTCCATCCTCACGGAGATATTTCCCGGAATTTATTTGACTTTGATATAATAATTAGTATAATACTAAACAAATTGAATATTGAATACAAAAAACAGGAGACTTTGCCATTTACGACTTGCGATTTACGATTTTTCTTTTCTTCCGCGTAATCAGCGAAATCCGCGGTTAATTCGTATGTAGTATGCTTGTCCTGAGTGGAATCGAAGGGGCAGAAGGCAGATTAATGAAAAAAACAGGTGAAAAAGAGTAGAAAACGACGAAAAATTGAGCTTAATTTGAAAAAACAAACCCAA
>Ga0307379_10011161_pt1 | contig 11822 bp, 13 predicted proteins | sample UN2MG_FD_202237 | JGI IMG/M metagenome (GOLD analysis project Ga0307379, IMG submission 202237) | Soil microbial communities from Risofladan, Vaasa, Finland - UN-2 | ecosystem: Environmental > Terrestrial > Soil > Coastal area > Acid sulfate soil | place: Finland: Risofladan, Vaasa | collected... | reverse complement strand
GCATGGAGAGGCGCAGCAGCGCCTTTGCGTTCCTCAGGTACCTCCGCTGCCCGGCGGCCACGAGAAGATTCGCCCGCGCCAGTTCCCGGTACTTCCCGTAGATGACCTCTACCGTCCGGCAGAACGTATCCCGTCCCCCGCTGGTCAACGACTCCCCACCCGGCCTCCAGGAGAACTCGCAGGTGGCCTTCCGGATATGTGCGAAAGGGAACCTCCGGGACATCCGGATCCAGAGGTCCCAATCCTCGAGCACCGGGAGGGATTCGTCGAACAGGTCGGATTCCCGGAGGCAGTCCTTGGAGTGAAGGATGCAAGGGGTGGGAATGAAATTCCGGATCAGTATCTGATTGGCGTCGAAATCGAGGGAGAAGGGGATGTCCCTCTTACACACGAGGAATTTCCCGGCCACCCGTTTCTGGTGCGCCCGGACCGCGTCCGTGTAGGCCGCCCGGGAACCGGTCGATTCCAGGAAATTCACCAGCGTTTCGAGGTGGTCGGGGTAATACAGGTCATCGTCGTCCAGGTAGGCGATGTAGTCCCCTGTCGCCGCGCGAATCCCTGTGTTCCTCGCCGCCGCTGGCCCCCGGTTTTCGGGATGCCGAATGTAGTTGATGGCGCCGCGGGCATTCCAGCGCGCCACCACGTTCGCCACGTCCACGCCCCCGTCGTTCACCACGACGACCTCGAAGTGCCGGAACGTCTGCCCCTCGATGCTGCGGAGGCAATCGCTCAACGCCTCCGGCCGGTTGAAGGTGGGGACGATGATGGAAACGAGTGGTTGCTCCATTTGATAATTGGGTGCCGTCTACCGGTCGCCGGCCCGGAGCAGCAATCCCCTGTAGTACGCACGCGCCCAGATTCGCTTCAGTGAATACTGGAGGTATTGCCCGAGCAACTCCTTCCGTCCGCCCTTCAAATATTTTTTCCGGATTTCCCACGTCTCCTGATATGCCCGGTCCGACTTCGAAACGGAGAGGGAGGCCGGATGGGCGCGGAAACAGGCGATCCTCCGGTCGATCGTCACGGGATCGCCGAGGGTTCCCAGACGGAGCCATAGGTCGTAGTCCATGGAGTATCGGTACGCCGGGTCGAACAGTCCCGCTTTCCCGAATCCTTCCCTCGTGACGAACGTGGCGGGGTGGAGGATGAAATTGCCCCGGACCAGCTTCCGGTACGAATATTTCCTGCCCGTGACGGTCTGCAGGACCCTTCCCCCCGGATCGACGATGTCGATCCCGCCGGTGAGCCAGAGGGCCCCCGGATGGCGGAGGAGTTCACCGGCAACGGCGGACAGTGTACCGTCATCCTTATAATAGTCGTCGCTGTGGAGGTGCGCGATCAGGTCGCCGGTGGCGAGCCGGACCCCCTTGTTCATCGCATCGGAGATCCCTTCGTCGGGCTCGCTCCGCCAGAAGTCGATCCGGTCCCCGTATTCCCGTATGATGTCGAGTGTCCCGTCGGTGGATCCGCCATCGACAATGATGTATTCGACGGGATCGTAGGACTGGGACAGGACGCTCCGGATTGTCTCTTCCAGGTGCTTCCGGTTGTTGTACACCACCGTGATGACCGAGACGAGCGGCCTTCCGGGGGTCCCGCACTTTCGGGTCCCGAGGAGCCTCGTTCCCCCTTCTAGGGTCACGCGAGACCTCTCCCTTCCAGGCATCGCATACCCACTACTCCTTCCATGCCGCTTCCCGCGCCGTCAGACGAAAACGACGCAGCATGGCCGCGAACTGCCTGTCGTCAATCCTCCGGAGATGCCGGATCCTTTTCCGTTCGGCCAGCACGGCCGGCATTCCGCGAAGGGCGTCCGACCAGGCACGGAGGACGATCCGCGAAAGCATCCACACGGAGTGATCGCGCGCGAATTTTCCCGCCGCGCCCCTCCCCCGGATCGCCGCGACGAGGTGGTGGAGGAACCTGGCGCCTGTGTAGAAGGGCGACAGGAGGACGCGGGTCGCAGGGAAATATTTGAACAGCACCCAGACCCGGTTGCGTTCGACCTGGTACGCCTTGAATTCGGAATAAGTCCCTCCCGTCGCCGAATATTTATGATACACGACCGCCGCGGGGACCAGAAAGCACCGCGCCCCGTAGAGGCGTGCCCGGAGCCCGAGTTCGGTGTCGTCGCCGTAGGCGAAGAACCGTTCGTCGAACCCCCCGATCGTGTCCAGGAGATGTTTGCGGAATACGGCGGCGCACCCGCTGGGCCAGATCACCTCCTCCTCCCGGTCGTACTGGCCCGTGTCCCTCTCGAGCCGGCCCCGGCCCCGTGCGATCCCGTCGGGATAGAGGAGGTGCCCCACCGTGTCGATCTCGTCCCGACGGTAGTAGTTGAGGACCTTGCAGGCGAACACGTCGACGCCGGGGTGCCGGCCGGCGGCCAGCGAGATTTCCTCGAGCCAGCGGGGATCGGCCCATGTGTCGTTGTTGAGAAACACGATCCAATCGCCGCCGGCGACCTCCAGCCCCCGGTTGTTCCCTCCCGAGAAGCCGAGGTTATTTTCGAGGGGGACGAGGCGGACGCGGCCCCCGTACGTTTCCCGAAGGAAATCGGCGGATCCGTCCGTGGATCCGTTGTCAACAACGATAACGTCGAAATTCCGGAAAGTCTGGCTGAGGACGGAGTCCAGGCACTCCTTCAGCAGGTGCCTTCCGTTCCAGTTGAGGACGATGACGGAGAAGAGCGGGGGTTTCGTATCGCCTCCGGTCAACTCGGAAAGGCCACCATGTATTTTCCCCTCCCCGATCGGCGTAAGTGTCACGAATGGGTATTCATCGGGAAACCACCTGCTCGATTATCTCCAGGAGCCGGCTGTTGAATTCCCTCTGTCCCCACATGGCGGCGCGTTCCGATCCGCGTTTTTTCAGGGAGTCGCACAGGTTGTCGTCTCTCCAGAGACGAAGGATGCAGGCGGCGATTTCATCCGGGGCTTCCTTCCTGGCCAGGGCAACCGCCCGGAGCAGGTTCGCGTGGTTCTTGTGGAACCAGAACTGCGCCGGGTAGAAGAGGAACCGGGATGGGAGGGAGTATCGCGCGTCGAAGTCGGCCTCGCCGGTTTCCCCCCGATTGAGGGTCCCGGGCGGAACATACGGAAGGACAAAGATCCGGTCCGTTGGAACACGATAGCTCTCTGCCACCTGTTCCCTTCCGGTCCGGGAATCCACGATGATGCCACTGGACCATCGACAGATGTTCCGGAAGTTTGCCTCGCGCAGATGATATTCCAGCCGGTTCCCGACTTCGGGAAACCGTCTCTCGTACCGGTGCATGAGGTCCGCGATCGACACGAGGGCCGGAACGGGAACCTGGAAACTCAGGCTGTCCTGGGCAGGGAAGATCCAAAGGCTGCACCGTTGCCTCAGCAGTGCCCGCACCTGCGGGTGGAACCACGGGGCTGCCTTTCTCCAGATGCCTTGGGAAAGTCCCAGGGTCATCCATCCCGCACCGACGAATCTTCCCCGGAATCCCCTCGGCACGTGGATGGAGGAAAGGCCCGATTCCCGGAGCAGGCCGCTCCAACGGGGGGACAGGTAGGCCGCCCCCGGAGGGTTCGGACCCAAGGAAGATACCAATCCGTACGGTCATGCCCTTGCGATGTAGCAGACGTTCCAGGTGTCCAGGCCGGGCCTCCGTCCCGTCATCCACTCCTGACTCTCCAGGAGGGTGAGCCCGGTATCGGCAAGCAGTCGTTCCACCTCGGGCGTGAACAGATAGCGCATCGGGTGGATTTCTGAAATTTCCTCGACGGTCCCTTCGACCTTGTCACGGATTAGCACGAGATACTTCACCTCGACCTTGTTCTGTTCCGCGTACAGGACCGGTTCCGCGATTCGGGTGATCCGGACCTTCCCGTCCTCGAGCCGTTTGACCCGGACGGAGGGGCCTTCCGCCAGCACGGCGGGACCAAACCAGCAGTCGAACAGGAATATCCCGCCCGGCTTGAGATGTGCCTTCGCCGTCGCAAAAGACCCGGCCAGGTCCTCGTCCGAGGTCTGGTAGCTCATGACGTGAAAGAGCGATACGACGGCATCGTGGGGTTTCCCGGTCCTTTCGACCCGCACGTCACCCTGAGAAAACGATATCCTTTTTCGCAAGCCCTCTTCGAGGCCGAGGATTCTTTCGCGGGCTTTCCGGATCATTCCCTCGCTTGCGTCAACCCCTTGAATTTCATACCCGAAATGGGCGAGGTGGAATGCATGCCCCCCGCTCCCACACCCCAACTCCAGGAGAGAAACCGCCCCGGGACGGTGTGCCTGGATCAGGCGGTGAACGTACTCCGACTCCCCCCTGTAATCCTTGTCCCGGTAGAGCAGGTCGTAATACCGGGCGTATTTTCCGAAGACGTCGATGGCGCACCTCGGCGCGTTCTAAGGTTGTCCGGCGTTTCCGGCCAGTTCCTCTACCCGGACCATGGCCTGCCGTTCCAGGTCGAATAGCGGAAGATGCGCGATCGGGCCGAGGCGTGATTTCCCGGAAAGATAGGTCAGTCTTCCCTTTTCGTCACGAGATTCCCGGAACCGGGAGGCCACGAATCCCGTTTCCGGGCCGGGCAAGCGCAGGTTCCCCGCCCTGTCTTTCCGCACGAAATAGGCGTTGTTCCCATGGCTGTTCGTTCCCGCAAAAGCGTATCCTTTCTTCTCACCGAGAAGGCAGAGTGCTTTAAGGGAGCATCCCCAGTACAGGTTCGAATGATGGGCCCTCGTCCGGCGGAAGGAGGGATCGTACGGGATCGTGACCGCCCGTTCGGGGCCGAATACGGAGTTGTACTCCATGACGACGATGACGGGAGAAGCGCCCCCAAGCGCTTCCCAGACCCAGTAGTCGTTCCCGTCGATATCGATATGTAGCAGACCCAGGTTCCGTTCAAAGCCATGGGCGTGAAGCAGGTCGTCCAGGTTCTCCCTGTTCACGAAAGCGGGGACCGCTGTCAGGTCGTGTCGCCAGAACAGGTCCGAGTTGCGCAACGAGGCGATCCGGCCGGCATCGCTGTCCATGACCAACCCTCTCCAGTTGTCGTTCAAGAGCAGGAAGCGGGTATTCGATTCGCTGTAGTCCCCCACGCCGAATTCGACGAACGATTCCTCCTCCGGCGAGATTCCGGTCCGGTGGACGATGTACTGGATGATCCCGTCGTCTCCGAACTGGGAGAACACCTTGAACTCCGCTTCTTTTAACGATTCGAGGATTCCCCGTTCTTTCATCTGGCGGATCAGGATGCGGGCAGTCAGGATCCTGGTTTCGTCGATCCTGGCGGACAACGCGGAGAGTTCCCCGGGAATTGTCAGGAAACCCGGGAGAAGTCCCTTGACGATCTTCTTGGTCACGTCGAGGACGTTCATTTCTTCTTTACGGCGCGTCTCATCGGGCCAACGCCTCCCGAACCCTCGCGGCTGCCTGTTCGATCTGTCCCTCGGTAAGAGCCAGCCCGCTGGGGATATAGAATCCCCTGCGGGCGAGCCGTTCTGCTACGGGAAAAGAGTCCGTGCCGAACAGGCCCATTCTTTTGAAAACCGGCTGCTCGTGCATCGGCCAGAAGAAGGGACGGGTCCCGACACCCAGAGAGGCTAACCGGCCCATCGCCTCCCCTGCTTCGTACGGCACGGCGTCATCCAGCACCACACCGTAGACCCAATAAATGTTTTCCGCGTACGATGTCCGCTCAACCGGAAGCTGAACCCCGGGGAGATCCGCAAGCAGACGGGTGTACCGCCTGCCCATCTTCCTCTTGCGTTCGACGAATTCGTCCAGCCGCTCCAGTTGCGCCAGCCCCACTGCTGCCTGCAGGTTGGTCATCCGGAAGTTCCAGCCGAGTTCCTCGTGTACGAATCGCTTCCCCGGCTGGAAGCAGAGGTTGCGGAGGCTTCGGCACCGGTTGGCAAGGCCGATGTCGTCCGTGACGATCATACCGCCCTCCCCGGTGGTCAGGTGCTTGTTCGGGTAGAAACTGAAGGCGCTGAGCCGTCCGAAACTGCCGCACTTCCTCCCCCTGTAGGTCTGACCGTGCATTTCCGCCGCGTCCTCGATTACAGGAACTCCATGGCGGTTCGCGAGCGCGAGTATGGGATCTAGGTCGACGGGGAGTCCGTACGTGTGCACGACCAGGATGGCGCGGGTTTTTGTCGTGATCTTTTCCTCGACCTGTTCCGGCACCATGTTCCACGTCGACGGATCGGAGTCCACGAGGACAGGGCGGGCGCCTGCCCGCACTACGGCGGCTGCGCAGGAAATGATCGTAAAGGCGGGGAGGATCACCTCGTCCCCCGGCCCGATTCCCATGGCGGCTACCGAAACTTCCAGGGCCGCGGAGCCGTTCATGACGGCGATTCCGAACCGCCGCCCGACCCGTGCTGCAAAACGCTCCTCAAACTGCCCGACGAACGGCCCCTCGGAGGAGATCCAGCCCGTTTGGATACACTCGGCCAGGTACTTCATCTCGTTGCCGTCGAGAAGCGGTTCGTTCACGGGGATCGAATCCGGGGGGGCAGTCACTGCGGAACCTGCGCCTGTGACGACGAAATGCCTGAAAATCGGGTCTTGTCCTGTTCCCCCGTGTAAGGCCCCTGCTTCACCTCGATGATCTCGATCTCTTCCAGAGCTTCGAAGCCGTGTCCGCCGGATGCGAGAAGGATTACGTCTCCCGCCTCCAGGATCCTGCTTTCCAGGTAGGCCTTCTTCTCATCGTAGAAGTCCACCCGCATTCTGCCCCGGCGGATGACGAGCACCTCCTGTGTGTAATGCACCTCGCGGGGAATGGGGTTGTGGACATGGGGAGGGATGATCTTTCCCGCAGGATGCCGCATGAAGGCAAGTTGCTGGGAAAAATCGTTCGGGGTGAAAAAGTGTATGCCGGGCTTGTTGAAATTCCGCTTCAGAATTATCGCCAGCATCCGGTCGCCTGAGACGATGTGTTCTATCACGGGTTCTCTTCGAGGTAATGGTTTTTTGTTATCCAGCTCAACAATCGAGGATCTTTCCGGACCGCCGCGGCGTGATGATGGCGTCCATCGATGTACCCCTTCTTTATCGCATACATTACATCGAAGTGTTTCGAAGGGAGGCAGGAAATGTAAGCCAAAAATGTTCTCACGGTGTGTTCAATACTGCCCGTGAAGCCAGAGCCTTGCTTGGGACCATTTCTCCGGATTTCGGCGTAGGACCCGGAAACCCCGGCGGCGAAGGTCCTCGAATACAGGTGGCCGGCTGTCATCCGGTTTTTCGTTACCGCATGAAACACGGACGCATCGGGGTTGTAGACGATCTTATACCCCCGTTCCTGAATCGCCTTGGCCACTGCCGATTCACCGTCTCCTCTCCAGAGAACCAGCTCCCCCGGCATCCCGTCCGGGTGGAATCCTTTCAGATCCTCGAGTATGTTTTTTCGGATCGAAAAATTACAGCCAAAGACGAAATACGGCTCCACTTCGCAAATGGAATCGCCGAAATCCAGGAGACTGAAATATTCCGAATACCTCCCCTGGGGGGTTTTTTCCCACAGCCTGTCGAACCAATCCGGCGGCTCCGCCTCGAATTTCGGCAGGGCCTTCCCCCCAACCAGCCCGACCTGGTCGTCTGCGAACGATTGCTCGATTCCAGAAAGCCATCCAGGGAATGCTTCTATGTCGTCGTCACAATATACCAGAATTTCCCCTTTTGCCTTCCGAAAGCCGATGTGGCGCCCGACATGGAGACCCGGGCGGTCATCAAAGTAATAGGTGGAATTCGGTAATACCTGGGAATACCGCGAAAAAACTTTCGGGGTCCCGTCGCTTGACCCGTTATCGACGACAATCACTTCAAACCGGGAAGGATGAATGGTTTGTCGGGTTATAGAATCGAGAACCTTTTCCAGAAATGCGGCTCTGTTCCGTGTCGGAATGATGACCGATAGTTTCATTTTTTACAGTGGAATCCTGCATCGGTCAATAATCTTCTGTTTTCCCTTAATGGGCGCTCTCCCGGATGATTCACATCGGAATCCGTTCTGTCCAGATCGCCAAAAAACAACACCCTGAACCGGGAATTCATATGCGCGAGATTGGGTATGGTAGCAATAAAGATTCCACCAGGTTTTAATACACGATGGATTTCCCGGAGTGCGCTTCTTTGATCCATGAACGGGATGTGTTCCAATACATCCAGCAACAATACCCTGTCAAAATATTGATTCCGGTATGGCATATCGATGACAGATCCCCTGCGCACATAATCGCTCTCGTAGTTCAAGTCCAGGCCTTCCATCCGGAAGCCCCTGGATTGATACTCTTCGACCTATACCCCTTCCCCGCAGCCTGCATCGAGAATTACGGCATCACGGGGCAGTTTTTCTATATGTTCCGGAATGATGCGCATTTTCCGGATATACGTCGGAGCGTACGACCAATCCGGGTCGATATTTCGATGGTAATCCCCCCTTGTACAATATTCCCATCCACGGTATTTGGCGTTGTTATTGTTCAATTCGCCTCGCTATCTAATTGAAGCAATTTAAATTATATTGACATGGATTTTTTCAGTAATTTTATGGTATCGGTAAAGAAAAATCGGTCCAGCAGGAAAAGCGAGAAAATGTAGGTGGCAGATCCAAGGGCCGGGATAATGATCAGTTCTTTAATGCCGTTGGCGTGATAGGGTATTTTGAAATTGTTGTATTTGTAAATTAAGATCACGACAACCATGAATATGGAAGAAATAATGGTGTTTTTGCTGTTATGCCAAAGGTAAAGTAAATTTATATGAAAAATGCGAGACAAAATAAACGCATTCAGTGGAATTCCGATGATAAGGGAAACCGCGAGGCGACACTGGAGGAACGTTTTCAATCCATACGGAGCGGAGGCAAGGAATACGGGGAAATAAAACAAGGCTGCAAAAAACAACATTTTCGTGGTCATTTCCGGTCTGCCAATTGCGCGGTAAACCTCATTGTTTAGCCCGACCATCCACGTAAAACCAAGCGTCAACCCGAATAATCCGATTATGGTATGCAAGCCAACCCATTTATCCCCGAAAAAAGCCAATTCTATCTGTGGTGAAACGAGGTACAGGCCGATGCCAGCGGGAAGAGATATCGCTATCAGGATTTTATTTATTTTTTGAAAGACGGAAAACATGTTTTCAATATTGTTATTCAAACTGCACAATAACGAGTAGAAAACGGGAAGAAGAGGGTTGAAAAAGAGCCCGAAAATCATGTTTGCAATCATGCAACCCATGCGGTAGATGCCGAGGGTTTCCACGCCCATGTATTTGCCAACGATGAAGCTATCCCCCCAGATGAAAAGCCACGCAAGGATGCTTTCTCCGACCACCCAGCCTGCAAATGCCCCGAATTTCTTGAAAATACCGATATCAAAACGGAAAGACGGGCGCCATGTGCTGTTTACCCATAACAGGATGAATTTTATTAAGGAACCGGACAGCGATCCCGCTACAATAGCCCATACCCCGTACCCGGAATACGCCAAGGAAATGGAAAAAATTCCTGATATAATGGTGCTCCCAACTGTAACAAGAAACAACCTTCGGAAAGCGAACTCCCTCATATACAGGGCTTGCTGCACCGACGAGAAGGAATCGAAAATTATTTGAATTCCCAGAACCCGTATTACCGAGAGAGATTCGGGGCTATGGAAAAAATAGGCCAGGTAAGGTGCGGAAAGAAATATCACCAGGTAAATAATCAACCCGAGGAAAATACTTACCCAAAACGCGACGTCCGATGTTTTTTTCAACTCCTCCTTTGTCTGGATCAAAGCTTTTCCTAATCCGGTATCCAGCAACAGTATGGAAAAGCTGACGGTCATAATTGCCGTGGCCGCAATACCGAAATCTTTGGGTCCCAACAGTTTTGCGAGGATTATATAAATAACGGGAGTGATGATACGGGATAAAATCTCCATCAGGCCTGACCATTTTACCGATCTTGTGGCAGAGTCTATGAATTTATCTGGGTTGGATGTCATATTGGTTTTCCGCACGAGTTTCAGGCAGATGGAATTTTTATCGGTTCCATCCCGACCCGGGATCCGGACTCCCATAGTTTCAATATCGGATTTCTTTCCTTAATTGTGAAAAATCGGGAAAACTCCTCCCGCGAAAGCACCAGCGACCGGATCTTGCGGTTGATATATGTCTCCGTCTTGGCGACGAAATCGTCAAGCTGCGCCCTGTCGATGTTTCCCACCAGCACCGCGTCGATGATGCCCGTGTCGGCCCCGCGAGGGTAATCCCCGACCGGGTAGTCCGCCTCAAGGTTCCCCAGGCGGTCTACGACGGACTTCACCAGGTCGTCGATCCCCGTGATCTTCCGAACCATGGAGGAGAGCTCCGGGAAGAGGGGGTGGCCCGTGTTGGTGCGGAAATAGACGTTCCGCCCGTCGCGCTCGGAAACCAGGAACTTGTTCCGGCACAGGTTGCTCAGTTCCGAACCGATCGCATTCGGGGACACCCCGAACTCCTTGGCAAGATTGCGGAGATAGGCCCGAACGTTCGTGTTGAGGAGAAGCCTTACCAGGATCTGGACCCGGGTACGGGACGGGATCATTCCGTCGAGAATGTTTTTTGTCACAATATACATCATTCGAACGTACAGTATATTTGTACAGTTTTGTGGAAATAAATGTCAAGCATGCTTGTAATTATTTGATAATCAATGGGTATGTAGTTGTAATTCGGAATGCGGGGAGCCCGGCGACACGCCGCGGGAAACGAAGAGGCGGTTGCCGAAAACCCGGAGGCAGTTTCCCGGTTGGTTTGCCGGATCGGGGACTACTTCTCGCGATTTCCGGAAACGCGCTCCTCTTTCATCATCGCCAGTTCCTGCGCCATCTTCTTGTTCATCTGGTGGAGCTTCGAGATCGCGATCGAGAAGTGGATCAGGATCAGCAGGATGAAGAGGATCCCGACCAGGAAGAGGAACGAGGGCGGGTAGACGATCCCCACGGCGTGGGCAAGGACAATCAGCCAGTCCTGCTTGAGCGACAGGATCAGGATGACCACGCTCCCTGCCAGCCAGAGGATCGAATACTCTTCCCGCAGTTTCCGACGACGCACCATCTCGAGGATATAGAGAAGGAACCCGGCGGAGGCGCAGATCGAAAAAAGGGTTACCCGGTTCACCCGAATCTCCGAATGCAATTAATGAGGAAAGAAAGCGTCACCTTCACCATATAGTACACCGCCTGGAAGGAGGTGATCGACGATTTTCCCTCGGCCCGGTCGTACATGCGGACCGGTACCTCAAGTGCCCGCGCCCCCAGCCGGTGCATCAGGATGTAGGCGTCCACCTCCGGGTAGTCCGATGGGTAGTGGTCGGAGTAGAACGCGATCAGGCGGCGATTGATCGCGAAGTAGCCCGAGGTCGGGTCGGTCACGCGGTAACCGGTGAAGAGGTTCACGAGCCACCGGAAGTGCTGGATGCCGAAGATCCGTGGAATGCTCCCCCGGTACTCCGTTTCCCCGAGGAACCGGGAACCGATGACCGCGTCCGCCCGGCCCGCCAGGATGGGTTCTAGGACATTCGGAATGTCCTCGACTTCGTGCTGCCCGTCCCCGTCGATCCGCACGACGACATCGTAGCCGCGATCCCTGGCGTAGAGGAATCCGGTCTGAACGGCTCCGCCGATCCCGAGGTTGCAGGCCAGGTCCAGGACGATTGCCCCCGCTTCTCTCGCGGCCTCGGAGGTCCGGTCCGCGGACCCGTCGTTCACGACGAGCACGTCGTAGGGGGTTCGCTCCCGGAGCGAGTGGACCAGCCCCCCGATCGACTTCTCCTCCTGGTACGCCGGGATGACGACCAGGATGCGCGGAGGAGTTC
>Ga0307379_10011159_pt1 | contig 11822 bp, 4 predicted proteins | sample UN2MG_FD_202237 | JGI IMG/M metagenome (GOLD analysis project Ga0307379, IMG submission 202237) | Soil microbial communities from Risofladan, Vaasa, Finland - UN-2 | ecosystem: Environmental > Terrestrial > Soil > Coastal area > Acid sulfate soil | place: Finland: Risofladan, Vaasa | collected... | reverse complement strand
AACCCTTTCAGGCAGATTTCCCTTCTCAATAAGATGCTTCTGAAGTGTCTTGATATCGATATCTCGCGGCGATTTGCCGCTCTGGGCAGCCATAGCCGCTGCCATTCCCGCCGCGTAGCCCTGGTTCTGGATATCGGCCTGCATCCGGATAACCGGCATGGCGTCACGGTGAGCGCTTACGCCGAGCCCCGTGACCAGGATGCCATCCAGACCCTTTGGCAACAAGCAGCGGTAAGGTACGTTAACGAACATTTCTTCCCTGTCCGGGGGTCTTATCAGGAAAACCGGGTGAATTGTAAAACCGTGCGAGTCGAAATTGCTTCGAGCGATCACTATGGTGTCGGGATAGGTCCGCCCGAGCGTGATATCCATCGGTGACATCGTAAAATCACCGACGATCCGCCGGCGCTCACGCGTATCGACCAACTGCCCCAGGTCGTAAGCATCCTTGTACTTTTTCTTGGCTATTACAAAAGAACGCCAGACATCGATCACATCGGCGTCATCAATGAACGTCCAATCGGTGTTGGTATATCCGGCGCCAAGCTCATGCGGCGGAAGACCGGCCCCCTGGACGGCGACGCTCGTGCCGTCGGTGTAAACGCAGGCAGCGCCCGCCGCAGCGGCAATATCGGCATTGCCGGTCGAATCGATGACAACCTTTGCAATGACCACTCCGCGTCCGGCGTCTGTCGCGACAACCACTCCCTTGACGCGCCCGTTCTCTACAAATGTGCCGCAACCGAGGGCGCCAAACCAGATATCCGCCCCGGCTTTACGCAATTGGCTGCGATACCATTGTTTCTTCCATTCGATATTCCATCCGCCGCCTCGCGGCTTTGCTCCTGCTTCGAAACCGGCAATTCCATCATCAATTTCTTTCGTAAATCCCTTGATATAACCGTAGTAATACTTGCTGATAAAACCAGTCGTTCCCACACCGCCGAGGCCGTGCAGGTACTCGACGACAAGCGTCCTGGCCCCCTGCCTTGCCGCGGCAATACCGGCCGGGGCACCACCCGTGCCGCCGCCGATTACTACAACGTCATATTCTCCGAGTACAGGTATGGCGCGCCTGCCGGCGGATATTCTTTCAGGTGTTTTTGTCTGCGAACGTATCCCTCCGAGATTCTCGCTAACATCCCCTGAAACGACCGCCGGCGCTGGTTTGTCGAGAAGCCTGACGTTTCGCAGCTCCGGCAAGTCTTTCGCTTGCGAAGCAGCGGCGGCACCAATACGATTGCCAGCTTTCATTAGCTCCAACGGTCGAAGCAGCTCTTCGGCGGCTCCTCGTGATACATCCGCGCAGCCTCCAAGTACAAACATACTTGCGATTCCCTTTGGCCTGAACACATCCAGATTAACCTTATCTGAGCCGGGCCATGAACCGGACAGGCTTTTCCTCGCTTTTACCGGGTCCGGCGGGACCTGGAACAGTATCTCCGACGCATCCACTACGCCCGGATCCCACGTTCTATCGCGGGCAATCTGTTCGGCCTGGGCGAAGGATGCAAAGGAGCCGTCCTTCATTGGTATTTCGAGTTCGTACTCAATAGCTTCGTAGTTCCGGCCTACTCTGGCAGGGATCGGCGAGGGCATCTTTTTTGCCGTAATGCCCGGGCCGGTCTGCGATTGTCCGCCGATTACAACGCGCCGAAACGTCTGCAATCCGGCGGGATAGGGCTCAAAAGCAGCGCCTGCCATTCTGGCTACGCATGCCCGCGGCGTAGCATCAATAATGACTTTAGCTTTCACCGCCTGCCGGCCGGAACGATTGGCCATCACAATTCCCGCCGGTCTCCCGTCATCATCAGTAAGCACATCGGTTGCATAGCAGCCGTACAGAAACTGCACACCAGCTTCGAGCAGCGCCTCATCCAGCGTTCTCTTGACCTGCATGGGTGTCGGCGGCATCCGCAAATGTTCGCCGGGTTTGGCAACTGAGTTCTCATCCTCGATTAAAATCTCGCCCAAAAGCACTCGCTCGACATCGGGACTTTTCTGGATTTGGAATTTCACGTAACGGGCCTGCCCGGTCACCGGCGCGGAAAACACAACGGGTCCCCACGGCTCGGGAAGGGTTTCGCCAAGTCTCTCATTTTGAATGACTGCGGCCGGCTTCCAGTTCTGCTTATCCCCGCTCAACGAAACACTGATGCGCTGCACTTCGAAATCGCCGGTTAGCCCGGGGCTGCGGCGCTGGTAAGCCATGACATGGACTTTCCTGGGTTTACGTTCGATTCTCAGGTCGGCAATGATATTTACATCGCCGTCATACTGAACGCTTTGCGTGCTCGCACTGTGCCACTTGCCATCGGTGAGCAGCGACGCCGGCTGCGTGTCTTTATGCATGGCAGCGAACGGTTTGTCGGCCTCATAAACCAAATCAACGGAATTATGCGGCACTAAAGGCACGGCCGGCTCGGCAAAAACCTTCCTCGCAAGGGGCAGGTTCAGCACTTCGCCCGGCTTCAGCCAGAGCCGGTACGTGCCGCAGATATCCTCGCCGAGGTACGGACGTTCGGCGGCAAGAAAAACTCTCGCCCCATGCTCAGCCGCTGCTGCCGCCGCTGCCACACCGCCCGAAGTACCACCTACAACTACCACATCAACATCGTAGGCAACGGGAATATTCCTCGCCGATTCATTAACTGCTTTTTCATAACCGCTGCTCACAGCTTGTTCGGTGCCGGAAACGTCACCTTGGGAGGCTTTCGAACACCCTCCCTGTAAATAAAGCAGACATAACAGCATCGCAAGCAGTATGATCTGACCAAATTTCTTCACTTCCAGGCCCTTTCAACAAACAACTTCAGTTGCCCCCTTCGCTCTTTTCCGTCCTGAACGGCTCTCGCCCGATATTCATACATCGCTGCAAAAGTTACCTTCGTATTGTTATGTTAACCGACATTAAATTGATTGTAAAGATTCCATCATTTTCAATAAGAATCCTTATTTGATTTTGGATTGGCCGGATAAAGCCTCAAAACAAAACAAAACAAAAAACATTTTTCGCTTGACACAAAGGCAGTTGATTTGATATAAAGTAATAAATGAGGTTTTGATACTTGTAGATGGGCGTTTGCTGTTTTTGGCCTTCCGGTTTGAGATTCCTAATAGTTTTCCAGGGATTTTTCATAAAGGCGCAGAACAATGGAAAAGTGATGATATTGCCGGAGTTGTCATGTTTGTTAACCCTCTTATGAAGGAGAATTGTTATGTTTAGGAAAATGATTTGTTTAACTCGACGGAATTTTTTGGGAGGTTTAGGTACAAGTATAGCAGGGACTGCTATGGCTGGGGAGATGCTGAGCGGCAGAAGGATTCCGAAGCAGCAAGAACACTGGAAGGCAATTAAGCCGGTGCGTAAAAATGGGCCGGCGTCGAAGTACGTGCCAACGATTATGGTGGCAACCGTAAGGCGGAAGGAGGATTACGGCATGGGGTGGCCGGGTGCGATCTATGATGGGAAAGCGGCAATTAAAGAGTACACTGCGCAACTAACGGAGACAGCCAAGTCGCTCGGTGTGCGATTAAATCTGAGGCCGAATCCGATTTATAGTAATACCGATGCCGATGCCTGGATAGCAAAGGCCAAGGACACCAAGCCTGACGGGATAATGTTATTAGTCATGGATCGGCAGCAACATTCCTGGCCCACAGCATACAAGGTGGCAGATATCGGCATTCCGACTGTTGTTTTTGCGCCGCTCGGCTGTGCATTTCATGCCAATACCGCTCCGCTATCGAAAAAACCTGGTTGTGTTGTTTATTCAACGACAATGGAGGATTCTAGTCAGATGCTATTCGGCATGAAAATGCTTGAGGCCGGGGCAAAGATGCGCCATAGCAGGTGCATCAGTTTTGGGGGTAATGAGCGAGGCGAATCGTCTATGGGGGATCTAGGGATTAAGGTGCTGCATCTTCCAGTGAAAACATATATAGACGAAACCAACAAAATATCTACGAACGATGAGGTATTATCTATGACGGAGGATTTAATGCGATGTGCGCACCAACGCATCGGGCCGACTAAAGAAGACGTCATCAATGGCGTTAAGGGCTACTTTGCGGCTCGCAATATCCTTGAGCGGGAAGGAGGCGATTCCATTACGCTAGCTGGTTGCGTGAGTTTGGTAAAGTACCGTCCATGTATTGCTTGGTCGCGGTTGAGTGATGAAGGGATCCCTTCGGCTTGTGAAGGCGATTTGGGTGCTATCGCCTCAAAAACCATTGTGCAGTACCTGTTCAACCGTCCCGGATTCATGCAGGACCCTGTGCCAGATACAGCAAATCAGGCGTTTATAGGGGCACATTGTGTGTGTGCGACGCTTCTGAACGGTTTCGATCAACCTCCAGAGTCCTTCGACTTGGTGCATCACCACGGTAATACGGACGCAACTGTAAGGCCTCAATGGCGAAAAGGCCAGCGAGTAACTGCTATTGACGTCATGCATAAGGAAGGGAAACAGACAAATATTCTCCTTTTCACCGGCACTGTTATGGATAACATTAGCGTGCCGCCAAATGGCGGATGCGTCGTGTCTGTCAGATACAAGATCGACAGTGACCACGATGTGTTAACGATGCCGGGTATGCACCAAGTGTTATTCTACGGTGACTATAAGAGGGAGATCGAGGAGTTCTGCCAATTGTTTAACTTTAAAGCACAAGTCGTTTAGCCGTGGAGGTTATTATGGGAAAATCAAGAGGGTTTACCCCGTTAGAAATCTGCACCAAAGGCGGGCATCCCGGTAAGTCACGATTATTTCTAACGGGCTTTACGCTAATAGAACTTTTAGTTGTAATCGCTATCATTGCGCTATTGATGGCGATATTGATGCCGGCACTGCAGCGAGTAAAGAGCCAGGCCAAGGCAGTTGTTTGTCAGTCGAATCTTAAACAATGGGGTCTTGTCTGGGCAATGTACACGGACGAAAACAACGGCAAATTCCCCGGCTATCTCGCTTCCAACTGGATGCAGAAGCTGGTTGACTACTACTCGAACAGTGAGAAGCTGCTCTACTGCCCGATGGCCACAAGAACCATGTCTGAGGGGGCTCCCGCCCGGTATGCAATCATTGAAAGTGGAGGCAAGCGGTGCGGCAGCTATGCGCTCAGTGAGTGGATTTATGACGACATCGCCACAGGCCCAGCGGCGTATAGCGGCGATCGGAAGGCCGAGGATTACTGGCGCAGTATAAATCACAAAGGATTGAGTAACATACCGGTTATGGGTGATGGTATCTGGCTTGCCGACGGTCAGCCATATCCAACCGACAGTCCGCCGTCATACGAAGGAGAGCCACGAACAGGAGTTGGTGCAGCTGGAGATGAAATGCGCGTTTTCTGCATCAACCGTCACGACGGATTTATAAATGTCCTCTTTATGGACTGGACTGTCGGAAAGATCGGCCTCAAGGAACTGTGGACATTGAAATGGCATCGTAGTTTCAATACGGCAGGATCCTGGACCAGAGCGGGATCCATCTGGCCGGATGATTGGCCGGAATGGATGAGAAACTTGAAAGACTACTGAAGAAGGGTTACCCTTGGACATATTAGACTGAACCATTCCGGTTTTTGAAGAAAGGAGGTAAAGTCAAGTTTTAATAAATTGTCATGGGGAGGCACCAAATCTGGTAAAGGTGCGAGTTTTTGGTAGTTTTGTCGAAAACAATGAGTGCTTTGGTGCGTGGCCAAGACATAATTATTCTTAACTTTTTTTGAGGAGGCACATTATGTGTAAAAAATTGATTTATTTTGTTTTCTTTGTTTTGGTGCTGGGGATGGTATCGTCGGCCTATGCCGTCAATATCATCTGGGTCTCGGATGCTAGTGATGTCAATGGCGACGGTGTCCTGGACGACCGGGGATGGGTGGACCTACTCAGGGCTGAGGGTTACATTGTTGATTACAAGGGGGAAGCCGGTTCGGGGGCACCGGACTATCGGTACTGGCAGACCCTCGATGATGCAAAAATAGCGGAGCTCAATGGCGCCGACCTTGTTATCGTAAGTCGTGACACCAACAGTGGGTTGTACATAAACGGCGAGGAGCCAACCCAATGGAACTCCGTCACGACGCCACTTATACTACAAAACGTGTACCTCGTCAGGCAAAGCCGTTGGTTGTGGTTCAACACCAACAGTCTTCTCCAAAACGGCGACGCTCCCACGCTGGAAGCCGTGGATCCGGGCCATCCTATTTTCTACAGCGTGCCGCTCGGTCCGAGCAATCAGGTTGATATCCTCGACGGAGTTGTGGGCCACACTTCCTTCATTCAAGCCACTGATGCCGGCAACGGTACGATGATAGCCAAGCGAGCAGACAACGATTGGGCTTTCATCGCTGAATGGGACCCGGGAGTGGAGTTCTACACAGGGGCAGGTCAGACCGCTGGGGGTCGGCGCATGTTATTCACTGCCGGTAGAGGAGAAGCTGCACCTGCTCCCCCAGGTGAGTACAACCTCACTGCTGAAGGCGAAATACTGTTCCTCAACGCGGTCCGTTATATGCTCGGCGGGGCCGAGATGGCCTCCAGGCCGAGTCCGGCTGATGGGGCGACAGATGTGCCCCGGGATGTAGTCCTTAGCTGGAAGCCAGGGGTTTATGCACCAACAGTGAATGGGCACAAAGTCTTCTTGAGCGAAAACTTCGACGATGTCAACGATGGTATTGGCGGCGTCACCCAGGATCCTAATTTCTATCCTGTCGGCGCAACCCTCTACTTAGATATTGGCCAGACTTACTACTGGCGGGTTGATGAGGCCACCAGCGTCACCGCCTGGAATCAAGGCGATGTGTGGCAATTTACGGTCGAGCCGTTCGCTTATCCCATCGAGAATGTAACTACCACAGCTTCCAGCACGAACAGGGCCGACGAGGGGCCCGAAAACACCATCAACGGTTCCGGGCTGGATGACGATGACCTGCACTCATCAGAAAACGCCGATATGTGGCTCAGTAGTGCCGTCGATCCAAACGCGGCCTGGATCCAATATGAGTTCGACAAGATCCATAAATTGTATCAGATGTGGGTATGGAATTACAATAGCTCTGTTGAGCCTGTTGTCGGTTTCGGCGTCAAGGAGGTTACCATTGAGTACTCGGTCGATGGAGCCGATTGGGCCATATTGGGCACTGCTCACGAGTTTGCTCGGGGTTCTGGTGTGGCTGGTTATGCCCCCAATACCACCGTTGACCTTGGTGGTGTGGCGGCAAAATATGTCAAGATCACTGCGAACAGCAACTGGGGAGGCATCGTGAACCAATATGGTCTGAGCGAGGTTCGCTTCCTCTACATACCTCTCTGGGCAAGAGAGCCCAGCCCCGATTCCGGGGCCACAGATGTAGACGTGGATGTGACCCTCAGCTTCCGAGCGGGCAGAGAGGCGGCTAATCATGATGTGTACCTCAGCACGGACGAACAGGCCGTGATAGACGGTACTACTCCGGTTACGACCGTGACCGAGCCCAGCTATGTTTCCTCTCTTGATTTAGCCAGCACGTACTACTGGCGGATTGATGAGGTAAACGATGTCGAGATTCCAACAACTTGGCAAGGTGATATCTGGAACCTCTCGACACAGGAGTATCTTGTTGTGGATGATTTCGAATTCTACAATGACATTCCTGTCGAGCAAGAGGGCAGCAACTTAGTATATATGACGTGGGTAGATGGATTTGGGACCACGACAAATGGCTCGACCATAGGTTATACTGAAGCATTCCAGCCATCTATAGAGAAGACCCTTATTTATGACGGCAAACAGTCCGTGCCGCTTTTCTATGATAACACTAAGGCGAGCTTTTCAGAGGTCACGGCGAATGTTGCCGATCTGCAGGCGGGCCAGGATTGGGCCAAGCATGGCATTAGAGCCTTGACTCTGCGGTTCTTAGGGGATCCAAACAATGTTTTGCAGCAGTTGTACGTGAAGATCAACGACACCAAGGTGACATACGATGGTGATGCCGAGGACTTAAGGCAAGCGGGGTGGCAGATGTGGTATATTGACTTGGCCTCGCTTGGCGTGAATCTCAGCAATGTTACTGCGTTAACCATTGGCTTTGAGCGTATCGGAACGGCTGGCGGTCAGGGCATGGCTTACCTTGACGGGATCCGGCTGTATTCTTACGATCGTCAGTCGATCACGCCGGTCGACCCCGGCACAGCCGGTTTGCAGGCACATTATCAATTTGAAGATAATACCAACGACAGTTCCGGCAACGCATGCCACGGCACTGAAATGGGCCACCCCACTTTTGTAGCGGGCAAGATCGGCCAAGCCATTAACCTTCGTGGTCTCAACGATTATGTTTTGATCGAGGGCTCCTATCTACTACCGTTGTACTCGGCAGCTCTGTGGTTCCGAGTGGATGGCGGTACGGGCAGCAGAGCCGTACTCTCGGTCCACGATTCCGTGGGTGAAAACGACGTACATGGCATTATGCTGGAGGTGGAAAGCAGTGGCCAGTTGCGTTTTTTGCATCGGTTCCCTTTTACTACCGGAGGTACCAATATCTACACCGACACCACATACGACGACGGTGCGTGGCATCACGCGGTGATGGTTAAGTCGGCAGATACAATGACGCTGTACGTGGATGGGCAGCAGGTAGGCTTAGCAGCGGATAATACTCAGTTCGATCAGGCCCTGTCGTGGATAACCTTGGGCGTCCTTACACGTAACCAACTTATGCGCTATTTCCCCGGCGCAATTGACGATGTCCGCATCTACGACCGGGCGTTGTCCCAAGAGGAGATTGCATGGCTTGCCGGCCGGACCAAAGCGTTTGACAAGCCGTTCTGACACGATGTCGCTTTGATGGCCGCGTTTGCCGCTTGCGCGGGACGCCAGAAAGGATTTACATCAGTTCGGGGCCTATATGGATCGATTCGATATAGGCCCCGGTTGTTTTTGCTAATGTGCAATAACGCTCGATATTCTGAAGACCGGCAGTAACAACGCTATAGCAATTGTACCAATAATCGTACCCATGATTGTTATCATTACCGGCTCTATCAGTGCCATAACGTTTCTTATAGAACCTTCGAGCTTTTTTTCGTAAAACACCGATATTTTATCGCAGACCTGACCGAGCTTGCCGCTTTTTTCTCCCGCTCGAAGCATCTGGATAATACCCGGCGCAATTAATTCACTACCCGGCGAAATCAATATGGATTCCGACAACTGGTAACCGTCCCGGATCTTTTCATCTACCCCCACCCAAAGCCGCTGAAAATAGTAATTCCGACATGAGCCCTGCATAACTTCTATCGAGTCAAGCAGGCTCACGCCCGTATTGACCATTGTCGCCATGATGCGCATACTGCGGGTTACCACGGTATCAACAAACATTGTTCCTAATACAGGCGTATGAATTTTGATGAAATCTATTACACGCCGACCATTCAAAGTCCCTGCCCAGTGATATAATCCTATTGCAGCAAAAATCGCCACTGTCAAGACACCAGTCATTATCTGGAAATTACCCAGGATTTTGCTGAAACTAACTAATATTTGTGTGAGTTTTGGCAGTTCCGCTCCCCTTGATTCATAAATCCCCATAAATCTCGGTAATACAAAAAACATCAACGTGCCTGTCGCCGCCACGGCCATTAGCGCCATAATGAACGGATATGTCAGAGCCCCTTTGATGCGTTTGCGGGTTTCGGATTCGAAGCTTAGATAACCGCTTAGCACGTTGAGCATTTCCGCCATTCTGCCGGAAGCTTCCGAAGCCTTGACCATGCTGATAAACATCGTATTAAAAACTTTCGAATACCCGGCCAGCGAGTTCGAAAAATTGTCGCCGCTCTTGACCTTTTCAGCGACATTCATAATTATCATTTTGAATGTCCCATGCTCAGCCTGTTCCGCTATAGCATCAAGAGCATCGCTTAGCACGACCCCACTATCAAGCATCACCGACAACTGCGTCGTGAACAATATAAGCTCACTCTGCTTGACCTTGGCTCTATATAAAACCGAACTTGCCCGAGTCGCAGATTGTTGTAAGGCCCTGTTATGATCCTTTTGCATTTGTGAACCTGAACCTGCATCAGTGCCGTTAAAGCCGCCAAAACGGTCCGCACTCTGTATCTGCCTGCCGTTTGCAGAAGTTGACTTCTGACCCCTCTTTGAAGAATCAAATACTTCCGAAGATTTTGTTGTTGATAAAGTCATCTTTTCTTATCTCGCATCGCAGAAAACGTATTTAGCACTACCATCTGCATCAGAGTTCCGCCTGGGTCGTTCTTAACACTTCCTCGATAGATATAATTCCCGCTTTTACCTTTTCAATTCCATCGGAATGCAAAGAAATCATTCCATTCTTAAGCCCCTTTTCTCTCAACTTTTTCAGGCTTGACCGATCATTAATCATCTCCATAATTTCCTCGTTCGGCACAAACAGCTCTTGAATGGCAATTCGGCCGGCATAACCGGTGTTCCGGCACTTTTTACAACCTACGCCACGATAGAAATTCTCGATTTTTCCATGATCTTTTTCTACGACTTTCTTTATACTCGCAGGCGGTTCATACTCGGTCTTACAATTCGGACAGATCTTCCGAACAAGTCGCTGGGCCAGGACCGCAATCAACGAAGCGCTCAAAAGATAGGGAGCAACCCCTAAATCCAACAATCGCGTCACCGCTCCCGGCGCATCGTTCGTATGCAGAGTTGACAGAACCAGGTGGCCTGTTAGCGCTGCCTGCACTGCGATATTGGCTGTTGCTTCATCACGAATCTCGCCAACCATTATGATGTCAGGGTCCTGCCTTAACAGACTCCGCAAGGCCGTTGAAAATTGAAAGCCCGCGGCCTGGTTTACCTGAAATTGATTGATGCCGGCTATATTACACTCCACGGGGTCTTCCACAGTGCAGATATTAACCTCTTCACTGTTTAACTCGGACAATGCAGCGTAAAGTGTAGTATTTTTACCCGAGCCGGTGGGACCGGTTACCAGAACTATTCCATTCGGAGATTGTATTACCTGCCTGAACAACTGGAGATTTCCGTAGACGAACCCGAGCGACTCAAGGTTGAAAAGAACCTTCTGGGGATCGATGATTCTGATAACAACCTTTTCACCGAAGTTACCCGGCATTACGGACACACGCAAATCGATCGGTCTGCCTTCGACCAAAACATGGATACCGCCATCCTGCGGCAGACGCCTTTGAGCAATGTCCAGCTCGGCCATAATCTTGACACGGGAAACAAGCGCAGAATGCATCTGATAAGGCGGACACATCTTCTCATATAATCTGCCATCCACTCTATATCGAACTCTCAGCTTCTTATCATCAGGCTCTATATGAATATCACTGGCATTTTCCCGCACAGCATTATAAAGCAGATAATTGACCAGTTTTACAACGGGCGACTGTCCGGCTATTTCCTCGAGATTGCCAATATCCTGGGTGATATTTTCTATCAGCGCAAACTCTTCCAGGCCCTCCTCATCGATAATATCGTCAATGACAAACACATTGGCGGCCGGCAAATATGTCTGCAATGTAGCCTTGATATCCTTGCCCGTCGAACAAACTATCTGGACCTTACAGCCGCTTATACGCTCTATTTCGTCTATTAAAAATACATTTGTAGGCTCACTGACCGCAATCGTGAGCACATTATTAACCTTAAACAGCGGCAGGACTATGTATTCTTCGAGAAATTCTCTCGGCAATATCTCGATCACTTTCGGATCACATATCTTAGGGGTAACTTGCGCATACGGCACACCGTAGCCTTGAGCCAGTGCCGAGGCTATCTGGTTTTCCGTACAATAACCCATCTCCACCAGAA
>Ga0307379_10011158_pt1 | contig 11822 bp, 8 predicted proteins | sample UN2MG_FD_202237 | JGI IMG/M metagenome (GOLD analysis project Ga0307379, IMG submission 202237) | Soil microbial communities from Risofladan, Vaasa, Finland - UN-2 | ecosystem: Environmental > Terrestrial > Soil > Coastal area > Acid sulfate soil | place: Finland: Risofladan, Vaasa | collected... | reverse complement strand
AGAAAGTGCCTTGGCTACATCACACCAATCCAGGCGCTCTTTCAAAACCTTGGCAGAGATGTCAGATTGACGTTTGCTTGAAAACGTTGCACTTCGCGTTGGAACTCAGGCACTGAAAGTTTGATCAACCGTAAACTTGGATATATCGTGAAGGGCAGCAATTGTGATCCAGTGCAGTTTGAGTAACTGGCGGGGTTGCCTGATGATGATGCTTTAACGGAATTGGGTGAAATGAACGGGTTTTCCAGCAAGACTTCCATTGTTTCAACACAGGTAGATAGTGCGGGTGTTGCGGTAAGGGTCAACTGGGACAATGGGCATTCGGCCCGGTTTCACGCAATCTGGTTGCGCGACAACGCTCTGGATCCCGGCACCCGGTCACCTTCCAATGGACAGCGTCTGATCACCATCGGTGATATTCCGCGCGACATCAAAATAATCAGCGCAGACCATGATAGTGGAGGGGTGAATATTATTTTCGACAATGGGGGCGAAGTGTTTTCATATCCGTCTGACTGGCTGGATGGCAACAGTTATGACGGTTGTGATTCTGTCGATATCGGCTGGGTCGGGGATGAGCTTGAGTTGTGGGACAGCCACCAGGCTGCCGAGCAGGTGAGGGCCAGCTACAGTGATGTTTCCACGGATGGTGCTGCGCTGGCGAAATGGCTTGGTTATGTTCGCAGGTTCGGATTTGCGACCATGACAGATTGCCCGGTCAGCAGCGGGGCTCTGCTGGATGTGGTGAAATTGTTCGGGTATGTGCGCGAGACAAACTATGGCAAATGGTTTGAGGTGCGCACGCAAGTGAACCCGACAAACCTGGCTTACACCGGGTTGTCATTGCAGGCCCACACCGACAACCCCTATCGCGACCCGGTGCCGACGCTACAGATTTTGTATTGTCTCGAAAATTCTGCTGAAGGCGGTGCGAACAGCGTTGTCGACGGCTTTGCCATAGCACGGCGATTGCTTGACGAAGACCGCGAAGCCTTCAGGCTGCTGAGCCGATATTGTGCGCGGTTTGAGTATCGCGGCAGTGGCGACGTTTGCCTGACCACACATAAACCCATGATTGAGCTTGGACCTGATGGTGAACTGGTGGCAGTGCGGTGTAACAATCGCAGTGCAGGGCCACTGACCGGCGTCCCGTTTGACGACATGCCCGGTTATTATTCAGCCTATCGCCGGTTTGCCGAACTGGTTGACGACCCGGACATGGCAGTGCGCTTCAAGCTCAAGCCGGGTGAATGTTTTATTGTCGACAACACGCGCGTTTTACATGGGCGCACCGGCTATGGCAGTGCAAGCGGATCGCGTTGGCTTCAGGGATGTTATGCTGACCGCGATGGACTGCTGTCGAGGCTGTGCGTACTGGAACAGGCTGACCAGCAGAAGCAGGAGGCAATGTGAACAGTATCGCCCATGACAGCCTGAATGCGGGCAACATTGTTGCACTGCTAGGTGATATTTTTGAACGTCGTGGTGGCGAGGAGTATCTCGGTGAACAGGTAACGATGGCTGAGCACATGTTGCAGGGCGCTCATTTTGCCGAGCAGCGCGGTGAGCGGGAAGAAATTATCGTAGCAGCGCTCTTGCATGACATTGGTCACTTCACCAGCGAATTTGGAACATTCACCATCAACGACACTGACGACCGCTTTCACGAGGACGCCGGTGCGCAGTTGCTGGATCGGTTTTTTCCGTCATTGGTGGTGGATTGTGTTCGCTATCATGTGTTGGCCAAGCGGTATCTGTGCGCCGTCAACCCGGACTATCTGGGACGGCTGTCAGATGCTTCATTGCACTCACTGAAACTTCAGGGCGGGCCGCTCAATGAAGCAGAGGTGGCCGAATTCGAGAAAAACCCCAATTTGCAGGACATTGTATCGGTGCGGCTGCTTGATGATGAAGCCAAGGTGGCTGGACTTGAAACGCCTGTATTTGCCCACTTTGCACCCATGGTCCAGCGTATTGTTGAGGCACATGCGCTGCATAATGGAAATAGCTGACCATAGGAGACCTTCCATAAGCCAGGCTTCGCCACGCATCGATATTATCGATTTCATTTATTTGTCACATCACACGACCATGAAGTTGGTCGACACCTGACAAGCGGGGAGTTTGGTGGTGAACAAGAGTGGTTCAATCAAAAAACGACGATCAAAAAAGGAGTAGTCGATGTTGAAGAAACTTGTTGGAACTCTGATGGCTGGCATTGCGGTGGGAGCAATGACATCTGCCGTAATGGCTGCAGAATTAACCGTCTACACGGCGGTCGAGGCGGAAGACCTGAAAAAGTATGCAGACGCATTCAACGCTGACCACCCGGACATCAAGATCAACTGGGTGCGCGATTCAACCGGTGTGGTGACCGCAAAACTGCTGGCTGAAAAGAACAATCCGCAAGCTGATGTGATCTGGGGTCTGGCTGCAACGTCGCTGCTGTTGCTCAAGTCGGAAGGCATGCTGGAGGCATATGCGCCCAAGGGCGTTGAAAACCTTGACAAGAAGTTTGTCGACAAGTCTGACCCGCCAACCTGGACAGGCATGGATGCATGGGTTGCTGCTGTTTGTTTCAATACCGTTGAAGGGGGCAAGTTGAACTTGCCTGCGCCGACGAGCTGGAAGGATCTTACCAAACCCGTCTACAAAGGCCATGTGGTCATGCCTAACCCGAACTCATCGGGCACCGGCTTCCTGGACGTGTCCAGCTGGTTGCAGATGTTCGGTGATAAGGATGGCTGGGCTTACATGGACGGCCTGCATGAGAACATTGCTGCCTACACCCATTCAGGATCCAAGCCGTGCAAGATGGCTGCTGCCGGTGAAACTCCGATTGGTGTGTCGTTTGCCTTCCGCGGTGCCAAGTCCAAGGCTGAAGGTGCGCCGATAGATATCATCGTGCCGGAAGAGGGCGTGGGCTGGGACATGGAAGCGACGGCCATAGTGGCTGGCACGGATGACCTGGAAGCAGCCAAGACGCTGGTCGACTGGACTGTCACCAAGAAGGCCAACGAAATGTACAATTCAGGTTATGCCGTTGTTGCCTATCCCGGCGTGGCAAAGCCAGTTGAGCATTTTCCGCCAAATCTCTTGGAAAAGATGATCGACAACGACTTCGAATGGGCGGCCAATAACCGCAAGACCATTCTGGACGAGTGGCAGAAGCGTTACGATTCCAAATCTGAGCCGAAAGGCTGAACGACAGCACTTATTGCGGGCGCTGGCCAGGTAGCTGGCGCCCGTTTTGCTTTCGTGATCAATCGTAATCTAGGGCTGGGCGTGATATCAGCCAGGCAAAAGGGGTGGCATGGCTAAGCTGACACAGGGCGATGCTTATCTTCGCGTGAGGAATCTCTACAAGGCGTTTGGGGATTTCTATGCGCTGAAGGACATTTCACTCGACATCAAGCAGGGTGAATTCGTTTGTTTTCTGGGACCGTCGGGCTGTGGCAAGACCACCTTGCTGCGCGCAATAGCGGGGCTTGATCTGCAGACATCCGGCACGGTTGAGCAGGATGGCCGTGATATTTCAGTGCTGCCGCCAGCCGAGCGCGATTTCGGCATTGTGTTTCAGTCCTATGCGTTGTTTCCCAACCTGACGGTTGAAAAAAATATTGCGTTTGGCCTGGAAAACGTGGGCATGGATCGCAGCGCAATCAACAGGCGTGTCACCGAGTTGCTTGATCTGATTGGCTTGCCTGAGCAGGCAAAAAAATACCCCGCACAGCTTTCAGGTGGTCAACAGCAGCGCGTGGCGCTTGCGCGGGCCATTGCAATGTCGCCAGGCCTGTTGCTGCTTGATGAACCATTGTCGGCGCTGGACGCCAAGGTGCGGGTACATCTGCGCCACGAGGTGAAAGACCTGCAACGTAAGCTTGGTGTGACTACAGTCATGGTGACGCATGATCAGGAAGAAGCCCTTGCTATGGCAGACCGCATCGTGGTGATGAACCATGGCGTCATCGAGCAGGTGGGGGAGCCAACCGAGGTTTATCGTGAGCCGGTGTCGCTGTTCGTGGCAGATTTTATTGGCGAGATGAACAGGTTGCCGGGCGAGGCGGCAGGCAGGGACACCTGCAAACTTGGCAACATGACGCTGAACTGTCGTGAACATGGGCTTGCGAAAGGTTCACGCGTGGTCATTGCGCTCAGGCCGGAAGACGTCATTCCTACAGCGCAAGGTGGTGCTGCCAGCGGCAATAGCTTGCCTGTCGCCATAGGTGACATGGAGTTTTTGGGTTCGTTCTGGCGTACCACGCTGACCGGTGGAGCGCTGGGCGATGTGGAACTTACGGCGCAATTCTCTATCAATGCAGTGCGACGGCTTTCGCTGGCGGCTGGTGAAAAAATCACCATTGAATTGCCAGCGGACCGGGTCCGGGTTTTTGCAGATAAAAAACCCGGTGATCAGGCATGAGTACTGCCGCCGAAACTGCAAAACCCTTTCCTACTGGCCCGTTCCTGAAGCCGCGCATGTCACGCGATGACTGGGTGATGCGCGGGTACATGATTGCCATCGCAATCTACCTGATCGTGGCGCTTGCCCTGCCGCTTTACGCCATGTTGTCCAAGGCATTTGAGACCAGTCGGTTTGATCTTGCGCAATTTCAGGTGCAGGCCAGCGATGAGGCAGGCGCGTTCAATGCGTCACCTGTGTCGCTGGACAAACTGAATGCAAAACTTGGAAAATTGAGCGCTTTGGATCTTGAGACCAGTTCTGATGGCAGACTGGAGCTGACACAGTTTTTCCCTGATTTCAGCTTTCGCTCGCCGGTCAAGTACAGGCTGATCCCGGCTGATGACACTGCGGTCTACCTCGTTGGCTCTGAACGCTTTGCCGGACCAGAGCCAGCGGAGTTTGATTCCAATACATTCCGCAAGGTGGTGGTGCGCCCGGTGCAGGATTTTGGGTTTACCAATTTCCAGACCTATTTCTCCACACCCGCGTTATTCCAGTCCATCCAGAACTCACTGTTTATTGCCGCCATTTCCACGATGATTACGGTGAGCCTGGCATTCGGATTTGCCTATGCGCTGTGCCGAAGTTGCATGCCGTTCAAAAGCGTCTTTAGAATGATTGCCATGGCACCAATACTGGTGCCGTCGTTATTACCTGGAATCGCGCTGGTATATCTGTTTGGCAATCAGGGTTTCCTCAGGGAATTCCTGATGGGCGAATCCATTTACGGACCGATTGGCATAATCATCGGATCGGTGTTCTTCACCTTTCCGCACGCCATGATCATTATCCTTATTGCGTTATCAATTTCGGATGGCCGGCTTTATGAGGCTGCAACCGCACTGCGCGCCAGCAAGTGGCGAACCTTCTGGACCGTCACCATACCCGGCGCCCGCTATGGTCTGATCTCTGCAGCGTTCGTCGTCTTCAACCTTGTCATCACAGACTTCGGTTTGCCCAAGGTCATTGGCGGGCAATACAACATGCTGGCGGTTGATATCTACAAGCAGGTGATCGGCCAACAAAACTTTCAGATGGGGGCAGTGGTGTCGGTCGTGCTGCTGATGCCTGCCCTCATTGCCTATATCGTGGACCGGCAGGTGCAAAAGAAGCAGGTTGCGCTGTTGTCGGCGCGTTCGGTGGTCTATCAGCCTTCGCCATCTTCCCGGTTTGACTGGGGGTGTCTGGCGTATTGCTCGCTGGTCGCGCTGTTCATCATTGCCATCCTTGGCATCTGCCAGTATGCGGCAATCGTGAAGTTCTGGCCTTATGACCTGTCTTTCAGTCTCAAGAACTATGACTTTGACCGCATGGATGGTGGTGGATGGGATGCCTATCGTAATTCCATCCGCATGGCATTGCTGACTGCAGTGATCGGCACGGCAATCATTTTCACGGGCGCTTACATGGTTGAGAAGTCGCGCAGTTTTGAAACCGGGCGTTCATTGTTCCAGTTTCTTGCAATGTTGCCAATGGCCATTCCCGGCATGGTATTGGGGCTTGCCTACATTTTCTTCTTCAATGATCCGGAAAATCCGTTCAATGCGATTTACGGCACCATGACCATTCTGGTGATCTGCACCATTACCCATTTCTATACGGTTTCGCATCTGACGGCGGTCACTGCGCTGAAGCAGATCGATGGTGAATTCGAGTCTGTTGCGGCTTCGCTTAAACAGCCGTTCTGGCGGTTGTTTGGCCGGGTGACGGTGCCGGTGTGCATGCCTGCCATACTCGATATTGCGATCTACATGTTCGTCAATGCCATGACGACCGTGTCTGCGGTGGTGTTTCTGTATTCCACCCAGACGGCACTGGCTTCGGTTGCAGTGCTCAACATGGATGATGCAGGCGATGTGGCGCCGGCAGCGGCCATGGGAATGATGATCTTCTACACCAATGTGGTTGCCCGGCTACTGCATGCGGGCATCTCTCGGACGATGCTGGCGCGAACCCAGGGATGGCGAGCCAGATAGTGCATCATCCGGGCAAATGGACCCATTTTCCCGAGTAGAGATGCTCGATTCCAAAGTGTTAGTGCAGCAGCATTGTCAGGAATGTGCGATGGTATTCTGGCGAGCAATGGTCATGAAAGTTCGGATGGCCTTACTGTCGCTGCGTTCGCGCAGACAGATGATGGCTTCGTCCATGATCATCGAGGCATCAGCAATATCCAGCTTGACCAGCCGGTGATCGTTGCCAAACTCGGCTTGCGACACAAAGCCTATGCCGCCATCGGCAGCAACGATCTCCTGCACGGCTTCGCGCCCTTCAGCTTCAATTGCAACTGCTATCTTGATGGACTTGCTGGCAAGTTCGGCCTCCAGCAAGGCGCGGGTGAGGGAACCTTCCTCGCGCAGAACTAGAGGGTGGTTGCATAACTCGCGCAAAGACAAAGCCTTGTTCTTTGCGAGTTGGTTGTTGCGCGATGCGAAGGCGATAATCGGTGAACTGCTCAAGGCGACGACTTCAAATTCACGGCCTTCGGGAACCTTGCCCACAACGCCAATATCGGCCTCGTAGTTTTGCAACCTGGCAATGACGCTGGCGGAATTGCCAGTATTGATGGATACCGAGACTGCAGGATGAGCATGACGAAACTGCGCCAGAACGTGAAGAATATGGTGAGCAGAGTCGGCGAAAATCTTCAGTGTACCGGTTCTCAACGACTGGGTTTCTGACAGGAACTCCATCGCTTGGGTTTCGATTTCGAACAGCCGGTTGGTGATGTCGAGCAGTTGCTTGCCGGACTCGGTCAGCCTAATCTGTTTTTTCTGACGATCAAACAACCGGATATCATACTCGGATTCCAGTTTGCGGACCTGATCCGAGATAGCCGGTTGGGTCAGTCCAAGGGCTTCGGCGGCGCGTGAAAAACCATCGTGAATGGCCACATTGTGAAACGCCCGCAATTGCACATAACGCATTTCCGCTCCATCTCTCGCATCAGCTCAATCAATGGATGAATAAAAACTATCGTTTTGATCTATGCATAAAAAGTCTTGAGACTCAAACCATTCCGGCATGCTGAAATGCACATATCCGGGGCACCGCCTCGATTCGCGGTTGGCTGATTGTAAAAACTGTATTGGTGGACATGGACCTTTCATTCTTCCTGCTCAATCTGGCAGGTGCCGTCCTGTTGCTGTTGTATTCCACTCGCATGGTGCGTACTGGCGTAGAGCGCGCGCTTGGCAGTAACCTGCGCAATGTTTTCATGGCGACAAGGCACAGCGTGGTGCGCAATGCACTGGCTGGCATGATTTCGGCTGCCATGCTGCAAAGTTCAACTGCGGTCATGCTGCTTGTATCAGGCTTTACAGCCGCCGGGGTGATGGGGGTTACCGGATCTCTTGCCATGGTTCTGGGCGCTGATCTTGGCACTGCTGTTGCCGTCAGTTTTCTGTCGCTCGACATTGGTTGGCTGACGCCATTGCTGCTTGCCGCAGGTGGCATCCTGTTTTTGAAGTTTGAGTCGAGAGTGGCGAAACAGGCAGGGCGCATTCTGCTTGGGATTGCTTTCATTCTCATCTCGCTGCGCATGATAGGCGAGGCAACTGTTCCGTTGCGCGTCAGTCATGGCCTCATGGCGGTGGTGGAGTATTTGTCCACCGACATGATCGCAGCGTTTATTGGCGGCGCGGTCATCACCTTTCTGTTTCATTCCAGCGTTGCTGCGATTTTGATGTTTGCAGCGTTTGCAGCGCAAGGGGTGCTGCCGATGGAAGCGGGCCTGCCACTGGTGCTCGGTGCCAATCTTGGTGGCGGATTGATTGGACTGTGGCTGACGCGCACGCTGCATGTGAAGGCACGCCGGGTGGCTGTGGGCAATCTGATTATCCGGGCGCTTGGCTCGGTGGCAGCGCTGGCGCTGGCTGCCAGATTAACTGTGCCTTTGGACTTGTTGGGCTCGACAGCGGTCAGACAGCTAGTCGGGTTTCATCTGGCGTTCAATGCTGTTCTGGTCCTGTTGTGGTTGCCGCTGATTGTGCCGCTGGCGAGTGCAACCAAAAAGCTGCTGCCGGATGTGGCAGATGATGTGGAAGAACGGTTGCATCCTGTTTCCGCGCTGGACCGGAAGGTTTTGACAGTTCCGGGCCTAGCTCTGGCCAGTGCCACGCGCGAAGTGCTGCGGATGGGCGAGCAGGTTGAACTGATGCTGACGCCTGCCATGAATCACTTCATCACGACAGGTGAAATACCTGCAGCACGTATTGCCAATATTGAAAATGCCATCAATGAAGCCCAGACCGGCATCAAGCTTTACCTGGCAGAAGTGAACCAGGGGGAGTTGACGCCCGAGCAGTCCAGCCAGTCCATGGAGCTGACAAGCGTGGCCATAGGGCTGGAGCGTATCGGCGACATTACCATCAAGGACCTGCTTCGTCTGGCCGAGGTGACGCAGGCGAAAAGCCTGACCTTCTCCAGTGAAGGATGGAGCGAGTTGACGGCCATGCATGCCCGCGTGCTGGCCAACCTGCAGCTTGCGATGAATGTTCTGGTGTCGGGAGAAGTCAGTTCTGCTGCCGAGTTGGTCAAGGAGAAGGCCGTTTTGCGCTCCATGGAGCAGCATAGCCATGACAGACATCTTGCGCGCCTGTCTGCTGCATCTGTGCAGAGCATTGCAACAAGCGATATCCACCTCGATATATTGCGCGCACTCAAGGAGATAAACTCAAGGCTTGTGTCGTTTGCGTATCCTTTATTGACGAAGAACGGAATGCTGCGCGAAAGCCGTTTGTCGATGAGAGAATGAGTGACAGAAAAATTTATTGAACAATCTGATTTATCGATTTTTCAAATACAAGCCGTATGCACTAGGTTGGCTCAAATCCACACGATTCAAACTTTTTGATAGGATTTCCCTATGAAGCCAGACTTGGACTTCCAGTCTGAAGGCAAGCTGGAGACCCCACGCCTTGGGGAACCTTACCTGCTTACGCCCGGACCGCTGACCACAGCCTATTCGGTGAAGGAAAGCATGCTGCGTGACTGGGGTTCTTGGGACGGGGAATTCCGCGCCATGACCGCAAAGTTGCGGGCCGAACTGCTTTCCGTACTGGGAGACAGGGTAGGCGAGTTTGACTGCGTGCCCATGCAGGGCAGTGGGACGTTTGTGGTTGAAGCGATGCTGGGATCTTTGCTGCCGCGCGACAGCAAGACACTTGTGCTGATCAACGGTGCCTATGGTCAGCGCATTGCCAAGACGCTTGATTATATTGGCAGAACGCATGTGGACATCGACAAAGGCGATTACATGCCGCCGCGCGGGGCTGAAGTTGCCGAGGCTCTGGCGGCAGATCGCGCCATCACTCATGTGGTCGTGGTGCACTGTGAAACATCATCGGGCATACTGAACCCCATCAAGGAGATTTCAGATGCAACGTATGCTGCGGGTTGCAAGCTGCTTATCGATTCCATGAGTGCATTTGGAGCGGTGGAAGTTGGTCCTGACGAGATTCGATTCGAAGCTGTAGTGTCATCTGCCAACAAGTGTATTGAGGGTGTGCCGGGTTTTGGCTTTGTGCTGGCTCGCAAAAGCGCGCTTGAAGCTGCCAAAGGCAACGCTCATTCACTGAGCCTTGATTTGTACGACCAGTGGGTGAATATGGAAAAGACTGGCCAGTGGCGTTATACACCGCCGACGCATGTTGTGGCAGCGTTCATGGAAGCGCTGCGCTTGCACCGTGAGGCAGGCGGTATTACCGGGCGCGGTGCCAGATATACACGCAACCGCGACGTATTGGTGGAAGGCATGCGCAAGCTGGGTTTTGAGACTCTGTTGCAGGATCGCTGGCTGTCGCCGATTATCGTGACCTTCTTCAACCCTGCAGACCAGAATTTTGATTTTCCAAGCTTCTATGACCTCATGAAAGCCAAGGGGTTCATCATATATCCGGGCAAACTTACGATTGCAGACAGTTTCCGCATTGGCTGTATCGGTCAAATGGATCATCACGTAATGCAGGCTGTGGTTGAAGCTGCAAAACAATCACTCAACGAGTTGGGCGTGACCAGCGCACGGCCGCCAAAAGCTGCCCTGGTCGAGCGTGAAAAGCTCGCGGCCTGATAAAACCGGAAAGAAAAAGCACTATGAATGACATGACACCTGCGGTGATGACCGTGAATGGCCGCTCCTACGCTGATCCGGCCACCTGCGCTATTGTGATCTGCCTTGATGGCTGCGAGCCTGCCTATCTGGATGCAGCTATTGCAGACGGCCTGATGCCGACGCTGGGGCGTATTCGCGAGGAAGGAACGGACCGGCTGGCGCACAGTGTCATTCCGAGTTTTACCAATCCCAACAACATGTCGATTGCAACCGGTCGCCCACCGTCGGTTCACGGTATTTGCGGCAACTTCCTGTATGATCCGGATACAGGCGAGGAGGTCATGATGAATGACCCCAAATTTCTGCGTGCGCCGACCGTGTTTGCTGGCTTTTACAATGCGGGCAAGAAAGTTGCCATCGTTACCGCCAAGGACAAGCTGCGCGCACTTTTGGGTCATGGACTTAAGTTTGACGAGGGTAGGGCGATCTGCTTTTCGTCAGAGCGGTCTGACACGACAACAAAGTCTAAGCACGGTATCGATAACGCATCGAAGTGGCTGGGCCGTGAAGTGCCGGAAGTTTATTCCGCCGAATTGTCGGAGTTTGTGTTTGCTGCTGGCGTGAAGCTTCTCAAGGAATTTTCACCGGATGTGATGTATCTGACCACGACAGACTATGTGCAGCACAAATATGCGCCGGAAGACGCTGAGGCCAAGGCGTTCTATGCGATGTTTGACAAATATCTCACCGAGCTGGATGCGTTGGGTGCAGCAATTGTGGTGACGGCTGACCATGGCATGAAGCCAAAGCATCTGGCCGATGGGTCTCCTGCCGTTATCTACATACAAGACCTGCTGGACGAGTGGTTGGGCAAGGACGCTGCGCGCGTGATCCTTCCGATCACTGATCCCTACGTTGTGCATCACGGCGCTCTGGGTTCGTTTGCTACAGCCTACCTGTCCAATGACGCTGACATAGCAGATCTGTTGAAACGGCTGGTAGAACTGCCGGAAATTATTGTGGCAATAAACAAGGCAGAAGCCTGCAAGCGATTTGAACTTCCCGCTGACAGGATCGGCGACATTGTGCTGGTATCGGGTGAGAACATGACCATCGGCACGTCTGCACACCGGCATGACCTTGCTGCGCTGAACGAGCCATTGCGCAGCCATGGCGGATTGACCGAGCAGACGGTGCCGTTCATTGTGAACCGGGTGATGCCGGACCTTGCCGGGGCACCAGCCTTGCGTAATTTTGATGCCTTTTTCCATGCAGCACGTGCTGCTGCCACGACCACAAAATCCT
>Ga0307379_10011154_pt1 | contig 11825 bp, 7 predicted proteins | sample UN2MG_FD_202237 | JGI IMG/M metagenome (GOLD analysis project Ga0307379, IMG submission 202237) | Soil microbial communities from Risofladan, Vaasa, Finland - UN-2 | ecosystem: Environmental > Terrestrial > Soil > Coastal area > Acid sulfate soil | place: Finland: Risofladan, Vaasa | collected... | reverse complement strand
CCGCCCGGACCGCCCGAGATGATGCGGTTCTGAGGCGACGAGCAGTCCTCGGTCGTCGCCCAGAAGCCGATCGCCCGCTTGCCGAGAAACTTGTCGAGGATGCCCGGCATCTCGGGAGGGGCTTGCGTGGCGAGGATCTCGGCGTCGATCCACCCCAGGCACTGCATCGAGGAATGCGGAAACTTGTCGTTGTAGAGAACGGCCGTCTTGCGCAGCACATCGTGATCGGTGAAGGGCGAGAAGCCGAGCACCGCCGAGTTGATATGCATCTTGAAATTCGCGCCGACCAGATCGCCGCACGGCAGCGTGAGCCCGCTCGCATGCAGATGATCTTGAAGAATGCGAGGGCTCGTCATGGCGCCCGCGGCGAGCACGATCGTGTCGGCCTCGTAGGTCGAGCCGTCGGCGCATTTGACGCCGACGATCGTGCGCGGGTCGCCAGGGGCGGCGATGAGCGCGGAGACGGGATCGCCCGCGATAAGCGTGAAGTTCGGCTTGTCGCGGATGTGGTCGATCAGGTTGCGCTCGGAATCCGACTTTAGGCCGGCCGGCGAGGCGAACCCGTCGAAATGCTTCGCCTCCTCGGGGTGATTGACGATGTCCTTCGACAGGCCGAGCGGCAGCGGATGCAGCTTCCAGGCAGGCTCGGCCGTGGTGATCTTGTCGAGCAGCGCCTGGAGCTGAGGCTCGTTCTCGAAGCTGGTGATGGCGAGCAGCTCGGTCGCTTCGTCGTAATAGGGCTTCAGCGTATCGTAACCGAAAGGCCAACCCAGCACGCCGTAGCCGGGCTCCGCCTCGAACTCGACGGGCCGGAAGCGGAACAGAGCCGCGCCGTACCACTTAGTCTTGCCGCCCACATTGTAGAACTCGCCGGGGACGAAATCGCGGCCCTTGCTGTCGAGCCAGACCACGTGATTCTTGAACACGCCGTCCACGAAGACTTGCCGAACTTCGAGGGTGGACGCATTGCGCGGCAGGAATGGCCCCTTCTCGATCAAGAGAACGCGCTTGCCTGCATTGGCGAGCTTATAGGCGGCGCTCGCACCGCCGGCACCGCTGCCGATAATGATCACGTCATGCTGCGCGGTCATGATGGGCTCCCTGTGAGTGGCGACCAGGGTGTCATCTGTAATTGATGAGATATTGCGAAGTTAGGACGTTAGCAACGTTGCCGATGCTATGGCCTATGTCTAGGCTTATCCTCATCAATTGTTGTCGAGGTGAGTCGATTACGCTTGCAGCGTTAGTGGAATATGAAAATCATCCACTAGATGGAGCACCTCATGACTTTGAAGAATAAAGTTGCGATCGTCACTGGCGGCAACAGCGGAATCGGCCAAGCGATCGTTCTCGAGTTGGCCCGGCAAGGCGCCAATATCGTCATCGACTATGTCGCTCACCCGGATGCGACCGAGGCGCTGGAGCGTGAGGTCGCCGCTCTCGGCGACAAGTGCATCGGCGTCGATGCGGATGTCAGCCAGATCGCCGATCTGCAGAAGCTCGTCGGCGCGGCGGTCGCCAAGTTCGGACGGCTGGACGTCATGGTGAACAACGCCGGCATCGAAACCCGCACCTCGGTCCTCGACACCACGGAGGACCAATACGACGCCGTCATGAAGATCAACCTCAAGAGCGCGTTCTTCGGCACCCAACTCGCGGCCCAGCAGATGATCAAGCAGGGCGGCGGCGGTCGCATCATCAACATTACCTCGGTGCACGAGGACTGGCCGATGCCTGGCAACACCGCCTATTGCCTCTCCAAGGGTGGCATGCGGATGCTGACACGCACCGCCGGCGTCGAGCTCGCGCCTCACAATATTCTATGCGTTGGCGTTGGCCCGGGCGCGGTGGCGACACCGATCAACACCGGCACCATGGATGATCCGGCCAAGCTCAAGAAACTGGATTCGGCCATCCCGCTTGGACGTATGGCGCAACCCGGTGAGATCGCCAGCGTGGTCGCTTTCCTCGCCGGCGACGGCGCCAGCTATCTCACCGCCACGACGATTATCGCGGACGGCGGCCTCATGCAAAGCAGCCCCGGTCTATAGCGCGATGGCGCTCCCGATCGAAGACTATGCCCTAATTGGCGATTGCCGCACGGCGGCGCTCGTCGGCCGCGACGGATCGATCGACTGGCTCTGCGCGCCGCGCTTCGATTCGCCCGCCTGCTTCGCCGCGCTTCTCGGCACGCCCGACAACGGCCGCTGGCTCGTCGGACCGAAAGATCCAAACGCAAAAGTCACCCGCCGCTACCGGCCCGACACGCTGATTCTGGAGACGCGCTTCGAGACGGACACGGGCGTCGCCACGCTGGTCGACTTCATGTATCCGCGCGAGGTGCATCCCAATGTCGTGCGCCTGGTGATCGGCGAGAGCGGCACCGTCGACTTCGAGACGGAGCTCGTCGTGCGCTTCGGCTATGGCGAGCAGGTGCCGTGGGTCACCACGCTTCCCGACCGCCGCCTGCGCGCGGTCGCCGGTCCCAACAAGCTGATCGTGCAATCGACCATCGAATTGCGCGGCGAAGACTTCAAGACCAAGGGCGAGTTCACCGTGAGCGCCGGCGAGACTGTCTCGTTCGCGCTGACTTACGGGGAATCGTTCGTGCCCGACCCTCCGCAGGTCGATTGGCAGAACCTGCTGAGCGAGACTGAGCAGTTCTGGAAGGACTGGTCGTCCAAATGCGGCGTGAAAGGCCCCTATGCCGACGCCGTGAGACGTTCGCTCATCACCCTGAAAGCCATGACCTATGCGCCGACCGGCGGCGTCGTTGCCGCGACGACCACCTCCCTGCCCGAGCAGTTCGGCGGTCCGCGCAACTGGGACTACCGCTATTGCTGGCTGCGAGACGCGACCTTGACCCTGCTCGCGCTGATGAACACCGGCTATTTCGACGAGGCGCATGCCTGGCGCGAATGGCTGCTGCGCGCGGTCGCCGGCAGTCCCGATCAGATGCAGATCATGTATGGCATCGCCGGCGAGCGCCGGCTCTACGAGGTCGAACTGCCGTGGCTTCCCGGCTACGAGAAGTCCGCGCCCGTGCGTATCGGCAACGGCGCGCATCAGCAGACGCAGATCGATGTCTATGGCGAACTGCTCGACGCGATGCACCAGGCGCGCAAAGGCGGCATCGCGCCGGAGAAGTCGGGCTGGGACCTGCAGCTCGCCATTCTTCACCATCTCGAGGGGCAATGGCAGAAGCCTGACCAGGGCATCTGGGAGGTGCGGAGCGGGCCCGAGCACTTCGTCTATTCCAAGGTCATGGCCTGGGTGGCGTTCGACCGCTCCATCAGGAGCTCCGAGCGCTTCAAGCTCGGTGGGCCCGTCGACCGCTGGCGCGACATTCGGAAGACGATCCACACCCAGGTCTGCGAGAAGGGCTACGACAAGCAGCTCAACAGCTTCATGCGCGCCTACGGCGCCAAGGAAGTCGATGCGAGCCTGTTGCTGCTGCCTGCCGTCGGCTTTCTGCCGGCGGACGACCCGCGCATCGCCGGCACCGTGGCGCAGGTCGAGAAGACGCTGATGAAGGACGGCCTCGTGCAGCGCTACGACACGTCCAAGAGCAGTGACGGCCTGCCGCCCGGCGAAGGCATGTTCCTCGCCTGCAGCTTCTGGCTGGTCGATGCTTATATGATGGTCGACCGCCGCGACGAGGCGGTGAAGCTGTTCGAGAAGCTGCTCGCGCTTCGCAACGATCTGGGGCTCCTCAGTGAGGAATACGACACGACTGCAAAGCGTTTATGCGGCAACTTCCCGCAAGCCTTCTCCCATCTGGCTCTGGTCAACAGTGCCTGCAATCTCGGCCGCGACGGCCGGCCCGTGGAGCAGCGCACCGACCGCGAGGAGCCATGCGAGCGCCACGGGAAAACCGTCAAAGCCGGCAACCAAGGCTGCCGCACCGTCCACAACCCGCTAGCCGGCGCCGACAATGTCCGACCCAAGCTCTGGAGCTGAACCGACTGAACGGCCGCAGTCCCGGGCAAAGCTTGTCCTGACCGCAAGCCTCGCGGTGCTCGGTCTCCTCGTCGCATTTGCGGCGTTTGGCCCGGTGCAAGCGCCCGCCGAAACCACAGCGCCAGTACTGGCCGGCACGCACGGCGCCACGCCGAGCTACGCCACCGACATCCAGCCGATCTTCAACAGACGCTGCGTCGCCTGCCACGGCTGCTTGGGCTCGCCCTGCAATCTCAAGCTCACGTCGTTTCGCGCGGCCGAGCGGGGCGCGCTGGGCAAGAACCCCTATTCGAGCCATCTGGAGGCCTATCCGCGCACCGGCATGGACGTGGTCCAAACCACGGCGGAGTGGCGGACGCGCGGGTTTTATCCGGTGCTGTCGCGCGGCGGCTCGAAGCCCGAAAACCTCTATCGTTCGCTGCTCTATCACATGGTCGAGACCGGCTCCCTGCACAACAAGCCGGGCTTCTCGCGCCAAGCGCTCATGCCGCTCTATGCCAATCGCTACGCGCATCAATGCCCGGCCACGCCCGATGGGCTCAGGACCCAGCTGAAGCAGAACCCCGCAGCGGGCATGCCCTTTGGCCTGCCTTCGCTCGACGAGGAAGACTTCAGAACCTTGCGTGACTGGGTGGCCGCCGGCTCGCCGGGCCCGACGGACGCCGAGCTCCGCACCGCCGAGACGGTCGCCGGACCGGCCGCGGTACCGGCGTGGGAGAGTTTCTTCAACGCCCCCGACAAGCGGTCACAGCTCGTCGCGCGCTACATTTTCGACCATGTGTTCCTGGCGACCATCGTGCTGGACGAAAGCCCTGGCGACTTTTTCCGCCTCGTGCGCTCCAAGACGCCATCGGCCGCCACGCTCGCGAACCCACCCTCGCCCATCGAGGTCATCGATGCGCCGCTCCCCTACTCCGACCCTTACGCCTATGCCGGCGTCGATCGCGTCTACTATCGCTTGAAGAAGCTCACCGCGCCGATGGTGCAGAAGAACCATTTCGTCTGGCGCCTCAAGCAGGACGACATCGATCATCTGAAGGTGCTGTTCCTTGATCCCGCCTGGGATGCGCCGGAGCACGATGCGCCCTGGGACATCGGCAATCCCTTCCTGGTCTATCAAGCCATCCCGACGGAAGCGCGCTACCGCTTTCTCCTGGAGAATTCCGAGCTGATCGTGTCCGGCATCACCTATGGGCCGGTATGCCTCGGCCAGACCGCGACATTTGCCGTCAAGGACCAGTTCTGGGTCTATTTCGTCGACCCCAAATACGATGTCTCGGTGCTCGATCCGAAGCTCGGTCAGCAGACCTGGAACACGTTCATGGATCGCTCGCTGCTCGGCAACGACAGCTACGAGGCGGCCTACGGCGCCGCGCTCGAAAAGCTCAGGCCCAAGGGCTACACCATCGATGCCGTCTGGAACGGCGACCGCAAGAACCCCAACGCCTGGCTGACGGTGCTCCGCCACGAGAGCAATGTCTCGGTGATGAAGGGGCGCCAAGGCGGCATCCCGCGCACCCAATGGCTGATGGACTATAGCGGCTTCGAGCGCATCTACTACGACACCGTGGCCAATTTCGAATACTGGTCCGGCGACATCCCGAAGCTAGAGACCTTGGTGTTCTTCAACTATCTGCGCCAGGAGTTTGAGGACAATTTCCTGCTGCTGCTGCCCGAGGATGAGCGGCAGAGCATTCGCGACGACTGGACCCAAGGGGTCGGACAAATCGCGCTCGATCTCATGCCGTTCGCGGGCGAGGAGCAGCCCACTGAAATCAAGACATCCAAGCGCGATCCGCTCATCAGCCTGGTCGACGACATTCAAGAGCATATGGGCGAAGCGGTGAGCGGCCCCGCCGATCTCCTGAACCCCCACGTCAAGCCGGACATCTCCTTGAGCGAACCGATTGGGAGCTATGACGACTGGGTCAAGGCGGCCTCGCTCCTGACCCAGACGCGCGCCTACAAATTTCCGCGCTATTTGCCGAGCGTCATCCTGCTCAAGCTGACGGACGGCGAGGCATCGCGCGTCTATGCGCTCATCGCCAACCGGGTCTACGCCTCGCAGGACACGATCCTGTTCCAGGACGGGCAGGCGCTGCCGCACCTCTACACCATGAGCATCTACCCGACGGTGATCGGCGGCTTTCCGAACTACTTCCTGGAGATGGATCTCGCGCAGGCGAGCGACTTCCTGCGCGGGCTTCGCGACGTGCGATCGCTCACCGACTGGAACCGCTTACGCGACCGCTACGGCATCCTGCGCAACGACGCGCGCTTCTGGGCGACCTATGACTGGTTCACGGCGTGGAACGTGAAAAATCGCGGCATCGAGGCCGGCTATCTCGACCTCTCCTATTACGATCTGTTCGACTCGGTCTATTGAGTGGCAGGCTGATCGACGCCGTTGCGAAGGTCCCCGACTTCGCGCACGATCCGCGGGCGCGAAGACTCAACGAGACGACTGAGAGACGGCATTCCCCCATGAAGGCACCTTCCGGCCCCTGCAATCCCACCTGGGCCCCGGCTCGCAAAGACATCGTCGGCGCAAGCCTCGGCTCCTCGAGGCTGTGGTTCACCGTCGCCCAAGGCATCGTCACCGAGGTTTGTTACCCGCGCATCGACATTCCCCAGATCAAGGATCTCGGCTTTATCATCGCCGACGATCAAGGCTTCTGGGTCGAGCTGCGCCGGCTGAACACCTACACCGTCACCCTGCCGAAGCCTGGCGTGCCGGCTGCCGAGATCATCCATCGCCATCCCCGCTTCACCTTCACGCTCGAGGTCTGCCCGTCGGAGCGCCGCGACACGCTGCTGATACGCTATGCGTTGGAGGGCGACGCCAGCCTCAGGCCTTACGCGCTCCTCGCCGCGCGCCTCGGTGAGGACGCCGAGAGCAATGTCGGAACCGTCGCCACCCATGACGGCCGCGGCGTCCTGTGGGCCGAACAAGGTCCCTTCGCGCTGGCGCTATCGGCCATCGGCGATGATGGCGCCGACGCCTTCGGCCGCCGCTCCGCCGGCTGCCTCGCGGTGAGCGACGGCTGGCAGGATTTCAACCGCAACGGCCGCATGACCTGGGAGTACGACAACGCGGGGCCTGGCGCCGTGTCCTTGATGGGCGAGCTCTCCCGCCGGGGCGTGCTGGCGCTCGGACTTGCCTCCAGCAAGGAAGCCGCCGCGACACTCTCGGTGTCGGCGCTGTTGGACGATTTCGATGAGGAATGGAACGCCCATTGCCAGGCTTGGCAGGAGTGGCTCGGCGAATGCCGCCGCGCGGCCTTCGGCGGCCAGATCGACGACCGGCTTGCCTTGTCCGCCACGGTGCTGAAGGTGCACCAGGACCGCACCTATCGCGGCGCCGCCGTCGCCAGCCTCTCGGTGCCGTGGGGCGAGACCAGCACGAGCCGCGGCGGCTACCACCTCGTCTGGCCGCGCGATCTCGTCGAGACCGCCGGCGCGCTCATCGCCATGGAATCCTATCGCGACGCCCGCGACGTGCTGCGCTACCTCATCGCCACCCAGCACGAGGACGGCCACTGGTTCCAGAACCAATGGCTCGGCGGCCGTCCCTTCTGGCAAGGCCTCCAGCTGGACGAGGCGGCGTTTCCGATCCTGCTCGCATCGCTTCTGGAGGAGCACGGTGCGCTGGACAACATCCCGGTCAAGGACATGATCTCGCGCGCCATGGGCTTTATCGCCCGTTCCGGCCCATCCACATGCCAGGACCGTTGGGAGGAAGACGCGGGCCTCAACATGTTCACGCTTGCCGTCGCCATCGCCGCGCTGGTTGAAGGCAGCGCCTATCTCGACGGCCCGGCGAAGGAGCATGCGCTGCGGCTCGCCGATTATTGGAGCGCGCGCCTCGAGGACTGGGCCTTCGTGCGAGGGACACCGCTTGCCCAGCAATTGAAGGTGAGCGGCTATTTCATTCGCACCGTGCCACTCGACGCGCTCGGCGACAGACACGCATTCGACGAGACGGTGATGATCAAGAATCTCGACCACAATCCAAACCTGCCGGCGAGCGGCCAGGTCTCCACCGACTGCCTGCAACTCGTGCGCTACGGCTTGCGCGCGGCGGACGACCCCTCCATCACCGACAGCATCAAGGTCATCGATCATCTGCTCAAGACCGACACGCCGTCAGGGCCGGTGTGGCACCGCTATAACAACGACGGCTACGGCGAGCACGACGACGGCTCAGGCTTCAACGGCACCGGCCGCGGCCGCGGTTGGCCGCTCCTCACCGGCGAGCGCGGCCATTACGCGCTGTGCGCCGGCGAGGACGTCACGCCCTATCTCGACGCCATGATGGCCATGAGCAGTCCGTTGGGGCTGATCCCCGAGCAGGTGTGGGACACGGACCCCATTCCCGCCCATGACCTCGTGCCCGGCAAGCCGAGCGGCTCCGCCATGCCGCTGGTCTGGGCCCATGCCGAGTTCGCCAAGCTCTGCCACAGCCTGGCGCAAGGCCGGCCCGTCGACCGGCCGCAAGCCACCTGGACGCGCTATCGCGGCGTGCGGCCCAAGGTCGACTACGACATCTGGGGTCCGAGCTATCGCCCGCGGCACATCGAGGCGGGCAACGCGCTCTATGTCGCGATGAACGCCCGGGCGCGCGTCCATTTCGGCACCAATGGCTGGCAAGACGTCAGAGACATCGACACCGAGGACACCGGCCTTGGCGTGCAAGTCGCCAAGCTGCCCACCGAAATCCTGAAACCGGGCGACAGCATCCAATTCACCTTCTTCTGGCCCGAGAGCGGCAATTGGGAAGGCCAGGACTACGAAGTGTCTGTTTCAGGCCCCTGACAGCGCTATTCTTGCCAGCGACAAGGGAAACGGCGGAAAGCCGGGCTTTTGTTGCCGCAGCGCCCGGCGCCCTTGATGGCGGGGCGCGCGCCTTTCTGCTACTCCTCGGCAGCCTTTTCGCCTCGCAAATGTGGCAGGGCAGGGGAACCGAGCGCAGCAGCGATGAAACGTCTCAAGCAACTTTGGCTCCTGGCAACGATCTGCCTGCTCCCCGTGACGACCGCCTATGCCATCGACCGCCTGTTGTTGGCGCCGGCCTGCCCAGACTGCAACGCCGAGATGACCGAGAAGCTTCCCCTGTTCGACGGAACCCAGGAAGGGCTGGTGCGGATCAGGGCCAACAGCATGGAGTTCCGCGCCCGCGTTGCCGGCTTCGTCGACAATCCCGACGGCCAAGGCGTGATCCTGCTCCATGGCTTTCCCGAGACATCGATCATGTGGGAGCCGCTGCTGAAAAAGCTGAGCAGCGCGGGCTACCGCGTCGTCGCCTTCGACCAGCGAGGCTATAGCCCTGGCGCCAGACCGTTCAGCGAGAACGCCTACACCAAGGGAAAGCTCGCCACGGACGTGCTCGCGATCGCGGACGCCGTCGGCTTCGAGCAATTCCATGTCATCGGCCATGATTTCGGCGGGGCCATCGCCTGGGTCGTCGCCGACCGCTATCCGGAGCGCGTGCTCAGCCTCACCTCGCTGTCGATGCCGCATCCTTCGGCGCTGGCCGAGGCTCTGGAATCCCCCGCCTCTCAATGGGGCCGCAGCAGCTACGTCCTCTTCTACCGGATGCCGGTGCTTCCAGAGTTGATCATGGGGTTCAATCGGGCCGCATATCTCGAGTACTTGAAATGGCAAAAGAATCCGCCCGAGCAGGTCAAGGAATATGAGCGCGTGTTCGGCGAGCCCGGCGCGCTCCGGGCCGCACTGAACTGGTACCGGGCCTTCGAGTTCCACTCGCTCGATCCGCTCGGCAAGATCAGGCCGCCGACATTGTTTATTTGGGGACGCCGGGATGGCGCCTTCGGCCGCAACGCCGCCAACAGGACCGTGAACCACATGGACGGGCCCTACCGTTTGCATAGCGTGGATGCAGGCCATCAGCTGATGCTCGAGGTGCCGGGTATCGTCGAGGAGGACGTGCTGGAGCATTTGCGGTCCGCGGCGGATACCTCGAAGCAGTGGAACGCGGCCCTGGCCGAGATACCGCAACAGGACGGGTCGCCCTGCGACCAGTCGCGGCCCCAGTGCTTGAACATCTTCGTGGCGCCTGACGGCAAGACGCTCAGGATCCGCAATCGCTGCGACGAGGCTTATGAAGGCGTCGTTCGCGTGTCGTGTACCGGATGGGCGCCCGATGCCTCGGTCGAATACCGCTTCAGCCTGGGCGCTAAGGCGGAGATGACGCAGCAGAGCACCGGGTTCTCCTTCGGCGACTGCTACTATCGCCATCGGCTCTGCGCGAAGCAGGCGCAAGAGTAGGCGCGTAACCCCGGTGCGCTCGCCGTCAGAACAACGGCAGGATAAGCGGAATGGTGACGATCAGCAGCAGAATGGCGAGGATCACCGACAGGCTGAGATCGGCGACCATGCCGGGCGCGTGGATCGCCGCATCGTCAAGCAGGTAACCGGTCCGCACGAACCGGAACGTCGCCACCAGAATGAAGGCGATGCCGACCAAGATGAACCCCCGCCCCGCGCCCGCGCTGAAGGAGTGGGCCAGAGCGTCGAGCTGTTCCCTGTGGGCCGGCGTGACCTCCACCGCATCGGCCATGGTGACGATGAAGAGATCGAAGCGCTCCATCAAGAATCCGAACGCGATCACCGCGACGCCGGTCCTGAGCCAGGCGAGGAAGGTCCGCTCATTGGCGGCATGGTCGGTATAGGATTTGATCATGGCAGGCGCCCGTTCCGTCGCTGGAATCCCCCCGACCATGCCGCGCAAAGCGCCAAAAATGACTTAAGGCCCGACGTTTTCACGCGGGCCTTATAATGGTCGGCTGGAATTGGTTGCGGGGGCTCGAAGCCACCTATACCGAACACGGTTTCGCTATCAGCGATAAGCCCGAAAACTAGTCCAAACCATCGAGAATCGACTCTGCCGCCCGTTCCGCTCTGAAGGTCCGCATTGATCCAGCTAGCGGACGTCCCTCCCCGCTGAGCCGATGTCCGCTAAGTGCCACGACGAGACGTCCAATCATTTCGTCGGGAAGAGAAACGTCGATTGTGCCCGCAGTTGCGAGTCACCCCCGGTGAGGGCTGGTCTCTCGACATTGTAGTAGTAACTGACCTGGGCATCGATCGGCTGACTGCCGAGCTTGAAGACGCGCCCGATACCGCCGCCGATGGGTATCGTCCAGCGCTCGTCGCTGGGCGCCTCCCAGTTTGCCGTGATGATGGGACTTGTCGTCAGATACCAACCTTTGGGCAGGTTGTAGTTGAAGAAGGGCTGTAGCGTCATCGCATTGACGTCGGCCCGGTCGCTCTCTCCCGCATATGACCAGAGGCTATTGATCAAGAAGCCGGTGACGACCTTCTTTGTAAGCAGCAGGGCGACAAACGTCGGTCCGGCCGACCACTTCTCCGTTCCCAATCGGGGATCGGTCGAAGTTGGAAGCGCAAAGACGGACCCGGCACCCCACACCAAGCCCACGCCCGGCTTAATCGGTATGGGCTTCTTCGGCGAAACGAAGAAGCTACGCCATTTACGAGCCTCAGGTGACCCTACAGTGGCCGCGTTAAAATCCGTCCCTTAGGCAAGTTTGAAAGTCAGCTTCAGAGCCGGTTGGCGAGGGGTCATGACATGCCCCGAACCGCGACAGGACTAAACCTTACCGGATTTACTGCGAGCTGTCCTACCAAGAGTGCGCGTTGCTTCGCGCCCCGCGCCGCCGAGGGGGACTGCGACGCCGGATCGCGGAATGTCCGGTAAGGGTGGCGGGTTCAAAGGGTGGCCGCAACACTTCAATCTTTGAGAAAAGATGGAGTGTTCAGGATGGGCTATCGCCGACGGATCTATTTCACGGAGAAGCAGAAGGCGGAGATCTGGGATCGCTGGC
>Ga0307379_10011152_pt1 | contig 11827 bp, 15 predicted proteins | sample UN2MG_FD_202237 | JGI IMG/M metagenome (GOLD analysis project Ga0307379, IMG submission 202237) | Soil microbial communities from Risofladan, Vaasa, Finland - UN-2 | ecosystem: Environmental > Terrestrial > Soil > Coastal area > Acid sulfate soil | place: Finland: Risofladan, Vaasa | collected... | reverse complement strand
ATAGGGTGCCACAACAAGGCATTTGAATTAATCTAAAATGGACCCGTTCATTGATCATCGTTTCTCCTCCTCCTTCGCCTCGGGTGCTGCGGCGAGCAATCCATCTACCAGCCATTGCTGAGGATGAGGTTCACCCCGCATAATCTGGTTCGCTCCACAGTGCTGAATGTAGTTTAGTGCTCCTTGGTAAATCTCCCTCGGCACCAGCACCATGCCCGGATCGGCGGCACGCAGGGCCATATCGCAGAGGGCCATTCCAAATGATGGCTTCATGCACCAAGTTGGTAACTTCTTAGCTTCAGACATTGAAGCGGCATTAAATGCTTCCTTAATCTGCTCCTTCGTTAGAAGTTTTGTGGTGTTGGTCATTTCTTTTCCTTTGTCCTAAATTTACGATTTATTTGTCCCTGTTCAGCAAGTTGTTTAGCTTCATGCATTTTTGTACGTCGTTCTTTAGCTTTAGAAGATCGAATTGTTGTCTTATTAGCCGAGACTATATTGTGACCTTTCCTTTCTTTTTTGGGTTTTGGTTCAGGCGGCAATTGTCTTTCATGTCGCCGTTGCATAACAGATAATTTAGTTTCTTGTACGTTATACCTCGCTACAACATCTAATAAACGTCGTACTTCAGCAGCAAGAACACGGGACACCGACGGAACATCAGCATCCCGTTTTGAGAATTCGTCAGCTTTTATTAAAGCTTCTGTTACTGATAATTCTTTCATGTATTATTCAACCACAGCTTCGCCAGTAACCTTTTCCTTACGTGATTTGGTGCGATGAAAATGCGCATCAAGTTCTGCTTGATACATAACACGAACAAATTCACCGCGATCATGCGGATTAAGAATATGATCAGCCACTCGCTTAACTTCTTGCGAAAGTTTAATTACTTGCTTTTTCGCTTGCATTTTAATTCCTTTTAAAGGTTACTGGCCGCGTCGACCACGTTGATATGCATCAATTTCTGCCTGTCGCTGCGCTGCCCGGACACGATCTGCACGACCGCGCGCATAAGCAGCTTCAGTCCCAGCATTTTGCTCCAAACCATAATAGCTCGGATACTGCGAACCAACCACAGTGCCGTTGCCATTACCATCAAGTACCTTACCGTTTTCATTGCCGATAAAGCCTCCAATGACTGCTCCAACGGCGGTGGCAATAATTTGACCACTCCCGCCACCAATCAAACTACCAATGGCGCCGCCGATCGCTGCACCAGTTACGGTATGAACAGCTTCGTGTGGACGATTGTATCGTTGGCTAGCACAACCGCTCGTCAATATGAGAGCGACGATAGCAACAGCAATAAGCTTTTTCATAATATAGTATCCTAAATTAAAATAACGTGATTACAGTATATAGGAATACTTATCAAATGTCAAATAATGCTATAAGTTATTGATTTATAATGGATTTATTGTACTGTGCCTAAAAATGCGCCATCATCTGTTTCTATATTGACTGGATAACCCCATAGTTTATGGATATACATTGCTACCTGTTTCCAACTTTGGTTGAGAGATCTTCCATTAATTCTTTTGTATCGAATGGATAATTCTCTAGTACCTTTTATATCAGCTTTGGTCACAGCAATTTGTGGACACCAATCATCAATCTCATAAGAATTGGCTAATTGTTCTCGGATAATCTTATACCCCAAACTATCGTGGATAGCATTAACAGTATAATGATCTGCGGTTGAAATATCAGTCACTATAAATAGTTTAAGTTTTCTAATCAATGTAGGACTTAAAAATTGTCGAATAAAGCTTTCATCTCTATAATTTGCTACCGCATCCAAACAAACATCAATCCAATTTTTATCAACTATATTTGGAAACCATTCTCTATCTTCTTCTGTAGGTGTAGTACAGATTCTTTTTATATCATGGAACATTTCAAATCCCAAATAATACGGATTCATTCCACTATAATATGGGGAATCAAATTCTGGTTGCCAAAGTACTGAGGTGTGCAATTGTAAAAATTCAAGCATGGAGCCTTCATTAATCTGACCCGTTTCCCATAACCTATTCATAATATAATAATGAGTAAAACTTGCCCATCCTTCATTCATTACTTTAGTTTGGTATTGAGGATAAAAATACTGGCTTAATTTGCGCACTATTCTTAAAACTTCTCGTTCCCAAGATTCTAATTTAGGACTGTGTTTTTCTAAAAAGTAAAGAATATTCTCCTGCATAGTTGGCGGAAATATATTATCATCTTTTATTACCTTTTCCTTTTTAGACTTGGGTAGTGTCCGCCAAAGATCATTTACTGTTTCTTGTAAATATGCCTGACGTTCTGCTTGTTTTTGTTTTTCTTTTGTGAGGCTTAATTTAGTGGGACGTTTAGCTCGATCAATTCCGTTCATCATTAATGCATGGGCGCCATCCAACAATTCTCGAACAGTTTCTTCGCCATACTTTTCTTCACATTGTTCAATATAATTCTTAGCAAATATCAAATAATCAACAATACTGGTAGCATCAGTCCACTGTCTGAATAGATAATTATTTTTAAAGAAATGATTGTGTCCAAATGCTGCATGAGCAATAACTAATGTTTGTGTGCAAGCCGTATTTTCCTCCATTAAATAACTAATACATGGATCTGAATTAATAACAATTTCATACGCTAATCCACGTTTACCTTGTTTGTATAAATCTTTCTCTTTACTAAATCGTTTACCAAAACTCCAGTGCTTATACATAATTGGCAATCCAACTGAGGCGTAAGCATCAAGCATTTGTTCTGAAGTAATGACCTCAATTTGATTCTTATATGTGTTTAATTTGAGTTCCTTAGCAATTTCTCCACAAGCAATTATAGTATTAGAAATTGTTTCAAAATTCCAATCTGATCCGTCGAATAATAATTTACTTGCCATTATTTTTCCTTTTTAGGTAGGAATATATCACGGAATTTCGGAATAACTTCGTTCACGTCTTCAATTGCGATCGTTACTAAACTAGAAAATTTACGTTCTAAGTTTTTCATAATTTCCCAAACTGATGTTAACGTTACCTCATAAAAGAAATCGGTTTTACTAATTCCATCGGAAATTTCACAGTAAACATAATATTGAACGATTGGTAGAAGTTTAAGTAAGAAATCTTGTGTAGCAATGTTATCAGTGGTCCAGTTATCACCGTCTGTTGCTTGCACAACATATAAATTCCACGAATCTACCGGGTATTGTTCTCTAATAGTATCTGAAATCTTTCTAAGGCCAGAACTTATTTCAGTACCACCTGATACAGTACCATAAAAGAATTCGTGTTCATCACAAAGAAATGCTTCATCTGTATGCTTAACAAATTCAATTTGGACTTTCTTTTTATATTTCCGATATAAAAATTCATACACTAAAAGAAACATACGTTTAGCAATTTCTTTTTCTTTCTCACCCATACTAGCACTAACATCCATTAAACAAAACATTACAGCTCTGGTATTAGGAATCGCTACCTTATCCCATTTTCTATATCGAATATCTAGTGGATCTATCCACGGAATAAATTTACGTTTACGTTTTAATTCTTCTATCTCTAGCTTAATTTCTTCGGTTTCTTCTTCGGCTTCTAGGTCTTCAATCTTCTTATCTAACGGTTTTGCTAATGCAAATCTACGCCCCAACGAATTCTTGTAACTACGAAGAATATCGATAGATGGAGGAGGCCCCCATGTTCTAAATCCTGCTCTAACTGTTTGCCAGGTAGTTGTTGCTTTTTCCGTTTTCTTAACTAAATCGGGTAATTCTAAATCTTCAAACAATATATCTAAATATTCTTCTCTGTTAATACTAAACACAAAGTCATCTTCAGATTGGCCGTGCCCTGCTCCCTTACCAGTTCCGTTGTTGTTTTTATCCTTTTCAATCTGATCACCTTTTTGAAATTCTTTATTGCCTGGCAATACTTTATCCCATATGCCCGAATCATAATCATAATCAAATTTTGGTTCGTTAATACCATCAACAGGAATTCCAATATCTTTATCACCTTGATCAGTTATATCTCCGTGTGGAGATTTTTTAATCTTGTCAGACAACCATTTTTTAGTATGCTTTATGAAACGTTGCCTATTAGGAAGATTCTTTCCTGTAGGATTTTTCCTACGATCAATTACAATAAAATCGGTCATTACCCGCTCTTTTGTACACGCATATACCACTCAACAAGACGTTTAACTTGTTTGCGAGTATAACCTTTGCTTATCATTCTATCAACAAAGTTTTCGTGTTTAGTTCGATCTTCTCCGCTGCTTTTTGCTGAGAATGAAATTATTGGGAGAAGCTCTTCTGTACTTGCAAACATTTTCTTTTCAATTACTTCCTTTAATTTCTCGTAACTTGTCCATCGAACAGGTTGGCCGTTGTTGCTAGCTTTTGCTCTAAGTACAAAATTAACCACTTCATGTCTAAAGTCTTTAGGATTTGCAATTCCTGCAGGCTTTTCAATTTTTTCTAATTCGTCATTAAGGACATCTCGGTCAAACAAGTTACCTGTGTCTGGATCTTTAAAATCTAATTCCTGTGCCCACGCATCAGCATATTCAATATATCGATCAAATAAGTTCTGTCCGTAATCACTATAACTTTCTAAATATGCTTTTTGTATTTCGTTCCCGATAAACTCTGCATACTTAGGAGACAGATACTCTTTAATAAATCCAATATATAATTCTTCCTTACTTTGAAATTGTTCGCGCTTAATAGAATCTTCTAACACATACATAAGGTGCACTGGATCTGCTACAATTTCTGTAGGATCATGGTTTAATGTTTTACTTAAAACTTTAAATGCAAATCTAGTAGAGATACCCGACATTCCTTCGTCAACTCCGGCGGTATCTTTATACTCCTGCATACTTTTTGCTTTAGGATCAACATCCTTAATCATCTCACCATCATACACTCTCATTTTAGCATACAAGGTTGAATTTTCATGTTCATGTAATCTTGTTAGTATTCCAAATTTGGCCAACATCTCTAATGTTTGCGGAGCGCATGGCGCACTTGCTAAACTACTAGTCTCTAACATCTTATCGTAAATTTGTACCTCTTCGGTACAACGTAAGCAATATGGTACCTTAACAACATAAATTCTATCAATAAATGCTTCGTTGTTTTTATTAGCTTTGAAACTTAACCATTCCGATTCATTGCTGTGAGCAAGAATTATTCCGCTAAATGGAATAGCAGTAATGGCTTCTGTTCCCATATAGTTACCTTCTTGGGTGGCAGTTAATAATGGATGAAGCATTTTAATTGGAGCCTTAAACATTTCTACGAACTCCATAATTCCTTGGTTACCTCTACACAATGCTCCAGAGAAACTATAACTATCTGGATCACTTTGATCAAAGTGTTCTAACATTCTCATGTTAGTTTTACCAACTAGGTTGGAAATGTCTTGATTGTTATCGTCGCCTGGTTCAGTTTTAACAATAGCTGTTTGTGTTAATTTACTAGGCCAAACCCGTGCAACTTTAAATTCATTAATGTCAGCAAGTTCACCATCTCGTTTTAATGCCCATGGACTTAAAATTCCCGTTAGGTATCTTTTACTAATTCCGTAATCACTTTCTAATTGTTTACCATAGATATGAGGATTAAATAATCCTAACGGGCTTTCAAATACTGGACTTAGTTTTCCGTCTGGTGTTACTAAAACATAGATAGGAAATGTCTGCATTAATTCTTTTAATCTTTCAGCAATACTACTTTTTCCACCGCCCACGGGACCTAACAAATACAATACTTGCTTTCTTTCTTCTAATCCTTGTGCAGCATGAATAAAGAATCCAACAATTCTTTCTATAGTATCTTCCATACCATAGAAATCCTTAAACGATGGATAACGACGAAATGTTCTATTTAAGAAAATTCTAGATAATCTAGGATCGGTGCTAGTATCAATTAATTCGGGCGTACCTATTGCAGCTAGCATTCTTTCTGCTGCTGTGGCATATACCATCTTATCGTTTTTACAAAGATCTAAATACTCAGGCAGACTTATGTATTCGATCCGCTTTTCTTTACGTTCCTTGTTTATTGATTCTAGGATTTTTATCATAGTATACTCCGCGTATACTATTAATTATCCTTTTTTATTCTAAATTAAAATTACTTATTACCTAGAGACATATATCTTTCATATACATTTAGTCTAAGAACGCCATAATACGTCACTTTCATAGGATATTTTGTGACCATTTCTGATATTGATCGACAAATATTTGTATGAGTGGGGATTGAAAAATTATTACTTTGAAGCATTAAAAAGCTACCAGGATTGATATTTTTAAACCAGGAATCGTCTTTAATATGTTCGCAGGAAGTGTTAATAATAACATCGTAATTATTAATATCAGCAAACGTATTGATATCGCGTTGAAATCTAATTACACTAGGCGTTAAATTTTGTGAAATCGACAAATTTCTAGACATTAAATCAACTTCCGTTAGATTTCGGAAACCCAGTTTATGCAGACAATGTGTTAAGAAACCCACCCAAGATCCGATGATTAAAATACTGGTGTTTGATGACAAATTCAAATGCAATAACTTATTCAACATCCAGGCCTTTGATTTAACCTGATTTGTGTGAAATAAATCTCTAAGATCTTCTGCTTCAATTAACCGAAGGGCATCGTCGTCATACAAAGAATCCATAAATGTTGGAATATATCGGGTTATAATATCAGAATCAATATCGTCTGCAGAGAGCATGTCATAATTATAAATTGTCATATGTTAAATATCCGTTTCGGTCCAAATATTAATTTTTTCTCGTTCTTTTATAAATTGTTGTGGGCGATCATATGCCCAATTAAAACTTATACCATCTTCCAATCCAATTGCCTTAGCAAACCAATCTTCAAATTGTCCATCTACACGAAGAACAAGATGGTCAAATTGTGGGTCTGCACCATGTAAGTCTATTTCATTAAATGTATAACTCCTTGTCCCTCTTGTTAAGTAATGTCTAATAGAAGAAATCGGATCATATATAAAGACATCTCTAGTATCCTTGCTTATAGAGATATTTATATGATGCATATTATGGTTTCTAGCAAAACTATCTCGATGTATCAATAATTTTGATTCCTCATTAGAACGAAAAATTAATCCAATGCCCATGTGCTTGAAGGGCAATGATTCTATTAGCTTCTTTAATAATGGGAAATTTACAATACACGGATTCCAATCTGATGCATTGCCTTTCTCATAGAATGGCAATGGTTTACGCAAATGTAAAACTCTTTTCCAGGATTTTGTTAAATTAAATCTGTTTACATAATATTGTTTAAGTGCATGAAAATTATGTATAGATCGGGCATGTCCAAAATTATCTGTTGTAATATGATATCGATCTGGATTTAGTAAATATGAGTCTAAGCATTTTTCGTTATTAATTCCGCGAGGTATAAGTCCAAATGGAATCATCGGTACTAGGTAATCTACTGCACGATGTAAATTATGTTGAAATTCGTCGTATACTTTGTTTATGTACGACAAATCTAAATATTCGTCGAGGTTAATAAACAATCTGCCTTCGGGTCCGAGCCCCATCGGGGCTAAATCATAATAGCGAAATGAATTAGCGACTCGATTTCGTATGTCAAAATTTGGATGATTGATGTGGTATTCTATTTTAACTGATTCAGCCGGCAAATAATCATTATCGGTCATAATGTATTTTCTCCCAATCAAATACAAAGTCTTTGTCTAATAATTTATATAGTATATAATGTTTAGTATGATTAATATTAACTGGAATATTATATGGTGTAAGCCCCTCATATACATTATATTTAACAGCCTGGTTCTGTAAAAATAAATTAAATTTACCTTTTTTTACTATGTTGTAAAGAGAGCCTCCATCTTCAAAACAAAATATCATCATTTTACCACCCAATACTTTTACAATTGCTTCCTGAGCTGGCAACATATATTGACTCATTAGAAGTTGATGTTGGTGTGATTTTTTAGTTAATGTTCTAACTCCACAAATATAAATTTTATCGCTAAATTCGGATTTGTTAACGCCTGACATATGAACAAGTTCATTATTCTCATAAAGTAAAAGATATGCGCCATTGTTCTCTGAAAAGGTATCGGTGCATACAAATTTGTAAAGTAAAGATTTTGGATTATTACGGTAATCTACATCGGTAAAATTTTTTAAATGTCTATTCTCTGCACACAGGGAAATAATATCTACTAAGGCCTCAATAGAACATTGTTCTTTCGTTATAATCTTAATCATATTTCCGAATTAACTCAACTAAATATTTTGTAAAGTCAATTTCCCTAGTTGTATGACCAAAATCATAATTGTTAGGATTGGCATGATGATTGTTATGAAATCCAATACCCCAAAATAACATGCCAGGAATATAGTAATTTACACTGTCATCTTTAGTATCGAAATTTCGATACGAACCCGGCACTGTTCGTAAATGACAAAACAAATTAACACAAAATTCCAAATGCATTGTAATAACTTGAGCCATAATTAAAGATAAAAATACGGTCGAACCAAATGCTGCTGCCCATAACCATACAGCATAATTGATTAAGAAATATCTACTGTTTAACCATAGTTGCCATTTGCTTCTCATTAAATCAGTTACATGTCTGTAACTTAATTTCTTATAGTCTATCGTATTTTGCCATAAACAATATGCATTTAATTTACCTTTTTTAGGCGTGTGTGGATCTTTATCTGTATCGGTGTATTTGTGATGATATCCTCGATGTACATTAACCCAAAAAATAGGGCTACCCTGAACGCATATACAAGATACAAATGATAAAATATTTTCTATAATCGGATGAGTTTTAAATGAACGGTGGGCAAGTAGGCGATGCAATGTTACGCCAACACCAAATCCAGATAGGATAATCCAGAATAAAAAGGTCAGTCCTATACTCACATAACTAAAATAATAAACTGCTACTATAAAAAATATATGTAGAGGAAGAAATAATAACCAAAAATACTTATTCATCATCCTTTATCTGCTTAGTGAGGGTATGAGTAAATGGTCCAGATAATGTTGATGTAATATTATTTTGTGAATTATAACTATTTCTGAGATCAATGTATGGTTTAACTCGATCGTCAGCTAACCAACGATTATATCCACCTGGGGTGTTCCAAACTGATGTTATTCGTTTTTCAATGTTAATTTCAGTAATGATATTAATGCCACCATGATCACGAAATGCTGCGCCAACTTCTTTCATTAAATCTGGACTAATTTCTTGATGCATTAAATATGGTGCGCCATTATTAGCTATTTCTATATAGATATAGACGTAATGCGTTATCTCTTTTTCCATAATATTCCTGTCCTTTTACAGAACTCTTCTGTAAGTTGTCCATCTACTCTTAATGTATATGCAGTATAAGGAATTGCTTCATTCCCATGCAAATAAGAGGTATTGAAAAATGCTACCTTAGCATCTACATATTCCTTTTCGTATCCATCTACCAGAAAAAATTCCTTTGCCTGGCATGGATTGAACCACATAAAATGATGCCTCCCATCATACCAATCATCTCTTCGATCATAATGCATATCCGATGCCATAAATTGACGTGTAACAAAAAACATTACTCTACCGATTTCTTGGAATGGTAATGTTTTAACCCAGTCCATCAATTCTAGGAAATGAGGGTAATTAATCGACTCTTCAGTTTTGTCTGCGTAAAATGTTGCAAGATTATCCTTCAAAAATTCATTCTTAGTAAATCGCACCCGTACAAAATCACCGTCAGTATAACCGTGTAAATATAATTCTAAAAATTTACGCTTTTCTACATATGAAAGGTCTTTATAGTGAGAATATTCTTCAGGGGTTAATCTTTCAATTGCATCATCAGCTACCGAAGCAATTCTAGGAAGTTCGTTATTTTTATAATCCACTGCTTTATGGAAATCATCACCCATTTCATATCCTGGAATAAGCCTAGTAGAAGGAGTAAGTTTTGATTTTGCAATACCAAGACAATTTTTTAAATGTAAATCCTCCAACGGAGCAATATTAACATAACGATCTAATTCTATTATTTTCATTATTCTTCTCTTGGTTTCCAATTTGGTTGGCAACGTGGGCATGCCATTCTCCCAGTTTGAGATCCTAGCCGTTGATAAAAACGAACTGTTTCATCTTTAGTCGTACACCGCATTAAATCAGTATTACCATTGGTGATCCATTTGTCACCATAACATAATTTACAGATCATAAACCGTTCCTCGGCGTTGGCCGCTTCGTGAGGTCTGTCATGCGCCCTCCTTGGCTTGCTGCATCTTCGCCACGCACTCGCAGATGGCGTAGTTTATGGACTCATCATTCCAGCAAGTGAATCGTTCGCTGAGCTTGGTATATTCCCCTTTTTGTGCCTGTCCAGCGAAGAAATCCACCTCTAACATGAACCGCTTCGCCAACGCCATCGCCTGCGTGTCGTCGTGGAGGGGATCGTATAAATAGCCGCCGGGGTGCGCATAGAACCTGCCTAACGCAGAATCTATGAGTTGGGATTTGATACCCATCGCTTCGGCGCACAGCCGCGTGATCTCTAGGTCGCTCATTTCAAGGTCAGTCATTTTACCTCCAAATATTTATTAATCATATAATATCCTAGATCAAATTCTTGTATGCAAGTACCAAAATTTGCATTAGCAGGAGCGTTATGATGATTGTTATGCCATCCCTCACCCCATACTAACAAACCTAAATATGGATTATTTTGAGATACATCAGGTGTATCAAAATTTCTATAGCTAATAGTTTTTATATGTCCCAGGTTGTTGATTAACGAACCCATGTTCCATAAAATAGCTGCTGGAGCCAAATAAACTATTGCGGTAATATGAAATCCAAATACTAATAGTAACGTAGTAATAATACCTAGGTGGATCCAAAAATAATTTTTATGTACTGCTAAATGAAACTTCTTTCTTAACAAATCTTTAACATATCCTAAGTTCTTTTCACTATAGAACATACTTAAAAATTGAACATTCCAAAAACCTAATATTACAGGGCTATGTGGATCTTGTTTTTCGTCAGTCCATCTATGATGCGATCGATGGTTATTTACCCATGCAATGCTACTGCCGACCAAACCCCATGTTGCACAAAGAGTACCGATTTTTTCCCAATCTTTAATAGGCTTAAATGCTTTATGGCTTAACAAACGATGATAGGTAATACTCACGCCCAAACAACCTGTAGTAAAGTAAACAGCTAACACCGCTAACCATTCTATTAGATTGAAATAAAAGATTCCATATATTAATCCAATATGAGCTACTACTTGAAATGCAAATAGAAGCAATGCTGGAAGATTGTTCTTAATTTTGTCCATATACATTATTTAATTGGTTGTTAACTCGGATAAAAGTAGTTCTACGCCCAACTTCTTTTAGGGTCTTGGCACCAATATAGGTCATTCCACTTCTTAATCCACCTAAAATATCATTGACTGTATCCTGTACTTCTCCTTTAAAAGGGACGGTTACAGCCTTCCCTTCAGAGCTTCTATAATCTGCCATCCCGCCATGGTGTTTGTTCATAGCATTTTCTGAACTCATTCCATAAAATTGTACCTTCCCTTTGTCTACAATGCCACCACCCTCAATATGGCCGGCCAATAATCCACCTAGCATTACAAAATCAGCACCAGCACCAAATGCCTTGACAACATCACCTGGACCAGTACAGCCGCCATCAGCAATAATATGTCCGCCTAATCCGTGCGCTGCATCAGCACATTCGATAATAGCGGATAATTGAGGATAC
>Ga0307379_10011151_pt1 | contig 11828 bp, 23 predicted proteins | sample UN2MG_FD_202237 | JGI IMG/M metagenome (GOLD analysis project Ga0307379, IMG submission 202237) | Soil microbial communities from Risofladan, Vaasa, Finland - UN-2 | ecosystem: Environmental > Terrestrial > Soil > Coastal area > Acid sulfate soil | place: Finland: Risofladan, Vaasa | collected... | reverse complement strand
TAATCTCCTGGCACCGGATAAAGTCTTTGGCTATCCCAGCGCGGGGCATAACATCGTCATCAGCCTTAATAACCAACCTGCCTTTGGTTAATAGAGCCACAGCATGTCTAAGCCTATTTCCAGGGTCAGGAGAAGCATGGATGATATTCACAGGCAACTTGGTTTTAAACCCCTCTCGGCTGCAATCACATAGCCATACATCGGGCGTCTCTTTCAGCCATGCGGCAAGGATAGCCTCAAGGCTTTTTAATCGCCTGTATGTGACCACAACCACAGATATGTCCATCATCCTCTCCGACTTCTCACGTCCTGAGTGGTAAGCATTCCGCGCCTTTTTGCCACTTCCCGCTTTACAATTATGACTCGTTGATCCATCCGCTTTTTTTCCTCCAGCGCGGTAAACGAGGAATTGAGAAGCCCCTGACCATAGCCAACCTGTCTCCGAAGCTTCCGACTTGCCTGGAAATGCTCTATCACTGGATTAGGCTTATTCTTTCCTTTGTAATAATCGAAGATCAGCGTATATTCCCGAGGCATCCTGTAAACCTTAATCCCCACGCCCTTCCTGTTCAATTCATTTATCGCCAATCTCAAGCAATGCTGGTGTCTTACAGTCGGATGATTCCGGCCTATCTTATCCCATTCGGAGACAAGCCCTTTACCCCTATCGCTGTTCTGAAACCAAAGCGTTCCGGATAGAAGCGAGCCTCCATTGATGTTCGTACCTTTATATGGATGGAAATGGGCGGCTATATCATGGGCGCGATCCCTTGACAGCTCATCAAAAAGCACGGGATATTGCCTTACAATGCCATCAGCATCGATAAAAACAATGTCCTTATCAGGGAACATATTGAACGCCTCTAGGATAACTCTGCTTTTATGATCAAGGTTCTTTCGCCATGATCCTTCAGGCTCACAAGGAAAGAGGTGATATTCAAGATTCAGGGCCTTCAATGAAGCCTCAAGCTTCTTAACTTCTTTCTCATAGCCCGTGTTTGCGGTATAGAAGGAAACGACAAGCCAGTTCACTCTATACCCCCATGTGTCCGCCTCTCGATATCCTCGCCATCGAACCTCACCTCGTATATCTCCAGGCACTCGACATTTGTTATGGCCCAGAATCTATGGAAAACGCCTGGAGGAATCGTGGTCATGTCACCAGGCTTAATTATCGTCTCGTCCTTGTTGTCGCCATGCCATATCTGGATTGCCAATCTGCCAGATATGACAAAGAATTGATTAGACTTCTTGATATGCCTATGTTCGGAGCAGTAGCCACCCGCTTTGATTTTCAGGTAGTTCACAGAAACTGTGCCATTGTTAAAAAGCTCCTGAGTTTCGCCCCAAACTTTACCCGATTTTGCCATTTCCAAGCACCTCATCTATCGTCTTAAACGGGAAGCATCTTAACCCTGACTGCGGGTTGAGATTAACCACCCTGAATTTTGTCCTTACTATTAATCGACTCAGTTTATGAAAATCCGGAATGAATGATGCGAATGTACTTTTAGGCATTGCATTGGGATAACCAGAATGATAATGAGTCTTCCCGCCGCTCACCTTGCAATCGTACCCAAGTAAATAGATTGGATTTGCACCTAAGCACATTGCAATTCCTATTGCACCTATCCCTGAATTATTGCCGTGATACAATCCTTTGGCTATGGAGTTAGACAACCCTTTCCGGCCAAGTGATCGCACACTATAAACGTCATCGAGCTTCCGGCCAACGAGATTCAGGTACACCTTATAGCCTTCAAATTCTTCCCACTTCTGTTTTACGTCCTGGCCAAGCCTTCCTCGTGTCACAAGCCCATAGAACGTATTAGAGCTTGCATCCATGAAAAAACAGATATCAGCGAAATGCGCATGTTCAAAAGCTCTGTTTATTGCTATGACTCGCCCTTGCCCCCGCAGGCGCGAGAAGTCGAATCCCTCAAGGCTTGGACCACCACCGATAATAAAGCATCGCTCGCCTCTCCATGCGCCATCTTCCATGACCTCGGCAAACGGTCTATGCGGCTTGACTTTCCTTTTCTGCTCCATCCTGCGTTCTTCGAGCATCTTAGTTCTGTCCCGCACAATCCTGCCTACATTCTTATCCTGTGTTGTCAGCATCATTTTTATCAGCTTGTCGTTTCCGTGATAATACAAAGCAGAGAGGGGGCTAATCACCTCTCCATCAGCCCCCATCTGCGTCATCTTCAGTCAGTTTCCTCTGGAGCGCTAGGCACGCCTAATCCCGTTGTGGGAGAGGTCGGGCAGCTTCCGCTTGTAGCCGTGAACTCGATGCACTCGATCTGGTCAAGATCACCCATGCATCCACCGTATCTCATCCAGCCAGCGACCGTATCCGTGTAGCTCAGGATGTCGAAAGAATCATAGAGTGTGAGATCCATACGATAGCCAGCAAGGATTTTCCGCTTGGGTAGAATCACCATGATCCGATTGTGATTTGTGAGCATCATGGAGGGGATAACTTGATAGTTGTAGTTGATTACCAGCGGGGATTCGCCAAAAGCCTGGGTACGAATACCTAAGGCCTGTCTTACTCTTCCGACCAACCTAAGAGGAACTAGAACTGCGAACTGAGTCGTTGACGGACTCAGGTTGTATCCTTTCCCGGCAACGTTTTCGAGAATAGATGTCGCAGCAAAGTTGATCGACTCAGCGATAGACCGGCCATCAGCGGAGCAGTCATCACAATCAGCAGGAACGGTAGAGCAGCAGGTCTTCTCATCAGCAGCAGCCTCAAGCAGACCGTAGAATACGGATGCTCTGTGACCATATGCTTTGCCTCGGAATTCAGCGGCGTTCTGCTCGGCAAGCCAGTATTCCTGATCGTCAAAAAGGCTCCGGTGCCAACCAAGCGCTCCGGCATAGAAGCTGAAATAACAGCGTTCCTTTTCTCCGGCCATCTGGTAGACTTTCGCCTTTTCGCCAACCTTGACTTCCCTGAAAACCAATCCACCCGCAATGTCCATCACATCAAATCCGGATGCTTTTGATCCCTCGAAGTTCAACACATCGAATATCTGCTCGTAACCGTTGTCGTACTCAGGCATAACGTGATACTTTCGCACCACATCAATGGCCTTTTCATTCACGGGGAAATTAGAGGGGATGCCGAACATCTGCACGAGGCCTTCCTGGAATTCCCTGTGTTTCTTGACAAAGGCCTCGATCTTAGAGAATCTGGAGGGAAGGAATTTGTTTGGCATTGACACATAGACCTGTAAGGCTCCGGAGAGCTGCTTTCGCTGCTCTTTGTCCTCAATATCAAACTTGGTCCAATCGAGATTAAATAGTTTGCTTCTCATCTTTCATCCCTCCTTATAAAGCCGCTTCGACTTCGGCACGATCGCCTTTGAGGTCGATTTCAACATAGAGCTCATCAGCATCAGCAGGTTCCGTTGCTATTCCGATCCAGTAATAACCGGAGTCATAGTCTGGAGTGACCAACCTGGTCGTGGGGTCCCAATAAACGCGGCGTCCGGGCAGGAAGATATCGGTCGATTCAGTCATTTTTGGTACGAGAATCTTCTCGCAATGATAGATACCGACAGCCTCCGCATCGTAGTCCGCAGACTCAATCACCGCTAAGACGCTATCCTCCACGAGATAGAGGAAAGAGACGCGAGCGCCAAGGACATCATCCTTGGCAGCAGCGAGAATTCCCACCAGCCCGGCTGATACGTCAACGGTGAATTTAAAAGATCGCCAATCTCCGCCTGGTACGGCGGTTCTTATAGCCAATTTTTCACCTCTTTAAAATAAAGTTTGTGGTTAGAGACAGAGGTGGGGTAAAATGAAACGGGCCTTAGAATACCCGAGAGCATGTCCACACTTGCCTCCATTCTGGGTCCAGGGAGGGCGTTACAGCGCCTTCCCGCCTCCCTATTTAATGTTTTCTACTTTTGACTATGATCCGTCCTTCAATCCGCATCGACTTTAATCATGGGATTCTGAGCGGGGTCGAGATACTTGTCATCGCCCCCGGTTTCCTTGTGATTTTCCGGGCCTGTCCCGCCGTCTTTCTTTGGGGGATTACCATTATCCGTCTTGGTAACAACCCCTAGGGCTTCCGCGTCTTTCTGGTAGTCGTCCAATCCACTATCCAGCCAGGTGTTAAATTCATTCTTGATGTTCTCCGGGTCTTGCGGGGTGAATTTTCCGAGTCTGATTTTCAGATAATCTTCCTGCTTCTTGTCAAGGTTCCGTTCTTTTTTCTGGGTCTCGAACAAATCTCCGGCCTTTGATTTGGCCGTTTCAATCTTCAGGGTTTTGATAGTGCCATCATGTTCCGTGATTTTTGTTTCAGCATCTTTCAGCTTTTGAGCAAGATCGGCCCTCTCCTGTGTCAGCGTCTCGAATTTGCGGATATCATAGCCTCGAGCGTTTGAAATTTTCTCCTTCATCTGTTCAGAAATGAAGGGGTCGGTAAATATGGCCTCCGGCTCAAATAAGTCGGTAGGCTTGAACTTACCCTCCTGGATTCCTTGTTTTAATTCTGCCAGGGTCATGTTGTTTTCTCCTTCGAAAAGGGTTATTTTGTTTTTCTTCTCGGCAAATGCCTGGAGCTGTCCAAGGAGGGTAGCCCCCGGGAAACCAGGTGTCTCCACCTGAGAGTTGCCCAAAGCAATGCCGGATATCTCGTTCACATCAGCCACATATAGACTGTCTTTACTATCCCCGCGTAGATCAATATCAGCCTCTATGCTCGCCACATCGAGCGGCAAGTTTCGGAAATCGGGATAGATATAACAGGCTACGACCGATGATATGCGGTCCTTTATATTCAACAGCTTTTTCCCCACTACTTCGCCTATGGGGATACGGCCAGAAGTATCATTCGTATTTGCAGCATGGCCATGAAATAGCTGAAGCCCTGTAGTGAGCTTATTAAAGAGCTTTACTATCGCATCACCAAACCAGCGCTTGACGATATTACCAACACCTATGAGGTTGCCGCGAGCCTCTCCTTCATGGCCCACGACAAAAGCCTTGATCATGGGTGACTTATCGGTAAGCTTAATCTGAGCGATCTTATCAGCCCCGACCATAGCCGCTATTTCAGACTCGGCCATCATGTGAAGTTGAGCGCGTATTTTCATGATTTCTTCTTTCGCCCCCTTTTCTTTGCCGTGGGCTTTTTGGCAGCCTTGAGCTTCGCGCTGGCAGCCTTAACCTTTTCCATTTTGGCCTTATATTGCATATCCTCCAGGTCGGAAGTCTGAATGAATGTCTTTTTGGGCTTCTTTTTGTCAAGGATGCGGATGTCTGTAAAATTATGGGGAAGTCTCCTGGCCGGCCTGTTGTTGACTTTATCCTGGGAAGTCGTGAGCACGTTGCGCGGGATATGGGATATTATGTTGCCTGTCGGCTCACCCTTGTCGTCCTTTTCCACCTCGAGGTATTTATCATCTCTGTGGTTTTCCTTTGGCTTGATATTATTAGTGGTTAGCATAATTCCTCCGAAATATTTATTGCTACAATTTTGCAAAAATCAGGTTTTATTCCCAGGCTTTCCCCAGTGTGCTGTTCGTACAAAATGCAAAAAAAACTTACATCATCTGCTACCCGTAAAAAACACTCATCACAATTTATCGGTTTATATTCCGTTGTTTTTATTGTACTCATTATTTCCTCCATCCTAGTCGCCTTACCAGGCTCCAGATGTCATGCAGATAATTGGCTATCCTGTGAATCGACCATCAAAAATGACATCTATCCTAAGTGTTTTTTTATTTGGCTTGTAAATTTTCAGAAAATCACACTTGGCCTTCTTTTTTAAGAAACTCATCTCTTCTTCCTCTTCCTTGTCTTTTTCACAGGCTTAGGCTTACTCGCCTCAACCCTATCCTTGTAATTGGCCGTGGTGAGCATATCGCCCTTAACTTTCCTTGTTTCGCGCTTGTTGACGTTTTGGAAAGCCGCTAGATCGGGATTGAATTGTTTTGGCTTCACCATCTTTGACCTTCTCTGCTGATCCGCAGGTTTGCTCGGGTCGATTTCAGAGACGAGATAATTGTCTCCTCTTGTTACGACAATCTCTCCCTTTTTGGGGGGGATATCGTTTGTATTGAGTTTAATTTTGTTAGTTGTTAACATTAGTTCTCCTTGCTGTAATCAATAATCATGGGCTTATGTGTCAATCGATCTTGAATGGCAATCATAAAAAGGTTATCTCTCCCGCCGATGGCATATTCCAGTATTCTTATGTTGTATTCGGACAACTCTAAATTTAACTTAATGTATTTTTCAATTAGCCCTTTGACCTGTTTTAATTGAATCCGCTTCTCGATTGGAATTTTACCTATGCGATTAAAGGCCATTATTTCCTCCATCCCAGCCGTCTTGCCAGGCTCCAGGTGTCATGCACATAATTAGCTAACCGATGCACCGCAAAAGGAGCTAAAATCAGCCACAATCCGAAATAGGCCAACGCAAACACAATCGCTCCAACCCATACGCTCATGCACCAGGGACAGGTTACAAGCTCATCGAGAAGCGTGTGCTTCTTGCCAATCCAGACTCGGGCATTGTCGAATAAGGCAGACTCGGCAAGGATCTCCACTATCGCCTCAACCGCTATGATGGCTATGAGATATTTCATGGATTATCCTCTCTTAAATATGTCATTGCCCCCAAGTCTTTTAGGGTTTTCACAAATTTATTCTTTTCCTCTTTCGTTAAAAACCGAATCGTCTCGGTACACTCGCCACAATTCACGGCTCCAGTCCAAGCACAAATATGAAGGGCATCTTTAGCATGACACTTCGGACAGATTTTATCTTTAAGGATACTCATTTCATCCTCACCCTATACCCGCACTTCTTGCACCGTCTGATGCTCTTGTACCCTTTCCGCCGATCGCCACAGCAGGCATTCCTTACCTCCAGTACCCTTGCCTTGCATTTCGGGCATGGCACGTTGATAAGCCTTGCCGTGTGCCTTATAGCCGTACCGATTATCATTTCTCCTCATTGCCACCGCCCATAGCAGCTTGAGCCTTCACATATTCCAAGTCCTGTTTGGCTCGCTCTGCATCCTTCGCCTCTTTCACCACACGCCTATCGGCCTCAGCGTCCATGTCAACGCCTGGTATCTGAGAGGCCGTATGCTCCTTGCTGATAATGCCGCCAAGAGAAGCGGGGATAAGCACGTTCTGTATATGATCCCAATGCTCCTGGCTGATAAGCGGAATATCAACGGATATCTTCTCGGGATCAAGCCTCGTGGACTTCTGCCCGTACGCCTTCTCGTTGAACATCGCCATCGCTTTATTAATCAGCTCCTCATATGCGCCTATCCAGATTTGACGCTCCTTCGATGTGACGGCCATGATAAGCTCGCGGGTGTTATCACCTGTGGCGCGGTTCTTGAGCAGGTCGAGCAAGCCCAGGTAATGAATCGGTATGCCCGTCGTGCCGGATATCACCTTCACGCAAAGCTCGATCTCCTTGATAAGCATTTCCACGCCTGCGATATCCGGCCCTTTCATCTCGAATGTTCCGGTGTGAGCAAAAGCCTTGCCTATCTTCCAATTCGTGTCTTTAATTAACGCGAGAAGAGGCTCGACCTGGTCTTTCGTCTCAACCTGAAAATCAGGCGTAGGAGAGGCAAACAGGTGGTTAATCTTCCGCAAGTCCCATAATGCCTTATCCAACCTATCTATCTGAGTGAGGCATTTCATAATCTTGGGCTGTGCCTCATTCGGCTTATTCAGGCGTCCCCCGAATTTCTTGTAAACAAACTCGGATGCATTAAGCGATCCGGCCGGAGTTGTCCCTATTGCCTTCCAGATAAGCTTTTGATAATCAAGGTAATCCTCTGGGTTTGCCTCTACCTCATATCCCTTAGAACTCCATGAGATATATCGCGCAGACACCATTCCAGGCCAATCTTTATACTTCGTCTTATCATAGAAAAGCTTAATGGCAATCTTTCCCTCGATCTCCGCCTCTTTCGCCATCTCCTGGGCCATCTCCTCGTCAAGGTCGTTGTAATCAAGGAAATCCTCGGCCCATTTAAGCTCTGCCTCCGCTTCTTTCCGCGTATCGGTCTCATATCCCACCTGGATACCCTCACCGAGGATAAAGGCCGCTCTCAGGTCTATAATCGGCCCCGTCTGGGTAACACCCCAATCGGCCGTGCAGTTGTATTTATCGCTTATCGCTTTTACGGCAGAGTTATATGAGGCATAATCATTCCCCTTATAACTTGTCTGTGTTTCCGTAAGGCTAAGGATATCTTTAACGAGCGCCTCTTGAACCTCCTTATATTTCGCAACCTGGCCCTCAAGTAAGGATGTCTGCTTTCTCATCTCCTGAACCATTGCAGGTTTCGCGAATATATCTTTTATGTTCATCATATCCTCACTTAATCTGGATACACGGAATGGGGGATAAGGCCCATCGCCGCCCCCGCTTGTTTCATGTGGGTATAAATGCCGTACCGAATAGCGCTCATAGTGTGGTCATTGACCCTAACCGGCTCGGGAATCTCTGCGCCTGTTTTGTCTAATTTCCAGCAATACGAGTTATACTCCCGCTTGATGCTGGGTGACGGTTTGATAATATGGATTTTGCGGCTTTTCAGATAATCTATCCCTGCCTTTACGCTGTCGGGCCCTTTGAGAGACGGCTTGACATTCAACCCCTCATTTATAAGCTCGTCAATTGATTTCGGCTCTGCAGAATCGAAATAGCACTCGTCATATTTCTCAATACCACAATCTTTCATCTCTCGAGCCAAAGCCTGATTGGTAAGCCCCTTTTTGTATATAAGCTCCTGCACCCAGAACTCGTCAGCCTTTCGGAATATCCGAACAACTGCGGCAGGATCCACAGAGTACCCAAAATCACCGCCGTAGAATATCTCATCGGGATTAAAGCCGTTTGAAGGAAGCTCAACCTCATCCCATCTGAATATCTGGCCGGCAAACATCTCGAACGATGCCTCGTATTCCTGCCGGAACGACTGCTCATCAAGGTCTCGCCTTGCCTGCTCAATCTCAGCAAGCGGGATTGTACCGGCCTCAGAGGTCTTGATGTGAAATGTCTTCCACTTTTCCGGCTGCTCATTTTCCATCTGGCAGAGATTGTAAAAATAGTTATACCCCTTTGGCGTGCCGATAAAGATTACGGGGGCTTGATGATCAGACGTGGCCGGACGCAAGACCTTGAGCCATACGTCGCGGTGCATGAGCGCAATCTCATCTATACCGAGAAAACCGAGCCCGCGCCCACGGAGGGAGTCTTGATTATCAGCCCCCTTGAGATGGATAGATGCGCCATTCAGGAAATCGATCCTTAGTTCTGTCTCGTAATATCGGTTTACAAGGCCAGCTCGGTAAAGATCGCTGGTAAAATCCTTGAGTAACGACCACGCAATATCTTTAGCCATGCCATAGGTGGGAGCCACATACCAGCAGGGGAGACCGGCGGCATAGGTGAGCGCCGCCTGAATCTCAAGATCGCAAAGCAGGTGAGTCTTGCCAGATCGTCTACCAGCGGGGATAGACTTGAAGCGGTGAGTATCAGACTTCACCCTCTGCTGCCAGGGGAGCAACTCATAGGGGAGCCTGACTATCTCCTGTCTCACAACTTCAACTGGCATTATTTATCCTTTGCGTCCTTGTCGTAAATCACCGTAAACTCTATCTTCTGGCTTCCGGTAAAATCGACATTTGCAGGTAACATTTTCGTTATCCAGCCATAAAACACGGCCTTGTTGCGCTCGCTTTTCTTCGCCCAGGCCAAAAGCTCTTCCTCTCCACCCATCTTCTCGAATACGCCAAGAAAGGTGTCCTTGAGCGATGTAAATTTATTCTTGCTTCCTTTTGGGCGACCAGGCCCGGCCCCTTCAATAGAGCGGTAGCCCCCGTTTTGTTTTTTTGTTGTTTTTCTAACAACTTTAGCCATTGTTCTCTATTGTTACCCTCACCGTAGCATCTGCCCGATGAAGTCGATTAATCATATCTATCGTTTCATCGTTTGAGGCTTCAAATTCCAATGTCAGCCTTGCATGCTTATCGCCGGAAACGAGACTTTTGATGGCGTTCTGTTTTATCAAGGCCTCAAATGTTACGCTCATTTCTCAGCCAGAATTAACGTCACGTTCTTCCCTTCGGCATATATACATTTCAGGTTGGCCATGTTCTTGTCATCGGATGTATAAAGGTCGATGGTCACCCGAGCCTTAGCTTTCGAGCCAAAGCCAGTAATAGGGCCAGATGTCTCAACATCCTTTATCTGCGTTTCAAGAAACATGGCTTTCATTTGTTGCTCATCCAAACGCCTTAACCAAAAAATTTATAAGTCCCGTCACGTCCCACCCATCAGGCTTGAGTAAATTCACCGCCTGGAGGACAAGTAACACCCATAAGAATTTCCAGATATGGGGCATATCATTTCTCGCAATCGTTTTCAGCAAGGTAAACATGCACTCTCGTTGCTCCTTGGCCGTCTTTGCCCTTTCGTACTGCTCAATTGTCGCTTCATGTTTTGCCCTACCGTTCACTTCGCTACTCCTTCTCTTCGAACTTCTGTATCTTGAGCTTGAGGACGACATTCTCGGCTATGAGCTTGAAGTAGTTGTGGACGAATCCAGGCTTCACCTCATAATTGCCATTGTCCAATCGGGCAACAACCATGTTGTCAACATCAATCGGATAAATTATGGGCTCTGGGTGCTTACAGGAAGTTGAGATACTTAGCCATAAGCTGGTTAATAGTATCAACATCGCCTTCAGCCAAAGCCTTGAGAAACGCTTGTTCATCCTCTTTCCATTCCTTCAAGAATTGCTCCGTAGCGTCCTTTTTTAATATTTTCATCAGCTCTAAAAAAGCTTTTAGAACTAGGTTTGCGTCTATCACTTCAATCGCGCTTCCCACGCTTTGAAGGCATCTCTAGCCTGTTTATCAGTTGGATAAAGGGTAATATACGCTCTAATTCTCTTGACGTGTCCTTTTTCCCGCTTTTGCGCGGTTTTATATCTGGCGTACTTGTCTTTGCCAATGTTTTTACTCTTTCCCATCTCAATAATCTTCCTCTATGGGAACATAGAACGGCACAAACTCAAATTCTGTTTTTGAAACTCCGTTTCTGCGCTCCCTGTTGTTTATTGTGACGGTTATGATAAAGCCTCCATTCTCTGCAGGCCACCCATTGCGCCTGGCATAAGGTGTTTGCGCCTGGAATGATGGAAGCATAAACCCTGTGACATTCCGATATTCAAGAAGTATGCAAGATGTATGATAATGACCGAGGATATAGATATCCGGCTTAGAGTCCGGCGACATCTTCTCGATATTCTTTTGCATCTTATAACTGACGGCATAAGCCTGTCCGCCACCCCCATGCTGAATATACATATTCAATTTCGGGATTTGTGGATATGCACCATAGACCCCCAAATAATCAATGTCTTCTCTTTGGGCGGCTATATCTTTTACGATGCTTGATCCGGCCTTTTTCTTAAATGAATAATCATGATTGCCAGCGATGACATATGTTTTCCCCCCATTATCCATTCTGGGATAATTCTCAATGGTATAATCACGCTGAGCATCAATGCCATGTATAAATATCTCAAATTCATGCCCATTATAAACGTCTATTCCATCCACCAGATCCCCGGCATGAAAAACGACTTTTATGCCCAAGTCTTGAATATATCGATAAAAATAATGGAGATGAGTAAGCTGTTGAAACTTAGATCCTAGGTGTGTGCAGCTTATAACGGCAAACCGGATTTTTTCCCCCTCAAACAGACTCGAGTCTATTTTTGTTCTTCTGTCTGTTTCCTCGGGACTTATTTT
>Ga0307379_10011150_pt1 | contig 11829 bp, 18 predicted proteins | sample UN2MG_FD_202237 | JGI IMG/M metagenome (GOLD analysis project Ga0307379, IMG submission 202237) | Soil microbial communities from Risofladan, Vaasa, Finland - UN-2 | ecosystem: Environmental > Terrestrial > Soil > Coastal area > Acid sulfate soil | place: Finland: Risofladan, Vaasa | collected... | reverse complement strand
GTGGGAAGGTCCTGAAGGCCGGGGATAAGGTCATGCAGATCAGGAACAACTACGACAAAGATGTTTTTAACGGCGACATTGGGAGAATAATCAAAATAGACAGGGAAGAGCAGGAAGTGATAGTGGATTATGATGGCAGACCTGTTCCATATGAGTATTCGCAACTTGATGAAATAGTCATGGCGTATGCAGTATCGGTTCACAAATCACAGGGGAGTGAATATCCTGTGATAGTGATGCCGATTCTTACCCAGCACTATATGCTTTTACAAAGAAATCTTCTTTACACAGGGGTAACAAGAGGAAAAAAATTAGTAATTTTGGTCGGGACGAAAAAAGCTATAGCAATAGCAATAAAAAACAACAAACCTCAGCAAAGATACACTTTGTTGAAAGACAGGCTGATGTCGGTAAGTGCTGTCTGAGCAAAACCTATGCTGAGGTTGGCACACAAGATTCTATCAGGGAAAGAGAGGAGGGCGGGGCTAACGGCAACAGGCGTGGAGTGTCTGAATATATTGGGATATTGCAATTAGACTAATTTTGGGGGTTGTCAATTATCGCGCGATTTTATATACTCCAGTAATTTAAATTTTATAGGAGGGAAACATGACAAAAGCGGAATTAGTTGAAAAAATGGCAGAGGATGCAGAGATTTCGAAAGCAACAGCAGGTAAGGCATTAGATTCATTGATTGATGCAGTCGTCAAAACCGTGAAGAAGGGTAACAAAGTAGCACTTGTTGGTTTCGGTACTTTCTCAGTGTCGAAAAGGAAAGCACGGACAGGCAGGAATCCTCAGACAGGCGCGACTATTAAAATCGCTGCACGGAAAGTCCCTAAGTTCTCAGCCGGAAAGGCTTTCAAGGAAGCTGTGAAATAGCTATTTTCTTGAATTCAATGAAAGTGCCTCTTCCTTATATAGGGGAGGCACTTTTTTATAACGGATAAAGATTATCAGTGTTGCCTCTCATATTTCAGGAATGTCAGATCATCATTATACACATCATAAATATGCAGTTATCGGAACAGGAATAATTGAAATTACTTGGGTTTGGCCGAACGTTACTGAAGCTCTCATTTTCTGCAAGACGACAAGCATCGGATGAGCGAAGGCAAGGGTTGTCGTAAAGATTCCACGGCTGAAAAGCACATGTTCATAGGGTTGTCGCTAAACGTTTCTTACTGTAAGAAGGGATTCTGCGCTGTCCACCCTCTATATGGGTGCCCTGTCCACCTGCAGGTCCGCACTTCAATCATGCGATGAAAAATAATAAATACCATTCGAAACATGCATTCGGAAAATATTCTATGAATTCTGTCTAACTAATAAATCAACTTAGTCAACAACGTCCCCTTGCTAATACCGGGCGAAAAGCATAGGCGTATCGAAACTACACTTTCTTTGTCCAGACAGTAGTCCTTCCCAGGAGAGAAATCCCCACAAATCCTCGCACCTTCAACGTGTTTCCCTCAAGTGTCATCTTGCAGGAGTATGTTTTTTCATTTTTTGGTCATAGATTTTTCCGCCTTCCCATTCGTTGGCTCCCTTGTATTTAAAGCCCCATAAGAGCGGAAGTCCCAGTATGCACAAAATATCCATACTGATGTCAAATCTCTCGCTCTTTTGGAGTGTTCCATATAAAATAAATAAGGAAACGATTAATTACTGGAGATCCTATGTGTGAATTCTGCATAAAGCACGGTGAAGGGAAAAAATGGTACGAAAACATGACAAACTATACCGAGGAGGTATTCCACCAGGTAAACTCGGAAGATCACCTTAAAAAGTATCTTTCTCAATTTTACCATTCCCTGACTGTTGACGTTCAGCGTGCATATACATGGAGAAAGCGTCTCCCACATATTTATCGTCTCCTTGTTTATCCGCTCGTCACGAGACGTTTGAAGAAAGCGCATTTTGGGCAGATAGTACCGATTGAAGACATAGAGCATCTCTTGAGTAATTTTTCTACACTCGTGAGACTTCCCTGCATATGCCGGAAAGCCACAACAGGAGAAAATAAGAGGTATTGCTTCGGTATCGGCATGGATCTAACGCCAATATTCCGGGATATCCCCGATTTCCAGGACTTTGACAGGATGAGCGCAGAAGAGGCAAAAACGTTCATACGACAGCTTGATGTTGAAGGCCAGACTCACAGTGTCTGGACATTCAATACACCGTTTATTGCGGCTCTCTGCAACTGCGACAGAGATTGCATGGCATACCGGTTCCAGGTAAAAATGCATCTTGGGAAGCTGATGTGGAAAGGTGAATATCTTGCCTCTATTGATCCTTCAGCGTGTGACGGCTGCAGGGAATGTATGAAGCGGTGTTATTTCGGTGCGATTACCTATGACCGACAGAATATGAAATGTTCCGTGAAGCCTGAAAACTGTTACGGATGCGGTATATGCAGGGCGGTTTGCAAGTATGATGCCGTCCGTTTGGTTGACAGAACGGGCATCCTCGAAACAGCACATGCCTGGTAAGGAGTCATGAACTGAAATCATATTTGACGCTCATATTCTTCGTTTATTTGCTTAAAGAAGGGTTTGAATACCTTCTCCGGTATCTGAACTTCAGGCACATGAAGAAGTTCGGTTTGACTGTGCCTTCTGTTCTTGAGGGAAAAATCGACGTTGACCTGCTTAAAAAGACCCAGGCATATGAAACGGAAAAGACCCGCTTCGGTTTCATATCATCTCTATTCGGCAATATCGTCACCATCATATTCATCTTCGGGGGTCTTTTGAATATCTATAACTCGTGGGTTGTATCATTGCAGGTGCCGTTTATTGTGTCCGGGCTCTTGTTTTTTCTTATCCTCAGTTATGCGAATACGGTTATTTCGATACCCTTCAGCCTGTACAGTACGTTCAAGATAGAAAATAAATACGGCTTTAATACCATGACACCGAAATTATGGCTCAAGGACTTCTTTAAATCGATCATTCTCTCGACGATTATCACCGGTATCCTGGTGTCTGTCGGATTATGGATCGTCCAATCAAGTCCGGGTGCGTGGTGGATCTGGATCTGGGGATTTTTTCTCGTCTTCAGTCTCTTCATGATGTATATTTCACCCTATGTCATTGAACCTCTTTTCAATAAATTCACCCCGCTTGAGGAGCAGGTGCTGGTAGAACAGATCAAACATATGCTTCACAAGGTCAGTATTACCGTGAGCAGGGTTTTCAGAATGGATGCTTCAAAGAGGAGCCGTCATACCAATGCATATTTTTCCGGGATCGGCAGGGTGAAAAGGATAATTCTCTATGACACCCTTCTTGAGATCATGAATCATGATGAGATCCTTGCGGTGCTCGCTCACGAGGCTGGTCACTGGAAGAGAAGGCATATTCTCAAAATGATCATCGCAACAGAATTCCTCTCATTTTTCCTCCTCTATGGTGTTTCCCGGATCTTCCAGACAGATTTTCTGACAGATCTCTTCTATGTTCAGAACGGAACATTCTTTGCAAAAATCGTTATTCTTGGCTTTCTTGGAGGTATTGTCTCTCTGCTGTTTATCCCTTTCAGCAGCTCCATTTCGAGGCGGTTTGAGAGAGAAGCAGATAGATTTGCTTTTTCTTTGTCAGGGAACAACAAATTCATGATTAGTGCGCTCATAAAGCTTTCAAAAGATAATCTCTCAAACCTCCATCCCCATCCCCTCTATGCTGCATTTTATTATTCCCATCCTCCGATGGTACAACGCATTGAGCACATAAGGAATCTCAAACGTGATGAATAAAACAAATAGCGTAAAATCACTGCAATAAGGAATATGAAGGGGTGTTTTGCAGAACAATGATAAATATCGTATCCGTGGAGGTGTTCCATTACATCAATAATTATTGATGGATACAACATAATCGGTATCGATCACAGAGATCTCAGGAAGCAGCGGGAGATTCTGATCGATTCCCTTATCGATTACCGGAAAAGAAAAGGGCATGATATCACCGTAGTTTTTGACGGCTGGAAGACAGGGGAAGGGCAGGAGTGCCAGTCGGTCATCGGCGGGGTACGAGTAATCTATTCCAGGATTGGAGAAAAGGCGGATGCTGTCATAAAGCGTATTATTTCCTCGGTTAAACGGCAATGGATTGTTGTATCATCGGACAGGGATATCGCGAACCATGCATGGGCTTCGGGTTCCATCCCGGCATCAAGAGATGATTTTCTGCAAGCACTTGGGCGAAAAGAAACCCCCTTTAGTGATCAGGAAGAATACGATGAGGAATACGGTGAGGAATACAGCATACCTAACAGAAAAGGAAATCCAAGAAAGCTCTCCAAAAAAGACAAAGCCGTAGCGAGGGCCTTAAGCAAGCTCTGATGGTGAGGATACGCAGGGCAGTCAACAAACAGCGGCCTGCTGACACAGTAACAATACTTTTACTTATAATCCTGCTTGTTTTAACCGGTATTTTTTATGATTCCCTTCCGAAAGGTCCATTTTTAATCGGCCTGTATTCACTCCTCATTGTTGTTCAGATTCTGCTTGCCAGACATCATCGGCATGGCAGAATGATCACTATTGCTTATGACCTGATATTCCCGGTTATCTGTGTATTACTGATCTTCGACAGTCTTGAATGGGTTGTTCATTATATAAATCCTGAGGATATTGACCCCCTGCTCATCAGAATTGATTATCTGATATTCGGCAATCATCCTACCGTTATGCTCGAAAGGATTATGCATCCGCTCTTGACAGATATGCTCCAGATAGCATATTCAACATACTATTTTATTCCGGTAAGTTATGGCATTGTTCTCATATCGAAGAGGAAAAAAGAAGAATTTGACAGGTCACTTTTCCTGATCCTGTTCTGTTTCTACCTTTCCTACCTCGGTTACATCCTGTTCCCTGCGCTTGGGCCGAGATTTACTATCGATCATCTGCAGACACAGGAACTCCAGGGATTTCTTATCACTGAGCCGATACAAAATCTCCTGAACAGACTGGAAGGGATGAAGAGAGATGCATTTCCGAGCGGGCATACTGCAGTGGCTTGTACGGTTCTCTATTGCGCCTACAGGTTTGAAAAAATATTTTTCTGGATATGTCTTCCCGTCGTTGCTGCCCTGATCTTTTCAACAGTATACTGCCGGTACCATTATGTCATCGATATCATCGCCGGACTGGTCCTGACTGTTGTAAGCGTGGCTGTTGGAGAATGGTATTACCAAGGCCGGCAGCGTCGGAAAGCCGATAGATACACTCAATAGAAGCATGAAGGCTTTTCCCGCCTGACAAAAATTGACATTATGCCTGCGGAAAAAATCTGTAGTCCATTTTTCTCATTAAAAATCAAGCTGATAGAAATGAGCATTCCTGGCATACTGTATGCTTAAGATTTGATACATTCAATCGGGTACAGAGTATACAGAGGACAACCAGTGATATCATGAGACAAGAAAATGTAAAAGAACTCATATCAATATTGATAAATTCTCCGTTCTATCTCACGTTATCCGTTAGGGAAAGATACGGACTTGTGCTTCGATTAATCCAGGATTATCCTCTTCTTTCCGGTAAGAGCGATACGAACCTGAGGGGGAGTTCCGGCCAGAATAATCAACCGCCTATCGTCAACTGATTCATTAAAGACCGTCAAATCCTGCTCCGGGAAATGCCATTGACATGTTCATCTCATTTGATATTTAATAATGATCAGATTCTCAATTGCAGGAAAAGTAACCATGGCTTTCCAGATCAGCGAAATAACCCTTCAAAAAACCAAAAAATGTCCATATTCTTTTCAATGCCTGGATGAGAAGAGAGCTATATGCGAGGTCAGCATCTACATAGAGGGAAACGGTCTTTTTCTGAAAAAGGCGAAATACGCTAAATGTCCCTACAAACAATTAGGGCGTACGCATTCCCATTATATGTGCTCCTGTCCGACACGAATCGAACTGTATAAGCATTACAAAATATAACTTCTCCCATGAATATATGCAGTGCAGGCAAAGAACAGCGAGGAGCGTGTTTAAAAATTTATCAAAATGATGTACATTATTACCGGGCTTTCCTGGCAGGAGAAAATACTATGAACGGAGGCCGGTAATGCATAAAGAGATATGGTGCAGATTCCTCTGGTATCAAAAGATCATTGCGATTCTTAAGAAATTATCCAAGGGGTATGTGATCTTTCCCATACTGTTATGCATATCCTGCACCTCCTATCACGTTGCATCTCATGAGGGAAGAACAGGTCAGTCATTGATTGATCCGAAAGAAAGCAGCTCATCACCATCCCTGCAATGCAAACCACAATCCGCCGGCGTATATGTTGTGCAGGCAGGGGCATTTACCAATATATCCTATGCACAGGCTCTGCGGAAGAACCTTGAAGACAAGGGATACAAGAGCTATATAACCGTTTCGGGATTCAATGTGGATAAAAGAATTTTCCGGGTCCTGGTCGGAAAATTTCCGGATAGGAAACAGGCTCAAAGTCTATCAGAAGAGATTAAGAAAAAGGAGAATCTTGAAGTGATTGTGGCGTTAAAACCTCCCAAAGACAAATTCGTTGTTCAGGCAGGGTGCTTTCCAGAGATGACCCCGGCAAAAGCTCTGAGGAAAAAACTCGCGGATGACGGATACAATGCCTATATAACGCTCTCAGGAACAGGCAAAGATAAACGGTACAATGTCTTATTGGGTGAGTTTTTGGATAGAGCAGAAGCGGAAAAGTTATCCGAAGAGATCAAAAAGAAAGAAGATATTCAGGTATTTGTCAACACCATTTAGTGTGCTCTTTTTCTCCAAGTCTGGACTCCACATTTTTTATGCCAAGGTTCCGGGTGTTATTCTGTCCGCTGCAAGGACGTGGTTGTATTGTTAACCTCTTTGTGATAAATATATGAACAACCGGGGAACAAGTATGAACCATGCGAAACGGTAAAAGACTTCTTATTACCATAATAGCTTCTACTATCGTGCTCTCTTTTTTTTGGGACACTTTTGCAGAAGAATATATCAAAAAGAATCCTTATCTTGATAGATACGATCATTATGATAGCGCCGGCAAACCAAAAGGATATATCAAGGAGAATACTTACCTCCACCGTTATGAGATTTATGACAGACAGGGGAGAAGGGATGGTTATGTCAAAGAGAATCCATATCTCAGGAGATATGAGTACTACGATGAAACAGGAAAGCTCAAGGGATATGGAAAAGAAAATACCTCTCTCAAGCAGTTTGAGCTCTATGATGGACAAGGCAAAAGAGCAGGGTTTATGAAAAAAAATACCTATCTCGACAGATTAGAGATCCGTGACAAATGAGCCAAATATATCAGTATTATTCAGATCTGCAATACGCGCTTGACAATGCCGGCGGTTTTTTATTGCTCCTCCTTTGCCCCATGAGGAAGAGTTATGTTGAACAGGGGATCTCCTATTAAGGGGATTATCAAATCCATCGGGCTTGTGTTTGGTGATATCGGGACGAGCCCTATATACACCCTCACGGTCATCTTTCTTCTAATCAAACCCACTGAATACAATGTCAGCGGAGTTTTATCCCTTATTGTCTGGACATTAATCATACTCGTGGATATAGAATATGCCTGGCTCGCCATGAGTCTGAAGGGCATCCATCATACCTTCACTGATTTCCTTAATCTCACAAATCTTGTGAGGAGATGACACCGATCAATTTCTCTTACAAAGCCCATACCGTTTAATAAACCTACAGTCTCCTCCATACCACTTTTTGTAACCTCTATTGTCGGTTCATAAATTGAGAGTATTCCATTCATCTTTACTGCCCTGCTGATATTCCGCGCAGCTTCAAGCTTATTCCTCACTTCATGAAAGCTGTAATACATGATGCAAATATCGGCAAACTCTTTCTCAAATTTGAATGCGGCAATATCACTGTGGATAATCTCTACTTTTCTACCGAAACGTTGAACCCTTTTTTGGAGCTTTCTCACCATCCCACCCTGTAATTCAACTGCGAAGACTTTCTTTGCATGTTCGGCAAGAGCTTCTGTAAGGAAACCATTGCCCGCTCCAACTTCAAGCACTATGGAATTGGAAGTGATACCTGACTCTGCTATGACTTTATTTCTATCCGTAAAAACCCTTCTGATGGGGTTATAGAGGATAAATGAAAGCCATGATGGACAAACCATGAATTATTCTTTCCCCTCCCTGGAAAAAATTAAGGGGTTCTTGTGATATAAAGGAGATGCATTTTGAAGTGCCATAATGAAAATATTAACTTATAATGAGTAGAATCGCCATGTTTACGGAAATCGAACAGGGAAAGAAAGGAGAATGGATCATGGAAATCAAAGTAGAGAAACCTACCCGGCAATTCCTTGAAGACCGAAAGGTTAGTTCTTGGGGAATTTGGGAAAAGGAAGTATCACGGTTTGACTGGTATTATGACGCTACTGAGGAATGCTATATTCTGGAGGGGGAGGTAGTCGTTGAAACAAAAGATGGCAGCCGGGTTCAATTCGGGAAAGGGGACTTTGTTACATTGCCCAAAGGGCTTTCTTGCGTGTGGGATATTAAGAAACCGGTGAGGAAGCATTACAACTTCCCTTAGACTGATGGAACCATAGGGGTATGGATGACCATACCCCTGCGGATATTTTATAAAACTATTTTACCACCAACTTTTCTCTTTCTTTCCGGAGGAAGATTCCTGCTGTCCGGATGTTCTGTTGTGATCAAGTGCATCGAGGATATAGTCTCTCATTATTTTCATATTTATTCCTTCAGTTTTCATAAACCCCCCATATCATGCAGAATACACACGGTTAACAGTAACGAACACTCACGAAATATGCGGTTAAGACACCGGCAGCAAACAGACCGGCATAGACTGCAAAATCAACAAGAACTGATAGTGTTATTTCCATGATTTCACCCCCTTGAAGCAATGAATTCATATGCTTCTGATTCCATTATAAGGAGGTACCTCTCCCAGGGGGTGTCCGTGGTTTTTAAGGGAAGATTATTTGTAGATTTTATTCATAAGGAGGCTCTTGCAAAAGTCTTGAATAATAATGTAGCCGCAAACTTTAGTTTGCGTGTTTTGTTTTATTTCAATACGTTACAAACGCAGGCTAAAGCCTGCGGCTACCAGAACAGGTCTTTTGCAAGAGCCTCTAAGGATATCAAAATTTAGCTCTCTCCCATCACATGAACAATAATGGTCCGATTCCTTCCTCTATTATCGAAATCAATAAAAACAATCTGTTGCCAGGTGCCTAAAGAAAGTTTGCCTTTAATTACCGGAATACCGAGAGAAGGTTTCATGAGCGCTGCCCGTACATGTGAGAACCCATTGCCGTCTCCCCATCGTTTGTCATGTTCATAGGGAATATTGGATGGGGCAATCTTTTCGATCGCCTTCTTCAGATCATTGATGACACCCGATTCATATTCAATCGTAGTAATGCCTCCGGTAGAACCTGAACAGAAAACAGTTACAAGCCCGTTTTGAATACCTGAATCATTTACAATCTTTTCGACCTTATCACTTATATCAATGACATCACTGAACCCTTTGGTGCTGAGAGAAATTATCTCTATGGCAATCATAACACCTCCTTTTTTACCTCCTGACGAATTTGTATGAATACATTATAATGAAGACAATCATTATGTTTACGGAAATCGAAGCCCAAATAGAGAGATAGATACTAAAGAAATGAGTACATTTGGTAGAAATGACCCCTGCCCCTGTGGGAGTGGGAAGAAATATAAAAAGTGCTGTCTGAGCAAAACCTATACTGAGGTTGGCAAAGAAGATTCTATCAGGGAAAGGCTTGTCCAGGAACTGATTGCATTCTTGGAGAAGAATTATAAGCATAAAATGGAAGATGCCCATTTCATATTCTGGGATGAGTTTAAACCAAATAAATATTTAGAAGGTACATCCTTTGATATTGCATACCAAAATTTCATGGAATGGATTGTCTTCGATTACCTTATTGACGAGGATAAGAACAAGACCCTCATAGACCTTTATATGGAGAACAACAGAAAATTATCATTGGATGAGCATAAAGTCCTGACCATGATGAAAAACGCCGCAATAAGTCTTTATGAGGTTCAAGCAGTATTTCCAGAGAAAGGGCTCTTATTGAAAGACCTTCTGATGGGTGGAGAATATGACGTAAGAGAAAAGTTAGCTACAAGAAGTGTGAGGAAATGGAATATTTTTGCTACAAGACTGCTGCTTGTTGATGGCAGTTATATCATGAGCGGCGCTGTCTATCCCTATCATTTAAAACAAAAAGACCGGATACTGAACGACATGCAGGGGGAGTTTGAGGATTACAAGATGGATTATCCTGATGCTTCAATGGATGTTTTCTTAAAAAATAACAGTGAGATTTTTAACTTTTACTGGTATGACATTATTTTGAACCCCACCCCTATAAAACTTCACACAACCAGTGGTGAGCCGATGCTGTTTTCCAAAGCACTGTTTGAAATAAAAGACAGAGAGGCGGTTATCAACGGATTGCCAAAGATCAAAGGATTTGAGCGGAACAAAGATGCTTTTACCTGGTACGACAAGCGTGATAAAGAGGGAAGTGCCACAATTCTCGGCAGGGCTGAAATAAGAGGCGACAAACTGATCTTGGAGAGCAATTCTCAGAAAAGGCTTGAAAAGGGAAAGAAGCTTATCCTTGAGGCGTTATCTGATGCCATCGTCCACAAAGTGGATACCTTCCAGGATCCGATGCAAGCAATGGAGTCTGTGAAAGAGAGTTCCCATGAGAAGCCTGAGAATGAACTGCCGATGGAGATCCAGCAGCAACTCTATACCAAATTCATGCAGAAGCATAGTGAGAAATGGTTGAAGGACAAAATCCCTGCTCTTAATGGGAGAACCCCTCTGCAAGCTGTAAAGACAGAGGAAGGCAAAAGGAAGGTTATTGAACTATTGAAGTCCTTTGAGAACATTGAGGAGCATAACAGGAAAGAAGGCAGACCCTTTTATGACATGTCCTGGATGTGGGAACGGATAGGTCTTGAAAGGGAATGACTCTATATATTCCATGAAGGTATTTTTGTGAAGCATACACAATATGGCAGGAATAAGCTGATTTCGACACTGATTGGAAAAAATAAAGACATTCAAAGTTTTTAAACACCCTACTCTTGGTTATCAGGCTGTGAAAGTAGGATTTTCATGGCCTGGACTTTTCTTCTCCGGTATCTGGCTCTTATTAAAACAACTTTGGGGATATGCTTTTGTATTCTTATCAATCACTCTATTGCTATCTTTCATTGAAGCAGGTTTTGAGAAAGAGGAAAGCATTGCTGGCATGGTGCTGGTACTCTGGTTAGAGATTGGTATTTATATCTTCGTCGGAGCCAATGGCAACGAATGGCGTGCTGCCAATTTACAGAAGCGAGGTTTTGAGCTTATCGATACAGTTCAAGCAGAGACACCCAATGCGGCAATGGGAAAAATTGCAAAATTATGAGATTAATGAATCCTTACAATCCCTTTTGCATCTTGACTCGAAGGGAATAAAGCCTTATGGGAAAATCATAACAATTTCATATGGTATCAAGATCTGGGCAATGCTGCCTTTAAGATCGGATTAGAGTTCAGAAGAGAACGACCTATTTATACCTTCACCTTTTATCAAAACCTCACCTTTTCCATGAAGGCAATGCTATCTTGTGAACAATTATCATTATCCACTGCACCTACTAAGAGAGAGTCTTGGCACATGTCAAAAAATAGAGAATATTATTCGAAACAAACACATCTAATGCCTTGAGGCAGATTTATAAATCCTTCATCTACTCCACACCCTG
>Ga0307379_10011149_pt1 | contig 11829 bp, 15 predicted proteins | sample UN2MG_FD_202237 | JGI IMG/M metagenome (GOLD analysis project Ga0307379, IMG submission 202237) | Soil microbial communities from Risofladan, Vaasa, Finland - UN-2 | ecosystem: Environmental > Terrestrial > Soil > Coastal area > Acid sulfate soil | place: Finland: Risofladan, Vaasa | collected... | reverse complement strand
GATCGAACGATAATGAATATAAGGGTGATTTTTTACCCATCAACTGGCGTAATTCTGGTGCAAGTGAAGCCTGTTTAATTTGAAGTTCTTTTTGTTCTCCAGTAAGATCAATACGCTGATATAATGGGCTTTCTTCATCATTTGTTAGCTGGAAAATTAGCTCTGTGGCACCTATTGCTTGAGGGTCATCTTCTGGCCTAACGAGTCTAACAAGATCCCATCGCAACGATGAAGGTACGCGTTTTTGGGTGTCATTGATTTCTAGAAATAGACGTGCCATATCAACTTCGGAAAGCCCCATATGTATAGTGCATGCATATTTCGCTTCAAAAGATGTGAATTTTTGTGCCCAAAGACGATGCTGCCCGTCTACAACAAGAAATTTTATTCTTTGTGGGAGCAATACCTCACATTCATTAAGTTCAAAGTCCCTACGATCTGTTGCTAATACAATAGCATTTGGGAAAGTCCGTTGTTGATCAAGCACTGCAAGAGCAATTTGACGTGCGCGGTCTTGACGAACCATTCTCTGAAAACCATTAATTGGATTTTCGATTCTCCATGAAGGTGTTGTTCTTTCAAGAAGCCAGCTACCAGGTATTAGACAAACGAATATCTTTGGGCTCTCCTGCATTAGGAACCCTGGGACTTTTATCTGCGACGTTGGCATGGTACAGCTCCTTATATGCCTTTCTATCTTTTATCAATCTTGCTAAGTTAGGAGATACAAGTATCAGCTCGTTTGTTGCTTTTCGAAATTTGGGGTCAGCGGCTAGAGAGCTTCGACGACTTATGAGCAAACATTTAAACTGTGGATATAAATATAAAATATCTGAATGAAAAGAGTTACTTACTACTACATAACAGCCACGACTGCAAAGTTGAGTGGAGACCTTCGCAAGTCTTTCTTGGTCCTCCCAACTGAATAGACGTTCGTTATATCGCCTAAATCCGTTTTGTGAATGCAGCAAAGTGTATGGGGGATCTAAATAGACATAATCGCACTTTTGGGCACGCTTTAGGAGTTCTTCGAAGTCACAACATTTCAATACTGCATTCTTTAGGATCGTTGAAGCCTTCATGATTGCTGTAGGATCATGGGTGCGTCTTTCCGGGCTCTGTCCATATGGTACATTAAAACTACCATTGCGATTAACTCGATAGAGACCATTCCAACAAGTTTTATTCAGATAGATGAATTGCGCAGCCTTTTCTTCAGAGACAGAAAAATTAGCAGATCTAAGTTTTGAGTATGTTTCAGGATCATTTTTCCAACGAGATAGGTAGAAAAGAACGTCCCTAGGATTATTTCGTATACAAGTATAAGTGTCTATTAGCCTCTGATTCAAATCGCCAAGAATTGATCGTGTGGGTCTCAGATTTAGGAAAACGGAACCGCCTCCCAAGAAAGGCTCAAAGTATGTTCCGATAGAATCTGGAACAAAACCAACAATGGTTCGTGCGAGCCACTGCTTACCACCAGCCCACCTTATGAAAGGGCTGTTTGAGGGAGTTGGAGTATACAAGGTGTCACGGCCCTCGCTGATATTTTGTGCTTTTGACATCACCAGACTCTAATCTCTCGTCATGTACGTTTATCGAGAATAGTTCCATTTGATTAGTATTATATACATTGTCTGAACTCGTTAAAAGAGCATGGTTAACCTTACGTGGTTTCTTGAATAACAACTTTGTATGCATTCATCATATATGGCTATCAAAAAGTATTAAAAAATTGTGCACAACACCAGAAATCAGCGGCTGGAAGGCGCAGCCTTACAGTCCGCTGGATTGATTTGTTAGATGCCAATTAACTCATTTGCTTATGGAGTCATTCGCCAGATCCGACGTACAAAGTGGACATCGGAGTGCTTTAACAGAAATCGATGAAAAACAAAATGGACATTCCTTCATAGATATTAAATCTGTCGTCGCGGCCTGGGGCCTTCTAAGTCTATTCGTTGCCTTAACGATCAAAAATAAAACAATTGTAACGATTGAAAAGTTGATAAATGCGTTAAGGAATAAACCAATATTCATTGTAATGGCGGCATCAGCCTTAGCGTTAGCGAGGGAGTTGTAAGGACCACCATTTGCCCCAGCTTTTAATAATATGAATAGATCAGAAAAACTGGCCTTGGCAGAGAATAATCCTATCACAGGACTTAAAATATCTTGTACTAAGGAGTTAACAATTGTTGCAAACGCTACTCCAATCATGACACCGACTGCCATATCAACCACATTCCCTTTTATGGCAAATTCTTTTAGCTCTTTAAGGATATTCATAAGTCAATTATCTCCATATTCTGTTGGCATCTAACATATTATCTCGTTTGTTGCATTTGAACAACGTAACAATACTTCGCGAGTGACTTGCGAATTTCCTCTTCGATATTCGTTCGGAGTCGTTGAAACAACAGAAACATTGTCCCCGTTAGCTTAGATAGAAGATTGCGAAGCCCTAGGTGAAGGTTATCATACCGGAAAAAACACATTATTTTGAAGCATATCTTGTGGAAACCGCGCGAGTTCCAACGAAGTATGTTCCGTATTACCTGCGCTGGGTGATCCAGTTCCCGCAATCTAACACAGCTCCTTTCGAGAAACGTAAGGAAGCCCTGCAGGAGTTTACATCCCGAATGGCATGTGAGGATCTTGAAGGGCAGGCTGAACCTGCTGCCCAACCCGTCGTGCCGCTGTCCCGGTTTAGGAACGTATGGTCGAAAATTCCGGGACGGATAAACTCTGTAGTAGTACCAAGGGCATCCACGACGACCGGGCCGATCAGGCTCCCCCGGTATCTGTAGATTTTCTCCATAGACTGGAGTATCCGGGTCTGCTTCAATTTTTCTCCGCCCAGTATAACTTGTCTTTCGAACACATCAACAAAACACTCGGACTACGGGTTCACCAGGACGGACATAGATCCAGCGAAGCTGTTCCGGCGGAGCCTCGCACTTGGGACAGGATCGTGCTTCGACCAGGTACTCCTGTTTCACGCCGTGGCGTCGTTCAAGTCGCGTGTCCTGGAGGCTTTGCTCCACGACCTCCCAGGGAAAATACTGATACACCGAGTCCTCCTCACCTACCATCTTAGGGTCTTCCATGCTATATCCAAATAGTGAAAACCCCCATCCTGGCGTTCCATTTCCCTGACCTTGCTTCACCTCTTCATCACCGCTCCGTAGATTCTCTCCGGAGTGTAAAAATGCCTGAGGAGCTAGCCCGCTTCACCGCGCCGGAGCTTCCGCCCACCACTTATCGCAAACTTCGATCACAACTGAAAAGGAAGATTGCGATGTCTTCAACCAGTGCGAAAATCTTGTTTTCTGACAAGATTTTCGCACTGTAATCATAATATAGGGCTGCCCAGCTGGTGGTTCCCAAATGGGTTTGCCCGACAAACGTAGGCGAAAATGGTTGACAAATTTTTTGTTTTGGTACATATTCATCTTCCTTTATAGACCCTATCTACCAAAGAGGTGGGAATGAGCACTGGTTTTAAAAAAGCGATGAAAGAGAAGCTGCTTAAGATCAAAGAGCAGATCTTGACTCAGCTCGTTTCCGAAAGCGATGAATTTCAAGAGATCGTCGATGATATGGAACAGAAGGATCTCGCCGACATCGCCGCTGATGATATCGACAGACGGATTTTAGAGGTTCTTGGCTCCCAGGAGATCAAGAGACTGCAGCTCGTCGATTCGGCTCTGGCAAGAATCGAAAACGGGCACTATGGGGTTTGCATGAGCTGCGGCAAGAAAATCCCGCAGGAACGACTGCAGGCCATACCGTACGCGATCCTCTGCATCAACTGTAAATCTTCTGAGGAACGCCGCAACCGATAGATGCATCTAATCGACCCTCTCTAGTTATCCGATACTAGGAATAGGGAGAAAGGGTCGATAATGGTTCACAGCATCTCTTCCACACAACCCGGTTTTTTTCTCAATATTATCCGCATTCAAAACATGCGGGGCGGCCGTATCACCGCGCCGGTAAATCCAGCTCACGCCGTTTATGCCCGCTTCAAACACATCCAAGGAGTACCGGCACAGGACGGGGGGGCGTCCATCTTCAGGCTCCGCGTTCTGGACAATCTAATCGACAGACTCCTCCGTTATCGGGAAGAGGTTCCCGATCTCGAAGAGCTACGGGAGTTGGACCCGGGATCCATCGATCCACTGATCAGCAGGCTCCAGAGCCGGCTCCGCAGTCATCTGCTGCAGTTTCCTTCCTCCTTCGGCGGAAATTACCCGGAAACGGGCATGCTGATTGACCTGATCGCCTGAGCCGGTACATACTGTTTCCATCCGTGAAAAAACCCTACATCTATCCGGCGAACAAGCAACTCATTGCAGAGGATGTCCGTATCGACGAACTTCCCGCGATAAAGCTCTTCGGACGGAGACGCTCCGGTGGTAAAGAGGGCTGGTTCTACTTCTCGGCGATAAAGGGCGGCTACCATTCGATCCTGCCGGAGTGGGTTCGCAAGGGGGATGAGGTTGAGTTTTTCGAGCAGGGACCCGGCGGCGAACTGTGCAGTCTCTTGCTTCCCGGCGTCGAGGTTGCAGGTGGTTCGGTCAGCCGGCTTTTTTTGGAGGATGGAAACATTCTTCTGTTTTCCAATCTCGCGGGAGTGCACCAGAGTTTCTATCTGCTCAAACCCGCGGAGCTTGAAGACCTACAAGAGATTATCGTGGAAACTGTGTACATGGAGGAACCCTGCCCGCAGTGCGGATCGGAGAGGGTGTTTCATCATCGCCACACAAAACCTCAAGAATCGTTTTCCAAATGCTTCTCTTGCGGATATGACTGGCAGGGTAAAGTTCAGTCAGATTTGATTCTGGTTAAGAAAGATATCGAGAGAAGTTTTGCGCAGGAGTTGGAGCGCCATCCCCACATCAAGGAAATACTGATGGAGCATGGGGAAGGGGAAGATTTGCCCTCTGGGGTTTAGTGGCCCGCCTACCTAATGGGCAAAGCGAAAAAATGGATTGCCCTTGATTTCCCTTTCGATTGTTGTGTCCAGCCCGTGGCCGGGAAATACCCGGGTTTCCGGCGGCAGGGTTAGAATCTTACTGCGGACAACATCGAGGAGGGTTTTCTCATCGCCTCCGGGAAGATCTGTTCTACCGATGCCCATAAAGAACAAACTGTCCCCGGAAAACACAAGAGCGTCTTTCTCGCTGTACAGGCAGATGCTCCCTTTGGTGTGTCCGGGCGTTTCCAGTACCACGAGATTCGTGTTGAAAACTGTATCCCCTTCTTTGAGAATTATATCCGGTTCGGGAAGATCGGAGAAGAAGTCCAGAAACTCGTCCGGGTCCGGCAAGCCGAGATCTGCTAGGGTCTCCCGATTGGTTTGTTCCGCTTTTTTACCAAGGAAATTTTTATCCGCCTTATGGATGGCGATAGGTATATCTATCCCCTCTTTACCGTAAAACTTTTTAAGTTTTCCCGAAGAGGCGGTGTGGTCAAAATGCCCATGGGTTAGTACAATACCCGCCGGAATCATCTTCAGCATATTTATACTGGACACGATCCTTAACTCACTTCCGCCGGGATCGATGACGATGCATTCTTTTTTCCCATTGGAGTAGATGTAGCAGTTGGTCTCCATGGGACCTACTTTTAATCTTTCTATCATGCTAAGCTACAGACTACTCAAAATGCCGGACTTTGACAACCTGAGGACAACCTCCCTGTATAGGGTTTCATAATTTTTGAGTTGAGACACGATGCATCAGCTGTATTTAATCATCCTGGTATTCGCTGCAGCCTTCCTCTTCTTTGGACTCATTCCGGGAATCGGGGCCTTTTCCGTTCGATCCCGGTGGCGCTTGTTTCGTCGACGCATACAGGAGAGCTCGCTATTTCCTTTTCTAAGCTATTCTGATTTGTCTCGGCGGGGAGACTTTCTAGGCAGGTATCGTGTGTTTGGGCAACTCGAGGCCATTCAGGGCGAAAACAGAATCTGGATCAACACCGGCAGTTTTACGGTCGAAGCCGATCTACAATCGGCGAAACTGTACTTTCTTCCCTCTTTCTCCACCAAAGCGCAGACACTACCGGTGGAACGTCTGGATGAGGTGATACCTGACGAGCAGCCGGCTTTGGTCTCCTGGGACCAGGTTTTTTCCCTTCCCGCGGGGACCCAGATGTTTATCTCCGGATCTCTCTATTCGGTTGAGGATAGAGCGGTTTTTCGATCCCAGGTTAAAGACCCGCTTCTGGTTGTTCTCTACGATGGAGAGCAGCGGACAATAGTGCAACGGGCTATTTGGGGGGGAAGGCAGAGAAACGAGTACTGGAATCAGTTCACCCTCATCTCCCTGCTGACCGGATCCTTCTGTATGCTTTTACTGGCCTACATTTTCATGCGCTCGACACCTTCCGGCTTGCCCCCCCTGTTCGCCCTTTCTTTGGCATTTTTCCCTATCTCCGGACTGCTGCCGCCGGGATTTATCCTCTACTATCTGTACCGTTTTTTCTGGAAGAGGGCCAGACTGTTGAGAGCGCAGCGGGACCTGCTGCGTCTTCCTTTGCGCTACTACAAGGATTCGGAGGGGATGAACCGAGAGACGATCATAACTCTACCCACGGGAGAAGCCTATCTGTGTACTCAAGACGCCAATTTGTTGATAAAGGGTGAGCTGAAAATCCGTGGCGGGAGCATCCCCTCCATAGAAAGAGGAAAGATAGAAGAATACCTCCTTTTCGGTGCTTACAAAGAGAAGGAAGATCAGCGCTGGGTGGAGGCGCCTCAGGATCCTATGGCGGAACTCGTGCTGGTAATGGGCAATCCCGCGATGCTCGCCGAGAGTTGCAATCGCCGGGCTCGTTTGTTTGAAAATCTCTCCGCTGTGTGTGGGCTTTCTGCTTTGGCGCTGAATCTATTTCTCCTGCTGCTAATCTGGCATCTGATCATTCGCTGATCATGAGGTTTCTCCTCCCCCGGGATTACCGTCTTTTGCGGGCCGCCAGTAGGTGTACCCCTTTGCCCGTATGCAGGAATCTCTCGGCAAACATGGACTGAAAGATGGACTCGCTGGGCGCTTTTGAGGATAATTCGAGTCCGTCCTGTAGAAGCACGAGAACCTTCGCATGAAAATAGTAATCGAAAAAATCGGTTACAAAAAAAATCAAACCACCGATTGTCAGTTTTCGCAGCAGCATCTCGATATTTTCTTTACGCAGAAAACGACGTCGCCTGTGTTTGCTCTTTGGCCATGGGTCGGGATAGTACAGATGAAAGGTGTCCACAGAGCCGTCGGGCAGGTAGTGCAGTGCCTCCTCGGCGCTGCCGTAAATAACACGGGCATTGGTAATGTTTTGATTGTCGATTTTCGCCTGAGCTTTGAGGCAACGTTTTTTTTTGATCTCCACGCCGATGAAAAGACACAGAGGGTTTAACCGACAGTACTCTATCATGAAATGGCCGTTTCCGCAGCCAATCTCGACTTCGAGTTTCTCGAACCTGTCGGACTTTCGCTCCAACACACCCCGATTGACATCCGGGGAAACCGCCCGCAACACCTGCGGCAAATCTTCGGGACGCAGGAGCTTCTTCGACCCGCTGTGCGCGCTTGCCGCACTCTGCGCCCTGTCATTTAGCGCTTTCGCGCCTGTTCTCCCGTTTGCGGGCATAGTTAACCGCTAGTTTTCGACCTTTGAACTCGATTCCCGAGAGATCTTTAATGGCTTGTTCTCCAAGAGAAGCATCGACCTCTATAAAAGAGTAGTTGTCCAGAATCTTGATATCATGAATCTGAGATCTCTGTGCTTTTAGGCGGTCTATGAACAGCTGTATCAGGTCGCGGGAGAACACCTTCCTGTTTTTCCCCATGCTCAGGAACAGTTTCACCCGTTTGGAACTCTTCTTCTTACCTCCAGCCAGAGACTGTTTGAATAGATAGGCTGCAAAATAAGAACGTAGGGTAAGAGGTACGCTCTTGCGAATAAGCTTGCGATATTGATTCAGGATCTGAGGATCTTCCTCTTCCTTGATTTTTTTCAGGATTTGTTGAATCATACCGCGAAACAGTTGGTCCTCCGAAGGCAGTTCGCTTCTCTCTACTTCCACTTTCAGTTTCTCCTTTAATCGATTGTAGTCCTCGACTGTGCCAAGTGTGATGGCCTGTCCCAGAACAAACGATCGTGGTTTGTAGCTCTCCGGTCGTGGTGGTACGGCCAGATTGATGACGTGGGATACCCACCTCAGGTTTTTCCTGCAAGACGTCTCAAAGGTGCTGATCAGGATCGGCACCTTTCCCACACTGAAGTTCTGACACACCTTGTTCTGTTGTTGGGGGGACAGAGTGTCCAGCAGCAACGCTGCTTCAAAGTTTTGGCTTCGTATCTGTTTGCTCAAATTGATTGCCTCGGTTGGTTCCGCACTCTGAATCAGGAGGCTCTCCATCGGTTCGGCCAGGATGAGCTTGATAACGCTTGAGATCTTTTGGTCTCCACCGACCTCGATAAATCGGTCCCGAAGCGGAGCTGCGAGCTGTCTCCAAGATGACATCGGCAGCGTAGTGGGATGTCTCAATAGAGACAGTAGTCTCTCGCTATCCTTTTCGAGAGTAGAGGAAATGAGTATTGTCTGTCTTTTCTGCGGAAGCTTGGAGCAAATGAACAGGATATCTTCTATGAAACCGGGATGTTCGGTGTCCTCGCTCCTCTCTATAACCACCGTCTGAAGGCCAGAAAGATCAAGGTTCCCCCGCCTAATATGATCGATCACCTTGTTGGGGGTACCGATTACCACGTCCGGGTTTCGTGAAAGCATCCTATGCTCTTTTTTCTCCAGACCCTCGAAGCCAAAGGCAAAAATCGAGAGCTTTTTCCCGGACTGGATAAATCTCTTAAACTCGCGAAATATCTTATGCGAGTTTTCGGTGGAGGAGGTAAGGACTATCGCCTTTATCCCGGGTTTTCCCCGTTTTGTTTTTACCAATAGGGGCAGGATGAAAGCGGCAGTCTTACCGGAATCTCCCTCTGCTTCTACTGCGACGTCTTTTCCTTTGAGAATGAGAGGAATCAGCCGTTGCTGCAGACGGGTCGGTTTCGTGTATCCGGCTTCCCGAAATAGCGTCCACGCCTCCGCACTTCCGAAAGATCTTTTTCCTTTCGTTAGTGCCATAACCTTTTTTTTCCAAAGAACGATAGTAGATTTATAGATAACATAGAATAGATGCAGTGTGTTTGTCAATGAGCGGCGTGAAAGCGGGCGCGAATGCCGATGATGAGATTAGAAACTGAAGGCCAAGGGAGTATAGCATGCGCAAAAGATTAATCATGGTTCTCGCATTGTTTCTGTCCCTGAGTTCGCTCATGGCAGAAACCTTTCGTTTCAAATATGTGAAGGACGAGAAATACAGGCTGATTACGGAGGTAAACGAAGAGGTATACGTAAACGGGGAACTTTCCCATCAGGCCAACATACTCAACAAGGTAGCCGTAGACACCCTATCAGTTCGAAACGAGAAGGGATTGCTCTCCGCGACCTTCCTGACCTCCGAACGCTCCTACGGGGTGCAGACCTCATTTTCTCTGACCGAGGAGTACGAATCCCTCTTCTGGCGGGATCGGTTGGGCAGCTACGATATCGGCGAAGCCTATTTCATGCCCGTGGTTCGCAATGTGCCTACCTTCCCCGAACAGGATATCTCCCCTGGTACCAGCTGGAATGCCCCCGGCCAGGAAGCCCACGATCTGCGCCGCAGCTTTGCAATTGAAAAGCCGGTAAGCTTTCCGATGGATGTACGCTACACCTATATCGGTACCGAAGAGATAGAGGGAAGAAGGCTGGATGTGATCTCGATCGAATATGAAGTCCTGCACAGGTTGGAGGGGCTGCGCAGCCGTCAGGCAGTAGTCCCCGTACTGATAGAGGGGAAATCGGAACAGACCTACTACTGGGACAGCGAGAAGGGGAAACCCCACTCCTACAGCGAAGAATTCGACTTTGTTTTTTATCTCTCCGACGGACAAGCTGTAAAGTATATCGGCAGCGCGGAAGGGCTGCTGCTGGAGTCGATTGAGTTGGACAAGGAGCGGGTTGCCGAGGATATCGCCAAGCAGCTCGAAGAACGGGGAGTGGAGGACACTACGGTAACCGCGGAAGAGGAGGGGGTTACCTTGAGCCTTCAGAACATCCAATTCGAAGCCAACTCAGCCTACCTGCGGGAATCGGAACGGGGCAAACTACGGCAGATCGGTGAGATTCTAAAAAATTATCCCGACCGGGACATTCTGATCACCGGTCATACGGCCCGGGTTCCCGGCTACACGGAGAAAGACCATCAGCGTCTGTCCGAGCAGCGGGCCAAAGCCGTGGCAGATTATCTGTTGTCCCTTGGAGCGCTGCGGGCAATCCAGGTGACCACCCAGGGAATGGGACACCGGGAGCCCCTGGCGGAGAACGACACCGAGCGGGGCAGAGGACAGAATCGCCGGGTGGAGATCACGATTTTAGAGAACTGAGGGCGGAATTCTAGTTCTTTCCCCTGTCCACCAGACGGTTTTTGCGATTCAGGTCTTGGCGAAGCTGCCGTTCTGGATCGCCCTGAGTAGTTTCTTCATCTTCGCCTTAACTGCCGGGGTAATGATACGAGGACCCGAGACGTAGTCGCCGTATTCGGCTGTGTCGGTGACGCTGTAACGCATCAGCGACATCCCTCTCTCGTAGATAAGATCCACGATCAGCTTCATTTCATGAATGCATTCGAATTAAGCCATCTCGGGAGCATACCCCGCCTGCATCAAATGAGTCACCCCGCTGCAGAGAACCGCTTGTTCGCCGAACAGGTCGGTTTCCGTCTCTTCCTTGAAGGTTGTCTCGATAACCCCTGCTTTGGCACCGCCGATCGCCGCTGCATACTCCAGGGCGGTTTCTCTTGCCTTGCCGCTGGCATCGTTGCGTATCGCTATCAGGCAGGGTAGCCCGTAGCCTATCACAGCCACCTTCTTGCTCTGGATCCACTCCTGCTTGATTTCCTGCTTGTAGTAAACTTTAACGTGAGTTCTCCTTCGCTCTGCCTGTATTAAGGGTTGTAGCATAGTCCTGATATCAATGGGAATGTTAAGGTGAGCCAAAAAAACGAGAGCTGTAAATAGAAATCGAAGATGGAACGTGGGTACGTTTTGAGTGTTTGTTTCCTTGAGCCGGGAGGTTCTGAGTACTCTCCTCGGGGAAGAAAGCTCCACCGTCTCTGTTCCCGATGTTAGGTGAATTCCGGGTGCAGGACCACCTTATAAGCCTGTTCACGATCCTTATGAAGCATTACCTGGAACGTCTGCTGGGCCTCACGAAGGGTAAAGCGGTGGGTGATCAGGGGCTTCACTTTAATCGCACCCGAAGCCATCAGCTCTATGGCCCGGGGAAAGTCGCTGTATTTGTTGTTGGCAGAGCTCAGGATCTTTCGTTCACCGCTGAACCAGATCGGTTCGATAGGAAGCTCCTTTTCGTGCACAGCCAGAAGAACAACTGTTCCGGACTTGTCCAGAATCGACAGACTATCCCGGATCGATTCTGAGCTGCCCACCGTATCGACTACTGCATCGAGGCGTTTTTTCTTGCCAGAGTGATAGTAATTTTTATAATCGGAGCAGGGCCGGCTATGCCGCAGATTTGGTAGATGTTGGGTGATCGAGCCGTCTACGCCGTGCATCCACGCACGTGCGCAACAGAAATCCAACAGAAATCGCGCTGGCAGAGCAATCTGGCACAGTCTTGAGGCATGAGGGAGTCTCGCTGAAGCACAGGAAAACCAGTGAAGGACACACGCATCCCCCGGAGCCGACACGAAGGGGACAGATTGGCAA
>Ga0307379_10011147_pt1 | contig 11833 bp, 12 predicted proteins | sample UN2MG_FD_202237 | JGI IMG/M metagenome (GOLD analysis project Ga0307379, IMG submission 202237) | Soil microbial communities from Risofladan, Vaasa, Finland - UN-2 | ecosystem: Environmental > Terrestrial > Soil > Coastal area > Acid sulfate soil | place: Finland: Risofladan, Vaasa | collected... | reverse complement strand
GTCACATTGGGGACGATTCGCATCATTTTCGTTTCAAGAGGCTTAAAATATCTTGCGCCGGTGATTGGCTTTGTTGAGATATTGATTTGGCTTGTCGCGATTGGCAAGATTATGCAAAATTTGGGCAGCGTGGTTTGTTACGTTGCGTATGCAGGTGGTTTTGCCGCCGGGAACTATATGGGTATCTTGATTGAAGAAAAATTGGCCGTGGGCACATTCATCATTCGAATTATCACCAAAAAGGATGCGTCCGAGCTGATAAGCGCCCTCAACGCCGATGGTTACGGGGCTACAAGCATACCCGGTCAGGGTAATGAGGGCAGAGTACATATAATTTACACAGTCATCAGGCGCGTTGACCTTAAGTATGTTATTGACATTATTAGACGATTCAATCCCAAAGCGTTTTATTCAATAGAAGACGTCCGATTTGTTAGAGAAGGTATATTCCCGTTTAGAAAATCTTTCTACCCAAAAGCTTCTCTGGATTTGTTTAAGATATTCCGGAAAGGAAAATAATCAATATCTGACAATCTTGGACTGGAAACGAGGAAAGGCTTATGGAACAAGCGGTTACACATGAGCTGTTTCAAAGGCATGCTGACAATCCGATTCTTTCGGTAAAGGATTGGCCTTATGCGGCTCATTCGGTATTCAATGCGGCGGCGGCAATAGTCGAGGGAAAAACATTATTGCTGGTTCGGGTTGAGGATTTCCGGGGTATTTCGCATCTGACGGTTGCCCGAAGCGAGGACGGTGTACACGGCTGGGATGTAGACCCGGAACCGACTTTGAGGCCGGAGCCTGAGAGTCATCCTGAAGAAATTTGGGGTATAGAGGACCCGAGAGCGACATGGTTAGAGGAGCGGGGGGTGTGGGCGGTGGCCTATACCGCCTTTTCGAGGGGCGGCCCTCTCGTGTCGTTGGCAATCACAAGGGATTTTCGAAAGTTCAATCGTTTGGGTTCGGTTATGCCTCCGGAGGATAAGGACGCGGCGCTTTTCCCGATCCGATTTAACGGTCGCTGGGCAATGTTTCACCGACCGGTGGCAAAACTACCGAATATCACAGCGGATATCTGGATTTCGTTTTCACCGGACCTGAAGCACTGGGGCGATCATCAAGAGGTTATTCGCGCCCGTCAGGGTGGTTGGTGGGACGCGAATAAGATCGGGCTTTCTGCTCCTCCGTTGAAAACAGCCGAAGGCTGGCTGGTTCTATACCACGGCGTTCGTACAACAGCTTCCGGCTCGATTTACAGACTGGGCCTTGTGCTGCTTGACCTCGAGGAACCGGCGCGAGTAATCCGCCGCTCTGATGAGTGGATTTTCGGTCCCAAGGCTTCCTATGAGCGAGAAGGTGATGTGGACGATGTGATCTTTCCGTGCGGTTGGATAGAGAAAGAGGGCACGATATTCTTGTACTATGGGGCGGCGGATTCGTGCATCGGGCTGGCGACGGCGAAGCTGAGTGAATTAGTAGATTTTCTGCTGAAGTGTCCTCCGTACAAAACAGAGGATTGGTAAAGAAGCGGGTGGATCTTTTGAAGATTGTGTTGAATTTAAGCGTTGATTTCCAGGACGACTTTTTGGGAAAGCTGTCGTACAAATGCACTGGCTCTTTTTGAAGGAGTTGAAGATATGGCTAAAAGAATAAGAAAACGCTCAATAAAAGCCGGTTTGCCGCCTGGGACATTGGTCCACATTGGAGAAAAAAAGGTAGAAGCTGTGAAGATTAGCTATCTCGATTACGATGAGCAGAATTTTCAGGAAAAGCAGGTGTCAAATATTGAGGAATGTTTTCCCTTTAAGACTACGCCAACGGTAACATGGATTAACATAGATGGTCTTCACGATGTTGAAATCATAGAAAAGCTGGGTAAACAGTTTGAACTCCATCCTCTTGTTCTCGAGGATGTCTTGCACACTGAGCAGCGACCAAAGTATGAGGATTTTGAAAAATACATTTTCATTGTATTGAGGATGCTTCGCTACAGTGAGGAACTTCAAGCTGTTGAGAGTGAGCAGGTTAGTCTTATTTTCGGAGAAAATTTCGTAATCTCATTTCAGGAGCGTATGGGTGATGTTTTCGGACCTATAAGGGAGCGCCTCCGGAATGCCAGGGGACGCATCCGTAAGATGGGGCCGGATTATCTTGCCTACGCGCTTTTAGACGCCATCGTTGATAGTTATTTTGCAGTTTTGGAGAAATTCGGGGAAAAAATTGAGTCTATGGAGGAAGATTTGGTCACCAATCCCACAGAAAATACACTCCATCTGATTCACACCATGAAAAGGGAGATGATATCGCTGCGCAAGTCAATATGGCCCTTAAGGGAGGTTATCAGCGGTGTGCAGAGGAGCGAATCGTCAATTATCAAGGAATCGACGGGAATTTACTTGCGGGATGTTTACGACCATACGATACAGATTATTGATACCATAGAGAGCTTTAGGGACATGGTTTCAGGGATGCTGGATATATATCTGTCGAGCATCAGCAACAAGATGAATGCAGTGATGAAAGTTTTAACGATTATCGCGACGATTTTCATGCCATTGACGTTTATTGCCGGGATTTATGGTATGAACTTTAACCCTGAGAAATCGCCGTGGAATATGCCGGAGCTTAATTCGTACTGGGGATATCCCGCTGTATGGTTGGTTATGGCTGTTGTCGCAGTGATTATGCTGATATACTTCAGAAGAAAGAAATGGCTGTAGGTCTGTCGACGTGTTTCGTAGCGCACAGATTTAAGGAGAATAGCTTATGAATTTGTTGTTATTCATTATTGTGCTTATCGTATCTTTTATTGTTGTGAGAATCGGAGCGATTGCATTTCAATTGACCGGGCTTGAGTGGTCTCTGGCGAAATTCCAGGCGTTATCGTGTTTTACGGCTACGGGCTTTACAACGAGAGAGGCTGAGCTTATTACCAGTGACCCGCGAAGACGGCGAATTGCTTCAGTCCTTATCGTTTTGGGACATGCCGGTTTTGTTACAATGATTGCAACTTTTGCCAACACGATACGGCCGCGAGCCACAAAGTTGTCGATACCATTTGTGCCGGCTTACGTTCCGCCCGGGCTCCAGCCATGGATAAATCTCATAATTATTGTGGCTGCGATATATATCATTTATAAGGTGTTTACCAATACAAAAATGGCTCGGAGATTGACGGATGCCTTGAGAAAACGTATCATAAAGAAAGAGGTTATTAAATCTGTTTCGTGCGAGGAGCTCACAGTGGCGACCGGTGGTTATGGTGTTTCTAAAATTAAAATCCGGGAAGACAATCCGATACTGGGTAAAGCACTCTCAGAATCCGAGCTGAGAAAGGATGATATTACAGTTTTGGCTATAGTTCGAGCCGACAAAACTATACCAAATCCTGTTTCAGAAAACAAAATTCTTTCGGGCGATGAGCTTATTTGTTTTGGAAAGTTGGATATCATCAGGAAAAGACTTGCCTAAGCTGTGAACGGCGAACTGCTAAGGATGCCTTACAGGGGGGACTTAGGTTTTTAGCTGTTTTATCTCTTTTCTCATTTCAGTAAGCCGCCATTCGATTGACGAGAGTATCCAGAATTTGAAGTGATTTATGCGCATCTGGCAGTGTATGAGATATATGATTTTTAACGAAAGTGTTACGGTTGCCACCTCAATCATCAAGAGACGCAGCCTTTCGCCCGCTATGACCGAAACAACTACCGAGACGGCAATTACCGCGATAAATAAGGCGTTAATGAGCTTGGTGCGAAATTTAGGCATGCCCCCGATTTGGCCTATAATGGCTCTGACACGTTCTTTTTCCTGCTGAAAGTGTTCCAACTCTTCCCTCAGGTCATTTATTTCATTCTCAAGATGGTCGTTTTTCTGGTTCATAAATACCCCTTTGCTAAAAACAGTCAAATTGGTTCTTGTTCGGATCTTTTGTAAAGATAGGATAGCTTTTGTTTGTCCATATTGCAAGGAACAGACAGAGGACTTGACACTGGTTGAGCCTGGGCGTATTATTTCAGCAGAGGAGGTTTGCTTATTGGAGTATATACGATGGGTAAATCGAAAAAGAGCTGGGAGAAACGGCTCGCTGGTCAGCCGGACCCGATGACAGTTGCTTTTGTGGAATCGCTATCCTACGACAAACGACTTTATAAATATGATATTGTCGGGTCAATTGCTCATGCGCAGATGCTGGCTGAGCAGAAGCTGATAACGAGAACGGAACTCAAAGCGATTAAAGACGGCCTTATCGAAATATCACAGGAAATCGCCGAAGGGCGTTTCAAATTCGATAAGACGTATGAGGATATTCATATGGCAATCGAGGCGGCGCTGGTAGCAAAAATCGGTGAGCCGGGTAAGAAGCTGCATACCGGCAGAAGCCGGAACGACCAGGTTGCTGCCGATATTCGGCTCTGGATGCGAGATGAGATAGAAGTCCTGCAAACAAAGATAACCGGTCTTCAAAAGGCGTTTGTTAAATTGGCAGGCAAATATGTCAAGGACGTGATGCCGGCTTATACTCATCTTCAGCGTGCCCAGCCGATAATTATTGCATCATATCTGCTTAGTTTTGTGGAGCAGTTCGAGCGTGACTTTATTCGCCTTAAAAACTGTAAGGAAATGCTTAATGTTTCGCCGTTGGGCTGTGGTGCTGTGGCCGGCTCAACGCTGCCACTGGATAGAAAGAGCACAGCAAAGCAATTAGGTTTTTCCGACATTAGCTACAACAGTATCGATGCGGTGAGCGACAGGGACTTTTGCGCGGACTTTATTTTCGATTGCGCGCTGATTGCCACACACCTGTCCCGGTTGGCTGAGGACTGGATAATTTATTCTTCGGACGAATTTGGGTTTATTCGGATTGACGATAAGTATTGTACATCGTCGAGTATGATGCCGCAGAAACGTAATCCTGATGTCCTTGAGTTGATTCGCGCAAAGACGGCCGGCGTTTATGGGGCTTTAATTGCTATGCTGACGATTCTGAAAAGTCAGCCGTCGGGCTATAATCGCGATTTGCAGGAAGATAAAATTCATATCTTTTCTGCGGCTGATACGGTCAAGGCTTCATTGGATATGGCGGGAGCGATTGTTTCACACGCGAAATTTAATACGAAGAAGATTTCGGCTGGACTGGAGGAAGGTTTTTTGGATGCTACTGCTTTGGCTGAGTATCTGGTTGGAAAGGGCATTGCTTTCCGCCAGGCTCACGGCATTGTCGGCTCCTTAGTTGCTTACTGCGAAAAGGCAAAGAAAAAGTTGGCTGAGCTGAGTCTGGATGAGTTCAGGAAGTATTCGTCTCTAATTGCCAAAGATGTGTACAAAAGCATCGGTGCGGCAAATGTCGTGGCTAAATATGCTACCGAGGGTGCAGGTGGGCCCAGGCAGGCAAAAGAGCAAATCGCATATTGGAACAAACAGTTGGCACAGCGATGAGTGCGAGTGAGGATGAAATAACCGGCTGGTTTGCCCGGCAGAGCAAATTAACCGAGGCAGATTTTCCCATTGGGATTGGTGACGATATGGCCCAAGTTCAGTTGGGAAAAGATACGTCCGTCCTTGTAACCACGGACATGCTCCTGGATGGTGTGCACTTCGACCTTGAAAAAGCGACCGTAAGACAAGCCGGATACAAAGCTATGGCGGTCAGCCTGAGCGATTGTGCGGCGATGGCAACGGCGCCGATAGCTGCCGTTGTGTCTGTTGCACTGCCAAAAGGGTATGGCGAAAAAGAATTAAAGCAGCTTCATGCAGGGATTACCGACGCTGGTAAGAAGTATGACTGTGCGCTTGTGGGTGGTGATATTACGAGCTGGGGTGATGAAAAACCGTTGGCAATAAGCGTGGCGATGCTCAGCAGGCCGGCAGGCAATACACCCATTAAGCGGTCAGGGGCGAAGGTCGGCGACAGTATCTGTGTAACAGGGTCGTTAGGTAGTGCGATAAGTCGCAAGCATTTGGAGTTTGAGCCGAGGGTCAAAGAAGCGATAAAAATCGCTCAAATGGTAACGTTGAATTCAATGATTGATATAAGCGATGGCCTTAGCAGTGATTTGAACCGTATTTGCCGAGCGAGCCGGGTGGGAGCTGTCATAAATTCAGAGCAGGTTCCAATATCGGACGAAGCTCAAAAAAGTGAAAATCCATTAAGTTCTGCGTTGAACGACGGCGAAGATTTTGAATTGCTTTTTACGCTTTCACAGGCCGAATGTGAGAAATTATTACAAAAGTGGGATGGGGCGATACCGATTACGCGAATCGGTGAAATTACCGACTCTAAAAAAATGCAGATAACAACGCCCGATGGCCGGATTAAAGATTTGAAAGTCGAAGGGTACAACCATTTGAAAGGAAGGTGTGAATTATGAGATGTCGATTATTGTTTAGCTGGATGATAGGATTTTCGCTGCTTTTTGCTTTTACGGACGCTGTATCAGGCGTAGAGAAGCTGGACCGTGGGTTGGTGGCCCTTGAACGCGAAGACGGCTCGGTATTCCTAAGCTGGCGTTTGCTCAAAACCGACCCTGAAGATATTGCTTTTCGGCTCGTGCGCGGCGAGGGCACAACCGGCAATGTCAAGTTTGCTCCGTTGACAGGGCTCCGTCCGTATCGAGAAACTAACTTTGTTGACAAGGTCGTCGAAAAGGACAAAGGCAAAAAGACATATCTATATGAGCTGTATCGATACGTTGAAGGTGCACCTGTTGCGAGGTTAAAGTTATTGGGATCGCGTACGGTGGGGCTGACCGGCAAGGCCAAACCGTACATCAGTATTCCGTTGAAGGGTGATTATGATTTCCAGAAGGTGGGTATCGGCGATCTGGACGGCGATGGCACTTATGAATTTGTAATCAAACAGCCGAATTTCAATACCGACCCTTACCAGAGAACCGGCTACTGGAAGCGCAGCCCCACGACGTACAAGCTCGAAGCGTATCGTCTGGACGGCAAAATGATGTGGCGGTACGATATGGGCTGGGCCATCGAGGCGGGCATCTGGTATTCACCGTGGATTGTCTACGACGTCGATGGAGACGGCAAAGCCGAGGTTTATTGTAAGGCTGGTGTCGGTGATCCGCGGGAGGAAGCCGGGCACGTCAAAAGCGGCCCTGAATATCTTGTCAAGATTGATGGCGAAACCGGCAAGGTTGTGGCTAAGACCGACTGGCTTAGTAGGGACGGATACCCCAGTTACAACTATTACTGCCGTAATTTCCTCACCGTGGCGTATCTCGACGGCAAGAAGCCATCGCTGATTATGCAGCGGGGCACCTATAATCTCATCAAAACTCAGGCGATGGATAAGGATTTCAAAAGAATCTGGTACTGGGAATCACCGCAGTCCACAGGACTCCTTTCGGAGGAAAAAGCAAAATATCACGGCCAGGGAGCGCACGGATTGATTACTGCCGATGTTGACCGGGACGGGCGGGACGAGCTGGTTATCGGTTCTGCTGTGCTGGACGATAACGGCAAAGGTCTCTGGACGTCGGAGATGGGACACCCTGATGTCTGCTACGTGGCTGATATCGACCCGACGAATCCGGGCTTAGAGGTTTTTTACGGAATCGAACCGCGTCGGAACAGCGATGCGATATGCGTGGTGGACGCCAGGACCGGCCGCATACTTTGGGCCCATAAAAAACCCACCCGCCACGTTCACGGCCAGGGTATGGCCGGTGATATTCTCGCAGATTCGCCGGGTATGGAGGTCTTTGCGGGTGAGAGAGATTTGAAAGAGCGCTGGCTTTATAGCGCGAAGGGCAAGCTGATAGAATTTCGCGAAACAGGGACTTTAAGCCCACGTCCGGTTTGGTGGGATGCGGACCCACAGAAAGAGGTGGTGGTCTCCGGAGCGATTCGCGATTGGGGCGAAAAGGCGATACAGCCTATTAAAGGTCGGGTCATCGCGGTTGTGGATTGCCTGGGTGACTACCGGGAAGAAGTGATTACCAGCCTGAAAGGAGAGCTTCGGATTTACACCACCACTATACCAGCCTACGACCGGCGTTTGTGTCTTATGCAGGACCATCAATACCGTATGGGTGTCGTTGCCCAGACGATGGGTTATTACTATCCGGCTCAATTGGGGAAATAACGGTCTGAGGTAATTGGTTATTGGCCACTAACTATGTGCTTTGACATTATTTCTAATTCGCCGGAGGAAACGATAGAGCTTGGTCGCAGGCTCGGCTCACAATTAAAAGGCGGTGAGGTTATCGGTATTTGTGGGCCATTGGGCAGCGGCAAGACGCATTTGATTAAGGGGATTGCAGCCGGCGCGGGGGCTGAAGACGGTAAGCGGGTCAATAGTCCCACGTTCGTCATTGTAAAAGAGTATGCGGGACGACTGGATATTTATCATGTGGATGCTTATCGGTTAAATTCGATTGCCGAGTTCGAGATGCTCGGCTTCGATGAATACTGCCGGCCGCAGTCAGTGGTCCTGATTGAGTGGGCCGATAAAATCGAATCAGCCCTGGAGGCGGTAGATTACATTCGGATAGAACTTCAACACGGCGGTGAAACTAAGAGAAAAATACACATCCAAAATGTTGGCGACTACATCGCATTGTAAAACTGTTACCGTACCCCTCCTTATTAGCAAGTTTAAATTGCAAATCCGGTTATTTTTCACACCTGATAATTTGGCACAATGGAGTTTATTTTTTATATTTTTATTAGAACACTTGTATAGACTTTAGTTTGCGACAGTCAGAAGTGTTTTTCGGACGTATGAGTTTGAGTGTCCGAGTGAAACTCTCGAAGTATTTTTAAGCGGTATTTTTGAAGTATCTTCATTTTGGAGGGATTTACAGCACAGAAACGTAAGAGGGCAGTTAAGTCCTGTTTCGATTAGGTCGATAGCTTGAACTGTAGAACTCTCGCGTCAGATGTGTGCAATTTTAAGAATGAGGATGGAAAGATGGAAACGAAGAGGAGAGGCTTTTCAGTGATTGAAATTTTGATTGTGATGGGTGTACTTAGTGTTATTGCAGCTGTGTTTACAATTTAGAATGGAAGAGAAAAGAAACGTAATGTAACTAACGTGTAGTAACTGTAACTTTTATTTAACAAAAGGAGAGAAAAAGATGAAAGCTAAAAAAGGTTTTACACTGGTAGAAATTCTGATTGTGGTGGTCATCCTTGGTATTCTGGCGGCCATTGTGATTCCTCAGTTTACCAGCGCAAGTACAGAGGCGAGGGAATCAGCTTTGGTCAGTGACCTCCAGGCGATGCGCTCGCAGGTTGAGCTGTATAAGATTCAGCACCTCAGTGATCAGCTGCCCGGTGCTAACGCAGCCACTACCTTTGAGGAAGCTATGATAAGGCCCACCGACGTTGATGGTCTTCAAGTGGCTGTAGGTACGGCTGGATCCAAAGGTCCTTACATGCAGAAAATTCCCGTGAATCCCTTTAGTACGGCTGACCCTGCCACTAACTTAGTTCGCGAAGAAGCTGGAGTATCAACGGCTGGTGCAAATACACATCACTGGGTGTTTAATACGGATACTGGTGGCTTCCAGGCCGATGACGCTGAAGTTAATCCGACTACCCTTGAAGCGCATAGTACGTATTAATTATGTGAAAATCTTGCCGGGATTATAAAGACGGCAAGCCACGGGTGATGATTAATTACTGGTGAAAACAAAATGGGCTGACCAGTTTGGGCGATAGCCGAGAGCTGGTCAGCCTTTTTGAAAATTCGGGAGGGGATGATGAAAGAGAAGAGTCGTCTGTCTTATGTAGAGGTTATAATCATAGCAGTCGTACTCGGCGTAATTGGGATGAGGGTAGTTCCACAGTTTGTCGAAGCAGGCCCGGAATCACAGATTAGCGACCTGATTGACGGACTTCAAGAGATGCGTGCACAGCTTGATTTATACCGTGCTCAGTACGCAGGCTGTCTTCCTGATGTCGATTCGTTCACAGGTTTTCAGACCGCTATGACAAAAAAGACTGGCCGATACGGTCCGTATGTCAGGAAGATTCCGACAAATCCTTTTAATGACCTTAACACGGTTCGTTTTGATGGCGAACCGGCAGGGGCCGGAACAGCAGGCTGGAGACTTGATACCGAGACTGGTGTATTCCGGGCTGACGATAGTGATGCGCATGCGGGTCTTTGAAAAGCCAAAAGGTTCGATTATTCGACGGTGGACGATTAGATAACCGACGGCAGATAATGTTTTTGGGATTTTCGTTTGGTCAATGGGCTGACCGTATTGAGGTGGTTGCCAATAGCAGGTCGGCCTCTTTTAATTGATTATTTCACTGCGAGCTATGAACTACGAACCACGAACTAAACGTAAGGGATTTACTTTGGCCGAGGCAATGATGGCGACTGTCGTGCTGGGTGTCGCAGCGGCTGCGGTACTGCTGCCGTTTACGAGCGGAGCGGCGGTGCGGGCCGAAGGCGGGCACAGGACATTAGCGGCCAAGCTGGCGAGCGATTTGATGGAGGAGATTATAAATACACCATTCGACCAGATAATAGGCAAGTATGGTACACACACTGAGCCACAGGGGCATATAATGAAGGATTTTGATACGGTAGCGGAATTCACCGATCCTATGTACGCCAACTTCAGCAGAGATGCAAGCTGTGTGAATGTTGACGTTCCTGTATCACCGACGGGGTTCTCAGAAGGTGTAGGATTTATTCGAGCTACGGTTCGTGTGTACTATAGCGGCACACAAATTGCGATAATAAATCGACTTATAGGCAATTGATTGTTAAAGCGGGATACGAGATGCCAGTCACGAGAAACAAGAATGGTTTTACGCTCATCGAGCTGCTGTTAGCTCTGGCTGTCACAGCCATAGTTTCTGCTGCAGTTGCTACGCTGGCTTACGCTGTGGGGACGGCAAACAAGGGCAGCGACGATATGAGCCAGAAACAGGCACAGCTCCGTTTATCAACGTTGAGGATTTCGGAGCTGGTTCGGAACTGCAAACTTATATGCGGGGCGCCAGGCGATGATTTGGCCGTCTGGCGGGCCGACGACAATAACAACGGGGAGATTAACCCGCAGGAGCTGGTCTATTTAGAGATGGGGCCGGGTCGAAATTACATCCGGATGTTGGACTTTCCTGCCGCGGCCTGGTGGGTTCCGTTGAGCGAGATTCTGGGCGGAACGGCCAAGCAGTCGTTGATACTTATTTTCGACGAGAGACAGACGACACTGGTGCCGGAATGCAGCAATGTTCAGATTGTGCTGGATTTACCACCGCCGTGGAGTAGGTCCGTAAGTGTGTCCTTCGACTTGGTTGAAAATGGAGATGTTCGTCAGTATCAGATAAACGCTGCACTTCGGGGCTGGGCGGGGCATCTGCTTAAGACAGACGGAAGCAGTCTCGTAAGTGATGATGATTAAGTTATGAACGATAGAAGAAACAAAATTAACAGGCGGGGAGCGGCACTGCTTGTTGTGCTGTTTATTGTTATGGCGGTTACGTTTTTATCGCTGGGCTTTTTGTCGCGAAGTGACGTCGAATTGGCCTGCGGCGGGAATATGGTACTCCGGACTCAAATGGATTACCTGGCTGAATCCGGGCTGGTACACGCCAGAGGCTTGATACTCAATCCACAGGATGTTAACTCGGAGTATTGGACCGGGGCTGTGGACCAGCAGTTGGTAGCAGGCAGTGATGATTACTATGATATCACAGTGGTCCGCGATGATTCGAATTCGGCAAATCGTTGTAATTACATTATAGACTGTAATTCCTACCGGCTAAAGGCCGGCGATAAAGTGGGCCGCAGTAGTTTGGAGGCCCAGCTTAGGCTTGACCCGTGTATAGCATACTGGGCCGGGACAGATAC
>Ga0307379_10011145_pt1 | contig 11835 bp, 10 predicted proteins | sample UN2MG_FD_202237 | JGI IMG/M metagenome (GOLD analysis project Ga0307379, IMG submission 202237) | Soil microbial communities from Risofladan, Vaasa, Finland - UN-2 | ecosystem: Environmental > Terrestrial > Soil > Coastal area > Acid sulfate soil | place: Finland: Risofladan, Vaasa | collected... | reverse complement strand
TACATGTCCTTGCGAGTAATGGTACCTCGGGGCTAGGCTTAAATATCGAGGGTTCTGGGAGTGGGAGTGGAGTGCAAGTGGTAGGTGGTGAAATTGGATTACTTCTTAACGGAACAGGTACTGGTGCTGGCGTCCGAATTAATGGAGGTGCCACAGGCATCGGTCTCGACATTAACGGAGGAGGAACCTCCGGGGCTGGTGTAGCGATAGATTCGACTTCTGGCGATGCCTTAGCAATTACCGCAGGGGGTGGTAATGGGGATGGAGTACAGATTATTGGGAATGGTTCTGGTGTCGGGATTCGCACTACGGGCGGGACTTCCGGTCATGGAATACTTGCATCAGGAAATGGGGCGGGTCACGGAATTGCTGGTGCTGGAGGATCAGGCGGCAATGGCATGTATGTTGTATGTGGTTCTAGTGGTAGTGCTGGTTTTGTAGCTGAAGGGCTTATCGGTACTGCGGCAATGAGGCTAAACGCAGGCGCAACAGGCATCGGCTTAGACATTAACGGTGGTGCAACGTCCGGTGCTGGCGTAACCATTGATAGCACGAGCGGCAACGGGTTGCAGGTCACTGGTGGGGTTGCTGGTGATGGGGTTGAAATAAATGGTGGATCGGCAGGACTCGGGGTGGATATAAACGCCACTGGTACTGGGGCTCGACATGGTATTGAGATAACCGCTGCTGCTTCTGGTTCTGGGATTCAGATTGCAGGAGGGGGGACTAATGGTGATGGGGTCCAGATAATTGGCGGAGCAACAAACAGTAACGGACTATCTGTGGTTGGACTGGGGACTGGTACTGGGTTTCGTGCTTCTTCTAGTGGAGGTAATGGGCTGGGTGCTAATTTCTTGGGTGCTGGTACGGGTGCAGGTATCAAAGTTGACGCAGGTGCAACCGGCATCGGACTAGACATTAATGGTGGGGCTACCGGAGGGGTAGGTGTCACGATAGACGGTGGGCCAGCGGTAACAACTACTCCAGCAGGAGCGGGTGTCGTTATCACAGGTGGTGCTTCAAGTACGGGTGCAGGCGGTGTTGCAGGTGAAGCTCTTATCGCAACTGGTGGAGCCGGATCTGCAAGTGTGAATGGTGCTGCGCTAGGCGTGACGATATCTGGTGGCGGAACTAACACTGTGGCTTCAAATGCACATGCGATTAATATTACTCCTACTAGTAATGGTTCTGGTGTCAGGGTAACTGCTGCCGGAAACGGAAGTGGGGTAGACATTGCAGCAAGTAGTGGTGGGTTTGCTTTTTCGGCTAGTAATTCTGGTGCCGGTGGTGGTGTGTGGCTGGGAGCTAGTGGAGACGCTGCAATTTTTATAGAAGCAACAGGCGGTAATAACAACGGCCTTAGAATTAATGGTTCGGGTACCGCAGCAGGCATCCAAGTCAACGCTGGTGCAACCGGTATCGGCTTAGACATTAACGGTGGTGCAACGTCCGGTGCTGGTGTAGCAATTGACTCCACTTCTGGACACGCACTGCAAGTTACTGCTGCTGGTGGGAATGGTAATGGAATCACTGTTACAGGCAATGGGACTGGGCATGGGATTTATACTATTAGTGGGACGGGGGCAGGGGCTTCTGGTATTCATGCTCAGAGCCAGGGGGGTAGTGGTTCGTCTTATGGGGCGAACTTCTTAGGTGGAAATGGCGCAGGGCTTAATGCTCAGTCTACCGGTACTCATGGGGCTACTGTGTGGTCATCTGGTGGAGGTGGGGTAGGGGCTGTCATTTTAGGCAATGGTAGTGGTGCGGCTGTTCAGATTACTGGAGGTGCAACTGGAATCGGACTCGACATTAACGGAGGAGGAACCTCTGGTGCTGGTGTAGCCATTGACTCGACTTCAGGCAATGCACTGCAAGTTACTGCGGGCGGTGGTAATGGAGCAGGAGTGACGATTACAGGTAACGGAAGTGGGGATGGGGTAAGGGCTAGGGGTGGTAATACTGGGAATGGAATTCATGCTACGAGTAATAGTGCCGGGTCTGGGATATACGCTATTGGGGGCGGTAATAGTGGTCCGGGTGTTACTTTCATTGGTAATTCTGCGGGCTCACCTGGAGCTATTTTTTCTGGATTAGGTACTGGCGCAGGCGCACAAATCAATGCAGGTGCAACCGGTATCGGCTTAGACATTAACGGCGGTGCAACCTCTGGTGTTGGTGTAGCCATAGACTCGACTTCTGGTCATGCCCTACAAGTTACCGCAGGAGGCGGGAACGGTAGTGCGATTCGGGCAGTAGGTAATGGCAGCGGGGCTGGGGCGTACATAGACGCTGGTGCAACAGGTCGAGGCGTTGAAATTTCTGCGTTTGGTTCGACATCGGCAGCGTTAAGGCTAACCACTTCATCAACATCTGCCAATGTCGGTGCGTTAGATATTTCTGCTCAATCTGGTAATTCACACGCAATTTTACTGTCGGGGCAAGGTACGGGTTCTGCTATCAAGGCCACTGCAGGTGCCACAGGTATCGGACTCGACATTAACGGCGGAGCCACTTCCGGTGCTGGAGTGACTATTGATAGCACTAGCGGTAGTGCGATGGTCTTGACTGCTGCCTCTGTAGGTGGGGTAGGGCTGCACATACAAGGCACTAACGCTACAACGGGGTTTGGGGTAAAAATTGATGGGGGTGGTTCTGGAGAAGGTCTAGTAGTTACAGGCGGAAGTACCGGAGCTGGTGTAGAGCTTTATGGAGGCGCAACGAGTGGTAGCGGTTTGATTATCGCTGCACAGGCAGGAGCTAGTTCAGCTTTTGCAATCTCTTCGGTGGGCGGTCGAGGTGTTTCAATAATTGGCGGAGGTGCTAACTCTGGTGTCCGAATGATCGGTGGTGCAACGGGTATTGGACTCGACATAAATGGTGGTGCAACTTCTGGCGATGCGGTTGCTCTCTCCGTAACCTCTGGTCACCTTGGGATTGCCAAGGGAATTACGCAAAATGTAGCCCTTGCCAACTTCGAGTTCCGTATGCTCGATACCAGCGGCAACCCAGCAACAGGGTTAACGGTGGTTGAAGAGCGCAGTATCGATGGTGCGGCATTCGGGGCCTGCGCCAATGCGTTCACAGAAGTTAGTAACGGTGTGTACAAGATCGATCTGGCAGCTTCAGATCTAAACGGCAAGGTTATTACTTTCCGCTTCTCAGCAGCGGGAGCAAAAGACACTGTAATCACAGTAGTCACCGAGCCGTAGGAGACCCCCATGTTTTTTGAATGGGGTGATGGGCAGGACCCACAGTCATTTTTCGGTGGGTCTCCCCTCATAGTATCGTGGACCCTGCCATCAACGGCAGCGGTCTCGATCACTCCAGATGTAGGGTCTCTTGCTCTTACAGGGTATGCCCCTAATGTACTATCTGGGGCACTAGCTAATCCTGATGTAGGTGCGTTAACTCTTACTGGCTATGCCCCAGAAGCTGGGGTTTCTTATACCATTGCAGTACCTGTTGGTACGCTAACATTTGTTGGTGTAACTCCAACATCGTCTATTAACGAGCAATTTCAAACGGATGTTGGGGCATTAGTTCTAGCCGGATTAGCCCCAGCTACCGGAGTTTCTTATTTTATAGATGTAGGTGCTGGTGCCCTGACCATTGCAGGCGAGCTACCTGTTTATTCTGAAGGTGGTCCTGAAGCTCCTGCTGCTGGTGCAGTTAATTTCACAGGATTAGCTCCTTCTCTTGGGGTTTCCTACTACCTAGATGTAGCATCTGGAGCATTGGCTTTAGCTGGGTTAGCTCCTACTATATCGGTAGGGGTAGTAACACAACCTAATGTTGGTGTTATCACTATTACAGGTGAGCAACCATCCATAGGTTTAAGTTTTGGATTAGGTGTAGGTGTTCTATCCTTAGAAGGTCAAGCCCCAAGTATTACTGCTGAAGTACTATCCCAACCTAATGTTGGTGCAGTTAACTTCACTGGGTACGCCCCAGAAGTTTCTATAGGGGTAGTAACTCAGCCCGATGTTGGCATTATTGCAATTACGGGGCAGCAGCCGTCAATAGGCTTTAGCTTTGGTTTAGATGTCGGCACGTTAGAGTTAACAGGCCAAACACCTACTGTTATTTCTGGGGCTTCGGAGCAGCCAGATACAGGTAGCTTGACCTTTACTACTTATGCCCCAGTAGTAGATGTTTCTTATTTCATTGATGTTTCTGCGGGGGCATTAGCCCTAACAGGGTTAATACCTACACTTTCAACTGGTGTAGCTACCCAGCCAAATGTTGGGACCTTAGTTTTATCCGGGGTAGCTCCAGAAGCAGGTATTTCATATTACATTGATGTTGGTGTACGTGCTCTGGCATTAACAGGGCTAACACCAGTCTTGTCTGTAAGTGGTGCGCTTACTCCTGCGGCAGGCAACCTTGTCCTTACCGGTGAGCAACCTTCAGTAGGGTTTGGTATTGTCCCAGATGTTGGGACCATAGTTATCCAAGGGTATACCCCAACAATATCCGTTGGTCAGGTTGTTTTACCTGCTGATGGTGCAATCCTTATCTCTGGACAATCCCCAATTGCTTCTTTGGGGTTTGTGGTTCAACCTGATGTTGGTGCAATTAGTTTCACTGCTTATGCCCCAACATTAAATGTTTCATACTTTATAGATGTATCGGTAGGCAGTTTAACCCTTACAACTTATGCCCCAGATGTTAGCTTGGGGTTAGCGGTACAACCTGCCGATGGTGCTTTAGTCCTAACTGGGTATGCCCCAGATACAGGTGTTAGCTATGGTATAGAAGTTTCTGCTGGTGCATTAACGTTTACCACCTATGCCCCACTTCTTTCTGTAAGTGGAGCATTAGCCCCAGATATTGGGACCCTTGTTATTACCGGTGAGCAGCCCTCTGTAGGCTTCGGTATAGTTCTAGGGGTTGGGGCACTAAGTATCCAAGGGTACGCACCAGAGGTGTCTGTAGGGGTTGCTACACAGCCCTCTGATGGTACTTTAGTAATTACAGGTGAAACCCCAGTAGCATCCATAGGGTTTGCTGTACAGCCTGACGCGGGTGCGATTACCTTTACCACCTATGCCCCAGCTTCAGGGGTGTCTTACGCCATAGACGTAAGTGTTGGGGCTTTAGCGTTTACCACCTATGCCCCAACAATAAGCGAGGGGGTAGCTGTACAGCCAGGAGTTGGGGCCTTAGTTATTACTGGTCTAGCTCCAGCAACAAATGTAAGTTACACCATTGCAGTTCCAGCAGGGGCTTTAGTATTAACTGGGTATGTCCCAGCAATATCTACAAGTGGGGCGTTAGCCCCAGCCCAAGGGGTATTAACCCTTACTGGGTATGCTCCAGAAGTTGGGGTATCGTATTTTATCGATGTAGCTGTTGGTACTTTAACCCTAACGGGGGCGGTCCCAACTATCAGCGTTGGTGAGGCTGTTCAACCAGGGGCTGGGGCACTAGTTCTACAAGGGTATGCCCCTGCTCTACTTACAAGCCGTGTGGTTGTACCTAATGAAGGTACATTAGTTCTTACTGGGCTTGAGCCTAGTCTTGTAGTCTCCACTGCTGGGCAGATTGCTGTACCGCAGGGATCAATAGCGATAACAAGTTATGCGCCATCGATTGATCTTGGTTTTGGTATTAATCTGGGCGGTCTGCTTCTTTCTGGTGAGGCCCCTGCTGTATATGAAGGAATTGTTACAACACCACAGGTGGGTAGCCTTAGCATTGCTGGGTACGCTCCTAATACTGCTATTGGTGTTGTCGCTACCCCAAATGCTGGGGTATTAACTCTATCAGGGCAACTACCATCACTAGCTGGGTCCTTAAGCTACTCCCCAGATAATGCAACTTTAGCAATTACAGGGGCTGCTCCCCAGATATCCGTTGGTCAGGTTGCTTTCCCAGATGTTGGGGCCATAGTAACTACAGGGTATGCCCCAACTATTGCTGGGCTTATCAGTATATCTATACCTGAGGGGGTATTAAGCCTAACAGGGTATCAACCATCGCTTAGGTTTGATCTAGTTGTTTCTCCTGGAGCGGGGGAATTAACACTTACTACCTATGCTTTGGGGGACGATACTGTTAAAGCAGTTCCTGATGGAGCATTGCAATTAACTGCATTCGCACCATCAATATTGCAAGGATTTATTACAGCCCCTGGAGTGGGGTCAATACAACTTGAAGGACAAGATCCATACTCAGTAACTACCTACATAATTACAGTAGAGGATGTAACCCATGAACATATAGTTCTCAAAGTTACTTTCCTTACCCCTGTTGTAGTCGGAGAAGCTAAGGATATTGGGTTGTTGTACACCATGGAAGAAGAAGCCCACACTTTTGTTATGGTAGATTTGGGATATTTCCATGATTTAATTGAGTAATTCATATTCTTAGGTGCTGTGTTTGCATGTTAAACTATATTTTTATTAACTTGTATAGGGGGTACCATGTCCCCAGAAATGCTTAGAGCCATTTGTAAAAGTCTACCGGTAGAAGCTGCTACAAAGTGGGCTTCTGCTTTGACATTGGCGGCTGAAGAGTTTGATATTGATTCTCATCAAAACATGTGTATGTGGTTACCCCAACTTTGTCATGAGAGTATGTGTTTTACCCACTTGACAGAGAATCTAAACTACTCTTCTAAACGGTTAGCTGAGGTTTGGCCCTCTAGGTTTGCAGTAGATGTGAGTGTCCCTATGGCTTTGCGTCAACCTAATGATCTTGCTATTTCTATAGGGGGTAAGCCTGAGTTAATTGCAAACAGTGTGTATGCAAACCGTATGGGTAATGGGTCATACAGTTCTGGTGATGGTTGGCGGTACAGAGGTAGATACCCCCTACAGTTGACTGGCAGGGATGCCTATGAGCAGTGTAATGTTGATATAGGAATTCCTGATACTGAGTACCCTGATTTGCTGTTACAAGATATTGAAGGTATGGCTCGGGTTTGCGGTTGGTTTTGGCAATGGAAAGGTTTGAGAAGGTTTGCCGATAAAGGTGATTTTAGAGGGGTGTGTACTGCTTGGAATGGCGGTAGTGTTGGGATGCATGATCGTGACAAGTGGAGGATCATAGTTAAGGGGGCGATAACTAGTTATGGATAAGCCCCAAGAGATTAAAATCACTTCATTTGAAGATGTCGAAACATACCTAATAACGCTTGATAACAGGCTTGTATTAGTTGAGGCATTTCAATCTGACCATGACTCTAGAATAAATTCAAGAATTGACAGAGTTGAGGAGGTAGAGAGAAAAGTGGATCAACATGTGGATACAATTCTTATTGCCTATGCCGATCAAGAAAAAAAGAGGGGGCAGTTTGAAGTTAAAATCATGGGCCATCTTGGTACCATCAGTAATGTTGTGGTACAAAACAGTAAATCCACACTTCAAACTAAGTATTTAGTAGCGGGGGTGTTAATGCTTGTGTTCCTTTTGATAGGGGTGGTGAGTGTTATAGGGGCAAAGCTATGACGTTTATTTCAGAAACTGATTATGTAAACAAAGCAGAGATGAAAGTAGCTTGTTTTATTTTAGGGTTACAACTTTGTGTGTTGTCCTTTTTTATAGTATTACCACAATCTTTTTTTGCTTTTGATATAAGTAGTTCTCCATTTACAACCAATTCATGGTTTATTTTGTTTTTGTTTTCTGGTGGGGCATTATGGGTAGGAGCTTTATTAGAAATATCCCATTTAAGAGTGTGGGGTTTAGCTTTATCTCAATTAATATGGTTTATGCTGTTTGGGCTATGGGCAGATACAGGTGTTTTTAGTCCAGTTCCCTTTTTTCTTATTTTGAATGGTTTTGGATGTATGTGGTTATTAGCTATGGTTGTTAGTGAGTCTGTAAAAGACGAGTTAAAATTAAGAAGGAAAGGGGATTTACGTACACGTAAAGAGGATACGACATGGCCGTAATGAAAGCTGCTTCTAGGCACGTTCTATTAGCAGAAATGATATTGGGGTCTATGCTTTTGGCTTTCGGTATGTGTGGGGCCATAGATAATGGGTCTTTACATGTGATGTTTAAGAAAGGGGCCTACAATATAGAGTGGGTTTTACCCTTGGCGTTAGGTTTGTTTCAATTTTTGATCGCAGTAAGGGAGTGGTGTTATGGGCGGCGATGGGAGCTTATAAAAGTACAGGGCAGTGTAGTGACTCGCGGGGTGTTGGCTGGTGGTTGTGCTGTGGTATGGGTATATTCTTTCAAAGAATTCTTCTTTAGTCCTACCCCCTACTCACTAGTGATTCTTCTAATAGTTGCTCCTGTTGCTGTGGGTATAAACCTCTACAGCGTAGTACAAAATAGAAAAGTTTGGGTTGCATTAAACCCAGATATCCATACAAGTACTCTAACGTTTTACAGAGACGAATAATGACGGTTGTTGGGCCAGTGTTAATTGGGGCAGATCCTGTAAGAATGATGGATGCCTCTATACCCATTTTTTGGGTAGCTTTGGTAGCTATACAAGTCATTTCTCTCATTGGGTATGCAGCATCTAGTCTGCCTGCATGGGCTAAATGGTCCGATGGTACCCAACACGACAGGCTAACCATTTTGCGAGGTACCATAGCTTCCCTGCTGTCTTCTAACATTGCTTTTGGGGTAGGGTACTACTACTATTACCTGCCCGATATTATTTGTTGGGTTGCTGTAGCAATAGGGGGTTATGCAGGGGATGCTTTCTTGTCCCCACTCATAGGTAAATTTGTAACATTGTTGCAGCCAAAAGGTACCTAATGTTTGCGTTGAGTAAGCTTCACTGGATAGCCATAGCTGTTGCTATTGCAGTAGCAGTGTCTGGGGCAACAGCCTACCATTTTGCTGTAGTGGGGGGCCTCAAATCTCAATTAGATGAAAAGAAAGCAGAGGTAGTTAGACTAACTGAGGAAAACATTAGCCTTACAGGTAGGAATATTGCTCTAGAAGCTGAGAATGGTAACTTCAAAGTGATGGTGGAGAATCAAAATTCTAAGATCCAAGATTTCAAAGTTACGATTGATAAAAATATACAGGCATCCTCAGCAGCATTAAGAAAAGCTCAGACTGAAGCTTTGGTGTGGAAAGGGAAGATTAGTACTGTGTTATCATCCCCCCCGGCTGTAGAGTCTAACTTGTGTATGTCCTACGAAAACAAATTAGATACCTATTTGGGGTTGCGGTGGGAGCAGATTGTAAATTGAAGTTAATTGCAATTATTGTAGTACTGCTTTTGGGGGGCTGTGCGGCTACGGCTGAAGTTCGGACACAGATTGTGTACAAGCCGGTAGAGGTACAGGTTCCTGTTAAAACTCCTTGCCTAACTAAAGAACAAATACCTGTTGAGCCTAAATATGAGTTGGACGATAAAGGGTTGGCATCGAAAAGTATTTATGAGAAGGGTATGGCTACACTGAAAGAGATTGAACAACGTAAGGAATGGCAGATGTCTGCTAAGGCTTTGCTGGAGTCCTGTCTTACAGTACAGTAGTTGACAAACAATAGGGTTGTGGTATACTGCGATTAAATCAGAATTAAGGAGTGGAAGTGCTTGAACTAGCTTTGAAGGCAAAAATGCCGATAATCAGGGCGCATACAACTGACCTTATGAATTTACGAGAGGTTATTGAGTTTTATGTTCCTGGAGAAAAAGTTGCGGAGTGGGATCGAGGATTTCCTGCCGGGGCTAAAGTTATTTATGCGGTTCAAGAGTATGAGCCATCCAGGGCAGTTTATGATAATTTTTCAGATTCAGAGAAGACCTTGGTTTTAATTAATCAAGGTGTGGATTCTCCTTATGCATTTGATGTTGGGGAGGTACCTGTACCTCACGAGCTTAGGGTTAAACTATTAAAAGGGGTAGTAAAGGCATCCCAGATAGATAGTATTGCCAAATGCTTTCAGGGTTTAACACTGAAGACCATGGGGGAAGTAATACGCATTGCTAGCGCATGTTTTGGGTCTGTCACAGCACATACAGTGCGCTCAGTGCGATCCATGGTTGCAGGGTCACAGGTGGGTCTTGAACCGGTAGACACTGAGCTAGGCGTGTATATGTGCCCCCCACAGCTATCTGAGTGGGTGAGGGTAAATACTCCTTACTTTGTTAACAATGTAGACCCTAAGCTAGTGCCAAGAGGGTTGTTATTTTCTGGTATTCCTGGGACCGGTAAAACACAAGGGGCTAAGTACATTGCTCAGAAGTTTGGGGTCCCACTATATCGATTGGACATGGCTAGCTCTCTAGGTAAGTATGTGGGGCAAAGTGAAGCTAATCTATCTAAGGTATTAGCAACAGTAGACAAGGAAGATAATTGTGTATTGTTGATGGATGAAATGGAAAAGCTTTTTGCTGAGTCTGACGATACAGGGGTAACATCACGATTGTTGTCACAAATTTTGTGGTGGTTGCAAGAGCATACCTCCCGAGTACTTACTGTGATGACAACAAATGACTTGAACAAGATCCCGAAAGAGGTTTACCGTCCTGGTCGAATTGACATAGTGATGGGTATGTTACCGTTGAATGGTGCCCAAGCTTTAACTCTAGCGATGGGTGTGTTCAAAAGCTTTAACAACAGGTCCCTAAATTCCTATGAGGCGGAGTTTAAGAGGTTGTTAAAGAAAGACATTGATGTGTTGTTTGGTGGGGGAAAAGCAGTAGCACATGCTAGTGTAGTCCAGTTGGTTTACTCAATCATAAAACGAAAGGAATGGTTACTATGAATGATATCGATACCATAGGAATTGAGTTTTTCAAAAATGTTACAGACGCTGTTTATGCTGTGATCGCAAAAAAGGATGGGTTGGTTCTTTCTATGCGTCCAGGGGTTAGTTTACATAAACATAGTGTAACGGTTTTCTATTTGAAGGTTAGGGTTCACAAAGAAGAAGAGTGGGCTAATCTTGAATCCAGTAAAGAGTTGTTTGGGTTTCAGGAGTTGGATGATCGAGGTCCCAACTACAAAACCATGCCTATCTATGTACCCTTGTTAGTAGGTCCTGCAAATTCTGTGACTATCACAGATATTTTGGCTAAAGGGGATGTGGTTAGGAAAGCTTTGGAGGTTTTTTACAAAAGGATACATGAAGCGGGGATCAAAAATCCTGCATCGATGGATAATGTAAAACTGTATTGTGAGTCAGTCTTAGCGGATCAGCTACCTGTTCCCAACATAAAAATAGCTACTGATTTCCCGGTTCTTGTTGGGGTGGAGTCGATTAAAAATCGCATTATGTCTAAGTTATGATTACCCCTCCAGGTGGTGATGGGCGGGTATCGGTCTACCGGCACATCTATGTAGATGTTGCCGGGGATCTGATAGCAGGAATATTGCTATCTCAAATAGTCTACTGGCACAAGCCAGATAAAAATGGCAGGTCAAAGGTAACTTTCGAGAGACGGGGTAAAGTATGGCTACATAAATACCGCAAGGATTGGTTAGAAGAATGCCGTATTAGTCCTAAGCAGTATGATAGAGCTTCTAAAATTTTAGAGAGTAAAAAGTTAATAAAATTAGAGACTTTTTTACTTAATGGGATTACTAAAACACATATATACCTTGATAAATTTCATTTAGAGGCTTTAGTGAAAGACTATAAAGAAGAGAATATGCCTGGGAATTCCCCAAAGGTCAATTCCAGGAATTCCCCAAAGGTCAATTCCAGGAATTCCCCAAAGGTCAATTCCTATATAAGTAATAAGATTACTACAGTAGATTACGATAAGATTACTTGTCACGAAAAAACTCGTGACGATAAAACAAGCGGAAAATTTTCTAGTAAAAAAGCTGCTAGCAGAGAGAGTAAGAAAGTTTCCGAAAAAATTTCTGAAGGTAAAAAAGTGCAATTACCTGCAAATGTGGTTTTGAAAGG
>Ga0307379_10011144_pt1 | contig 11838 bp, 9 predicted proteins | sample UN2MG_FD_202237 | JGI IMG/M metagenome (GOLD analysis project Ga0307379, IMG submission 202237) | Soil microbial communities from Risofladan, Vaasa, Finland - UN-2 | ecosystem: Environmental > Terrestrial > Soil > Coastal area > Acid sulfate soil | place: Finland: Risofladan, Vaasa | collected... | reverse complement strand
TGCGACATCACCAACACTTTGGATGTGGTGAGGCCCACCGTGTCCCCCCCACCTAGACCTTCGACCAGTGCCCCCAGCCAGCCGGGCGCGACCCGTGTGTCCTGGTTGAGGAAGACCAGCACCTCTCCCGAGGCCAGCTCCGCGCCCTGGTTGTTGGCCGCGGCAAATCCTCGATTCCGTGCGTTACGCACCACGCGAACCTCCGGGTAGCGCTCGGCCACAAAGTCGCCGCTGCCATCCGTAGAGGCATTGTCCACGACGACCACCTCGTCCCCGGGGCGCAGCTCATGATACACCGACCGCAGGCAGTCGTCAAGGTAGTGCCGGCCGTTGTAGGACACCATGATCACACTCGCCTTTTCTTTGGACATGGCCACGCGTCCGCTAGCTCCTGCCATTCTGTGACAAGGTCGGAGCGCAGATCATCGCTGGTACGGAGTCTGGGGGCGAGGATGGTAGATGGCGGCTCCGCCATTATCGTACACGAGAAGACGCCCTCGGGCCTCGGGCAGCGGCACCGCCAGTCGTGCCGCGTGTTTCTCCATCAGGTCCGACAGAAGAAGATCGTACCGGGTTCCAGCCTGTCGGCCGGTATACACTTCGAGTCCGGAGCGCGGCCAGTCGCCATAGAGCCTTGGTAGCATCCGCAGCCGGTCGTCTATGCCCAGCCACACCCGGTTGGTGGCGTGACGCGGCCCGGCCCACTCGATGGCAGCGCGCTCCGCGCGAGAATGGAACACCCAGCGGTTGCTCAGCAGCGGCTCATTGGTGGCCTTGAATATCGAGGCCCCCGAAAAGAAGAGGCCACCCGCGGCCAGCACGGCGACGGCGAGCAGGCGCGCCCCCTTCCCCCGGCGCCAGGCGCGGGCCACGATGCGGCTGACCATCTCTGCGGCCAGGGGGATGGCCACGATCATCAGGTGGGGGAAGAGCCGCACCTGCAGGTTGGCGGAAAGGGCGCCGGCCCGGTCCAGGAACACGCCGAGGGCCAGCAGGAGGGCAAAGCCGGTGTACAGCAACCACAGCAGGAACTGGCCCGGCGGCAGCGTCTCCCGGCGGCCGAGCAGCGCCCAAGCCTTGTGCGCCCAGTTGGCGAAGGACAGGCCCAGGACCAGCCAGCTCAGGGAGGAAAGGACCAGGTACAGGGCCGGGTTGACCCAGGTGGTCTGCACGTACAGGTAGGGGTTGTAGCCGGTCTCGACGTCCAGCAGGAAACCCGAAACACGATCGAGCGTGCTCTTGAAGAAGCTGGCCATCCCCAGGGATGGGGGATAGAGGTAGAAGACAAAGAGAAACACCAGGATCGAGCAGGCCAGGGCCACGTACAGCAGGCGCCGCAGGTTTTCCTCTGCATCCAGGCCTCGTCGTCGCCAGCGGGCCAGCACCCAGCCGCCCAGGAACGCAAAGCCCAGGGCAAAGATGTAGCTCGAGGCAAAAAAGAAGTTGGAGGTGATGAGACCGTAGGCCAGCAGGTAGAACATGGTGACCCACGGGGCCAAGGCCCGGCCCCTGCTGGCGACCTCAAAGCTCCGGGCCAGGACGAACAGCATGGTCAGGGCCAGCAGCCACGTGAACTTGGCGTGGCTGCTCCGCAACGCCTCGAAGAGAAAGTCGGGCTGGAGGAAGAGGAGCAGGCTGGCCAGGGCGGCGATAGGGGCGTCGCCGAGTAGGGCGCGGAAGGCGGCGTAGGAGGCCGGAACCAGCAGGGCCAGAAGGAAGGGCTGGGCGTAGACCTGCAGGGCCTCGACCGGGACGCCGCCCACTTGGGCCAGGAAGGTGTTGAGCGTCGCGTAGCCGTACCCCAGGTAATACGCCCCCACGGCCGGGGCCAGGGTCCCCTCCACGTACGTGTTCTGCGAGGCGATTGCCAGCAGGGCGGCATCGCCGTCCAGCCAGTGCCAGCCGAAGCGCAGGCCGACGTAGGCCGCGACGAGGAGGGCATAGAGGGCCAGACCCAACAGGTATGGCCGGGCCGAGCCTGCCTTCCGCAGGGCGCCGCGCGCCACGCTCCGGCCTAACAAAGGGGTCATCGTTGGCTCCGCAGCCCTCCGCCCGTTGCCCAGACCGCCGCTGTGGCGCTCGCCAGGACGGCCAGACTGCCCAGGAGGGTCAAGATGGCCGGCGGGCTGGCGCTTCCCAGGGACAGCAACCACTCGGGTGAGGGGACGGATGCGGGCTGCACGTACAGGTCGGCCCTGACCAGCACCTGCCTGGGCAGGCCACCGGCGGATCCTGGCGCGCTGCCTGCCTCAATGCGCACCTGCCAGGCCCCGGCAACCGGCGGTGACCAGTCCCAGGTAACCTGCTGGCTTCCTTGCGCCTGCAGCAGGGAAACCATCGTTGTCAGCACCTGCTGTTCGGCGTCGGGGCCACTAAGGAGGGCCTTGACCGCCAGGTCGTGGGCGTCCTCCAGCCCGTCGTTCTCTAGCAATACCTCGATGGCGGTCCAATCCAGCGCCCGAACCGGCTCGCCAAGCTCACCCACGATGAGCTCGCCAGCCCCCACCGCCGCGGGCGTAGCCGGACGGATGTCCCAGGCCGCCCCGTCGAAGGAGACGGCGTGGGCGCCGGCCGCGGTCAACCTGGATCCCCAGCCCTCGTGGTCGGAGACGACGCTGAAGCCCGGCTGCAAGTCCAGGATGAACCGAAAGCCTTGCGGCGTCACTCTGCAATCACGGAGAGCAGCACCCTCGATTTCGATAGCAGGACTGTCAAACTGGGCAAACATGGCTTCAAAATCATCCGGGGCAAATGTAGGCCTTTTCTGTTCAAGATCTGCGCCGAGTTCTGCCCACTCATCGTGGTTGCGAGGTGGAAGGGTGGTGAACAAGTATGGAGGCACCTCTAACCTGCCCAGTCGAAGCGTAGTACCGTCGTCAAAGACTAACCATCCTGAGTGAAAGAAGAGACTTTGGGCTGGCTGGTCGTTCTCCAGAAGGGTCCATTGGTTAATATGATCTCCTCCCAGGTTGCGATATCGAATCGTACGATTCTCATCCAGCCTGAAGATACCCGCGTGCGCTCCTAGCAGGTGCAGCTTGCTGTCCACAGGGCTGAAATAGAGGACCGGCCTGGAATCATAATCGAACGCATACTCTCCTCTGAAGCCGGCCTGTAGGTCGGTGAAATCATCGACTGGCGGTGTATCCGAAATTCCCGCCAGGTACTCACGCCTCACGGCATCAGACCCGATCGAAGTATTCCATTCCCATACAATTTCCGAGTTGTAAAAGGGCGATTTTTCTACCTGGACAAAAGTCGCCACATCCCAGGTCTGCGAGGTCACCCACTCCGGCAACTGACCATAGGGAACCACCCGCACGGAGAATTCAGGAAACTGGACTACCTCGTCGATTGTCTGCCGGCCCGCCAGGCCTACCTGGTAGTCCCAGTGCTGCATGTGGTATTGATCCCAGGCATACTGGATATCGTTCACGGGCGTTGCATTCAGGCCTGCTGCCTCGTTGGCAAAAGGTGGGATTATGCTGAAACGGATGTTCAGATCGGGATAACCATCCCCGGCGTGGGCGAGGTCGTACATTGCGAATGGATTCTCAAATTCGGTGGTGGTGGTTTCGCCCTCTAGTACGCGCACCCTTGAATAGATACGGTAATTGCCCGGTTCGATGCTCGACATTACAAACTCGGCAATCTGCACAATGGAAGCATTTCCCCAATCTACCTGGATCGGAGGCGGGCCGCCCCGACCCTTAATATAGGAGCCTACCTGGCGGCTCAAGAGGGGCCAGAACACACCCTCCTGAAAAAGGGGCTCATCGCCCTGCGTATTGGCGCTAATCTCGGTTCGCACATGACCACTCACCCGGGGGTCTTCGGGCAGGGGATACCGGTTTTGGCGCCATTCGTAATCCGGCTTTCCGTCGCGGTCGAGATCCCTAACATAGACTTCATGATCCACCGTGCCATCTGTGCTGAGGCGTCCTGCGTTAGCTAGAGGCAACCGAAGATCATCCACATATGCGGCCTTCATGACACCGTCCACGAGTAGATCAAGGTTGAAATTCACGGTGTCGCCTTGCGTCCACCAGCCATCCCGGGCAATGACTCGCAGGGACCACGTACCGTTGTTCTCTGTGACGATTGGCGTGCTCCCCTGGAGCCCATAATGCACCTGACCGTCCCCGTCGCCGTCGTCATATAGATCTGCCACGAGTCCGTCCGCTTCCTCATGGAAATGCAGGATCAAACTGGCGCGCTCCCGAGCCCCAACGTCGAAAAGCCAGATCGAGTGGGAATAATCCAGATTGCTCTGCCAGGGTCCGGTATCGTCAAAGCCCGATTCTCTGTAAACACTGATTCGATCATGTGAGGTAGCAAACCCGGGCAGGCAGTCCAGCACCATCCAGTTGCTTTCCGGATAGCTGGCACTACACTCTTCTTCTGTCTGGGCAAGGGCCAGTTGGGGCGCGAGGCAGGAGACAAGAAACACAACAACAAGACCCGCTTTGGTGATCCTTCTCGATCTGTGCATCCCGACTACCTGCTCCCGCTGGAAGACTTCCACAGCATCCGGGCCCGGCGGTATTCGTCGAATGCGTAATACGACCACACCAGGCTGATGAACAGTCCCAAGAAACCGTCTTTGAAACCCTTCAGAACGACGAATTGCTCAAACAAAGTGAGTATTGGCGCGGTGATGAGGTGGTAGGTTGGCTTCAAACCCTTCTCACAGTGGATTCGGGCGAGCAAAGCGGAGTATCTATTCTTGGCTGTAACCATCTCATGAATATCCCTGTAACAGAGATGGATCAGCGGATTCTCCAGATAACCCGCATTTCCCTCCAGAACGGGTCGCTCGTGCACCTTTTCCTCGAAATCATAATGTAGTTTTCCCTTTCTCGAGAGCCTGAGATGATAGTCAGGATAGAAACCACCATGGCTTAGTAACCGGCCAAAAAAGTAGTTCTTCGTCGGAATCCACCATCCATCGACCTCTGGCTCCTGGATGGCCAACTTGACCTCGTGGGCTAGCTCAGGCGAGACCCGCTCATCTGCGTCGACGAAGAGCACCCAGTCGCTATCGGTGAGCTCCAATGCTGCGTTCCGCTGGTCGCCGAAATCCGTCAAGGGACGTAGTGTCACCTCGGCGCCATATTGGCGAGCGATCTCCACGGTGCGATCGGCACTGAGCGAGTCAAGGACAGTCACCTTGTCGCACCATTTCAGGCTATCGAGGCAGTCGGCAATGTAGGCCTCTTCGTTCAATGTCAAGACAACGGCGGTCAGGTCACTCACCTTCATCGCATCCTATCCTGACCTGCTAAGGGCAGCATTCACGGAGCAATTCCGATACGGTCCGGCCAGCAGTACCCCAGTTCAGTCTTTCTGCGTATTCCTGGAATGAGGACAGGGCTAACTGCGCATATTCTTGCTTTGACGACCAGAGTCTTTCGACGTAGTCACAGCACGCTCCGGGCATTTGATCCACTGCAAAAGTCTGGCCGTTCACTCCATCCCGGATGACGGTGGGAATCCCGCCCACCCGGGTGGCCAGACAGGGCAGCCCAAACGAACCCGCTTCTGGAAACACGACCGGGGTGCAGTCGGCCCGGGATGGCAAGATGATAAAGTGGGACTGGGAAAACAGAACGTCCAGGAAGTGCCTGCCAGCCTGGGATGTCTTGGAAATAAACCCATGCGCTTTTACAAAACCAGGCATCTTGCCAGGTGGATCGCAGCCCACGATATGCAGCTCGGTTCGAACCCCCAGTTGGTTGAGTTCGGCGGCAACTTCCACGGCAATATCGCCGCCTTTTCTGAACCAATCTACACCCACAAAAAGCAGCCTGCAGACCTCCGAGTTCTTGTTTTGGATTATTCGTTCTATATCTTGAATGGTACGGCTGGAGTTTATGTTGGCGCCGAACGGGACCACTTTGACCTTTGCGGGATCGACACCATAGTGCTGGATCGCAGTGTTTGCAGCCCATTCGGAGCTATAAATCGCGAGCCTGCATTTTAACAGGGCCAAGTCCTCTGCCCTGTTGGCGCCCCTGATTGTTTCTGCACAGAGATTGCTATAGTGTGGATAGTAGTCCATCAAGCCTGCAAACGTGGCATCTCCCCAAAAGGCGATGGGCTTCTCAGTTCGTAGGTATGCAATGGGATTTGTCCAGATGCTAAACACCATGTCGTAGTCGGTGGCCGCAAGGGCTCGTTCTACTTGACGGGCAAAGCTTCTCAGGAGGATTGGGTCCCAAAGCATGCGATAGGTTTTGGATAAAAGCCTTGGATACAGAACCTCCTTGATTTTGTAGATCAAATCAAGCTGATATCTAAGGTTGCCAATCGTCTCGGTTTGAAAACCAGTGTCCTCTAATGCTCTCAGTATGTAAACACCGAGCCCTGACCAGGCATGGACGTCTGATGGATCGAAGATGGTGACGTAAGCGATCTTCATTGCCCATTCATCTCTTCGCCAGCCAACGATTGATTCTGCGGATTCTTGGGCTGTACACGCTCAAATGAAAGCGACTTCCCCCAATAGTCACTTCCGTTCTCCAGTATCTATCATGGGATTAGCTCTCTGCTTTGACAGTAGGATTAATGCCAAGTATGCCAACGCAACGAGCAGTTCGACCTTTCCAGAGATGAGATACAAGTCCTTGCTGATAAATAGGAGAACGAAGATGATCAACGGTAAAGAGACAAAAACTCTCTCATCAATGCCCGTAAAATCAATGATGGTTCCGATCCCATACAATGCCATTGGAATGATAGCTGGAAAGGCTCCCACAATTAGCCTGGAAGTGTCAGTAGCGAACAACAATGATGAATATGTTAGCAAGACGAAAGGTGAAACCCTCACTAGAAACAACAGATTGTCTTTAACTGAGAGCAAAGCAAGAAAGCTCATGGAAACACCAAATGTTCCGATTGTATATGTGTAGATTCTCTCAATTGAAAGTTGTTGGATACGTGGCCATCCCATGCTTTGGAACAACAATGCTACGTTGTAGGGATAAGGATTCGCATCTTGCAGGTTTTGTCCTAAAGTGGCCAAATATTGAGCATTTCCATTTAATGGTGTGATGGCAACCCGCAATAGAATCAATATGATGATGGCAGGGGAGACGACTACCAATGAACGATACAGCAATTTGGGGTCAATCAGCTTTCTGGTATTGAGTGTGTAATAAAGCGGAGCCAAGAAAATGACACTCTCTTTTGCCATCACTCCAATTGCCAGCAGTACGGCGAACGGGATATCTTTCCTAGCAACGATGCTCCAAAGCGCCGCAGTAGAAAACAGAAAGCCAAGGGGGTCACTTAGCCAGAAGTCGGTTAGATTGAATCTTGTGGCCCAACCCAGTGTCAAGAAAAACAGCAGGCCGATAAGGGCCAAGATGCTGGAAAACCCCATCCTTCTTGACATGAAGTACAGGACTACGGCTGTTAACCACAGCGCAGCAAAGGTTACAACAGCAAAGGCTGTCGCGATCTCAAACGGTAAAGTCTTTGCAAGCAAAGGATTCAAGACGCGCCAGCAGAATGGGGCTATATGGAAGTCAAACGGGTTGTTCCTGGCCATATAGATATACTTATGATGATCTATTCTCATTGCGAAATGTGGATCCGAGTAGGTCCACCTATCCGCGTTGGCTAAGAGCGCAGCTAAACCTATGAACGCGACGATGCTGACAAGAATCGCTTCCTTGCATCGCCCACTCATCTGATAGGCCATTATCTTGTCTTGTCCTTGGTAGCGCGTCCGACCCAGATGCCGGCCTCGAAGTTCATGCTCAAGGCTTTCTTGTGTGCAAATTCAGGGGTGCGCTACACTACCTGAATTGGGATGGCCATGAAGTTAGTCGATGAACACGCGAAAAACTGATGTGAGGTCAGTGGTTCAACCTTGTCGGCTGGACTCCAGGGAACTTGGCATATTTGATAGTCTCTGGAATCCAGGAAACTGAACAATTCAGTTCGCTGAACATCGTTCCAACATTCGAATACGATGTAGGGTTTGCTTTCGTGCAATGTTCTTGCGGCCCCCTGAAGCACCGAGAGTTCGTGACCTTCAGTGTCTATTTTGATGAGAGTCCGGTTATGACCGATTTGCGAAACGTAGTCATCGATCGTTCTTTGTTCGACGTTTTCAGCTACTAACTCTTCAGTAAGCGCGAGTTCTTCTGTGACCTCGCTACTGATAGATCCAAGCCACGTGTCACGTCTTGGATATGAAAGCGTTACATAGCCTCTTCTTTCCCCAAGTGCCACAGGCTCCAAGTTTGGCGTTACCTGGTTCGCTTCGCCGAGCCGTCTAAAGTAATCATGGCACAAAGTATTCGGTTCGAAGGATATTGTCTTTATCTGATGGACAAGAAACAGCAAAGAATGCGTGCCATAGTTGGCTCCAATGTCAATAAACAAGTCTGGTCTTTCAGACGAGTGGATAAGTGCTTCATATGTTTCCCTTACCGCTATGTCCTGTCCGACTACAGACAGGGCAATATCCCAGTCAAGCCAGAACTGCTCTGAAGTCAAAGGTATTCGAATGATCTTATTCGCAAACATCACTTCCCAACTGCCATTGCTTCCCCGAATAGAGCCATTTCTGAATATCTTTGAGAATTCCCTCTGAAAGACGTTTCTTTGAGATGGGGTTAGTCTGATGTATGCAGCATTCAACAGTTGTCTTGGCCAAGAAAAGGCTGCAACCCAGCTCACTAAAGTATTCCGAATGAGCTTTGCTCCATTGACAACACGCTCCACGGCGCCACTATCCCTTCTGAGGTGCGCCCATAGAACCGGACATTAAGACGGGCAAAGACTAGACCATAACGAAAAGACGAGGTAGCCTGGTCGCAGGATCAACTCTCTCGCCTTCTCTGGTGGGGCAACTCCTCTTGCAGGCGAGAGTAGCAGGCTATCAAACCAAGGCTGTTGAACTTGATGTCCGTGCTTGCTGAGCCAACCACCGGCTCTCGAATTCATTCGCAGTGAGGGAGCCCCCTGAGAATATGGACAGCCAACCCCGACCAGGCATGGATGTCAGATGGATCGAAGATGATGACGTAAGCGATTTTCAATTCATCTGCCTCTATTAGGCGGCATGGTGTCTACAGGCCCTTGCCATCTGCCAGCAAGAAGGCCATCATTTCGACCCTGATTTACAAAAAGCGGTTCTAAGTGTCCTGTAAAATCGAGAAGTACTCGCTGCCTGTATGATTCTGACAGGAGAGAATCTTCCTTCTTTCAGAATCCATTTGACCAATCGATGCAGACGAGGGCAATATAGTCTACCCCACATCACCACCTGATCGATCCATCGTCTCCGCAAAGAAAAGCAGGTTCGAATGCTCCTATGCAGGTGGATCTTGGCATTGGCTTCGTCGCCGAGGTCAGCATATATTGAAGACAGAAGCACGTGTTCTCTGGATAAACCACGATTTATAGCCTCAGAATATCGTTCTCCAAAGTACTCAGTCAATTGACGGTAGCTATCAACCATGACAAGCAGTCTGTCTACATTATTCCGGGATGACCATACCCCAGCTGGATGAACTCGATATGCGCCCATCACCCCATCTAGGAAACCTATCTTACCATGTTCCGCGAGTAGCAAGAATAGCGGCCAATCCCCCAGGCTCATCCTGAAATACCAGTCGGGAAACTCGGATATGAGACCATTACGAAACATGACAGAACTGGTTTGTATGTAGTTGCGACGCAACAGATCCTCAATCGTCGATACTTTCCTCCAATAGAGTGCTCGAGGCTGGGTATGAACGCCATTCTCATAATTCGAGGCAATGTGAAAGCAAATCGCACATTCCGGACGCGCCTCAAGAAAATCCACCTGCGTCTGCAGCTTGTGCGGATCGGTCCAGTAGTCGTCGCCTTCTAGTAGGGCAACATACTGCCCGCGGCAGGCCGTGAGCGTCGCAACAAAATTGGGGATCATCCCTTGATTGTGTTCGGGTAGAAGCAGGCGGATGCGTGAAGGATACTGTCGAGCATACTCAACCACAATCTCGCGAGTACCGTCCGTCGAGCAGTCTTCGCCGATGACCAACTCGTACTCGAAGTCGGCCTCTTGCATGAGCACGCTTTCGATGGCTTGTCTGACAAAGCGCTCGTGGTTGTAGGTGATGATGCACACGCTGACTTTGACATCTTTCGCTTCGTTGTCTGGCGCGTTCATGGTCGAATCCCCTCTTGACGCGCCGCCAGCCTGTTGGACAACTCTCCGCTGTTCCCAACGGCCAGGCGAATGATGGCGCACAGAGTCTCGATCTCTTCGGGCCCCACCGCCGTGCCTGTCGGTAGAGACATCACGCGCTGGGCCAAACGGTTCGTCTCCGGCAGCAGCGATCCGGCGTGGGGGAAATAGGAGCGATAGGGCTCCATCTCGTGGCAGCCGGGGAAGAAGTAGCGGCGCGCCAGGACGTTCTCGGCGTGAAGGACCCGCACCAGATCGTTGCGGCTGATGCCGGCTGTGGCTTCGTCGACCTCGACGATGATATACTGGTAGTTGCAGGCCTCGGTCTCATCATAGACGATGAGCTGGATGCCCGGCATGTCCTGTAGTCCGGCCTGGTAGGCAGCGTAGTTGCGGCGGTTGGCAGCGATGAACTCCTCCAGCGACTCCAGACCAGTGAGGCCCATGGCCGCCGATATCTCGCTCATCTTGCCGTTCGTACCCACATAGATCACGTTGTCGTAACCGGAGAAGCCAAAGTTCTTCATCAGACGCATCCTAGCAGCCAGGTCGTCGTCGTTGGTCGTCACCGCCCCGCCCTCGAAGGTGTTGAAGAACTTGGTGGCGTGGAAGCTAAAGACCTCGGCCTGGCCAAAGTTGCCGATCATGCGACCTTTGTAAGAGTTGCCAAAGGCATGGGCGGCGTCGAACATCAGCTTCAGACCGCGGCGTTGGGCGATCTCGCTCAGAGCCTCGATGGCGCACGGACGGCCCCAGACGTGCACGCCGATGATGCCGGTGGTGCGCGGGGTGATCATGACCTCCACTCTGGCCGGGTCCAGGTTATGAGTGACTGGATCCACGTCGCAAAACACCGGCGTAATCTCCTGCCATTGCAGCGCGTGAGCCGTGGCAATGAAGGTGAAGGAAGGGACAATCACCTCGCCGTGTAGCTTCAGGGCGCGTATCGCAATCTCCAATGCCACAGTGGCGTTGCACATGACGACGCAGTGCTTGGTGCGCAGGAAGTCGGCAACACGCTGCTCGAACTCTTGGACAAAGGGGCCATTGTTGGTCAGCCAGCGGCGATCCAATAGATCCTCAAGGCGCTGGACCAACCTCTGGCGATCGCCGATGTTGGGGCGGCCAACATGGAGTTCCTGGGCGAAGGCCGGAGCACCACCGAATATGGCCAGGTCAGACAAGCATGTTTTCACGCAACCTCCGCGGTGCAGACGAACAACTGTTCATATGCGCGCCACAACCATCTTGTAGATTGATAGCCCGCAATCACTCCACGATAGCCGCGCGTACCCGGCGGAGCTCAGAAGTTTCACGTACTGCTGCACGCTACGGCGCCTGCCCCCGGCCAGCGTGAGCATCAGAGAAGATAGGACAGAGCTTCGGTTCGTCTCTACGCTCTCGTCCGTCATAGGTTACACCACCAACGCCACCCCAGGACCTCGAAGACATGCACGAGTCTTCATTATTAGATCGGCGACCTCGTCGTCATCCCAGTCATGCAGAATGCGGACAAACACAATGGCATCCACCACATTCGTGGGCAGATCATCACGAAAGAAATCCGCTGGCAGGCATGCGATTCTTTCTCCCAGCCCAGCTGCATCAATGCGAGCACTTGCTTCCTCGCATACGGCAGGTAGGTCCGTGAT